>Ga0114922_10004583_pt1 | contig 12818 bp, 11 predicted proteins | sample AartaG_FD_100975 | JGI IMG/M metagenome (GOLD analysis project Ga0114922, IMG submission 100975) | Deep subsurface microbial communities from Aarhus Bay to uncover new lineages of life (NeLLi) - Aarhus_00045 metaG | ecosystem: Environmental > Aquatic > Marine > Oceanic > Sediment | place... | reverse complement strand
TTGGGGACGTGTTCGGATTGCCAATCAACTGGCATTGCTGAATATCTTTATCTCAGCCTCTACTGTCCGCAATATCCTTAATAGGCCGAAACCTCGAAAGGCTCCTGTATCATCAACAATCCCAAAGAAAACTGAAGGGAAAACAGAATTCCGCTCCATTGCTGCCTGGTATTGATAAGTTCACCTACAATAATCATAAGCGTCATATCTTTCAAAATTGTTAGTAATAAGTTACCTAAAGTCCGAGTAATTCCCTGGCCAGTTTCACGCAGGTGCTGGCGTTTTCCGCGAAAGCGTCCGCACCAATTTTATTGGCCCAACGTTGTGTTACAGGCGCTCCGCCTACCATTGTTTTATATCGCTCTTTTAATCCCGCCTTTTTTAATTCGTCCTCAAGTTCTTTCTGGGCTGGCATGGTAGTGGTTAATAGTGAGCTAGTCCCAATAATATCCGCCTTGAAATCATCCGCTTCTTTGATAAAACGATCCGTTGACACATCGCGACCGAGGTCTCTTACTTCAAATCCGTTGGCTTTGAGGAGCGAAACTACAATAGTTTTACCCATGTCATGTACATCACCTTTCACCGTACCAATCAAAAATCGCCCCTGGACTTGGCGGTTGTTCTCAGGAATAGCCGCGTTAATAATATCAATGGCATTTTGCATAGCTTTAGCGGAAAGAATAAGCTTTGGAATAAAAAGCGTGCCAACTTCAAACATGTCGCCGACCTTATTAATTCCGGGGATAAAGCCTTTGTTGATCAATTCTAAGGGATCAATTCCCTCACTCAGTCCTTTTTTCGCCGTCTCAGTCGCCAGTGCCGCATCTCCGGCAACTATCGCCTCAATAGCTGTTTCATAAATCTTGCTTGTCACCTGTTATTATCCTTAAAGAATACCGTAATTGTTTTGAACGGATGAGAGGGCGCCTTGATGGCGCTTACCCGCTGATTTAATCGAACTGGGTTTTAAAAAGATCCACAGATCGAATATTGATATCCAGTAGTTCCGCTATTTTCTTTTTGGCGCGAATTCCCTTGGGGCTGCCAGCGATTGAAGTAACCGTGGCGATTTTCAGGTCCTCCCTGATATCACGCATGATTTCTTCATTCGTTAGGTCAATCATTTCAATCCCCAATTTTCCCGCGACATACGCTTTGGCATCCTGTATTTTCATTTTACGGGTCATCTGCATCCAAGCCACCAGATCTCCGGCCGTTCGAATGCCTCCCATACCTGAGGCCATGATATGCGCGATTTGCATTCCCATTGGATCGCCTACGCCTATCTATAATCCGTCGGCCTTGCCTATCTGAACCAAGGTTTTAGAGACTCGGGTCACGGAGTCGATGGGGGGTTGCTCCATCATCGGCACACCACAAACACCCATTCCCACATTCGCGTGAACGGGAATATTCACCGCCGCAGTAGTAGCTTTTAAGTAGGTTACAGCTCGAGCCAAATTCCATGGGACCGACTTTGTGGTCACTGTATTAACGGCCATACCAAAGATATCAGCTCCCGCGGTTTCCACTGCTTTGGCTTGATCGCAGGTATACATTCCAGCTAAACGTTGCTCATTATAATTAAGTTCTCCATGCATTCCGATAATGAACTCTCCTGATCCGCCCATAAGGATCGGCAGATCCGGCAAATCTTTTTTCAGCTTTTCCACGGCACGCAAGGCGGCTAAAAAATCAGCGTCTCCGGCTGAACCACAGGTATCGAAATTCAACCCTTCCAATCCGACCTCCGCTAACTTTTTACCCACAAACACCAAATCGTCCGTTAAATAGTCCGCCGCTTGTTCTTGCGATTTCCTGGCTTCGGCAATTTTACCCAGTGGCATCAATTCCGCCGCATTAGGACAAGGACCATCGGGTTGGAAATAGAGACCCATATTGGGTTGGGCCCCATAAAAAAATGGGGCCGTGGAAACCTGAGAAATATTATAGTATTCGTTAGCCTCAATATTAATGATTGATTTCACCGGTTTATAACTATAGTCACTATTTCCTAATGAGGTAGTATCGGCGCCGCACGCCCTCTCATAAGTTAGGACGGCTTGCATGCGGCTCAAGGGCGCTCCCACGCCGCCCCCATCTTGCCCGGAATAGAAACTCATGGAACAACCATCATCTGTAACTATCACCTCTTCGCCTGGTTGAACGCTGACGATACGGGAAGGATCAGCCATGATGGCGTAAAGCTGTTCCTGCTCGGCCGCGGTGAGTTCAGGAATCCTGGCGCGCTTAGAAGCGTCAGTGGTTCCATCTTGAATGTCAGCCTTGATTTCTGCAGGCGTCATCGAGACTCTTTCGCCGTCTCCCATGCGGGTTAGAATTTTTTCACTCATTTATTATCTCCATTGCCAATCCCCATCTCCTTTTCCGTTTCATCAATAATTGCCCGAATTTTGTCAAGAATATCATCCGATAACGGATCAGGGCTATGGTTTTCCAGAATCCATTTCGCTTTGGCGGTGGCCCTTTCATAAGCGTTTGTGGCTCCAGCTTTTTCCCAAACTTCTCTTGTTTGGCGATCGATCAATTCAGGTCGAGACTGACTCCTCATGCCCTGCAACGTATGTTCGTGCATAAGATAATGCCCGCCGGGCCCTATCTCCTTGATAACATCCAGCGCCAGCGTTTCGTCAGTGACTCGAAATCCTTGCACCGTATGTTTGATCATACGGGCGAATTCACAATCTAAAACCAGTTGACCAAAATCGAAGGTGATGCCACTTTCGAGCATCCCCAGACCATAAATCATATTGGCACCTGCCAATGCGGGTAATAGTCCGGTTAGCGTCTTCTCATGGCCAGCCTGGCTATCGGCTATTTTGCCATCGCCCTAACCACCGGCAACATAAGAAGGCAGCAGATAACGTTTAGCTAATTGTGCCACGGCGGCGCTGATTAAAGCGCATTCCGGAGTTCCAACTGTCGCGGCCGCTAATCTAAGATCCATAGCGGTTGTTGAACTGCCGTAAATCACAGGTGCTCCCTTTCGTGTCAATTGGGATAAGGTGATACCACAAAGAATCTCTGCGTTATGAGTTACCAGAGACCCAGCGGTAGAAACCGGCGATGTTCCGCCTGACATTGCCATGGAGAGGATATTGCAAACCACATTGTTTCTGGCTGACTCCATGATGATTTCACAAGAGTCCCTGATAAGCTTTAAAGGGCTTACCGGACAGGTTGTAAATGAGACAATGGGTCGTTCCTTCAGTTTCTTGAAGCCGCCAACGATAAGTGCCGCCATTTCTAAAATTTTGTTTAACAATTTGCCATTACCCGGGCCAAAGGCGCAGTGTTTCGTTGTATTGGTCAGATAGGCTTCTGCGTTGTGCAACGGGACAGTATGTTGGTTTACATCGTGAGCGCCCAGTGCCTTTTCACAAAAATCGATCTCATCTAAATAGTCAATAACCTTCGCTGAATCAACCAAATCCTTTTTTACAGGAATTCTACTCTCTCCTGTTTGCAGGTCGTTTACTTTCACTCCCTCGCTAAAATTAGTAAAATGCACTCGATTGCCCTCCAAAACAATATCATGCTTTGGGTCACGTCCTGCCAGGATCACCTTAGAAGGCGCGGAGCGAATGGCTTGTTCGACCAAATAAGGAGGAATTTGAACTATTTTGGTCGCCCGATCAACCCTGGCGCCACCCGACTCGAAACAATCTAAAGCCTTTTTGTCTTCAATGAACACGCCTGTTCGGTCAAGAATCTCCAGAGTTCCCAGGTGAATCTCATTGACTTCGTCATCTGTTAAAACATTGAGACTTAAACCTCCATTTAGATGGATGCCCGCACGTAAATTTCGTTTCATATCAGATACCTCAAATTATTAAGTTATGGTGCACATACTCCCTGTCCTGCTTGAAATCCAGTAATTTCGAGCAACGGAAAAGGCCCTGTGTTCACATTTAAACAAAAATTCCATGCCTTTACAGAATACAATTTAGAAAAGTATAAAAATCTTGTCAAGTATTTATTTTCGTTGATCGGATTCAACTCATAAGCGCAACTGGGTCACCAAAATCGTGGAAAAATCGGGTTTTGGACGTATGTGCTGGACTTTTTCGCGGATTTTCCGAAATGGTATGCTTGAGTTTTCGAGACAGATTTGATATTCTATTAGAAAAGAGGCCCAGCGGCGTAGCTGGGCTGAGATATACAATTGTTCATGGGAAATCCCAGGTGAAATTAATTATCAGAGTTTCCTGAAGTGATTCACTTAAAAAAGGGGAGTGGATCGGAAGTGATCGCGTGGAATCTAAATCCTCGTAGCTCGGTGCGACTCCGGGGCTCCCCTTATGTTGTTTCCGTTGTTCCCTTACCTGATTTTCTGGAACTTTAATAGACCATTCATATTGAGATGAACAAGATCACACGCATGAACCAAAACGCTTTTTCTTGGAATGATACACGCCATGAATTAAAGAAAATATTAGAAAAAGCTCAGCAGCGCGAGCCCTTATCCGAATCTGACATGAAATGGATTTTGGGTCTTTCCGAACCTGATGAGATACAAGAAGTATTTAAAGCCGCCAGAAAACTCCGAAAAAAATATTTTGGCAATCGTGTTTTTCTTTATGGTTTTTTATACTTTAGTACCTATTGTAGGAATAACTGTGAATTTTGTTTGTATCGAAAGAACAACTCAGCCGCCATCCGCTATCGCAAGTCGCCAGCTCAGATCATTGAGTCTTCCCAACATTTGTCTGAATCAGGTATTCATCTAATCGACTTGACTATGGGAGAGGATCCTGAAATTTTCCAAGCCGGCGATCAAGGGTTTGAGCTTTTGCTTGATACGATCCGGTCGGTAAAGCAAAATACGAATTTACCTATCATGATATCCGCTGGTGTGCTTGGCGAGGCTGTTCTTGGTAAACTTTCCGAGGCCGGTGCCATCTGGTACGCCTGTTATCAAGAAACCCATAATCGCGCATTATATCAAAAATTAAGAACGAGGCAGGATTATGATATTCGGATCAATAGTAAGCTAAGAGCGAAAGAACGGGGATTATTGATCGAGGAAGGATTGCTGGTTGGAGTAGGAGAGACCATGGCCGATATTGCTGATTCCATTTTCGTTATGCGCGAGCTCAGAGCGGATCAGGTGAGGGTGATGAGATTTGTACCTCAGAAGGGAACCCCAATGGAACGTTTTCCTTCCCCCAATCCTTCAAAGGAATTACTTATCATTGCTCTAATGCGTTTGGTCTTTCCGGAACGTTTGATTCCTGCTTCTCTCGATGTTGGTGGACATGCCGAACTTCACCAAAAGCTGGCGGCCGGTGCTAATGTAGTTACTTCCTTAATACCCCCCGGCCAGGGATTGGCCGGAGTAGCGCAATGCGATTTGGATATTGAGGATGGAAAACGGACGGTAGCGGCTATTCAGAGTATACTGAGGGAAACTGGGCTTGAACCGGCGTCTGGCGACGGGTATCATTCATGGTTGAAGCAACGCTTAAAATCCAGCTCACCTGTTTCTAAAGTAGGCAATAGTTGATCATGAATTTGCCGAGTCCGTTTCTTCTTTTTGATCCTTCAATAAAAGAGAACCTTGATGGCGTTTAAACTGGGTCGAATTGTATTTTTCCAATTTCCATTCAGGCACGCCGCATTTTGAGCATACTCCAACAAACAGCTTATTTCTCAGCCATCTGGCCGCCCTGCTGTTCATAGAGTTATTGATTAAAAAATCTTTATTACAATGGGTGGTAACTCTAGCTTGATCTCCCAACTTTTCGATCGAGCGAATTCCGTGCAGAATTCCTTTTCGGGAGGGCCATAGTTTGATTTTTTCAATTAAGCTAAGAAGATGAACACGCTTACGATAATACCTTTTGGCGGGTGTTTTTGGTTTTTTTTCGGAATTCATTGGAATCTCTTATATGCTATTGTTTGCAAGCGTCTATTACCATGGTAGCCACTCCGAGCTGGAGAGGATCATGTAAGTATCTATTAGATAATTTTCCTCTCGCCTCCGAACTTAATCCACACGGGACACCGGGAACAGCGACATAGGTGTTAGACGTGATCACCGATGCATCAATCAAGTTGGTCGAGGGAGTAGCATCAATAATATATTGGTATTTTCCTGGTGTCGAACGCCAGTTGTTATCTATTTGAATGTTGGTTTTCAGTTCATCCATAATCTCTTTTTGCAAAGTTGAAGTAAAATGAGGATTAATATCGCATATGGAAACCAAAACACCCATAGTAACAAGTATTTTGGCGGTGTGACTACCTACTTCTCCGCAGCCAATCACCAGAACGTTTTGTCCCTTAAGACCATTCGCCATTAAATCAAGCGCAGCCACAAAACCTTTGGCCGTCATCTCAGTGTTATCGGAAACGTACTTAGTATGAACATTTATGGCTATGAAACGATAATCATCCGCGAATAAGATAATATCGGATTTTTTTTCAAAGGCTTCGGCTATTCCAGCCGCATCTGAATTTTGAGCGACAAATGAATTAAAACCCAGATAATTGATTATTCCGCTGACAGTAGCGGAAAAACGGTTGATGACTCCCTGGCCACAAGTCAACGGTATAACGCAAACTTTGTTTGATTTGATGATTTCGTCAAGCTCAGAATCAAGCAGACCAACGGCGTGAGAGGCTATTGCTTTTAAGGTTTTGCCCGTCTTATTCAACAATTGTTGATCATATGCTTTCAACTCATGTGGGATATGTTCAATATCCTCAGTACGTAATCGTGTCATTCGATATCCTGTGCGATTGTTAATTTTTTCATGAGCTACCAGTCAACAGTTTTGGACGCTAATTCAATAGGTGATTTGTTCTGCTTTGTCGCGAATATTTTCATATATTTGTCGCTTTTTGTCAATAACTTCCTCCATGTTTTTGCCTCTAAGTATTAGGGCAGCGACCCATTCGTTTAGATCGGGATGAAAATTGGTGATCACCTCATCTGCGCCAAATAGTCCTTGAAACAATTTTAAGGGACCAATACCGCTCATAATATGCTCCCCCAAAACCTCAATTTGATCATTTGTTACCTTGATATGTTCATAAATCGCCGTTTGGGACTGGTTGGTATTATTAATATTCATTTTCCCCGTTAAGAACAACTCTTCTAATAATTTTACCATATTGATTGACGTGGATTGAAATACAGCGGTGGGAGTTTGGCTGGGAAGACGGGCGTCGATTTCCAGCACCTTTAACTGTCCATCGTGTAAAATAACTTCCACATCCATCAATCCCTTAAGTTGGATATGCTCAGCAATGCGAATGGCCATTTGTTCGAATTCATTTACCAGTACCGGGTCTAATCCACACGGCGCCAAGACGCGTTTGCAATCATAATCGCTATCCATATGTAATTCGGTAACTTGAAGTGGAGTATAATTGCTAGGAGTACCAATTATTTCAATAGAATATGATGGCCCTTCCAGATATTCCTGCGCCACCATCTGGTTCAGTGCGTTTTTTATCGAAAAATTTGCGGCCAGCTCTTTTTCATTATGGATAATTTTCACTCCTCGACTTCCACTTTGGCCATCAGGTCTCACCACTATAGGGAAATCGCATTGGGGCCAAGATTTAGGAGCGTTAATATTGATGTCTTTAAACATTTGGTTCGACCTCTTTTTTGACGAGGAAATAGCATAGGCCTCCATATCAAAAGCCAGTGGAATTCCTGTTTCCAAAGACCATTCTTTCAAAATACCAAAAACACTGTTGTTTTCTATCGCTGGAATAATAAGCTCAACCTGCTTAAAGGCCTTGTCCAGATCTCTTTTGGCCCTAATCGTCAGCGGCAGAAAACGATCACACATTAAAGATGCGGCCGCTTGGGGATTTTTATCAATTAGAAGCACCTCCCAACCGGCTTTCTTAGCGAGATAGGCAGCTTCCACCCCTTGAAGATTTCCCCCAACGATGGCAACTAACATGGACATTTCATCCTATAGCTCAATTAGGATATTTCTTCTGTTGTACTGGTATAAACAGCAAAAGCTCTCCCGGTTTTGTTTTCACAGTAAAGCTTTCACCTTTCAGGGTTATTTCGCCTGCTGCACTTTTGCAGACCACTGGCGATTTCCATGGTGAAATGATCGTTAAAGGCTGGCCTGCTTCGCTTAAAACTTCGATCCATTTTACCTGGCCATCACTGTGCTTTGCGCTGACAAGAAAGGCCCCAACAGTTCTCAGGGACCGAAACTCTGCGTCCTTTTCTTTAGGCCAGTTCGGGAAAAACCTCAGCTTGCCGTTGTAACCTTGCAGTAGACATTCATTGATCACAAATGGCAGCGAAAAATTCTCAAACCATATACCCATCTTCGCCATGTAGTGGAATTTTGTAGTATTGCTGTATCGCCCGTGGATCTGTAGCACCTTGTCAGTGCACGTGCCGTTTGGCAGCAGGCAATATTCGATTTGACGCTTGAATTTCTCAATATCCAGAATCCCCAGCCGAGCAGCCTGGGCATTCAAAAATACAAGCTCGTTACCGCCTTCATTCTGTTGATTACGATAGGTGTTTACCGCGATTTGGTACTTCTTTTTGGAAGAATCCAGCCCATGGTCTTCGCCGGGAAAAACCGTCATCAGACTTGCCGGAACATTATAGACGATCTCCGGGTTCTCACCTTTTACCGTGACAAAAACTTCTCCGCGTTTCGATTGAGCTTTTGGGTAATCGCTTAAATGCGCGAGGATATCTTTGACATCTTTAGTCAGATCTTTTTCTTCTCGTTCGATCTTGAGAACCTTACATGCCTGCAGGTATGCTCTGAAAATAAACTTCGTCAGTGTCAGACCGGGTATTGTGTCAATATTCTTATCGAAACCAGGTATTGGGCCGTAAAGTTCCGACGGAACAGAAGGATAGATGTGATAATTATCGTCACCCCATTCTTTGCCGCGGGTATCTGGGCGTTTTATATAATCAACCAGGAACAGCACCGCTTCTTTTATAACGTCGAACGCCCTTTTTTCCAGAAACTCCTTATCCATCGTATAGGTGTAATGCCACCACAAGCTCTGCACTGCCCATGGTGTTTCAAAAACTTCCCAGCCCCAGCCAGGCACAGGATAGGGATTCATGGTCATCTCAATCGGATATGCCGAATGCGGAAAAAATGCGCCCCGCATATTATAATATTCCTTCGCCCACTTTTTGCTGACAGGCAAAAGGGTATGTTCGACCAGATCGACATAAGGCAGGTGCAGGTCAGTATGATTGCTCGAAAAAGTCACCCAAAACGGCTGCTGAGTGTTATAATTGAGATGATAATCCCCATGCCATGCAGTTCCAATTTTTTCATAGCTCCAGTTGGCAAACAAGCCCGGACATGTTACTCCGTCCCGAAGTGCACATCTTAAAAAGTATAAGTTCCAGTACCACGTCCTCTCAAGGATATCATCTTCAACGGCAATGCCGGATTTACTCCAGTATTCTTCCCAGATTTTTTTGCTTTTCTCTGCTGCCGTGTTATAGCTTTTCCATGATAGCATTGTTATTTTGCCTGTTTCAAGCGTTACCGATGACTCCATACCATTGGTAAGATTAAAACATACTAAAAATTCAGCGTCTTTAGTAAAACCACCCTGCAATGGCCCCATCTGTTTAGGGATGAGATTATTTCCAAAAACTCCGGTCACTATCGCAATATTTTCATCGAATTCGCTATTGGCCGTCGCAGTTAAACAAAAAGCCTTGTCACGCGGATGCTTGCTATAAGGTTTACTGCCGGATATCTCTTGAAAGGGAAGTATCTGGCGAAATGATAGTTTCCCGGCAGAGTTGTCTTTTACCGATGTGTATTTTGGAAACTCCTTTGGGGTTGTTGAATCCGGCAAAACGGTAATGTATTTGAAAGGTGCCTCAACCGGCTCACCTGAAGCTGAGACCATCCGCCCCCATAACCTGTCGGCCGTCATATCAGCAAACAATTCAAAGCTGGCTTTTTTGCCATCTATCAGAAAATCGATCCTGCATAATCCGGACTCGATATGAACAGTATGGCCCAGCAATTCCGCATCTCTGCGGTCGAACCACAAAATAACCCTGCCGCATGGAAACGGCCTGGGATAGGGTTTGGCGTAGTTTTCTCTGCACGTATTTCGATAATTCCTGAACCATTGATCTTCATTTAAACTATTAGCGGTATCAGGGATTGCTTTGATCTTTTCGAAAACCTCCTGAAAAGTGCCGATTTCATCCCGGTTATTCTCAGCGATGCGTATATCCCAGACATCATTATGACCAAAATAGATTTCAACAGCATCAGGCCGGGTTGTCACTATCGCTCCAAGTCCGCCATTCCCCAGAACTGCCCCTGCAAAAAAGTCCACTGCCGGGTGTCTGGAAACAATGGGGTGCTCCGCTGCTCTTTCAATAGAGCTGATCGCTGACATGTTCTTTGCATCTGTCACTCCTGGATAAACTAATAAGATCAGTAACAAAACCAAAATAAATATTTTCTTTATTGTCGCCACGCCTTTCATATGTTTACCTGACATTTCCTATATAACGCTTAAAAACAAAATCAGAATTAGATCAGAAATTCAACCGGATACCATCCAAATAAGCCAGGCTCTTACCCCATTTCCCAATACTATCGCTTCCCTCGGCCATCATTACCATGCGTTCCAGGCCAAAGCCTAATCCTACCCAGGTGTCGGTTATTCTCCATGCATGATCCAGGGGGTGCGGCCCCATCGCGCCTGAAGCGATTTCCAGCTTGTTGGTGCCACAAACAATATCGATGGTATCGCCATAAACCGCGGAACTTTCTTTCTCAAACACACAATCTTTCAGCCCGGCTGCATCGACGATCAATTGCCCCACTTCCATCAGACGCTGATTACGATCTTCTTGGGGCAATCCCATCTCAACCAGGTTAAGCATAGTAAACTCATTATTATGCTGAGCAGTATCTGATTCTTTTCGGAAACAAGGGCCGATCTCAAAAAAACGAATTGGCCTCTTGCCCAGTCTTCCTAATTCATACATAACGCGATATAGATTTGGAGCCAGCATCGGCCGTAAACACTGCTTAGCGTTAATCCAAAACACTTTATCGAAAAGTGGATGTTGCTGGTCAATGGACATCTTGACCAGTTGAGTCTTGGATATAATAGTAGGGGTAGTAACTCGTGAAAATCCCTGTTGATTTAGAATATTAGTTAAACGGCACTCAAGCTTATATAGTTTAGGCTGAAGTTGACTGGCCAGGAATTCATTCAGGCGTGATTTTCCCAGTTTAACCAGGTTTTTCTCCAATGTTTGATAGGAATGATTACGTTCTTCATTGGTATCAAACAAGGTGGACATTGCTTTAAGATCGGCGTTAAGCTCTTTCAAACGTTTGAATTGAATGTCTGTCCAGCTTATCTTACTCATGGTTTCTACTCCTTAGAAACAGACTTTTTCTATTGTACGTCTTCAGCAAAAGTAAGACAAAAAGCTCTTTGAGTTAGGAGACGGTTTCGGCTCCTGTTATTGAGATTGTACTGTTAAATTCTTTTCTTTCAAGTATTGATTTTGCCTTCAGCTCGCCACGTTTCTGCTTTATCGTTTTTCGTCTGCCAAAGTAAACATCATCCGGTGTTACATTGCCGATCCCTTCATGATATCTCGCTGAATTATACCAACTGATAAATCTGCTGATTTCGACTTCAAGCTGTTCATGTGTAAACGGCGGAGTAAAAGGGACCCATCTGGTGGAACAAAAATTTACCACCCACCCACTATATACCCAAGACCGCCCCGGCTGTCAACATTTAATCTTTGCTGGCCCTTTTACTCCGCCGTTTACATGAAGCTCTGTCGTATGGCAGAATATTGTGACACTTCTCAATCGAAAGAGAGGAGAAACAGGGAATACAAAGTATGCCTAAATGAAAACGCCATATTATGTCTACTCGACCAACCGAGTTACCTTGTAGACTCTTGATTCATGGTAGCCGGTTACAATCCTGAAATAATCACTCAGAATCAGGTCAGTTTCTATGTCGCCGGTATCCACAAGTAATGAACGGTTCTGCAGAGAATTAATCTTCTGGGCTGTTGCAACAATAATAACGTGGTCTTTGCCAATAACCTTAAGCACATCAGGACTCAATTGCTGATTGCCGCGGCCGAGTATATAGCCCTGACCACCAATGGGAGTGATGATCAATTTACATTTTTTGCCATTTATTTTGTTGAGCAACTGTAATTCATTTAAATCCTGTGCAATAAGTTTCTTTTTGTGAACAATATCTATGCCCAGCAACGAATTTCCCAAGTCCAGCTTTTGCATTATGGCCCTTGTTGTCGTGCCTGGGCCAATAATATAATAAAAGTCATCATTCATATTTTCTACGATATCAGTAGCTATGGCTTGCTGGTAATATGCTTCAGTTGCCGGAGAACCTGTTTTGAGATTTTGAACATATTTTTTTTCAAATGGTATCTTCAAATAGCCATACAATTTGGCTGAGAGAATTCCTCTTCTATACTTTTTTTCATCTATGTCCATGACTTCACAATCTACAGTTCTTCTTGTTTTTCCCTGGAGGAAAAGACTCGCCAGTTTGCCGGCCATTGGCGGATTACATGCATAGACAGCGGAGTGTATCTTGACGCCTGCGGGTACGCCCAAAACAACTTGAGAATCTTTAACAGCAGAATAAATATCTCGTGCGGTACCATCCCCTCCTGCGAAAAGGATAAGGTCGGTGCCCATATCTAACATTTTTCTTGCGGCATGAATAGTATCAATAGATGAAGTGCTGCCGGTTGAAACAGAACCGATAACTTTCGGTTTAAAACA
>Ga0114922_10004582_pt1 | contig 12818 bp, 8 predicted proteins | sample AartaG_FD_100975 | JGI IMG/M metagenome (GOLD analysis project Ga0114922, IMG submission 100975) | Deep subsurface microbial communities from Aarhus Bay to uncover new lineages of life (NeLLi) - Aarhus_00045 metaG | ecosystem: Environmental > Aquatic > Marine > Oceanic > Sediment | place: Aarhus... | reverse complement strand
TAGATGTTCTATCAAGCGGATTTTGGCTTAGACTTCCGGATATCTGGAACCCTTGCTTAAAACCTTTCCTTGTTAACTGGCACGCACTGACCGTAAGACCTCTTCCAGGGATGTGATCCCATCGGCGACCTTTCCCAGGGAGTCCTGGTAAATCTCAATCATACCGGCCTTGACCGCCTCTTGCTTGATCTCTTCGGATGAAGCTTTGCGCAGAATCGCCTCTTTGATACCATCGCTCAGGGTTAATAACTCGTGGGTGCCGATTCTTCCCTTGTAACCGGTGTTGTTACAGGCCTCGCAACCCTTGGGTTTGAAAATTGTCGCATTCTTGGCCAGGTCTCCCAGGATTTGCAATTCCTGTTCGGTAGGTTCGCAGGCTTCCTTGCACTTTTTACAGAGCCGCCGCAGCAATCGTTGAGCGACGACACAAAGCAGGGAGCTGGAGACCAGGAACGGCTGAATACCCATGTCGAGGAAGCGGGTTACCGTGCCTGCGGCATCGTTGGTATGCAGCGTGCTGAAAAGTAAATGACCGGTCAGCGAGGCTTCGATGGCGATTTCGGCGGTTTCCAGGTCACGGATCTCGCCCACCAGAATTACATCCGGGTCCTGGCGGAGATAACAGCGCAGGGCACCGGCGAAAGTAAGCCCTATTTCTTTTCGCACCGGCATCTGGTTGATACCGAAAAGCATGTACTCCACCGGGTCTTCCGCGGTCTGGATGTTAATAGCCGGATCGTTGATATAGTTCAGCGCTGCATACAAGGTAGTGGTCTTACCGCTTCCGGTCGGTCCTACGTGCAGAATCATGCCGTAAGGACTTTTAACCACCTTCTCATAGATCCCCAGGTTGTATTTCGAGTATCCCATCATATCAAGGGAAACCGAGGTACTGGACTTGTCCAGGATTCGCATAACCACCTTTTCACCGTAAACCATGGGGCCGGTGGCCACGCGCAGGTCGATATCTATACCGGTGCGGGTGAACTCCTTGAACACGATGCGGCCGTCCTGAGGCAGCCGTCTCTCGGCAATGTTGAGTTCCGACATGATTTTAAGGCGGCTTATCAGGGCTTTCATCGAATTAGGAGGAAGTTTAAGCGCCACCTGGCACACACCATCGATCCGGTAACGCACCAGTACCTCTTTCTCGAACGGCTCGACATGAATATCGCTGGCCCCGCGGGTGTAAGCATCTTCGATAATCCGGTTGGCCAGCTGGACAATCGGCGTACTTTCTTCATCCACATCGTCTTCCAGCTCCACCGCTTCCACGCCCTCTGTCCCGTATTCAGTGCCTACCAGTGCCGCCACCTCATCGATATCGGTCGATTCGTGCTTGAAATACTCATCGATAATTCTCTTGATCTGGCTCTCGGCTGAGACGACTATTTTGTCTACACCCAGTTTGGTGGCCCAGCGGAAGTTATCGATACGTTCGAAATCGACCGGGTTAGAGATCGCGATCTCCACTGACTGCGAGCCGCTTTTCTTGATGGGCAGGGTAAGGAATTTCTTGAGATTCTCCTCTCCCACCAGGTTCATCAGCTTTTCATCAGCGACATAGTCACCCTTGATCTCGAAATATTCGTGATCGGTCAACCGCGACAGATAGTATGCCAGCTCCGTATCTGTCATTTTTACTTCGGGCTGGTGGACTTTCTGGATTATCTTTGCCGAATAGTCCGCTACTTCCTCGAGCAGTTGACGGTCTTTTTCGGTGAACAGCCCGGGCCCGTCCGGGGGATTCTTGTTGATAATCTGGATACACCCGATGACCTGATCCGTAATAACCGGAACAGTGATCATACTTTTAGTCTGGAAACCCGTCTCCTCGTCCACTCCGCTGTAAAAGTTGGGGTCGTTCTGGGTATCGAAAGAGATATAGGTCTCGGCCGACTCGATCACCTTACCGACTATGCCCTGGCCTTTTTTAAGATTGATTTTCCGCAAACGTTCGGCTTTCTTTTTAAAAGCCTCCAGCAGTTCATCGTCTTTTTGGTATAGTTCTTCGCTGAAATACACATTTGTGAAATGAATTAACCCGTCTTTCCCGACCGAATAAATTGTTATGGCCTGGGCCTTTACCAGTTCAACAAGTTTTTGAATGGTTATTTCCAGTACGGTGTCCAGGTCTTTTTCGCTGATCTGTCTTTTTGAAACCAGTATCTTGAGCAGGTTGTTCAGAACTTGCTTTGCATCAGCCTTGGTGTGGCTGTTTTTATTGGTTTCCGAGGCAGCTTTGGTCATTTAGTTCCCCGATGTCTGTCATCGTAGTGAAAGAATTGGGTTTTCTTAATGATACGTAAATATAAAACTCAAGGTTAGATAAGACAAGATGCACCTGGATAAAAACTGCTGCGAATAAATAATTTAGAATAGCATAATCCATGCCAGGTTGCTCAAACCGTTGATGGCATGAAGATTGCTGATTTTATTGATTGTTCAACACAAAGCAAAGGAGATGCGATAATGTGTTACGATGCAAATGTATTACTGGCCTGCGTTCATCTGTATTCGGCGGTCGGGGACAGGAAAAAGTCTCGGTATTACGATAAATTATTTGTACACATGATGAAACACTCGATTGACAGATCATTTCTTGACAGTCGACAACCTTTGGAATAAAATAAGGTTGGCTTCCCTGAAATGGATTAATCGGTAACAAAGGTTTCAGATGAACCTGAGATCCACGGCAGGTGCCATCCCCGAGAGACGAGAGGTTGAGGCATGCAGCCCGAATATCTTAAATACTGGGGACTGGAAAAGGCTCCTTTCTCCTTGACTCCGGACCCTGACATGCTCTATTTGAGCAAGCAGCACCAGGAGGGGCTGATTCGACTGAAGTACGCCGTGATCTCGAACAAAGGCGGTGCCTTGTTGGTCAGCGAGAATGCCGGTGACGGCAAGACCAGCTTGCTTGCCAGGCTGAGCCGGGATCTCCAGGAACAGTATCTGGGAGGATGCCGGGTTGTTTTCATCGACCACCCCACCTTGACCGCCAATCAGATTGTAATAGAAATTTCCCGTCAGTTGGGAGTGAGCACGAGCACATCCGATAAACTTACTATACTAAATGAGTTACGTCAATTTCTCCTGGATTGCCACCGTCAGGAAATAAAGTGTGTGTTTATGCTGGATGAGGGACAGATGCTCTGCAACCGTCCCGATCTTCTCCAGGAACTGCGAGTCCTGCTGAACTTCTGTGTCTCCGACGCTTTCCTGTTGACTTTTGTCCTCTCCGGCCAGCGGCCTTTAGATGAGACACTTCGAGCGATGCCTGAGTTCTACCAGCGCCTGCCTGTAAGGTTTTTTTTGAAAAATTTGGACCGGGATGACACGCGGGAGATGATTCGCCATCGCCTGCACCTGGCCGGCAATCCCAAAGACAGGGAAATATTCAGCGAGGATGGGTATACCGGGATTTATAATTACTCCAAAGGGTGTCCGCGAATAATCTGCTCGGTGGCCGACCTGGCCCTGGTAATCGCCCATAGCAGATACTCGAAGCAGGTGGATTTTGTCGAGGTGAGCCAGGCCTGCAGCGACATGAACCGGACTGATGGGGCATATCACTATTTCTACTTCCTGAAATCTTTCCATGAACAGGCCGATGCGGGCGCAGGTCCAGAGTCTTCGGCAACCGTCACACCTCAAAGCGCTAATAAATGTCTCAATTGCGGCAGCGAAATTTCGAGCGAGGTGAAATTCTGTCCGGAATGCGGTAAGTCCCTGGTAGTCGAGACCGAGGAGAGCGCGCTGGAGGTAACACCCTCCTCTGAAACTGATTCGGTCGCCGAGGAGACAGTAGAGGAAAAAGTCCAGGAAGAGCCGGCCGGTCAGGCGGTGGAGAAAAAGCCCGATGGAGTAAGAATTAAAACTGAAGCCGATAAAGAAACTAAAATCACCCGGAGGGACCTTCCTAAGCCGGAAATCGGCCGGAAAAAGCCTGAGGTTGATTCATCCCAGAGACTCCTGCACCTGGAAGTAGAGAAATCGGACGCTTTTTCCATCGGTCATGATGAAAGGGAGACCGAGCTTACAGAGACCGGAGAGGATGAGCCGGAAAAACAAGCCGATGAATCCGGCCTGCTTCCTGAGTCAGAAATCCCGGGAGGTAAGATTAAGTGTTCGTTCTGTGGATTGATCATCGACCGGGAAATAGAAAAGTGCCCCAACTGCGATGAACCGCTGAAAAAAACCGAGCCGGACGGGAAGGAGCCGGTTGTGGACAGGACGGCCGGGAAACACCCGGGTGAAAGCTTAGGAGATGAGCCCGAGGTTGCCACGGAAAGTTTTACCGGTCAGGATGAGGTCGGGGATAGAGAAAGCACTGAGCACGAGACTGAGGTCGAAGAACGGGCTGAAATGCCAGGGACAAGGGTTTGCCCTCATTGCGGAGAGTCAAGCCGCCGGGGGAGCCTGTTGTGCGATACTTGCGGTTCCCCACTCGAGTCGGATTCATACGAGCAGGTCTTACTTAAAAGCCTGGATGAGCTATCTTTCAGGAAGTACATTCTCTCTAAGAGCTATTTACGACAACAGCAATCATTGGATCCGAAGAATGAAGAGCTGCTTTTCATTCCACTGAATAGGTTCTGGGGCGGCAGCCCGGTGTTGAGATATGCCGAAAGCAATTCCGGAGATTCATTCACTACCTGCTGCGGCTTGATCTTTACCAGTGGAAAACTACGGTTTGTCTTTACCGGTGGAGTGAAAGAACTGTCCTACGAGGATATCGAGACTGTACGGGTTGAAAAACTGACTAAAAACGGCATCGTGATTGTTTATCAACTGATTCTGTCCACCGTTGCCAGCCAGTATCGGATAAGTCTGCCTTACCGTCTATCGGTAGCCCGACAGATGTCAGAATTGTTGGGGCAGTACCTTTCGGCAAAGGTCGAGGCTATGGCTCACGTGGCGGTCTCCCGTTAAAGTAAAGCTTATATCCCTGAAGCCGCGGAGGATAATAGTGCTGGGAATAATGAGTTCGACGGAGCTTGAAATAAAAGTTCTCGGTATAATTATTGTCCTGATGCTAATCGGTTACTTTTGGTTGCGGCATAGCCAGCTCAAACGTCAGAAACGCCTTTTAAGGCATGCTTCCTGCAAAGATTTAATCATGAATAAGAGGCATGCTCTGGCCTCCGCCGGAGCCGATTTCGAAAGTCTGGCCGCGCTGGTGAAAATGGGTATTACTCCTGAACAGCTGGAGGCCGTGATTGAGCTTTTAACCGCTCCCAAGGTTCAATACAACATCGATAGTTTGGAAGACCCCGAGTCATTGGAGGTGAACCTCGATTTTGAAAAAGACCATAGTTCCCGGAAGAGACGTAAAGATGACAAGACCGTGCAGGAAACTGAAGCAACTCCGGGAACAGATCTCGACATGAGTTCATTCGATGAAAAAGATGAAGATGCCTGGTTCAAAATAGCGCATAACCGGTTCAAACAAGCTGTGGCGGCAAAAAATATGACCGATCGTCGGGATCAGGTAAAGTTGCTGGTAGCCATGGTTGAGCTGGGCCGCAAAGCAGTCGGGGAGGACTCGAACAAGCCGGGTTCCCGTAAAGCTTACGAGCGGGAACTCTGGGACCGATTCTACGAGAAAGAATATTTGGACGTCAATGCTATAGTAAATGCAAGTCTCTCTTAAGTGGACTTAAAAGCGAACGATGATTTAGAGAAACACTCTCCGGGTGGATTAATTTATCGGCGAAGAGCAAGCCCCATAGGGTAGCGCTCAACTATAAATACCCTTTCGAGACTTGCCTTTGGCAGCCGATCCTCAACCGGGGCAGCTGTGGATTCAACAAATAGTCGAAATGAAATTTCAATGGCGGGGTGTACGATTTCAGTTCGAACGCCTTGCTTATGCGCTGTATAATACCTCTTGAGTTTTCTTGATCAACCGGAATTCACCTGGTGTCGAAAAGAATGTTTGCTTTCAGAAAAAATGCATCTCGAATAATCCCGGCAACCGCCTTGCTGGTGGTAATTGGTTGGCTGCTGTGGCCCGAACTACAGGCAGGTAGCCGGCTGGGCAAGGTGACCGGGGTGATGGGCGAGATAATCGCGGTAAACCTGGGAAACATTCACGGGGTCAGTCAGGGTTTGAGGGGCAAGGTGTTCGAGTTCGATGAAAACAGGAATACGATAGATGTGGCTGATGTGCAGGTCATAGGGGTATCGGAAGAAAGTTGCCTGGCTAGGATTACCGAGGCACGGGATAGCCTCCGGGTGGGCCAGTTTGTCGATATCGAGGAAACTCTGCCACCGCGTCTCTTGGAAAGAATAGATATAGTGCGAGAGAAGGAGGAAAATGCCCGCAATTACTTTGCCGCCTATCAGTACACCGAGCCGGACACCGCCAACTGTCTGGCGGAATGTAACAGGATACTGGCCCGCGATCCAGAGAACAGTTTAGTGCCGGCGTTAAAAGAGGCGATGCTCCGTAATTACTATAGATGGGCTACTCGAGAGAAAAACCAGGGACGTTTAGCTTATGCTCTGATCTACTTCTCCCGGATCTTGCGGATCAACCCGGAGGATGAGACAGCTTATGAAAATATTTGGGAAAGTTTGGATTTGATCGATATTGAAGAGCAAATCGAGTTGGATGTTATCAGGAAAGGGAATCCGCCGGATTTTTACTATGCCTCGGCCGAGCAGTACTATCGCAACGGCCAGTTCGAGAAATCCAAGAGATTTTTCCAGTTCCTGCTGGATAATGTGGTAGAGCCGGACGACATGGCTGCTCATGAAGGGATCGAGAAGAACGACCGGATGCTCGAGCTGGTGACACAACTTAAAAGTAAACGTCGGGACCGAATCAGACTGAACCTTGAGGCCGAACAGAAGAGATTGAAAGAGGAGACTGAACGACACCAACGGGAAGACCTGGTCCGATACTACCGGGTAGTTGCCGATGAGCTGTTCAATAAAAATGATTTGGAGGGGGCTCTTGTCTATTATCTGAAGCTGCTGCAAATTATCCCGGATGACAGCGTGGGTCTATCCCGGCAGGAATATATCTCAATGGCCAACATGGTGCTGATCCCGGCCGGTGAATTCAGTTTCGGCAGCAACACCCGTGAATTAGGTGAAGCCATGGTGGAATTCGGCTTTAACGGTCTGCTTTATCGAGAACTGCCTAAACGCTGGGTCTATCTGGACTCCTTCTATATCGATCGCTACGAGGTCACCAACCGCCAGTACAAGAGATTCATCGAGAGTACCAACCAGAGCCCGCCGTTGCATTGGAAGAACGGCACCTACCCGGAAGGACAAGGCGACTATCCGGTGGTCTACGTCAGCTGGGATAATTCCATGAAATATGCCAACTGGATCGGTAAAAGGCTGCCCAGGGAACAGGAGTGGGAAAAGGCGGCGCGGGGCTCCAGTGGTTTACGATGGCCCTGGGGAGAGCAGTTTTTCAAAGATTATTGCAACACGAATGAATCCGGTTATAGCCATCCTCTGCCCGTAGGCAGTTTCTTGAGCGGAGCCAATGAATTCAATGTTATGGATCTGGCCGGCAACATTTGGGAGTGGGTGAATGCGGATCTCGAACCCTATCCTGGACACACAGAAGGACTCGATTATTTCCCACCTGCCCGACGTAAGGTAATACGGGGAGGTTCTTTCAAGGAAACGGGGAATTATGCACGCGGTGCCTTTCGCGGTGACGGAGCGTTCGATAAAATATATAACAACGTGGGTTTCCGCTGCGCGAGAGACGTGCCGGGACGATTGGAAAGCCCGGGAGGATCATGAGTGATATCTAGTTCGAGTCCAAAACCCTGTTTTCTGAGTCATAGGCCTCCCGGCGGTATCCTGGTTAAGAATCCTTTTTTCCGATGCTGCCTGCTGGTTTTCCTGGGGCTTGGTATTGTCCCGATCGCATCCGCCAAGGACTCCGGGTATCTGGAGGGACCGATCGGGGAACTGGTGCAGTTGAATTTTTCCGGAAGGGTCACGGAAAGTTTCGAGCAGGTGGGGAACCTGCTGGCTGCAAATCCGGGAGACTATCGGGCATACTTCATTCGGGCCACCTGTTACGGGTGGTTTATCGCGGTTAATCCGGGAAGCCGTAGATACCATAATCAACTCGTTGAATCCCTCAAAGCTTGTATCGAACATGCCTCCGCAGTAAAACCTTCCAGCCCGGAGTATTCAACAGCGCTTTTTTTTAAAGCCATGGCCATGATTGTCGAGGCACGTTTCAAGTCGATCCGTGGGAATCACCTCACCTCTCGCTGGGCTACTCGTGGCGCCAAGGAAGCGGCTGAGGAACTTGTGACCCTGGTACCTGAAGACATCGATGCCTGGCTGCCCCTGGCTATCTTCCATTATTTCTGGGGCGGCAATTCGATCTGGATGCGGATGGCGCAATTTGCAGCAAGGGTACCTCGTGGTAAGAAGGAGTTGGGTTTGAGCCTGCTGGAGGATTGCGCTGCCAAGGGCGAGGATAGTCGTCTCTGGGCCAGTGTGGTTTTGCTTAGTATTAACACAGCAGACGAGGGTAACACTGAGAAAGCAATAAAATTGGCTCAGCGCCTGCACAACCTTTTCCCGGACAATGCTGTTTTCCACCTGCTGTTGGGAGACTGCTACCGAAAGCTGGGCCGATGGGAACAGACCGAAGCAGTGTATCGTAATATTACGGCCAAGGTGCTGAGCCGCGTGCCGAGCTATGATGAGACGGTTTTTGAAATCAGCCGATTGAGGACGGTAGAGTCCCAGGTGGAGCTTACAAAAATGGACGGGGCTTTCGCCGGCATAAGAAGCATTTTAATCTCCAACCCCATGCACCCGGAGTGGATAGTTCCCTGGGCCCATCTATTCGCTGCACGCATTTACCGCTACCGGGGCGAATGGGACCGCGCCGAACGGGCCTGCCGCTATGCTTTGGACTCCCCCGATTACGAAAATCTACACGATATGGCTAAAAAGGAGCTGAAAGCAATCGAAAAGAAGGAAGAGCTGGAATAGGTGATTCCGCCTTTGATCAGTGAAACATTATCAGAACCTTGAACTAAATCCAGACTAGCGCTCTGTTACGGTAATTTCCTGGTCCCTGTACTGCAACTGATAGAGGTTGAAATAAATCCCCTTGCGCTCGAGAAGTTCCTGGTGGCTTCCGGTTTCGACAATCTGGCCGTGATGCATGACAATGATCCGGTCCACATGGCGGATGGTTGACAGACGATGGGCGACTATCAGGCTAGTGCGCCGGGTAATCAGCCGTTCCAGCGCCTGTTGAATAAGGTGTTCCGTGTGTGAATCCACGCTGCTGGTGGCCTCATCCAGAACCAGAATCCGTGGATTTTTGTACATTACCCTGGCGAAAGAGAGCAGTTGTCTTTGGCCGGTACTCAGGTTCGAACCCCTCTCGGTAAGCAGGTAATCAACTCCCCCGGGTAGTTTCTCGATGAAATCCAGGGCCCCTACTGCCTCGGCCGAAGCAATTACCCGCTGGATCGAGGAGGTTTTCAGGCCGAGTGCGATGTTGCTTTTTACCGTACCGGAAAAGATTAAAACATCCTGCAGGGCCAGACCGATGTTTGTCCGCAGCCAGGTTTTATCTAATTTCCTGATATCAATCCCATCGATCAGGATTTCTCCTTGCTGCGGGTCGTAGAAACGGCACAGCAGGTTGATAATCGTGGTTTTTCCCGCCCCTGTTGCTCCCACAATGGCGATTTTCTCTCCCGGAAGTATTTCGAAGCTAATCCCTTTCAACACCGGTTCATCCTGGTTATAGGCGAAGTGAACATTGCGGAAAGTCACTTTGCCGGCCAATCTGTCGCGGTAAACCGGAGCCGGGGGGTTCTGGATGCTCTCATGGGTATCCATCAGGCCGAAAATGCGTTCCGAAGCGGCCATCGCCGCCTGGAAAATATTATATTTTTCGCTCAGGTCGCTGATCGGCTTGTAAAACTTTTCCACGTACTGAATGAAAGCCACCAGCACGCCGAAAGTGAGTGCTCCATCCATGACTCGTAAGCCCCCGTACCAGAGTATTATAGCCATCGAAATCGAGGCGATCAGCTCTATCAGCGGGAAAAACAGTGCATAGTAAAATACGGTATACAGGTGGGCCTGCATGTGGTCCTGGTTAAGCTCGTCGAACCTTTTCCAGCTTTTATCCTGCCGGTTAAACAACTGAATGATTGCCATTCCGCTCAAGGCTTCCTGCAGAAAGGAATTGATTCTAGCGATCCGGATCCGTACCATGCGGAAGCCTTCCCGCATTTTGCGCCTGAAATAGAAAGTGACTGCAAGCAACAGCGGCAGGATAGAAAAAGTGACCAGGGCCAGCTTGAAATTGAGCCACAGTATGACGATCATGATACCGAAAATCATCGCCAGGTCCCCGATCACGGTAACCAGGCCGGTGGAAAACAACTGGTTCAGAGCCTCTATATCCGTGGTGGCCCTGGTGACCAGGCGCCCCACCGGGTTGCGGTCGAAAAAGCTCAGGGAGAGATTTTGCAGGTGGCGGAAAAGGGCCATGCGCAGGTCGTACATGGTTTTCTGGCCCAGGAAGTTAGTGAGATAAATCTGAACGAAACGGAACAGGAAATCGCCACCGATTACTACCAGGTACAGCCACAGTAATTTCCAGAACCCCTCGAGCGCCCCGGTGGTAATGTGGTTGTCCAGAGCGACTTTGATCAGGTAAGGTCCGGCGAGCTGGCAGGCCGAGCTGGCCAGGAGGGCCAAGGTCGCCAGCAGGATGTAATGCCTGTAGGGCCGCAAGAACCCGTACAGCCTCCGGGCCAGACGGGTGTCGTAGGCTTTACCGAGAACTTCATCCTCAATCATATAACTTTTTGCAGCTCTCAAGAGATCCTCTCGATTTTTTCCCTGAGAAGTTGTTTTTCATAAAGCGAAGCATAATATCCCTGTTTATCTTCCAGCAGTTGCTCATGGGTTCCGAGCTGGGGAATCCCGCCCTTTTCAATGACCGCTATCCGGTCGGCAAACCTGATAGTGCTTATCCGGTGGCTGACAATAAAAGTAGTCCGGTTTTTGATAAAATCCCCAAGAGCGCCTAAGATGGTCTCCTCCGTATGAGTGTCAACATTCGAAAAACAATCGTCGAGCAAAAGGATCGGGGAATCGACCATCAACGCCCGGCTCAGTGTAGCGCGCTGTTTCTGACCCCCGGACAGGTTGATCCCGCGTTCGCCCAGCAGGGTGTCAAGCTGGCGGGGAAACTGCCGGATGTCCTTTTCCAGGCCCGCTATTTTCACCACCTTGATAATTTCCTCCTCCTCTACCGGATGATCCAAGCCATAGAGGATGTTTTCACGGATACTTTCGGAAAAAAGAAAGCTGTCCTGGGGAACCATCGAGATCGAGCGACGAAGCAGTTCCAGCGGCCACTGCCGCACGTCGATTCCATCGATCAGCACCGTACCGGGCGGTGGATCGTAAAGCCGGGAGATCAGCTCCAACAGGGTCGATTTGCCGCTGCCTACCGGGCCGATCACTGCCAGAGTCTCACCTGCGGCTACCTCGAGAGAGATATCGTTCAACACGATTGAGTCGGCCCCCGGGTAGCTGAAATTAAGTGCCCGGATACTAACCTGCCCCTTGACCGTTCTCGGTCCCGGAGCATTGAACTCGGGAAGCGGAGAATCAGTAATATCGCTTTTAGTATCAAATAACTCCATTAAACGGCCCAGGGAGGCTCGGCCGCGCTGGATCACATTGAGCACAAAACCTATGGCAATCATCGGCCAGTACATCATGGCCACGTAGAAAAAGAAGGCGGTGAAATCACCCAGGGTTATGGCGCCTCTGCTGACCAGCATGCCGCCGTATCCGAGGATAATCAGCGAGGTCACACCGCTCAGGAAAGACATGAAAGGATACAGAAGGCCTGAGACCTTGATCAGGTTCATGTTCAGTCGCAGGTATTCCAGGTTGAGTTTACCGAACCGCTCGATTTCTTGACTTTCACGGGTAAAAGATTTCACTACCCGGATTCCGGCCACATTCTCCTGCGCCTTGGCGGTAATATCGCTCAGGCAGCTTTGCACCTGCATCGAACGGTCATGGATAATCCGGCCGATCTTTTTGTAACTCAGGCTGACCAGCGCCAGAGGCAGGAAGGAGAAAACAGTCAGTTTAAGGTTGATATAAGCCATTATCGGTAGGGCAAGAACCACTGTTATCACAGTCTGGAAAGAGTACATAATCGCCGGGCCCACCAGCATGCGCACCTGGTTCAGGTCATTGGTGGCCCGGCTCATGATATCCCCGATCCGTGAACGGTGATAAAATGAAATAGGCAAGCTCTGCAGGTGTTCAAACAGGTTGGCCCGGATTTTATATTCTATTTTCCTGCTGATACCGATGAGTATGTGCCGCATCAGAAACCGGAAAAGTCCCTGCACTATTTTGATACCTATAAGCAGGGCCACACTCATAAGCAGTATCCGGGTACCGCGGGCCGCGCCGATACTGTCGACTGAAAATTTGATTACCAGCGGGAAGACCATGCCGAGCGTATTGGTCAAGAAAGCGCAGAGCAACCCTGTAAGGAACATGCGTCGGTGATCGGCGATGTATTTTTTCAGCGGCTTGAACGATTGAAAAAAGCTGCCGAGGCTGTTTCGAGCCATGAGTAGATGCCTCATTGATTCTGTATGAACCCTCATGTCCGCCCTGAGTGACTGTAGGGGCACAGCGCGCTGTGCCCAGAGACACAAAGACACAAAGGTATAGGGGTAAAAACATCCAGCGATATTTTTTTGCAATAACAGTTTCTATTGCAGCTGAAATTTATCAGCTATCGAGCTTTA
>Ga0114922_10004581_pt1 | contig 12819 bp, 11 predicted proteins | sample AartaG_FD_100975 | JGI IMG/M metagenome (GOLD analysis project Ga0114922, IMG submission 100975) | Deep subsurface microbial communities from Aarhus Bay to uncover new lineages of life (NeLLi) - Aarhus_00045 metaG | ecosystem: Environmental > Aquatic > Marine > Oceanic > Sediment | place... | reverse complement strand
TACCTGTAAATGCAATAGTTGGCAGTCCTTTGGTTAGAAATCCCAATGCACCCAGAAAGTAGAAACTTAAAAATAAAAATAAAAACTTTTTGTTTTCATAGAATACAAAAAGCACAAGAAAACCGGAAAAAGTAATTAAAGAATAAAATATATCTATTTCCCCCAGGTTGGAATAATAAAAGTATAGATCAATTGATATAAGTAAAAGCAGGGAAGAATAGACTCCAAACTTCAAATTCACAAATTTTTTACCTGCAAGGAAAACCAGTAATCCCATAATTAATAAAGAGACAACTGTGAAAAACCTTACAGCAAATTCAGAATAATTGCCAAATAGCTTAAATGAAAAAATTATCATCCAGTTCCATAGGGGAGGCTTATTATAGTAAAATTCGCCCAATTCTGTTGGTACTACCAGGTTTTTATTAAATATCATCTCAAGGGCGATAATAGCTCTTCGCGGTTCTTCGAGTAATAACGGCTGAGCGCCGAGATTAATAAAAAAGGACACTATAAGGAGTATAAAACATAATATTATTAAAAATAATTCCTGCTTTGCAATATTTGCAAGATATTTTATAATAATAAATATTAAGGGAGACTTATTAAAGTTTTGTGTACTCTTTTTCAAAAGCGAATCTTTTGGTGTAAAAATTATAGATAAATATCATTACAGTTACTAAAAGTTTATTATAGTATTTATGATTACTGAAAAAATCAATTTTTGCAAAATAGTGAATTAAAAAAGTACCTGCAATTAATCCAAAGATGGAAAAAGACACTGATAAAATGAAAGTAACATAAACTTTCCTTTTCAACATAAATACAAAACGTTTTTGAAGTATAAAATTTGTTATTATACCTATTGCATATGAAATAAAATGAGCTTTGGATTCAATTATATATTTTATTAAAACCAGATAAATTATATGATCAATAGCTGTAGCAATTGTAGATGTCATCCCGAATTTAATTTTCGGAACAAGAAAATTTCTCAGAAAACGGTTTAAATTCATTGTTATTTAATGGGATTTAAATCTTAGAACAAATATCATGTAAAATTTTGAAGTTCAAAGAATTTTTTATACTCTCCTTTGACTGAAAGAAGTTGTTTGTGGTTTCCATGCTCAACAATGCGGCCGTCACTTAAAACATATATTTCATCAGCATGGATAATAGTTGAAAGTCGATGAGCAATAACAATTGAAGTTCTGTTTTCCATTAATTTAATCAAAGCATCCTGCACAAGTCTTTCAGATTCTGTATCAAGTGCCGATGTTGCCTCATCAAGGATAAGAATCGGAGGATTTTTTAAAACAGCACGGGCAATGCTGATTCTTTGCCGCTGGCCTCCTGATAGTTTGCCACCCATGTCTCCAATATTCGTCTGGTATCCGTATTCAGTGTCAATAATAAATTCATGTGCATTTGCTATTTTAGCTGCCTGTATAACCTCTGCCTCACCAACGGTTTCCAAACCGAATGCAATATTATTATAAAAATTATCATTAAAAAGAATAGCCTCCTGACTTACAATACCCATTAAGTCCCGAAGGTTAATGATTTTTAAACCACGTATATTATTACCATCAATCAATATTTCGCCTTTTGTAACATCATAAAACCGGGGTAAGAGATCCACTAAAGTTGATTTTCCGGAACCTGATTGTCCAACCAGGGCTATTGTTTTTCCTTTTTCAATCTTTAAATCAATGTCGCTTAGCACATTAACTTTTTCATATTTAAAGGAAATATTCTTGTATTCAATTAACTGTGTGAAATTTTTTATTTCCCTCGGATTCTTTATTTCAACAATATTTGAAGTCGCCTTTAAAATTTTATCCACTCGTTCCATTGAGGCAAGGCCTTTTTGAATACTGTAAAATGCTTGTGAGAATGCCTTACTGGGATTGATAATATTATAAAAAACAACAAGATATACCAGGAAATTTTCCGGGGGTAACTTACTCCTATCATTTAAAATCAAATTTCCTCCATACCACATCAATACTACTATTAAAATTGTACCAAGAAACTCACTCACCGGATGTGCAAGAAATCTTCTTCTCATAAGCCTGTTCATAATCCCCTTATAGTCCTCATTTTCATTAGTGAAACGAGAATCCATCTTTTTTTCGGCATTAAATGCTTTTACTATCCGGAGACCGGACAAAGTTTCATCTATTGTTGAAAGAATCTCACCCATTTTATTTTGACCGGCCATGGAACTTTTTTTGAGACTTTTTCCAATTCTTCCAATAATTCCACCTGCAACAGGAAACAGAATAATGACAAAAATCGTTAATTTCCAGCTCATAATTACCATGGTAATTAATGAAACCAGAATTATAATCGGATTTTTAAACAACATTTCAAGTGAGTTCATAATTGAAGCTTCAATCTCTTGAATATCTCCTGTCATTCTTGCAATAATATCTCCTTTTCTTTCTTCAGAAAAAAAGGACAAGGGTAATGAGATTGTCTTCCTGTATATCTGGTTTCTTATATCACGAACGGCACCATTTCTTATATATACCATAAAGAAACTTGCCATATATGCTAATCCTGTCTTTAAGAGTACCATAAAAATCAGGAATAATCCAATATATATTAGTGCCATTGTGGCACTCTGATTTTCGGAAATTCTGGTGATAAGGCTGTATAAATTGTGTTCCAGTGCTTCTGCAACCTCTTTAAATGTTGATACTGAAATATTTATCTCTTTAAAACCATATACTTTTTCTTCAAGGCCAAATAATATTTTCAAAACCGGTATCATGGTGATAAATGAAAATATTCCAAAGAGGGCACCGAAAAAATTGAAAATAATGTTCAGCGATAAATGGAATTTATAAGGAGGAATATATCTTTTAAGTATTTTATAAAAATCTTTCATTGTAAAATATTTTTTATTTTATAGGGTTTTTTCTTCTGTGATTCATAGTATGTTCTCATAAGCAGTTCAGCCAGTATCCCTATAGTTATTAGCTGAACGCCTCCCAAAGTAAGCATTATTCCAAGCATAAGTAATGGCTTACCCCAGATATCCTGACCTAATATTTTCAGAAAGACTAAATAAAAATTTATAATAATTCCAATAAAAAATATTATTATTCCAATAGTGCCAAATAAATGCATAGGTTTTTGCAAATACTTTTTGAAGAATAACATCAGTAATAAATCACTCATTACCCTCAAAGTACGGCTAATACCATATTTTGATTTTCCATGAACACGTGCACGATGATTTACATTCATCTGTGTAATTCTTGCTCCCTGTAAATGGACCAGCACCGGTATAAATCGATGGAGCTCGCCATATAAATCAAGATCTTTAGCAATATCGCTCTTAAATGCTTTTAAAGTGCAGCCATAATCTTTGAATCTGACTCCTGTAGACGTTCTTATTAAAAAATTGGCAAGTATACTTGGAAACCTTCGAAAAATAAATCCATCTTTTCTGTTTGTTCTGATACCGGCAATTAAATCCCAGTCTTCACTATCAATTTTTTTTATCATATCCGGTATATCATTCGGATCGTTTTGTAAATCACCGTCCATAGTTACTATATATTCACCACTTGCATGATCAATACCTGCTGAAAGAGCTGAACTCTGCCCGAAATTAACGGATAAGTCTATTCCGGTTAGTGTTTTACTGCTTTTGTTCAGGCCTTTGATTATATTCCATGTGTTATCTGTACTGCCATCGTTTACAAAAATAACTTCATATGTATACTGATAATTATCCAACGACCGTTCAATTTGACGGAAAAGCTCCTCTACGTTCTTTTCCTCATTATATACAGGAATTATAATAGATATTTTAGGGGGCATTATTTTTTGTACAATATTAAATTCAAAAAAACCTGAATTCAGAAATAAAATAAATTAACTACTGCAAATATAGAAATAATTGCATATGACCGGAAAATCTATAATCTAATAAAACAGGTTTTAGCCTAAATTATTATCCTGGTTTAACAAATTAGTAAATTCTTTTATAGCTAAATACAGATAAAAATTTAACAATACGTGAATTGTATGCAAGGGACAGGAATATAAGATCTTTATAATCTTATATTAATAAATTCCCGTGTAATTACCAGGTGATATCTTTTTGAGCTCTTCTTTCACTTTATTTGCAATTTCTAATTTATCAATAAAATTATGTATATTTTCTTTAGTTATCTTCTCATTAGTTCTGGTCAGTTGCTTCAATACTTCATATGGCTTAGGATATCCTTCCCGTCTTAATATCGTTTGTATAGCTTCAGCAACAACACTCCAGTTATTCTCAAGATCGTCCTTTATTTTATCATTGTTAAGTAATAATTTGCCTAGTCCTTTATTAAGGGATTTAAGTGCAATAACTGTATGACAAACAGGTATCCCAATATTTCTTAATACGGTTGAATCCGTTAAATCTCTTTGTAATCTTGAGACAGGTAATTTTGATGACAGATGTTCAAAAAGTGCATTTGCTATCCCGAGATTGCCTTCTGAATTTTCAAAATCAATAGGATTTACTTTGTGCGGCATGGTTGATGAACTTACTTCACCTGCTTTTATTTGTTGTTTGAAATAATCCATTGAAATATAAATCCAAATATCACGAACCAGGTCAATTAATATAGTATTAATTCTTTTCAAACAGTCAAATGTCGCTCCAAAATTATCGTAATGTTCAATTTGTGTGGTCGTTTGTGTGCGGGACAAACCTAAAATATCATTTAGAAAGTGATTGCCGAATTTTACCCAGTCAATATCCGGATACGCAACATGATGCGCATTAAAATTTCCTACAGTACCTCCGAATTTTGCTGAAAAGGGTATTGATTTCAACTGGTTTAACTGGGCATTTACACGTTCAACAAACACTTTTAATTCTTTTCCTAAACGGGTAGGAGTGGCCGGCTGACCATGAGTTTTGGATAACATGGCTACTGATTTCCATTCTTCTGAAAACTCATTTAATTTATTAATTATCTTGTTTATTAACGGGTAATAAATTTCAGTAATCGAATCTTTCAATGATAAGGGTACTGCAGTATTATTAATATCCTGAGATGTCAGGCCAAAATGTATAAACTCCTTGTAATCATGGAGACCCAGCTTGTCGTATCTTTCTTTCAGGTAGTATTCTATTGCTTTTATATCATGATTTGTGTTTTTTTCGAAATCTTTGATCTGCAGGGCATCCTGAACGCTAAAATCTTTATATATTTTTCGCAGGTCCTGAAAATTACTTCTGTTAAATTTATTTAAAGCAGGTAGCTGTAATGAACACAGTTCTATGAAATATTCTATTTCAACATAAATCCTGTATTTTATAAGTGCATATTCTGAAAAATATTTATCGAGCTCTTCTACTTTATTTCTGTATCTGCCATCAACTGGCGATATTGCTGTTAATTCGGTTAGATTCATATAATATTAACTTACAAAATATACAAAGTTAGAAAAAATAATAATAGCTGACTTTTGCCTTACTTATTCCTTAAAGAGCCTTGAAAATCCCGGATACGGTGATAAGCTCATTAGCTTAAAAGAGATCAATTCATTTTTAACCAGTGGTAACTCGTTTAAAATATTTTTAGCCTCATTAATATCAGCACACTCTAAAATTAATACTGCATGGTTTTCATTATTAAAATATATTTCACGAATTATATCGTTGTGCTGTAATTCCCAAACCTTTTTGGCTTCATCCTCCAGATATGGCTTGAACTCCAGGGCTGTTAAACCCTCCTTTTCCTTTTCTATTGCTAATATTTTCATTATATCTTAATTATTAAGTTAACCAATATATCAAATGTAACAAAAAATCTGGTTTTGATTCAAGTTTTAATTAGTTCAATAATTAATTGTTTTTATTAATAAAAACAGGATTACTAATTTTCCAGCTTTAATTAAATTAGATTATATTTGATTTACTATATTAAAAAAACTTAAGTTTGAGAATTAGTCTTTTGTCCTGATAAACCTGAAATTATTAAACAAAAATGAGAAATAAATACAAATCTCTGATTAATATTTATTCAATATTTATACTACTATTATTTGTAGCAGCAGATACTGTGGTAGTTGATCAGATAAGTCCTCCCAAAGGCAATTTATTAGTCTATAAATTTGATATCAAGGATAATATAATGAAACCTGTGTGGAGGGTTACTCAAAAAGCTTTTGACGAAGCAGTCAGCTTAAATGCCGATTATATAATAATTCATTTGAATACTTATGGCGGAGCAGTAAATATTGCTGATTCTATCAGAACTAAAATTATAAATTCCGGAATACCGGTTTTTGTATTTATTGATAATCAGGCCATATCTGCAGGAGCATTGATCTCCATAGCATGTGACAGTATTTATATGCGGCAGGGGGGAAGTATTGGTGCTGCTACTGTTGTTAGCCAGTCAGGTGAAGTTGTTCCTGATAAATACCAGTCGTTTATGCGCTCGACCATGAGAGCAACAGCTGAAACTCACGGTAAAGACACACTGATATCAGGTAATGATACTATAATAAGGTGGCACAGGGATCCGAAAATTGCTGAGGCAATGGTTGATCCGCAGTTAAAAATAAATGGAATTATTGATTCAGGACAGGTATTGACATTAACTGCAGAAGAGGCTGTAAAGGTTGGATATTGCGATGGCATAGTTGAAAAAATTGATGATATTCTTAAACTTAACGGTATAGAGAATTATAAATTAATGACGTACAAACCATCGTTAGTTGAAGCTACTATATTGTTTTTACTAAATCCAATAGTAAGAGCTATATTAATAATACTTATAGTAGCCGGTATTTATATTGAAATGCAAACCCCTGGTATAGGATTTCCATTATTTGTAGCCATCGCTGCTGCTATGGTATTTTTTGCGCCTTCATACCTTCATGGTCTGACTGAGAATTGGGAAATATTAGTATTTATTGCAGGATTAATTTTGATAGCACTGGAGGTTTTTGTTATCCCGGGTTTTGGTATTGCAGGAATTTCCGGAATAATATTGGTTATTGTTGCACTTACTATGAGTCTGGTTGATAATATTATATTTGAATTTGAAGGAGTAGGGGCCTGGGATAAAGTACTGAAAGCGTTCTTTTTGGTAATTTTCTCATTATTTATATCATTTATATTGTCAATAATATTGAGTAAAAAACTTTTTTCTTCTAAATCTTTAAAACTAGCTTTAAATACTGTTCAAAATAAAAGTGAAGGATTTGTTGGTATTGATGCTCAGCAGAAAGAGATGATTGGAAAAGAAGGAACAGCATTTACAATATTAAGGCCTTCAGGAAGGATAGAAATTGAGGGAGAAGTCTATGATGCAAAAGCAGAAATCGGATATATTGAAAAAGGAGAGAGAGTAAAAGTTATTAGGGATGAGGCAGGCCAGTTGTATGTAATAAAAATTTAATTTTTTAGTTTTATAAGATAATAATTTCCTAAATCTATTGAATGGGTCCACATACTTTGATAAAGAGAATTTTATATATCATTCTCGTAATATTTATAATTGTTGGCATTAAGGGAATTGATATTTATAGAAAAGCATTCAAACCAAATGTATTCATAAAGAATAAGAAAGAACAATATTTTTATATTCGTACTGGTTCTGAATATGATGATGTATTGGATTTATTATACAGTAATAACTTAGTAAAGAATAAGACAACATTCGAATGGGCATCCGACAGAATGAATTATAAGAAGAATATTCATCCGGGCAGGTATAAGTTGAAAAACAGAATGACAAATCACAGGCTAATATTAATGCTTCGTTCAGGCACGCAAGAACCTGTTAGTCTGACTTTTAACAAAATCAGAACTATTGAAAAACTTGCCAGGATAGTCTCTTACAGGATTGAAGCCAGATATGCAGATATTATGAATTTGTTAAACGACAATGAATATATTAAGCAGATAGGTTTTAATGAGCATACAATAAAGGGGCTTTTTATACCAAATACTTACGAATTTTACTGGAATACTTCAGCAGAGACATTTATTGACAGAATGTTAGATGAAAACAAAAAATTTTGGGATTATAAAAGAACGGCTAAGGCAAAACAAATGAATTTTACTATTAATGAGGTGATGACTTTAGCATCAATTGTTAGTGAAGAAACACTTAAAGAAGAAGAAAAACCCAGAATAGCCGGTGTTTATATTAACAGATTAAAAAAAGGTATAAAACTTCAGGCTGATCCAACAGTAAAATATGCAATTGGTGATTTTTCTATTAGAAGGGTTTTATCAAAGCACCTCTCAAAAGACTCACCATATAATACATATCGATATTATGGATTGCCTCCGGGGCCAATAGTAATATCTTCCATATCATCCATAGATGCGGTTTTAAATTATGAAAAACACGATTACCTGTATTTTTGTGCAAGGGATGATTTTTCAGGGTATCATTATTTTGCCAAATCTCTGGCTCAACATAATAAGTATGCACGTTTATATCAGCGAGCACTTAATAAACGAAGAATATTGAATTAAAATGATGGAAAAAATTAAATTTGGCACAGACGGCTGGCGAGGAGTTATAGCAAAGGATTTTACCATTACAAATGTGGTTAAAATTGCTTCCGCCGCAGCATTATGGCTTACCAGAAAATATAAAGAACCTTCAGCGGTAATAGGTTACGATTGCAGGTTTGCAGGTGAAATGTTTATGGAAGCTATAGCTAAAATACTTGCATCCAGAGGAATTAGAGTTTATATACCCGAACATTTCGTGTCCACACCAATGGTTTCATTAGGCGTAATAAAACTTAAAGCTCATTGTGGAATTGTCATTACAGCAAGTAACAATCCGCCCGAATATAATGGATTTAAGCTTAAAGGCGAACATGGCGGTCCTTTGCTTGAAAAGGATGTGAAAGATATTGAAAACCTTATCTCTGAAGATTATGATATAGACCTTGAGTTGTTAAACTGGAACTATCTTCTTGAACATGGAATGATAAATTATGTTGATCTTGAGAATATATACGTTAAAGAAATAAGGGATAACTTTGATATTGATAAAATTACTAATTCAAACATAAATTTTGCATTCGATGCAATGTATGGTAGCGGTCAGAATGTTTTTAAGAAGCTGTTACCGAAAATTAAATTATTTCATTGTGAGTTGAATCCTACTTTTAAGGGTATACCACCTGAGCCCTTACATAAGAATCTTCATGAGTTAGCAGAGCATATATGGAAAAGTAAAAAGATTGATTGTGGAGTTGCCGTTAACGGAGATGCCGATAGAATAGCACTTTATGACAGTGAAGGTAACTATATTGACGGTAATCATATTATACTTTTGTTAATTCATTATTTGGCAGGGTACAATAAAAAGAAAGGAAAAGTCATCATTAACTTCTCTTGTACAAGTAAAATTGAAAAATTATGTAAGAAATATGACCTGGATGTAGAAAGGGTTAAAGTTGGATTTATAGATATCGCAAATGTAATGTTAGAAGAGGACATTCTTATTGAGGGAGGTGAAGCCGGCAGCATAACTATAGGTACACATATTCCCGAACGGGATGGTATCTGGATAGGTCTGTTAATCTGGCAATGGATGATTGAAACAGGGAAGTCGTTAAAGCAATTAATAGAAGAAGTCTACAAAATTACAGGAAAATTTGCCATTGAAAAAGCTGATTTGAAAATTAATAAGAATATTAGAAATAAGATTTTGGAGAAATGCCAGATAGGATATTTTACTTCTTTTGGAAAATATAAAGTAATTAATACTGAAAATTTAGATGGGTATAAGTTCTTTTTTAGTGAAAACGAATGGCTGATGATACGGCCATCTGGCATAGAACCTTTATTAAGAACTTATGCGGAGGCTGAGACTCAGGAAGTAGCTCTGGATATTTTGTCTGCAGGATACGATGTTATTATGCAAAACCAGTGATTATAGCGATACAATATCAGCAGACACATATTTAAATAGAAATACTTATACCACATTCACTTCCATTTCAAGATTAATAGCAAAATTATTTTTAACCGCTTTTTTAATTTTATTTGCTACGTTAATAATATCCTTCCCTGTAGCATCTCCATAATTTACAATTACCAGCGGTTGTCTTTTATATGTTCCAACATCTCCTATTCTTTTACCTTTCCAGTTAGATTGCTCAATTAGCCATGCTGCTGATAATTTTACCTCATTAACTGCAACTTTATAAAACGGCATTTTTGGATAATACTGTCTTAAGGAGTTTGCCTGCTCCAGACTTACAACAGGATTTAGAAAGAAGCTTCCTGCATTACCTAGCTTTTTAGGATCAGGTAACTTGTTTTTCCTGATGTTTATAACCGCCTTCCTTATATTCTGGATATTTGTTTCCGGAAATTTGTAAAGCTCTTTTTCGATATCTTCGTAACTCGTTTTACAACTATATTTTTTTTCAAACCTGAAAATCACGTTAGTAATGATATATTTATTTTTAAATTGCTGTTTGAAAATACTATTTCTGTAAGAAAAGTCGCATTCTGAATTCGAAAATATTTTCACATCTGCTGTCTCAATATCTACAGCTTCAACGCTTTCAATCACTTCCTTAACTTCAACACCATAAGCTTCAATATTTTGAATAGGACATGCCCCAACACTCCCGTGGATTAAAGAGAGATTTTCAATTCCCCCATAATTCTTTCGTATGCAGAAATTTACAAAGTTGTCCCAATTCTCACCAGCTCCAACACGTAATTTAATATAGTCACGTGTGTTTTCTAATTTTTTAATGCCTAATATCTTAGGGTATACTATTAAACCATTAAAATCTTTGCTGAATAATACATTGTTACCTTCACCAATAACAAATATTGGCCTGATATTAGATAAATCCGATTTTATAAAATCAATTACTTGCTGCTCATCCGAGAGCTTAATGTAGTATTTAGCATGGACGTTAAGTCCGAATGAATTTTGATTTCTTAAAGAAAAATTTTTATGAACTATACACATATTCAATATCTGTTGTGACAAAAATAGTTATCAATTTTAATTTTTAAATTCTATTTACGTAAAGAATTTATAATTTAGTAGGAAAAAACTCAAAAATTTGATAAATGTTTATATTTCTGTTACCAATGACATAGTAACAGACCGGCGTGTAAGTAAAATTGCCTTTTCACTTCATAAATCAGGTGCTAATGTTAGCATTATTGGCAGAAAATTAAAAGATAGCCTGCCTTTACCTAAAATGCCATATAAATTAAGAAGATTCAAATTACTATTTAATAAAGGTCCTGTTTTTTATGTTGAATTTAATATCAGGTTATTTTTCTACTTGTCTTTTAAAAAAGTTGATGTGTTGGTCGCTAATGATTTGGATACATTATTAGCGAATTTTTTAGTTTCAAAAATCAGAAAAAAGCAATTAGTGTATGATAGTCATGAGTATTTTACAGAAGTTCCGGAATTAGTCGGCAGAGATTTTGTTAAGAAGATCTGGACAAAGCTGGAAGGAAAAATCCTGCCCGGGATAAAATATTCATATACCGTTTGTGATTCAATTGCCAACAATTATTCTGATATATATGGCATCAGTATGCATGTTATCAGAAATTATTCCTCATGTAATACTACGTATTCAGGGGAAAAAGTTAATATCAGACAACGGGATGAAGGGATTATAATTTATCAGGGCGTGGTTAATTTAGGCCGGGGTTTGGAGCTCGCTATTCAGGCTATGAAGTTCGTTGATAATGCAAAATTGATTATAATCGGAGACGGCGATATAAAAGATAAACTTAAGCAGCTTGTTAGCAAATCAGATTTGGATGATAAAGTTCAATTTATTGAAAGGATGCCTTATGAAGAACTAATGTCATATACAATACAGGCTGATTTGGGCATCTCACTTGAGGAAAATCTGGGGCTCAACTATTATTATGCATTGCCTAATAAGTTGTTTGATTACATTCATGCAGGAATTCCTGTTTTAGTATCTGATTTTCCGGAAATGGCGAAAATTGTTAAAGAGTATGATGTGGGACTAACAACTAAAACATCCGATCCCGAAGAGTTAGCAGACCTGTTTGTAGAAATGATTAGCAATAAAGAAAAAAGAAATATCTGGAAACAAAACACAAAAAGTGCATCGAAAGAACTTTGCTGGGAAAATGAAGAGAAAAAGTTGCTGGCAATTTATTCAGAAGTTATCGGGCAATTGACAAAGAATATTTCCTTAAAGGAATGATCAATGTACGATAAAGTATTATAACAAGAGGTATTGATATTACGAACCAAATTAAAAAGGCTGATAAATATGCTACCCAAAAATTATATAATGTACCCCACAAATCAGTATTTATCAAATGTATTATTTTTTTTATTGAAAAAGGTAATAAAGTATCGCTATAAAAAATTTTACCAAGTTTTAAGAACGGAATAATTAAAGCTATTTGAAGTGGATGTACAATATAATGTGCCAGGTGGGTAATAGCAAAATTAAGCCTGAGGATTAATGCAACAGCAGTTATAAGCAAACTTGTTATTCCATACAGGGGTATAATTCCTACAGTAATTCCCAGGGATAATGAAAGTGCAAGCTTTTCAGGTGTGATTCCTTGCCTTAAGATTTCCTTGATCTTTTTTGTAGCTTTGTTTTTAAATATCATAATAAAATATATTGCCCAATTGAGAGTCTGGTTAAAAAGTTAGTTTATATGATTGCATATACGTGCATTATAGAATTAGGTTTACTTTTTGTGCAAGAATTATTGCATTGAACCGGAAGTTTATGTTTTTTTAGAATATTACAGGAATGAAATCAAGTGATAATGAAAAT
>Ga0114922_10004580_pt1 | contig 12820 bp, 18 predicted proteins | sample AartaG_FD_100975 | JGI IMG/M metagenome (GOLD analysis project Ga0114922, IMG submission 100975) | Deep subsurface microbial communities from Aarhus Bay to uncover new lineages of life (NeLLi) - Aarhus_00045 metaG | ecosystem: Environmental > Aquatic > Marine > Oceanic > Sediment | place... | reverse complement strand
TAGGAGGAGTGTGTGACACTATTCTTCTTCGCCTACTTTATCTACATCTTTTAATTCTATCTCTCCATTAGCCAACTTAATAGCTTGTAACATCTGTTCATTATAATCTTCTACAAATTGTGTAGCTAGTTGGTTAACTTTAAGTGGATTGTGAGTGTTAAGTTTAAGTGATGTCCATGATACTTCTTGACCACCGCATGCGTTAGCCATAGCGATAGCCCACTTCTTCATTTCCTTCTTTTCTGTAAAAATGTTTGGCACGTCTTAGTCTCCTCCGCGTTCGCCGCGTACAAACACATAGTGAATAACATTATTCCAATTCTCAAACTCGTATATGTATAGATCGTTAGCTTTGAGATACTTTTGTAGCTCTACCGTACTATCTATATATACAGGTTTACCATTTCTTGCAACGATAAAACCTTTGCCAGTTTTTGCAACTGACTGTTTAAGTTCGGATAACATAAAGTCATCACTTGTCAGTATATCAGTCATTATACCTCCCATTATAATTGTAGTACATAATTACAGGGTAATACAAAATTTCTTATTTAGCAACGACAAACCCAAAAATGAATTAAAAGGTTTGCCGTCAAGGGCAAGGGTAAAGGAGGAAACCCCACGCCAATGAAAAAGTAGTTGACATTAATTATAGCATACGGTATATTGGTCTAGTAGATAACACTTCGATGTTGTCTCCTTCCCAATTAAAAGAGACCACTCCTGCGAGGGTGGTCTTTTTTTATACTATCTCTAAATTATTATGACCATTCTTATTGACAACCATAGTCACAACACCTTGCCTAGTTTTCTTACCTGCTTGCTGTTCAAAGTAAGTACTCTCATCTAAGCTAGGTACTTGTATCCAGGTGCGTGGATCATGCACTTGTCTAAAATGATGGTAATGTCCTGTCACCAATATAGACGATGATCCTGAATGAAACCCACCAAACGTTTGGTTCTTCCACCAGTTCATCACCTTTGTCTCTACTGTCCCACCGAAACCCGTAAGATGTCCATGAGTAAAGCTCATGTTCGTACCACATACGTTTAGCGATAAGTGAGGTTCATCAGGTATGACAAACTTTATATGGTCGTACTGTGGTTTGTCAGCAAAGATTTCTCCTATTTGTTCAAAGACTTCTATGTCATAGTTGTCCATACCACCTGTTGGTGCTACACCTTTATCAGTACGTTTTTCTCCATGATTTCCAGGAACTGCACCTACTACTACAACATCAAAATCTTTAGACCATTCAACTAATGCTTTAGCAATAAGTCTTCTAGCTAACTTCATTTGATTTCTATAGTCTAACTCTACGCCATTAGGTCCCATTGCTTGCGGGTAAAATCCTACGCACCCTTCGACTATATCCCCTAATCCTACAACAGTAAGTTGATCCATCTCTACTCCTGCTTTACGTAAGAAGTTGTATCTATCACGTACAAGATCTATCTTTTCTAAGAACCGCTCAACTATAAGTTCAGTACCTCCGCCATCTCTTTTGCCTAACTGCAAGTCTGCAACTGCAACAAAAAAGCTAGCTTTAGTTTTCTTTACTTTAGGTTTAGCTTTACGCTTGTAAGACTGTATCCATTTTTCTATGCGGGTGTAGTCTTCTTTATCTATCGTTGCTTCTGTTGCAACTATCTGTGCTTTGTATGCCCATGCCTGATGTATTTCTCCCTTACCGACATTCATATCCCATGTACTTACACGCAATGTGTCATTAACTATTGCATATTTTTTAGGATCAAATCCCCATTCTAGTAAGAGTTCATCAAACTCTGGAGTAGAACTACTTGTAGCTCTTGATGTGATGGTTCCAGTTTTAGTTTTATAATCAAACTTTACTCCTGGTTCCCACCCTTTAGGGTGCGCAACACCCTCCTTTGTATTATTGTGTGCTACGTCCTGTTGGGTTTCGGTAAGTTTACTTACCTGCGAGTTGTTTTTTTGCATACTCTTTTAACACTACTATTACCGCACCGCCACCTGCAATTGCTGCAGCTTCAAGTGTTGTAATCTCAAGGTCTATTGCAGGTCCAACCAACAAAGCAGAACCGAATGCTTCGATGAATGTCCATACAACTTTTTCAACAAGTTGCTTTAGTTCGTCACTCATATTACTCCAATCTATATAATAGGTTTTCCTCTAAGTTTACTGTCAATGCGTGTCACTTTTTCATGAATCGCATGTAACATTTGCTTATCAGAACTTTGTTCAGTTTCAGTCGCACCATCAAGATTGATCTTACTGACCTCTAACTCTACTGGTTTACCTTGTAGTAATACTGCAGATACTTTTCTATACATACGTTCATACGCATTACGAGACTGACCGATCATACCGTCTTTACCTAAGTCAAGATCTTGTTGAGTATTTCCTGTCAATATACAACCCGAAGTATGCTCATCGGTGTTGCCTGAATGGATTAGAATGTATTTAAAGTCGGGTACATCTTGTAGTTCAAGCATACCGTAGTGTGCATTCTTATAACGTGCGCTGTATTTAGTGTGAAATCCACCAACTTTTCTGAATTTAATTTGATAAGTACCCTCTGGTATGCAAGTTTCGTGCATTACTTTTACTGCTTGGTACTGGTCTTCTAGTGTGTAGCATTCAAACTTACCGTCAATGAACATCATTCCATTGGTAGCGTCAATGCCAAACTGTGTTCTAACAACTTGTATCTTCATTCAGTCTCCCTGTTTATCTTAGTATAGTCTAAACAATCAGGGTTTGTACAGTATAATTTATAAGGTTTTACCTGTACTTTAAGTGGTTGTCCGCATTTAGGACAAGATACTTTCAAATTACTTCGTATTAATTTTGGATAAAGTTTTAGCACCAGAATAATAACCAGCGGGGTAGGTGGGACAAACAGCTTGTATAGTGCCATCATTGAGTTCTAACACCAATCCATCAAAGTTTTTAGAAGTCATATATTCTTCTGCGTCCTCTTGGCAACAAAATGGTTTTGAACATCTTGTAATGTCCCATACGGGTTTACTTTTTTTTGCCATGACTACTTAGTCATTTTTTTCTTACGTTTAGAAGAATATCTTTTTTTCTTTCCAGTTTTACTGTAAGGCATTATCTGCTAACTTTCTTTTTATTTGTACCTGGTTTATCTTTACGTATACCTATAGTCAGTAACCATAAACCTAGTGATATTAGTATAGCAATACCAACTATGTCCTTAGCTGTACCAGTAAGGGTTAGCCATGCTATAAAAAAACCTAGTAACGTAAAGGTTTGTGCCAAAGTTTCTTTAAGGATCTCTCCTACCCAATTAATAAATTTCTTTATGTATTTCATGTTCTTCTTATTCTAACGGGTACCGCCGAGACACTAGCTATAATTTGCGAAGCTATGATCACTGGTACTACAACTTCTTGTGCTTTTTCTTTTTGATCATCTGTCATATCATTACCTATAGAAGTAAGATCTATGTCTTGTACTTGTATATCTATAAAAGAACCTATAGGATCTGCTAAGAATTGTTCTGTTTGTACTTCTGTAACTACATCAGCGAGTGTATAGTCTTCAACATCTTTATTTTCTACAGCTTTAGCAACATATACTTCTACTGCTTCTGCTACCGCTTCGTCATTCTTGACTGCTTCTGCAACAATAGCAACGTCTTCTGCTTTATCTAAATTTAAAACTTCTGCAACAGTCTCTACCTGTTCTTCTGTTAGTACCTGTACATTAGCAATAGCTTTTTCAACAACAGCTTGGACAACATCTTGTACTTCCTGCGTAGCTTGGTCAAGGTTTTGTACTCCAACATCATTTACTTCCTCTAAGACTTCAACAACTTCTTCTTCGGTAAGGTCTTGTACATACTCTTGTATTGCTTCTTGTTTAGCTTCTTCATACTCCTCCTCTGGTATGTCGTCTTCTATAATAGGTACATTCACAATGTCTTCTATTTGTGAAATCTCCTCTGCTATTTGTTCTTCTGTTAACTCGGTTACTCCTACAGGTTCTTTAACTTCTTCTTTAATTTCTTTTTCTGACTTGAAGTCATCTTTAGGTATTTCTTTGTCCAACTCATCTTCTACTACTTCATCTTGTATTGGTATCTCCACCACGTCTTCGGGTGTAATGTCTTCCAAATCAAATTCCACAATCTCGATTTCAATAGGTGGTTCTTTAAAGTCCACCACTTCTTCTTTAAATATTTCCTCTGGGACTGTGTCGAGTATAGGATCATCATCTTTAGGAACGATGTCTTCCACATCTTTTTTATCTTTAACAATATCTTCTTCAACATATAACTCATCTTCTACAATTATAACTTCTTCTTCTACGATCTCAATATCTTTTTTAGGTTCGGGTATATTACAATCTCCACGTTCTATCTGTGCATTAGTCATAAAACAACCGTACTCATTTTCATTATCTATACGTTCTTGATCTCTCTCTATGGTCCCATCGTTAACGTCTGCTTGTGTATAGGTCTTATCAACACCTTCTACTTTTACATCAACAATAATTTCTTCAGGTGTTGGCGGTGGTGGAAGCGGAGGTGGAGGTGGTGCAACATAAACAGTTGTAGTTGGTGCTACATATTGTGTAGTTTCAAAGTTATTACTATCACTATCTGTACAGCTTTCTCCATTTTCTATGTCACCACATACACTAAATGTCCAATAAAAAGTTCCTGTTTGTATGTTTGTGTAATCTAATGTGTATGTTCTAGCAGTAGTATCTGTAATGATTACCCTATCCCAAATAGAATTATCATAGCTGTAGTTAATGTGAAATTGGTTTACTACAGTATTCCCATCTGTATATTCCCATGCAAAATAAACATCTTTACCCTGATAGTTTACCGACACATTTGTTGCGTCATTAGGTACAGCAGGTGGAACAGTAGTAGTTGTAGTAGGAGTAGAACCATAGTCACAATCAATACTTACAATAGAAGTCCACTCTGAATAACTTTGATCTGTGTCATTATCAGATCGGACTTTTGCATAGAACGTATCTGCTGTTGTACCAAATACATTTTCTCTATAGCTAGCAGTAAAGACATAGCTCTTATATGACAAAGCAGTCTCCCAACCAGGAGTACTTGCAACTGCATAATTACTTTCTACAAAGTTATCATTACTAAATGCTATAGCATATCGTTCAGGCGGACTAGATTCAAAACCATCACTCTCTTGCCATGTAACAGTTACATCTCCTTTAGTTGTGTCTCCATCACTATCGCATGCAATAGATATACCATAAGGTGTTTGTGTAGGTACATGATCTGCGAATGCAGGAATAGGTACTATAAGAAAAAGTACGATACATATACGTACTAGACTATTAAATTTATATAACACGGAACTTACTTAGTTCCGCAACAACCACCACCGCAACATTCGGACATGTTAAAATTCCTTCCCATTCATATCGTTATGTGTTTTACTATCAAGAATACCGAACGCTTGATTCACTTCTTCGTAAGTCAATTGTCCGTCATTTAAATATTTTCTAGCTAAGATCTCTAACACATTAGCTACACCGAGTAATCCTGCAAGTAACGCAGAACTGATTACATCTATACCTACAAGACTGCCTGCGCCTATAACACTTAATGCTTGTGCTATGAAGACAGCTATCATACGTTTAGATATATTCCAATACAATGTGTAACCTTCCATTACATTACAAAACTACCAAAAATTAATATAACTGTGGCAACTAATCCTATTACTTTATAAAATTCTGATTTATCTAACTTCTCATCTAGCTTTTTATCAATGTCATCTAATTTATCAAAGATCATTTTGTTCAATTCTTTTTGGGTAAAGCCATTGGAAGTACTCATTAGGGTAGATCATCGCGGGATAAAAGATCCCATTCCTTTTCATACATACGATTATCTAGGTCCCATTTACTTATTCTTTTAATAAATTGTAGAGTTTCTTTTAAAAAATAACCTAGTAAAAATCCTATCAAATAATCCATAAAGGATATTATAACAGGCGGTTAGGATCCGATACCGTAAAGTGTAAAGCGACCTGCAGTAAAGTTGTTACTGCCTTCTACTTCAAACTCTAAACCTTTGTGTATTGCTGCAGTCGTATTAAAAAAACCACCAGTTTCACATGACATTTCAGCACTAGTATTTTGAAATATTATATCCATCATGCCAGAAGATAATTTACTAGCGTCATTAAAATCTTGTAACAATATTTCACAGTTAAAACTTGCACCTGAACCACCAACAGTATTTGTTTGTCCAATTTCTATATCATCAGCACCAGTAGCTTTTACAGTTGTTTCTGTACTTATTGTACTTACTGATGACCTTTGAAAAGAGTAAGAATAATTTGTTGTTACTTGTGCGTTAGATGAATCTAAATAGTGCATGTGTATTTCTTGTGGAGAGTCTATCTCTACTCCCGTTATAATAACAGTATAGCTATCGTAACTATTGTTCCAACTAGCACCACCTAGTACTACTGACTGTACATTACTTGTAACTTCTACTGACTGTATTAATTCTAATTTGTTTGCACTCATGTATGTTTTACTCCGTACACTGCTGCGTGTATTTCACTAAACGAACTTGCAGTTTCTATTTTTAAACCACCTGCGGCAGTTAATGTCTTGACCATTGTACCTACTTTGTTGTAACCTGATTCGCTATTGCAAGCTGCCCAAATATATTTATACACTGTTGTACTTCGTGGATTAAAAACTTTAAGATGTGCTTGTACGTTATGTGCAGTTCCACCAGTTACTGTTATTAAATCGCTGCTACTTTGGTCAGAGTTTACGTTATTGTCTGTAAGTCCTCCTGCAGCGTTTATTTCAAAAGAAGCAAAATCGTAGTTGCTTGCACCTAGTTCTGCATTAGAGTCATCTAATATTTTGAACGTTGGTCTAGGATTAGCAGCGTCTGCGTCTTGCAAACCTCTAATATGTACGTGATAAAACTCATACGTATCTGTAAAAATTCCATTAAGACTAAGAACACTTTGACTTGTCCCTGTAAAGGTGTTAACTAATTCTAGTTTTCCTGCCATTATTCTGCATATCCATACAATGATAGTCTTGCACCTGCTGCAAAACCATTAGTAGCAGTTGTGTACCAATGTATTTTTTCTACAGCACTTGTATTGTTAAACATAAAGCCACCTATTGATTGCCTACTATTAGCGGCGGTTGCATGTGACGAACTTCTAAACTCCTGAACTTTAGCTAATGTTGTGCTTCCTAAATTATGTATAACATTGTTAATGTTTGTACTTCTTTCTGCGGCAGGATCATCGAATTGTTCTCTTGGCAGATGAAAGTTTGCAGTACTTATACGTGTACTTCTAGCACCAGAACCTGCTTTAATTTGTACAAATGTATTGCTGTATTGGTTACCAGATTCTATGCGTGTACCACCTACAGTGTACTGTATTCTTATTTCGTATTCATTACCATCAGTACCAGACACAGGTAACTCACCAATTATGTGGTGAGTATTGTAAATATCTGTTTGTAAATTAGCAAACTCTATTTCTGCAGTATCACTAGATAAGGTAACGGTTTCTATTAATGTAAGTTTTCCGTTACCGCTAGGAGTATCTGGTAAATCTATAGGAGGACCGTCTATACCTAGTGTGCTACCTTCTTTGAGCATTAATAACATTGACATAATTAAAAGTATAACATTAGTTCAATCCGACAAGGTTACCTAAGTACAAGACAACATCACTGATTTGTGTATCAGATAAGCCATTGCTGTAATACCATATACCATTTACATCAACTGGCGAACGAGCATAACTATTAAATTCAAAACCTTTATTTATAGTCATAGGTCCACTAAAACCTGCGTCACCAGTGTTTACATCTTGTTTAGTAATTTGTGTATTAAGTGTGCCACCACCTATTGCGTTTCTTGCCCTTACTATGTATGCTGCTTCTGATTGAGAACTTGTATTAGATCTAAAACCATGCACATACCAATTACCACCATTTGCTGCTGAACTTAAAGTTGACGCTGTGTTCCCGTCACCATCACCATCTGGTGTTATTTGTGTGTTCATAACTCTACATCGACCATCACCATGTCCTTGATGACCAAAATAACTTACCTTATTATTAGAGTTGTACGCCCTTATAGGCGATCCTTCACCTTCTGAATTACTATTTGAAACACCATCACCCCACCTAGAAATCCAAAATATAGTTGTGTTGCCTGCATTTATCTGTAAATTGGCTATTTCTATACCATCGTTTGTACCATCAAACCTAACTGCAGGAATTGTTACAGCAGTACCTCCTGAATAAGGTACATCTGTTACTGCTGCTGCGTAGGTAGGTGTTCCATCTACTATCTGTGAAGTTGAACCGCCTAAATGATCGTCCCATTGATTGCTTGCAGTATTCCAGGAACTAGCATGATATATGCGTGCAGGATCTGCACCTATGTCTGGTGGTATTAATAAATCTCTGCCACCTGATAAGCCGAATCTACTTGATCCAAATGGCATTTAACTAAAATCTTGTAATGAATTTAGAAGTGGTGTAGCTGCGTCTACAAATAAAAATGTAAGTAAATCTACTTTATTAGCACCAGTGGTCATAGTAAAACCTGCAGCACCTGGTGTCAATGCAGTAACGTTTGATCCTGCATTTACTGTCACAGCATTTATAGCAACAGTTTTATCAGAACTAGCATGTTGTGTTATTTGTAATGTAAATGTAGATACACCTGATGTAGGTACATTTGTAAAATCTATATCTGTAATATTTTCTGTTAGTGTAATTACACCTGTATTACCATTTGCCATATTTATTGCTAAAACACCACTAGTACTTGTTAATGTTTGTTTAGTTTCTTTGTATGCTTTTAATTCTTTGTTACCTACAACCATTGCAGATGTTTCTACCATGTCTTTTACAGCTGCATTTGTAGGTATATGTACGTCATCATCTTGACCTGTGATACCTTCTGACTCTAATGTAAGTGAGTCTGCTGCAAATTGTGATACTGTAATACCACTAAGTGCTGAATTTATTGCAGAACTTTTTATAGTTCCTTTTGTACCAGAACCATAATCTGTGTCAACAAGTAAATCTATTGCTTCCCATATATCTTCAAAGTGTTGTTTAGTTGGTACAATACGTACTTTTGTACTAGGTATATGTGCGAGACCACCTGTTTCTGCAGAACCATCAAGGTATCTGTTTGCAATATCAGAAGTTGTGACACTTGTTGAAGTTATGTTTCCGTCAACGTACACGTACTCTCTTGCTGAAGCGTCATCTGGATCTAAGACCATGTAGAATGGTGCTGTTAATCCTGTTGTAGCTTGTAAATAGAAGGTTAAATCTAATGCGTTTGCTTGACTTGTAAGTGTTGTTTCAAATGCGTTAACATTATGTGCTTCCCATGCACCTCTAGTTGTAGGCATTATTCACCTCCTGGAGGATTGTCTTGTATAGTATTACCTGCAGCTACCCAGTCTTGAACTAAGTTGTACCATATTCCATTTGTTTTAGATATTGGTATACAAGTCTTATCACCATTATTCCATATTATATCAAGAGATACTTGTGTACCGTCATAGTAATAACCTTTTTCTACTTGATTAATTAAAGTAATATCTTCACCCATTTACAACTCCGCGTCCGCTATTATGTAACCGCCATTATTTAAAACCCATGTACCACCATGACCGTCTGGTCCAGATACTTCTGCTCTGAATATACCAGTACCAGATCCTAAACCTGTAGTACCTCCAGACTGTTGGTTAAATCCAGGACTGTTTACTGTAGTAACATCTCCTGATCTTACAAAGTCTTGAGCACCTCCTGCACTTAATGTAGGATTTGTTCTTAATGGTGCCATATAAGGAATGTATGCGTCTATAGCGTCTGATCTAGTAAATGCACCAAAACCTACAATTTGATTAGAACCGTCTGCTATGTATCTTTGATAGTAACGTAAACATTTAGTACGCTCTGTAGCAAAATCTGTTACTACAAAATCACTAGCTTGTGGTCCTCTCTCTAATTGTATTTGTGAAAAATCTGCAGAAGATGTAGCTGCACCTTCAATCATTATTCTTATTTCTAAATAGTGTGTCGTACCTTCATCATCAGTACCTATAGTTTTACCTGATATGCTTGCAGGTGTAAATGAAAATTGTTTTTTAGTCCAACTAGAACTTGTTGTATCTGTACTTATATCTGTAGTTACAGCTGTACTTGGAGATCCACCAGATCCAAAGTTTTGTGAGACTTGTATTTTTATGTTAGGTGTACCTGAAGCTGACTTACAATAAAAACTTAATGTACATTGTGTGCTTGCAAATGTTTCTACACCTTCTATACGTTGTGCTATATAGTCATTGTATCCACTTGATGTACCACTACTTTTAGAAAGTGTTACATAATGTTTTGGATTGTCTGGCACGTCTGTTTGTCCCAATGTAAAATCTTGTTGTGATAAAGTTGTTGTACCTGTACCTGACTTATTTAGTCTCCATCTATCAGCTGTATAACCGTTTGCTGTAAATGATGTACCTCTTTGCCATACAGAGAAATTACCATTTATAATTTTATTTACAACACCGCCACCAAAACCTGTAGCAGTATTACCAGTAGCTAGTTCTATGTCACTGTTAATTGTGATTTTAGCACCTGAATTACGTTCGCCTATAGTGTCTGTTTGTATACCATTATTTGCAAGTATTTGATTTATTACAGTTAACTCATTACCTATTGTTACATCAGTAGGTTGTGATACTGTAAATGTATCTCCTACTAAATTAACATCTATTTCATTTGCTGTACCTTGTACTGTTAATGTTTCAGTATCTAAATCTATAGTACCTGTAGCACTACCATCAGATATGCTTAGGTCATCATCTATATCTTTTGCGTCAACATACGCTTTTGTTGCAGGTTCTTGTGGATTTGTTGGATCAGGTACGTTACTTAGAACCTGATTGTTTACATCTACAGGTCCTATAAACTTTATAGATTCTGCTGTACCACTGCTGTAATCAACATCTACTACTTTACCTATTGCATTCCATAAATCATCAAAGTGTTGTGACATAGGTGATATACGTACACGATCACCAGAGCTATGGTCAATACCAGAACTAGCTGCTGATCCTGCTAAAAATCTATTATCTACTGTTGATGTACTCATTGTTGTAGCAGTAATAGCGCCATCTATAAATATATATTCTCTTTTAGCAGAGTCATCTGGATTTATAACAACGTACACAGGACCTGATCCTGCGAGATTACCAGTAGCGTTAACAGTTAACTGTACGTCTGTTGAGTTAAATACGGCACTCAACGTAGTTTCAAACGCGTTTTCTGTAAATGCTTTTGCTGCTTTTCTAGTATCTGCCATTACGATCCAAACTCATATACACCTAATTCTCCTACACCTAGTACACCTAATGATGTAACTTCATCTAATGTATTTGTTACTTGCTGTCCACGTACTTGTATTGTACAAAATACTGTAGATGAACCTCTCTGTACTATTTCAGTAATAGGCAAAGTTACATTCTCTAGGATACCACGTACGATTAGGTCAGGTCTGAAAACTTTGCATGTTACAGATTTACCTTCTAACCTTTGTAGTGTGTTAAATAATTTAGCACCTGTACCAGGTATTGTTTTTCCTCTTTTACCTGGACGTTCTAATTTATCAGATACGTTAACAGGCATTCTTAATATAACGTCTTCTGGTTCGGGGAATGCACGTACAGCAAATGAATATACTTCTGGTGTTGCGTCTTTTGCAAGATTAGATCTCAAAGTTATTTTTGGAATAAACCATCTAGCAACTACGTTTTGTATAGTTACTTCTTCACCACCGTCACCCTGTTCTATGTTTTGTATAGCAGAGTAATTAGTAGAAGTTGGTACATTTAAATCATTTAGATCGTTACTAAAATCTGTTTGTACACTGACATTATTTTCAATATCGTCAAGATATATTCTTGATCCTACCCATTGTTTAGGTTGTGATGTATAAAAGTCTGCTGATGACATAATCAAATATCCTTCTGATACGTATGTATCTGTTTCTTTTATTAAACCTACACCTGCAACAAGAAAAAACAATCTATCTTTTGCAACAGCTATACCTTGTACTAAACCGCTTGTTGTTGTAGTAAAGTATATATCTCTTGCATAACCTAGAGTTGGTAAAAATATAGAATATAAATCAACTTCTGTTCCGCTATCTATAACGCCAAAATACATTTGATCTCTTGTAGAATAAAATTGAGTTGGCGAATGATCTTGCGTGCTGTCACTTCCAAATTCTTTAATCAGTTGTCTGTTTGCTACGTTGTAAAGAGTTGTATCATTGCTTAATTGACCTCTATAAACTCTACCAACTTTACCACCTGCACCATTAGATTGTGATGTAGAGAAAAATACAATACCATTTGTCTCGTGTATATCTACAATATCTTCGCCCTCTATGTATGTTTGTCCACGTAATACAAGTCCACTTGTTGTGTCATCGACAATTGAATATATATAGCCGCTATCAGAAGCAGCTAAAATTACAGCACCTGCGTCTTCTACAGAAACCCATGTTTCACCTGAAGGTAAATCTTTTATTATACCTGGAGATCCTGAACCGTTTAATTCATGTAAATGACCATCTGTATCTATTGCGAGTATGTAATTCTTTACACTAAATAAACCTGTATAGATATGACCAGAGTGTAAGTTCATATAGTTAGACCAACCACCTGCTATATCATCAGTGTCTAATTTTCTAACAATACTATTACTTCCGTCATTAAGTGAAGCATATAAGATATGCC
>Ga0114922_10004579_pt1 | contig 12823 bp, 13 predicted proteins | sample AartaG_FD_100975 | JGI IMG/M metagenome (GOLD analysis project Ga0114922, IMG submission 100975) | Deep subsurface microbial communities from Aarhus Bay to uncover new lineages of life (NeLLi) - Aarhus_00045 metaG | ecosystem: Environmental > Aquatic > Marine > Oceanic > Sediment | place... | reverse complement strand
GCACCGGCGAAGCTGATACGTAAAGAATCACGTCTTGGCTCGAATGCTTTGGAACTCAGAATAGTGGGCACTACTCAGGAGTGGTTTGAGTTAGTGCCAAGGCAAATTCTTGCAGGAAGAGTTTACAATAAAAAAGAAGATTTGGAATCTTCTGCAGTAACTGTGCTTACCGAATATGGAGCAAGAAAACTGTTGGCCACAAAAAATACTATTGGGCAAACAATTAAGATTGGCGGGGACTATTTTGAGGTTATTGGAATCATTAAAAGTGAATCCGGGCAAGCTGGAAATATCCAGATACCTGATCAACAAATCGATGCCTATATTCCGTTGAGTACAGTTCGCCAGTATTACGGTGATATATTTACCAAAGAGACTTCCGGAGGCAGAACGAGAGAGTTAGTGGAATTGCACCAGATCATTGTACAAGTTAGCGGAACAGAAAATGTCGAGTCAGCCGCGGCAGGTATCGAACGAATGTTGCAAAACTTTCACAAGAAGAAAGATTACGAAGTTAGTGTTCCACTTGCCTTATTAAAACAGGCAGAAGCAACTAAAAGAACTTTCAATATCGTACTTGGCTCCATTGCCAGCATAAGTCTTTTGGTAGGCGGTATAGGTATTATGAATATCATGCTGGCTTCAGTTACAGAGCGTACTCGTGAAATAGGTATTCGCAGAGCAATAGGTGCTAAGAGAAAGCAAATTATAATTCAGTTTCTAATTGAAACTGTTGTACTTTCAACTCTTGGCGGCATAGTTGGCCTTGCTTTAGGAATAGCTATTCCGTGTATCATTACTTATTTTGCCAAGATGCCGACCGTTATAACAATAGAAAGCATATTGCTTCCATTTTTTATCAGTGTCGGCGTCGGCATTGTTTTCGGTTTGTATCCAGCCGCAAGTGCAGCTAAAGTTGACCCTATTGTTGCACTTCGACACGAGTAACCTGGCAATTGAGTAAATTAATTCGGAGTACATACAACATCGTCGCATTTTCAGACTTTCAGCCATATTTTTTTAGGCAAGAATCTACTGGCGTTTTAGTGTTGGAAGCAGCAGCCATATCAATATCTCCACGAATTCTTAAGATAAAAGACATCACCTGATTTCGCTGAAAAATGGCGTTATATCGTTTTCAACACAATACGCTGCATACAAGTACATTGCTGCTGACCAAGTTTGCCCGTCTTGGCCTTGAGGTGTTCCATCTTGGGCTCTATACCATTCGTTGAAACCAAATTCAACATTTGCTTCTCGGACCGGCCGAATTAGCTTTGAAAGGGCTATTAATTTTTTCTCGGCAAGTTTATACCTTTGGGCGGCTACCAAGGCAACTATATAGAAACCACAGATAAATGGCCAGATACCGCCATTGTGATATTCGCCTGGCTGATTGTATTTCTTATAGCGCGGCATCCAATCCTGATCTTCAGGCCGAACATATGGGAAAAAGTTTGGCGGCAAATCAACATTTGCTAATTTTTCCTTCTTTTTCATCAAAACACATTCTGATTCTACCCAGTAAATGATATGTTTTGCTCTGGTAGGTGAGGCGATACCTGACAGGATTGCCAGGCTATTGCCCAATAGATCAAACCGCTCACTTTTGTTAACCTTGTAAGACCATAGGGCATAATAAGGTTTATACCTCAAAACCAAGCCTTCATGAACGCGCCTTGGTTTGATCTCGCCCTTTATCGTGAATCTTCCCATGGCTTCTTTAAACTTTGCTGCTTTCTCATTTTGTCCTAAAAGTTTCAGGTAGATATAAACTATGCTGTTAACATATAATCCATAACCCAATACCCACTGTTCGTCACGCCAATCGCTGGTAGGTAATTGAGCAACAAGACAGCGGTCGGCGGGACTTTGGTATTCCATCCACTTAGTCGCTTTTTGGACAGCTTGTTCAAGAAAATTGCTCTCACCAGTCACTTGACGTAATAGAGCTACAGTCATAATAAATAAAGGTGTAGTGTCGCTTGCACCCTTATCTTCAGGATCATGCACCAATGAAGTAATATGGCCCAGAGGGCTTTGATTTTTCGCCAGAGTTTCTAAAACCCGCTGTAATGATTGAATTAATTTTTTATTCCCCGAAATCAAAATACCAAGTGAAGAAATTAATAAATCCCGCGTATAAGGCTCTGGATAACCCCACGCAGCAGTTCTTGGAAGTCCATGATATGGGCCATGCATATTATGAAGCAACACTTTGATTGCTGCTTCTTTTGTCTGCTCAATAAGCCTTTCATCTTGAGTATTCATTTCATGAAATTCCCAGTTTTTCAGAAACAAGTTCAACGAATCTTTTAGCGACAACACGATAATCATACTTCTCTATAGCACGTTTACGTCCAGCTTCGCCCATCTTGTTTCTCAGTTCGGAGTTTTCCATCAGATCCATTAAATAATTGGCGATATCATGGACGCTGGCACGAAAGTCAACGGTCCTTGGTCTTTTGAAGACAACCCTATGTCCGGGTTCATAACCTGATTCGTCTCCCAAAGTCGTTTCTCTCATTCTAACTTCCTGGGCAACTGATGCTAAAAATGCATTCTGGCCATGTACCATTGTATCCAGCATTCCCATTGCTTTTATTCCTATGACTGGCTTACTGCAGGAGGCAGCTTCTACCTGAATCATTCCAAAACCTTCCAGACGTGATGGTGCTGCATATATATCACAGGCAGCTAAAAGGTATGGCATAAAATTACGGCTAATCACATTAGTCGTATAAACCACGTTCTTTTCGATACCCAATTGAGTAGCCAATTGCAAATCTATTAAGTTCTGTTGTTCCGTTCGAGGTTGAGGCCAAACCTTACATACATACTTCCAGTCCGGTGCCTTTGTATCGTTAATAGCCAAAGCCTGCATTACTTCCTGTGCTCCTTTAGATGTTGCATCGCCTCCTATAGTCAGAATCATTATTTGATCCGGTGCGACCCCTAAGGCTTCTCTGACCGCTGCTATTTTCGGGTCGCTCTTGTCACGTGGGATAAAAGAATCGGTATCACAGCCAACAGGAAGCACTTCAATATTTTTTCCGCTTAGACCATCACGTTTGTAAACATTTTTAACCCATTTGGAAGTTACAAGTATCAAAGGCAGAGCCTCAAGTATCTCGTGATAATTAGCCATATAACCATCTGCAACCAACCAAGGTATGGGCTGGACACCATATCTTTGCGGGTGCAACACTAGAAAAGGAGCATGCCCCCAATAACCAACACCCAACACTATGTCTGGCTTAAACCATCGATAATACCATTCTTTTTCCTGGGCAGATTCAAAATGGACTGAATGAACATCAATACCCAATTCCTCCAGCCCCTTATGCATTAAATTTCCCTGTGTCGCTAAACCTGCTGGTGAGGGAGGGTAGTCGTATAATATCAAAACTTTCATTTTCAACCCCAATCGATCAATTATCCTTTAATTCATTTCTTTGTTTTAACACACCAAAAAGCTTCTTTTCGTGGTGTGGTTTTAGCCTCAAAACTATCCGGCACAAAACCATAAATTTTTGTAATGATGTTGTGTTTTTGCTGCCAAATTTCATTGGAGAGTTTTATTTTCAAATCTGCATCCCGAGCTGCTTTGGGAAGATATTTACCATCACCGTCCTCATAAGCGAATCTCCATATTTCTTTGGCAAACAACTTTTCATTTTCCAACAGAGCCATAACTGCTCTTCCTACTTCCTCGTGCCTTCGATGTCTTGTATATTCCCCCCCTGAGCCATGAGTTAGTATAAGATTAAAATCGTCGGAAGGCAGCAATTCTGATATAGCACATTTAACTTCATGACAGTCAAGTGGAATTTGCTCGGGGCCGTCATCTAAATTTCCCATTATACCTTCAGCTCCTAATGCTTTCATTGCCTTATTAAATTTAGGTGCTCTGTCCGGATCGCCCAACCTACAAAGTGTTAAGATAGTCCAATCTATTTCTGGGTGCATTAAAATAATGCCGCCTGCCCACAGTGTTTCATCGTCTGGATGTGCCACAATGACTGCTGCATTCTTGAAAAACTGTTCTTTTGTAATCTTACTTTTCATTATTTGTGTTATTTACCTTTTCGAAATGGGCGAAATAGCTTTGAGAAATTGGAGAAAGATCCAACTTGCTTCGGTGGCAACACACCTTTTTCCACAAATCCGACGTCCTCGATTGTATAAAATGCTTTCGGATTAAACTTTTTAATTAAATCGACCACTTTTTTCACTTCGCGTCTCGGCACAATTGTAAAAACCACCTTTACCTGCCCAGTTGTACCGTGACCATCAACACTGGTTACACCATAGTCAGCCGACTTTAAGTATCCGACAAGTTCTGTCGCATCTTTTTTCGTAACAACTCTTATAAGGACGACTCCCAAAGAGAGTTTTTCTGCCATCCACATTCCGACAAAATTGCCCATTGCAAATCCACCGGCGTAGGCAATATAACAGGCAGGGTTGGAAAGATTCTTCATAATTTGGCCTATAGCCAAAAGCCAGATAAGTATTTCAAAGAATCCAACAACTGGTGCGAGATATTTCAAACCTCGTGAGATAAATATAAGCCGAATTGTGCCTATGCTGACATCGGCGACTCTCGCCAAAAAGATCAGTAATGGCAAAATTAACCACGCATAAAAACCTGAATTCAAAAGAATCATGTTTTCCATCTAAAGCTTGCTCCAGATTAATGTTATCAAAAAGCGGAAATTGCTTACTTTGCTATTCTTTCCTTTTTAGGAATACATCTTTTTCTTATATTTTCCAGTTGACCAAAGGATATCAGTTCATCACCGGAAAGAATTTTTGTTCCAGCTGGTGGGTTAGGTATCGTCTCTTCATTTCTTACTATTGCCAATACTGTAATGTCGCTTTTACGTAAGTCAGATTGTGCAAGTGTCTTATCGACAAGGGGATTGCCCGATGAAACATCTATTTTTGAAACACCGTATCCACCTGCTAACATCAGCAGCTCTTCAAATGATACCGGCTTGAATAGCTTTTTCTGAATTACTTTAATTCGTAAAAAAGTTGTCAGTTTCTTGATGAGCTTATCATTCGAAGAGAGTTTGTACAGTATGTATATAGCTAGAATGATAATCAGCAGGTTTACGTATCGGATTAAATAAGGTGGTATTTTTTCGATAGGTAAGAGCGATTCAGAAAGTTTAGCCCATAACGCATATTGAGCATTCATTGCACTGGCAACAGAAGCTATCATAGTTATAAAGCCTGCATTACCCAAAACGATTAATACTGTTGCAATACGGCGCCTCTGAGGATGCCCCGTAACCAGCTCAGCTTCTCTGGTCGTAAAGCCTGTTCCACTAAAGCAAGATAATGACTGGAATTTTGCCAAAGACCATTCAAGACCTGTCAATTGGAATGCTATTGCCCCAATTCGAACAATGATAAATGAGGCAATTACCACAATTATAAAAAGCATAACATTCATAACAATCCCCTATAACCATTTTTTTCTTTTGAAATAAATCAGCATTACCGCTGCCACCACAGCCATAATTATTAGAACGATAAAATATCCCCATTTCCACTCAAGCTCTGGCATAAATTTGAAATTCATACCATAGATACCGGCTATAAATGTAAGCGGAATAAATATGGTTGCAATAATCGTCAACACCTTCATCACAGCATTCATCCGGTTGCTTATGCTCGAAAGATAAATATCCAGCATTCCAGAAACCATATCCCTGAAACTTTCAACTGTATCAATTACCTGTATGGTGTGATCATAAACATCTCTAAGGTAGGGACTTGTGGCATCGCTTATAAGCGAAGACTCAGTCTTCTCCATACTGTTTACAAGTTCCCTTAAAGGCCAGACCGATTTTCGTAAAAAAATCAGCTCTCTTTTAAGTGCATGAATCCTTCGGACTGTTTTATCTGAAGGTTTGGCTATGAGTTCTTCCTCCATGGACTCGATCTGTTCACCCATTTTTTCCAGGATGAGAAAGTAGTTATCTACAATTGCATCTATCAAGGCATAAGCAAGATAATCAGCTGACATCTTTCGAATTCTGCCTTTGGCGTTGCGTATTCTATCACGAATCTGTTCAAACACATCACCTACTTCTTCCTGAAATGAGATAACAAACTTTTGACCTAAAACCAAACTGACCTGCTCAGGCTGAATAATGTTACTGTCATTGTTATATCTGAGCATCTTGAGAACCATAAATAGACATTTTTCATAATCTTCACACTTTGGACGCTGGCCTGTGTTAAGTATATCTTCTAGTATCAGAGGATGAAGTTCGAAATGCTTACCAATCTTTTCTATTGTTTCCACGCTGTTTAAGCCATCTATATTTATCCATGTGACGGTAGGAGTTTTCTTGAAAGGAAAGCATTCTTCGATGGTTTCAACTACTCTTTCCTGGATGTTCTGCTCATTGTAGTCAATTAAAGTAATTCTTATCTGCTCGGCTTTTTTCTCACCAATATGAACAAGCGTACCGGGTGGAAGCCCAGCCTTGCGAGAATGTCGTTTAATCTGTCGATTCTTTGGCATTGGGTATAATCCTTTCTGTAATATTTTTAACAATTGTTATCGGAAAGCCTATCATCTGCTTAAGCCCCTCAACAGATGAAAGTGTACGCACCTGAGTACGTACCTCTGTAAAAAGCTCCTGAGCGACAATTTTTTCCTCCACTTCGCCAACTTCTTTGACCATAGCTAATCGGTGAAGTGCGTATAACCCAATTATAAAGGCGAAGGCGAAAAAGAAGTCCCACTGTTGAAGATTTAATGTGGGCAAAGCAAATTCACCCGTTGGAGTGGTATATTTAAGCGTCCATGCCAGTTCCCGGCCAGCAAAGAAATCTGCGAATTTGCCACCTAATATGGGGGCTATGCCAGCAGCTATTGAATTACTTATTGTGTTTGCCGCCAGATAAGCTGTCGCTTGTCCCTTTGGAGCAAGCTTTAAACTAATATTACCTGAAGCAAGAGATACACCTGCTGACGAAAGGCCCATCACAACATGAATAATAATCAGCAATGGTATTGTTAAAACGTATTTTTCCGGCATCGTAGTAAAAGTCCAGGCAAATATTGAGAATATAAATAAAGGGCCGCTGATGGCTAAAACAGATTTATTACTGAAGCGATCCGTGTATTTGCCCCATATTTTGAGGAACAAAAAATTAAATACCTGACTTACGATTGAAAGCCCTATGATAAACGACATGCTCAAGCCTAACCTCTTAAGCATATACACCATAAAGAAAGGCCCGGCCAAGTTGACCGCGAAATTCCAGGAGCACATAAAAGCTATGAGCTTTCTAAAGTTTTCATCCCTGAATGGCTGGGATAAAAGCCTAAAAATCTTTAGTTTTTCCTGACCTTGGGGCATTCGTACCTCAGGTGTTTTTGCTAAAAAGAAAAGCCCCGTTAGCCCCGCTGCAAGGCCGACTATAAATAGGATTGAATAGCCCATCAATTCCTGGTTAGCAAATTGTTTTTTCCAAAAGTCTAGATAAACAGCTGCAATTATACTTAGAGCAATCCCGACACCGGTAGCTATACGCATTCTCCTGGAAAAAAAGGACCCCATTATATTTTCAGGGATCAAATCTCTCATCCACGAATTCCAGCTGCATCCGGAAACTGCCCCAAAAACCGAAACCGCTATTAGTAATATTAATAAAACCGCGATTGCAATTTTAGCAGGAAATATAAACGGGCTAAGAGCAATCACCAACCAGCATAATCGACTCAATCCAGCAGCAATAACTGTGATCAATCGCCGATTGCGTATCTTTTCCACCAGGAATATTGAAGGTAACTGAAGCAATTGAGACAATGGACCAATCGCAGCTAACAATCCAATTACCAAGTTTGATGCCCCAAGCTTAATCGCAAAAGCAATTAGAAAGGCCCCGCCGGTTAGTACTCCCATAGCCTGAGAAGCTACACCATCTTTGATAATATAATTCAAGCCTGACCGGACTTGGTCATCTGTAAGGCTATCTTCGGCTTTAAGCCTCATTTTTTTACCCCCAAATTTCAGCTTGTGCTCTGATTATAAAAGATAACCTAATCAACAAATCATTGCAAGGATTCAAAATGTTTCTCAGTTTTTTGGCCATATAACATTTTTACCTTGTGTCTTAATGTAATTGAATATTTTCAACACTTCTCAATATACAATAACGGTACTTTTATGGGTTGATTCGGTCCGATTTCGAGGCTGTGGCACAATGAGCAGGTACATTGTGAACTGTTTTTGCCTGTTTTTGAGTAATATCCTGTTCCATTTTGTACTCCTCATTCAAATCGGTTTTATCAAGTAGCCTTCTGTCTTGAAAAAACTCACAAGCCGTTGCCCATGGTACTCTTGGTATACCTTCCAAGACGGATTCTTCTGTCTTATTTTGACAACGACCATAGACGTTACTCTCAACATATTTGAAATATTTACATGTTTCACATCTCCGTCTCATTGCTTTGAACTTCCTTGTTTTCTCTGCAAATATGTTGAATACACTATTTTGCTTGTTATTTCTGTTGACGGCTACGATGAGATGTCCCGCTTTGCCTTCTACCTTTTCTTTCTTCTCGAGCTTTCATGCGGTTACTTTTCTGCTCGGCCTGCAATTTTTTAATAATTTTCTCAAATCGTTTGTTTCTGGCAGCTAACAACTGGTCAACAGCCTGTACAGTCTTCTCGGCTTCTTCTTCAACAGCTAACTGCCGTAAAAGAGTTAGTTCTGCAATAGTTGATCTTTGCACAGCTTTTGCCAAAGCTATTCGGTTTTCAACCTTGCGATTCAACCACTCACGCACTTCTTTCTTGCCCTCTTGGTCGATATGCAATAAGGCTTTTTCCGTTTCATCCTCTTTATCAATCTGAGTCTTATTGGGGTCGACAACATTGTTCACATCAGCAGTTTGTTTGTGGCCCGTATTTTTTCCTTGGACAACTTCCTGTTTGCCTGTCCTGTGTTGAGCAGCCTTATCCTCTGTACCAGCTAATGCGGTAACAAAACTTAAAGAAATGACGAACAAAATTAATATTGAGATAATTAAGTGTTTCATAATATTTTCTCCTATATAAAAAAAGTTGTTAATTAAAAATCATGCCCATCTGCTAATTGATTTGCATCCTAAGGGCCTATAAGTTAAGTTTCACATTTTACTCATATCTTGTTTTCCTCCCAATAATCAGCAAGTACCTTCCGTAGTTCTCCCAACTGTTTTGGGGATAATCCTTGGAACAAGTCTTTTCTGCTGTATGTGCCAAATATATCGTGGGGCCTGGTAGTGTGAGACTCAGGCAGGCACCTGAATTTGCCTTCCCAACGACAAATATGGAAACGGCTGGCCATCCAGGGCTGAATTTCTTTAATCTCTTTTTCCGCCATCTCAAACAGTGTATCTGCGTTCATTCTCTTTTCCTATTATATTAAATTTTGATAGCTGCCAGTTTGCGCCAGTTTCTCCGAACACCTCCATAAACTGAAAACCACGAGGGCAAGTGTCCCGATTCCAGAATGCACTCAATAATGGCAAGGTCTGTCTGGTCCATTTGGAATCGCCTGATTACCATTAGTTTGTTGTTCCTGAGTACACACAACCACCGCGTTTGCTTGAATGTCTCGGGACGCTGTGCAAAGAGCTCTCGAATGTATTTGACAATCTGCCCCTTTGTATACTCTGATATCTTTGCACATTCAGCCATTTTCATCTTACCTTTAAGAGCAGGCTCTTTTGGCGAGCTGCTGATACCAGCAAGTCTATAAGGACTTGCTCATATCCAACCGGCACTTTGAACTTCACGCTTAACGTTTGGGTTGTTTTTCGATATTTTCCTGTATTTTCTGTTTCTTCCCGGATGTTTTCGTTGACGAAGCAGATCCTTTAGTTTTCCTGATATTCTTTTTTTTGCGCGCCATAATAGAATCTCCTTTTAAAGACAGCTTTTTTAGACTCCTGTTCTATTATCTAATACATTTCATCTCCCATGGGGACTCTGGGTGCTTTTTTCTTTTCCGGAATCTCACTGACTATCGCATCAGTTGTCAGCAGCAGCGAAGCAACTGAGGCTCCGTTTTGCAGCGCAACCCTCTCGACCTTCGTGGGCACAATCACGCCGAATTCGATCATATCACCATATTCTTTGCGTATCGCGTCATAGCCAAAATTCTTCTCACTGCTTTCCATAACCTTCTGGGCCACAATAGAGCCCTCCAAGCCAGCGTTCGCAGCGATTTGTTTAATTGGTGCCACTACTGCCCTTCGAACAATATCAACACCAATCTTTTCGTCGCCGGTAGCCTTGACCTTATCCAGTGCGGGCAAAGCTCTGAGCATCGGCACCCCGCCTCCTGGCAGAATTCCTTCCTCCACTGCTGCCCGGCAGGCGTGTAACGCATCCTCCACTCGTGCCTTTTTCTCCTTCATCTCCGCTTCAGTTGCCGCTCCAACATTGATCTGGGCCACACCGCCGGACATTTTTGCCAACCTTTCCTGGAGTTTTTCGATATCGTAATCGCTGGTGGAATTATCAATCTCAGTCTTGATCTGCTCTATCCTGCCCTTAATGGCTTTTGTACTGCCTGCTCCCTCGATTATGGTTGTCGTATCTTTGTCGATGGTAACTCTTTTAGCTTTGCCAAGTTGCTTGAGTTCAATGTTCTCTAACTCCAATCCCAAGTCCTCAAAAATGGCCTCAGTACCGGTCAGCACAGCTATGTCACCAAGCATAGCTTTTCTCCTGTCGCCGAAGCCCGGTGCTTTGACAGTCGCTGCTTGAAGCACGCCACGCAGCTTGTTTACCACCAGTGTAGCCAGTGCTTCACCATCGACGTCCTCAGCAATAACAAGCAGCGGCTTGCCCTGTTTGGCGACCTTCTCAAGCAATGGAACAAGCGATTTTGCCGAGCTTATTTTCTTTTCGTGCACCAGGATATATGCTTTTTCAAACACAACTGTCATGTTCTCTAAATTATTAATGAAGTGTGGACTCAGATACCCTTTGTCAAACTGCATACCCTCAAGCAAATCGACAGTTGTCTCTAATGACTGACCTTCTTCAACAGTGATAACACCGTCTTTTCCGACCTTGTCCATTGCCTCAGCCATTTTTTTACCGATCTCAGCATCCTGGTTTGCAGAGCAGGTAGCAACCTGTTCGATCTGCTTGCTTGAATCAACTGGTATACTCATCTTTTGCAGTTCTTTGACGATTGCCTTGACAGCCCTGTCAATACCACGTTTGACCTGCATTGGGTTGGCCCCGGCTGTGATATTTTTGAGACCTTCATCAAAAATACTCTCGGCTAAAATCGTTGCCGTGGTCGTACCGTCGCCAGCTACTGTCGATGTCTTTGAGGCCACTTCCTTGACCATCTGGGCACCCATATTTTCATAGGAATCTTCCAACTCAATTTCTTTGGCTACTGTTACTCCGTCCTTGGTTACGGTTGGTGAACCAAATGATTTTTCCAAGATCACGTTTTTGCCGCACGGGCCCAGTGTGATCTTTACCGCTTTTGCAAGTTTCTTTACGCCATTGCGGATTGATGTACGGGCGTCGGCACCAAAAGCTATTTTTTTAGCTGCCATACTTTTCTTTCTCCTTTTTCAATACTGCTCTTGCCTGCTAATCAGCATGTAAATCTGCATTAGAATTTCGCTTTTATTTTTCAATTATCGCCAGAATATCTGACTCACTCATAATCAGGTACTCTTTACCGTCCAGCTTTATCTCTGTTCCTGCATAGCTTGTGAAAAGTACTGTTTGGCCTTTTTTTACCTGCATTTTTTTGAGCGCTCCGTCATCGAGCAATTTGCCTTTACCCACGCTAATAATCTTGCCCCGTTGAGGTTTTTCTTTAGCGTTGTCCGGCAGAACTATACCGCCGGGCGTCTTGGCTTCTGCCTCGAGACGCTTCACGAGCACCTTATCTGCCAATGGTCGAATCTTCATTTTGTTTATACTCCCTGCAAAGAAAATTTGTTAAATTTACATTTGTTCACTTGCCAATGTTTTCGACTCTTTGAGCAAGGACATCAAAAGGATGCCCTTGCTGTATATTCAAATATCTCGGTACTTGTCAGACTTTGCCACTACTTGTACGCTTTCTTTTTGGGCTTCTCGGTTTTCTCTTGCTTTCGCTTGTTCTTTTTTGGTTTCTTAGCCATATCTTTGTCTCCTAAAAAATGGTAATAGAATTAATTATCAGGATTTTCTTTCAAATCAGGACATACCACCAGCAACTTGGATTGTCCGAATACAAGCAGGACAAACGGATACAGAGGATAAGCCATCTTCCAGGGACTCTTTTTGACAGATGAAACAAGAGCTATATGGGATACCGGCCAATACCTCCGAGTGGTCTCCAACGGCCTCTTGTGGTGCAGCTGATGAACGCCATGTCCGAAGCCATGCCGCTGTGGTCCGTGCAGTAACACCGTTTCGGTTTGCTCGACTTAACAGGAACCTCCGGTAAGCATCGTTATCAACCAAGGCGAGATTCGATGCAGCGGGTACCGACAACCAGCCATCATGAACAGCTTCCCGCACATCCGGTGGCCAGCTTAGAATTTCCTCTTGCTCTTTTACCCAAGCAATAGGGCGATTGCAAACAGTCGCCACTTGCTCAGCAGTCATACCACCCTCCCTGATCAAAGCCACCACGGCTACTGCCATTTCAATCGGACTCAGATCTTTTCGGAACAGGTTTTCTGCGAGCGCTACCTCACATATTTCTCGTTGGTCTGTTTGAGTGATACGGACTGCGACTTCCTTGAGCCCAGCTCTTCTGCATGCAGCAAACCTGCGAT
>Ga0114922_10004578_pt1 | contig 12824 bp, 10 predicted proteins | sample AartaG_FD_100975 | JGI IMG/M metagenome (GOLD analysis project Ga0114922, IMG submission 100975) | Deep subsurface microbial communities from Aarhus Bay to uncover new lineages of life (NeLLi) - Aarhus_00045 metaG | ecosystem: Environmental > Aquatic > Marine > Oceanic > Sediment | place... | reverse complement strand
TAAAACTTACGGCTCATCTGCTATCTTGTACTGGGTCTCTGCTGGCGACGGGGGAGCATTACATGGCGTCTGGAGAAGAATGAGCAGATTGTTCTGCTTGATGGGTGGTTATACCCGTCCTTGGGGCTTACATTCCTATGAGGGCGCTATTTTTGCCGAATTAACTACTTATGGGAATGCCTTGGTAACAGATACTCGTGACAATCTATTGAGTTCACGCCTGATAATCCTTTGGGGGTGGGATCCCGTCAACACCATAGCGGATACCAATACCACTTGGTATCTAATCCAGGCCAAAGAAGCTGGGATAAGGATCATTTCAATAGACCCAAGGTACACTGACACAACAGCCACCTTGGCCCACGAGTGGATACCGATCAGGCCGGGCACTGATGCTGCTATGCTGATAGCTATGGCAAATGTGATTATGGCGGAAAACCTTCAGGATCAAGCTTTCCTTGATAGTTATACAGTCGGTTTTGAGGCATTCAAGAACTATGTTCTGGGAGTGGAAGACGGGATACCGAAAACGCCAGGTTGGGCTGAGGCTATTACCGGTGTGCCAGCCGGCACCATCTATCGTCTTGCGAAGGAGTATGCCACCACCAAACCAGCAGCATTGATGGCTGGAATCGCCCCGGGGCGTACTGCTTATGGGGAGCAATATCACCGGGCAGCTATCACCCTAGCAGCAATGACCGGCAACATCGGCATACCTGGAGGCTCAGCAGCAGGCAAAGTCTGGTCTATCATGAATTTACTGGGAATGGGTTCGGGCCTAAGAATCCCACCCAATGCCGTAGATGCCGAAACACCACCCCCAAAGGACAAGCTTCCCAGCCGAGGCAGTGGCTATGTGTATGGTCATGGCGCAGTAAACGTCTTTAGATTGACAGACGCTATCCTCAAGGGTAAGTCTGGTGGCTATCCAGCCGATTACAAGCTGTTTTATCTTAGTAGTAGCAATATTGTGAATCAGTGGCCTAATTCGAACAGAGTCGCTGAGGCCCTCAAGAAGCTGGACTTTGTTGTGGTTGAAGAGCAGTTCATGACCGCTACCGCCAAATTTGCTGATATTGTGCTCCCCACGTGCACTTTCCTGGAAAGAAACGAAGTCTTGAGTGGAGTACTGCCACCCTTCTACGGCTACAGAAATAAAATCATCGAGACATTGTACGAGTCGAAATCTCCGCTAGAAATAGCCAATGAATTGGCTGCCCGATTAGGTATCAGTGACTATAATGATAAGACGGAGGAAGAATTGCTGAGGCAGATTGTCCAGGGCAGTGATGTCCCTGACTATGATGCCTTTAAGGCGCAAGGTATCTTTAAAGTCCATCTGCCCACCCCCCATATAGCGCTCAGTAAGGAAATCAGTGATCCAGTTAATAATCCCTTCCCGACCCAATCGGGGAAGATCGAGATTTACTCCCAGCAAGTGGTAGATATGGAAAATCCTAAGCTATCTCCTATTCCCAAGTATATTGAGACATGGGAAAGCGCAAACGATCCTCTAGCCTCAAAATATCCTTTACAGCTTATCACCACCCACTGCAAGCGTCGTGCACATACTCAATTTGACAATATCCCTTGGCTTAGGGAATTGGAGCCTCACGCGGTAAAGATGAACACCATTGATGCTCAAGCCAGAGGCATCCAAGACGGGGATCTGGTCAGGGTATTTAACGATAGGGGAAGGATGATTATTCCCGCCAGGGTTACAGAAAGAATCATGCCTGGCGTAGTGGACTTACCGCAGGGCGCCTGGTATAGCCCCGATGAAAATGGCGTGGATAGGGGAGGCTGTGCCAACACACTGACCAGGGATGAACCTTCACCTGGTGGAGCATTACCTTCTAATACAGCTCTAGTTCAAGTCAAAAAGCATGGAGGTTAGATGATGGAAGAAAAGGTGGTTTACACTGTTTGTGCCAGCCATTGCGGGGGCTCTTGCCTTCTCAAGGTCCATGTCAAGGACGGAGTCATTACCAGAATTGAGACCGATGATGGGGAAGAACCACAACTCAGAGCTTGCCTGCGAGGACGTGCCTACCGGCAGAGGGTATATGCCCCTGACCGTCTAAAATACCCAATGAAGAGAGTAGGGGCTAGGGGAGAAGGCAAATTCGAACGCATCTCCTGGGATGAGGCATTGGGTAAAGTAGCCGGGGAACTGAAGAGGGTCAGGGACACATATGGAGCGGCCTCTATTATATTGCAGCAGTTTGTTGGCGATGTCCACTTCTTGAACCAGTTCGGGCCATTGACGAAACTCCTTAGCCTGGCAGGTGGCTACACTTCAACGTGGGGCATAACCTCCTTTCACCAAGGTGTCGCTGCCTCACTGTGTAACTATGGCACGTTCCATACCGCCAATAACCGCGATGACTTGGTCAACTCGAAATTGATAATTATGTGGGGGTGGAACCCGGCAAGTACCATCAGCGGCACTAATACTTGCTGGTATCTGGCCCAAGCCAGGGAGGCAGGGGCCAAAATTGTATCTGTTGAGCCCAGACATACAGACACGGCAGCCGCTTTCGCAGACCGGTGGATACCTATCAGGCCAGGTACAGATTGTGCCATGTTAATAGCCATGGCCTATGTGGTGGTCAAGGAGGATCTTTATGATAAGAACTTCATCAATACATATACCGTCGGGTTTGACCTGTTCAGGGAATATGTCTTGGGCATGGAAGATGGAGTGCCCAAGACACCATCATGGGCGGAAGAAATCACCGGAGTGCCTTCAGCCGCCATCGAGAAACTGGCAAGAGAATATGCAAGCATCAAGCCAGCAGCGTTGATGGCTGGCATCGCCCCCGGGCGTACTGCTTATGGTGAGCAATATCATCGAGCAGCCATCACTCTGGCAGCAATGACTGGCAACATCGGCATCCACGGGGGAGATGCCGCAGGAAGAGCCTGGGAATCGGTGTATCCGGGATATCCATACCCTGTGAATGGCCTGGGAGCGATGAGGGGGCTTGTTGGAGGAGTTCGTAACCCAGCTGGGAGGTTTCCCGAAGGAAAGGCAGCAGCCTATCTCGGAGAATTTATGCCCTATACGAGGGGGATACACGGTTCCAAGCTAGCAGATGCTATTCTTAGGGGTAAGGCCGGTGGCTACCCCAATGACTACAAACTGCTTTACGTAGCTCATTGTAACTATCTGACCCAGTGGCCCAATATCAACAAGATAGTCCAGGCGTTGCAAACACTGGAATTTATCGTAGTCCAGGAGCAGTTTATGACGCCAACAGCAAAGTTTGCCGATATCCTGCTGCCCGTAAATACGTACATGGAGAGAAATGATGTCACTTTAGGAGTAGGAGGAACGCCTTTTATAGGCAGCATCAACAAGGTGATTGAGCCGCTGGGTGAATCCAAGTCGGCCTTGCAGATTGCTGTTGAACTAGCACAGCGAATGGGCATCACTGGCTTGGTGGATAAAGAAGAAGATGAGATGCTGGCAGATTTCGCAAGACGCAGTAGCGTCCCCGACTACGCGATATTCAAGAAAGAGGGCACCTATAGGTTTAAGCTACCAGAGCCGTACGTAGCCTTCAAGAAGCAGATAGAAGACCCCGCAAGTAATCCTTTCACCACCGCATCGGGAAAGATTGAAATTTATTCTCAGCGGTTAGCGGAGATGAATGTTCCCGGCCTTCCGCCCATCCCCAAGTATATAGAGACCTGGGAAAGCAGAAATGACCCTGTGACGAAGCAATATCCCCTTCAGCTCATTAATACTCATTTCAAGAGGCGTGCTCTAAGCCAGTTTGATAATATCCCCTGGCTGAGGGAGCTACAGAGTCAAGCTGCCTTAATGAGTTCTCAGGATGCCCGGGCGAGGAACATCAGTGATGGCGATATGGTCAAGGTTTTCAATGACAGAGGAGAGGTGGTTATTCCCGCAAGGGTGACAGAGAGGATAATGCCCGGCGTAGTTGATATCCCGCATGGTGCCTGGTATAAGCCGGATGAAAAGGGGGTAGACGGGGGAGGATGTGCGAACGTCCTAACCGCTGACGAATATTCGCCAAGCGGAGGCTTTGCCTACAACACGGCTTTAGTGGAGGTTGCCAAAGCGTAGCTGTTAGGCGGCCTCACCGTTCGGCAGGGCTGGATTGTGCATAACCAGCACCAAAATACCTGCTGGTGGGCTGACTGACTTTCCCAGCACAATTGAATACGCATCAAAGGACAAAGTCGTTGCAAGACGGTGAGGCAAAGCAGTAAGTTACATTGATAGATTAAGTTGAGAGGGGCAATGCGACTATGAAAGCTGCTGTAATCCACGGGTCTAGAGACATAAGATTGGAGACGGTAGAAGACCCCTCCATCAGAGGCGACGAAATCCTACTGAAGGTAAGGGCTTGTGGGATATGTGGCAGCGATATTCACACATATAAGATGGGTGCTATGTCGGCATCCCCGAATTCAAGGATACTGGGACATGAGTTCAGTGGCGAGATAGTCGAGATGGGATCGGCTGTTGAAGGTTTGAAAGTAGGGGATAGAGTGCTGGGAACCGGCCGCCGCAACTGCGGACAATGCCACTGGTGCCAGCGAGGTCAAACTCACAGGTGTCCCAATATTGCGATTCCTGGATATGGACTGGATGGCGCCTTTGCTGAATACCTTGTAGTGCCCAATCCAGCACTGGGGAAGACACTATTCAAAATACCGGAGGCCTTGGGCTGGGAGGAGGCTGCTACCGTTGAGCCTGTGTCTGTCGCCTGCCATGCTGTGGAGGCGGCCAAAATCCAGCCGAACGAGATCGTGGTCATACTCGGAGCAGGCATGATTGGCCAGGGAGTCGCCCAAGCAGCCAAGGCTAGAGGGGCCGCTAAAGTTATAGTTTGTGAACCTTCCTCTAAACGCCTTACTACGGCCAAAAACTTGGGCGCTGATATTGCTTTGAACCCCAAAGATATAGACCCTGTTAAGGCTGTCACGGAAGCCACTTCACGAGAGATGGTAGATGTGGTGTTTGAATGCTCTGGGGCTGCCACTGCCTTCCGTCAAGCATTGCGTATGGTGCGGGCCTTCGGGAGGGTGATGCAGGTGGCAGTATTTGAACAGAACGTCGAGCTGGAGCCGGATCTAATGAGCCTCATGACATTTAGGAACCTGACCTTGCGGGGTTGCGCAGGGCAGAGGTGGGCCATGGCACTTGATCTTGTGCGACTGGGCCAGGTGAGGACGAGGGATTTGATAACACATGAATTCACGCTCAACAACGCTAAGGAGGCTTTTGAAACCCAGCTCAACTCTGACGAAGCAATAAAAGTGCTGATAAAACCCTAGGCTTACACGGTTGCCCCTTAACGACAAAAATCGTAGCAGGCACTTTTCTCAGTGGTACCACGAGAATCTTGCGGCAAGGACTAATAAAACTGAGTGGAGTAAATCTGGTTTAAAGGTAAGGGCAGAATTAAACGCTCTTGTAACGCCATGAGTGCATGGTTTGCTCTTTAAACGCTACAATTGTTCACCATGGATAAGACCCATAGCCAGAGTTCCAGGCCCTAGATATGTAGATGTGGCACAGCCTAACCTGGTAATAAGCATGCGTTCTCTGGGAAATAGTGGTTCTAGACACTCAGCAAGCATCTCTGCCTCATGCGGCGTTGTGGCATAGGCAATTGCCAGCTCTTCTAGGGTTTCAAAGCTTTTTGCCCACCTCTTCAGCTGATTCAAAGCCATTTTGAGACCCACGACATATGCGGGGGAGCGGACCTTGCCGCCATCATAAATCTCGCCTAGCATCTTCATGTGTAATGCCATGCTGATGTTACCCAACAGGATTAGCACCCTTGTGAAATGGAGGCGCTTTCCCTGGAGAATATGAGGAAAGCTATCGCATTTCCCAAATATGTGAGTTCGTGGAATGATTTGATGCACCAAGTCAACAATCTTGTCTAAGTCTTTGCCTTCCTGTGCTGCCTTGGCAGCAGCTATAGCTATAAGGCCCAACCCCACCGAGGCTGCATTCGAGTCTATCACTTCCACACGGCAGCTATTGTCCAAGTAGGTTTTGGCCAAACTTGCCGCGTTATATGTGCCACTATATCCTGGAGCAAGGTGAATGGAGATAACCTGGTTAGTTTCGGCAGCCAAATTGTTATAAACTTCGATGAAGTCGCCTGGTGGGGGCACGGAGGTCTTGGGGGTCTCTTGACCGTGAGCTAGCTCGTGATATAGCCTGTCAACGTCAATATCTATGCCATCGCGATATGTTTTGCCACCAAGCTCTATGCACAGTGGTACTATGGTGATAGAGAGTTTGTTGGCTATCTCGGGTGGGATATCACAGCTGCTATCGGTTACGACTTTGACCATGGCTAACTTTCGGTAGTTTATAAAATCCAGCCGAGATCAGCAAGTGGCAAATAAGCCTGCAAAACATAACCATGGGTCCGCACATAGCTTTATTAGATTCAAACGAGTCCCACGGGAGTTGTTATCGAGCTACGGTAGATATAAAATTCGTGACTACGGGTGGAAGGCAAAGGCTCTGTGGTCAGTATCTTCCAATACTCGAACTGGCTCACCTCATGAAAGAAGCTGAGAAGCAGAGGGATGAATCATAGCGAAAGAAGCAATAATTTATTAAAAAAGCTTAAGGGATATTTCATGGATGGGGGCATAGACAAAATCTGTCCCTATTGCTTGTGAAAAGGACATTTGTCCTATCAAGGAAATCAATGTTGCCTTAATCTATGAATTAGTGGTAAAAGGAGGTGATAGATAGGGAGAAAAACTGGTCAGTCGAAAAAATTGCACGGTACTTTCATAGAAGGAGGTATTCCGATGGCTGAGCTAAATCTAAATGACATTGAAAGAAGAATCCGGGTATTGGAAGACATTGAGGCTATCAGGAAGTTGAAGAGTAAGTACTGGCGCTGCGTTGACAGGAAGCTATGGGATGAGATAGTCGAGTGTTTTACAGAGGACATGGTGCTATCCGTATTATCCAAGTTAATAAAGGGCAGAAAGGCATGTGTCCAATTTCTCAAAGACACGCTGGCCCAGGCCGTCTCCGTGCATCAGGGGCATCAGTCTGAAATTGAAATAATAAGTGAGTCGACGGCCAGGGCCACGTGGGCGCTGAATGACCTGTTGCTAGATATGCAGCCGGGCGTGAATTTTACTGGTTTCGGCTACTATGAGGATGAGTATGTCAAGGAAGACGGCAACTGGAAGATAAAGCGCAGCAAACTCGCTTACTATTTCACGCAAGCGGGAAATACCTGGAAGTCGTCCAGGTAGTGAACGCACAGGGCCTGAAGGGGAGAGGATAGGCGAATAGTCCTGAGTGGCTGCGGATTATTGAATTTACGTCAAACGAGCAATTGAGACCTGAATCCGTGCATTAATTGAGATTTCTGAAGAGGGCCTTTCTAATATAACTTGTTGGGCAACTATATTATTGCTGGAACAATGTTTTATAATCCGACCCTTATTTGCATATTACCATCAGATGCCCGAAAGTCAATATTTGATGGAAAAAGCTGCAAATTGCCACAATTTTTCTGCCAGGGCCTCGATATAGTCTCTGTTTTCCAGCTTTGCCTTCCATTCCTCTGGAATGGCTTCTATGCCGAGATGCGCTCCTGAAATAGCTCCGGCCATGGCCGCTATCGTATCGGTATCGCCACCCAGGCTTATGGCGTAAGTCACGGTATCCTTATAGGACTTCGGTTGCCTTAAAAAGCAGTAGATAGCAGTAGGTACTGACCTTGGCGCTTCTATGCCATTTCCCAGCACGGTGACCACCTTCGCCTTATCCTGCTCACCAAGCAACTCTCTTATTTGAGCTGTTTTTTCCTTATATAACTGGTTTTGGATGAAGTTCTGGAGCTTGAGGAGAAAATCCTCCTTGTCAATATCCTCATCTGGGGGTGTATTAAGAGCCAGGGCTACAGCACAAGCCTGGAGTGCTGCTCCCTCCTTGCCCAGTACGTGGGCATGGGTGATGGAACTCGATTTATGGGCGATCTCCCGTAGTTTTTCCGGGTTATTGGAATACAAAAGCCCCACAGGAGCCACCCTCATCGCCGAGCCATTACCCAGAGAGCCACCCTGGTAAAGTTTATTCGAGGCACCATGCCATGCTTCGCCTCTCTTTATCATCCAAAATATTCTGGGTGGCCCTGGGCCGTAGCCCCGCCATGGTTCAGCCTCGTAATTTTTTATGAAGGTTCGAGCCATGTGTTCTCCATTGAAACCCTTGCTTTCTATCAAGGATTCTGCAATACCGATGGTCATGTGGGTATCATCGGTGTAAGTTAGCTGCTTCAGCCTCTCAGCCAGGGAATCGACATCTTCGCTTCTAGACATTCCTCCTCCTTCCCGTCGAGCCCCCAACCCGTCGCCGATCGCTGCCCCTACCAGGCATCCCAGGAACTTTGATTTTGGCTTTCTTTTATGCATGCCCTGCACTGTGTTGCCTCTCGTAGTCAGTCTGGTAATGCATAGTTAGTGGTGTTTTAAGAGAAAAGCAATTGAACAGCCACTTTCCAATGATTGCAATTTCCCTTGCGGTCTATTATACTTAAATTGGTGGTTACAAGCGTAGGTTGTCACGCCTCTGTGGAAACTCTCTCGGGTTTATTTACAAACGTTGGATGACCGAAACTCTAGCCAAATATTATTAGCAAAAGGAGGTCATCCAATGGGGTTTACAGACAAAGAGCTACAATGTTCTGACTGTGGTGCTACATTCACGTTTACCGCTGAGGAACAGGAGTTCTATGCCGGTAAGGGATATACTAATGAGCCCAAGCGCTGCCCTGGCTGCCGAGGAGCAAGGAGGGCCCAGCGCAGCAGCTTTGGTGGTTTCGGTGCATATAATCCTAACCGCCAAATGTATCCTGCAGTATGCGCTGAGTGTGGTAAGGAATGTGAAGTACCATTCGAGCCTCGAGGGGACAAGCCGGTATATTGTAGTGGGTGCTACAGTAAGATTAGATTGGGCAGTCAGCGATGATTCAATTGCATCTGGATTCAAAGGGGCTGTAGCCAAACCCAGCCTCCGAAGGTTCAGATTAAAATAGCTCAGTGTATTCCAATGAGTTTGGCTGTACAGAGGGTAGGATTATAAAAATGGAAAGTGAGGCAGTATTATGAACATATATGTAGGCAATTTATCTCAGGAGGTTACTGAGGAGGAATTGCGCCAAGCGTTTGAGGCTTTTGGAAAGGTCACATCGGCAAACATCATTAAGGATAGGTACAGCGGCGGATCCAGGGGTTTTGGGTTTGTTGAGATGGCAATGAAATCTGAGGCACAGGCTGCAATTAACGGGCTTAATGGGACATTAGTGAGGGAACGGACGCTCAGTGTTAGTGAGGCACGCCCTCGGTCCGAAGGTGGGAGAGGTGGTGGCGGGGCCTATGGTAGAGGTGGTGGCTTTGGTGGGGGGGGGCGACGTAGATACTAAGTTGCTAGTATGTTGCGGACGGCGGCCTTTGAAATAGTGAGCTGAAGTTCTGGGGTGAGGAAGGGAAGTTCGTTTTTCTCTTGCATCTCAGAAGCGAGCTTTTGCGCCAGTTTATCCAGGTCACCTACCTCTTGATACTGCTTAATGACATAGTTTTTGAATTTTTCCGTCTGTTCCAGCCCCTGCGGCAGAATATCTCTGGCTTGCTCGCCGAGGAGAACACCGTGATGTTCAAAAGCACATATCTCTATCTCGTAGCTGCATAACTTCTTTAGCGAGTCCACATATAAGAGAAAGTCATACTGAGGTGAGGGGACAGTGAGCCCGCTCCCGTCGGCCAGGGGAACTGGGGCAGCATCTGAAGGGAACATGGCTTTCAACTTTGGGACGTATACTGCCAGGGAGCACTTAGTATGGCCTGGCGTCTCTATAAAGTGGGCCTCGATTCCATCTCCAAGGTCTATAAAATCGTTTTCCGCCACGACTCGGTCAACGTGAATCCCGTCAAACTCCAGATTCAATTTTCCATACTCATCCTGGAGTCCCAATGCGTCAATCGCCCCTTTATTGGCACTAGCAATGGCATTCACCACTTTTTCTTTGGAGAATACCTCCTGTGAGTATTTTGAGGCGAGTACCTGCATCCGCGGAAACTTCCTCTTCAGGTAAGGCACAGCTCCACAATGGTCGAGGTGAGAATGAGTAACGATGAGATATTTTATATTCTCAGTGTCATAATCCATCTGGGGAAATTGTTTTTCCAGATATGGAGCTATGTGGCTCATTCCGCCACCAATTATCATAGCCTCTTTACCTTTAAGCAGGTAGAGGCAGATTTCGCGAGTCCCAAGGAAATCTATCCTGTCAGTGACCTCGCCCGGTTCTCCAATCCACATGGTAAATGTTTCCTTTGCCAGCACAGAATTAGGCAAAAGCGAATTCTTTAATCGCTTGGAAGTATCTTTCCATGCCTATCAACATTATATCGTTGTGGTTAGCTCCAGGTATGATAACCAGCCTTTTGTCATTGGCTGCTGTATTTTGAAACAGAGCTTCTCCCTCACTAGCGGGGATGATTTGGTCGTATTCACCGTGAATGATAAGTGTTGGCACGGTAATAGTTCGAATCTTGGCAAGATTAGGAAACTCCGAATCTTCTATACCAAGCGATTCGGCGGTGAAGCCTAGATGAAAGAGGAGGTTGATGAGAGCAGCAAATCCGCTCTCGATAATCAGCCCCTTTATTTGTTCTTGATAGCGGTGGGCTATTTCAATGGCGGAAATGCTTCCCAAAGAGCGACCCATCACAAAGATGTCGCTGCTATAGTGCTCTTGCTGCAGGATGTCACTGAATGCCCTGAATATAACGGGAGCATCTGAAACCATGTTGCTTAGAGTAGGTCTGCCCTGGCTAGCGCCATAACCCCGATAGTCGGCGACAAATAGGTTAATGCCCAGTTGGTTATACATAGGGGCGATGTAGTCATGATCGCTGACCACCTCGCCGTTGCCGTGGAAGTAGAGGATAGATGGTGAACTTCGGCTGTGAATGTAGAAGCGGCAAGAGATGGAAACGTCTTTGTCCACGGGAATGAAATAGTCGCTTGTATTAGGCGGAGTCCTGGTGAAATCTTTCCTAGGATAAAAGACAAAGGCGAGAATCTCTGGCCGGTCTAGTGCAGAATAATCAGTTTGTGACATGGCTCTTTCTGGATTGATTTTAACACATTGGCCGAACACGTATAAATCTGTAATGTTGCAGCATGAGGAGAAAACGGCACAGACAATGCATTACTCAAGAGCATATTCTTACAGATTGAGGGCCAATCTCTTAATATTGAGTAGATGTTTGTAAGTGACGTTGTCAGTTGTTGAATTGCCGCCGAAGGTTCCACAGCCAAGCGTGAAAGAGGGAGTCAGACCATTGCCTATTCCGATACAGCCTTGAGATGCAGGTGTATTGACTAGAATACGGCTGGCTTCGATCTCACGGCCGAATTGTTTCATCAATTCTTGATCTTGAGTATATATTACCGCTGTATGTCCGCGTCCCTGATTGATTAAAATCTGTTGACACAATTGAATCCCTTCCAATTCGTCCTTTACTGTAGAAAGAGAGACAATAGGTGCTAGTTTTTCATGCGCATATAGACCTTGCAGCTCATCTTGCCTTATGGGCACGACAATCAAGCGGATATCACCGCCACGTTGAATTCCTGCACTGTTGGCGATAGATTTGGCAGATTTGCCAACGATTGAATTTTTTAGACGGAGGGTATCCGGGTCGAGAACCTCTGCAGTGAGACGGGTTTTTTCATCCGCTGTTAATACTATAGCGCCGTTTTCCTCTAATATTTTGACAAAATCATCTCGAACGGAAGCGACAGCCACCAGATTATTTTCCGACCCACAAATTACGCCATTGTCAAACGATTTACTCTGCACAACAGCTCTAGCGGCTGTTGAGAGATCAGCATCAGCGCAAACCAAGACAGGAGCATTACCGGAACCTACCCCAATAGCCGGAGTGCCAGAACTGTAAGCAGCCTTCACCATACTTGTACCCCCAGTTGCAAGAATTAATGAAACACCGGGGTGATTCATGAACATCATCGTTTTTTGCCGGCTGCTTCGTTGCCGGATCGTCTGCACCAGATTTCTTGGTGCCCCATGACGTTCAAGTACATCGCAGATGATATCGCACGCTTGGCCGCCGACACCCAAAGCTTTACGATGGCAACTCAGAATAAGCGCATTTCGCCCCTTGAGAGTGGCAAGGGTCTTAAAAACAATTGTAGGCACTGGATTTGTCACTGGAATCAGTCCGAGGACAACACCGGCAGGACTGGCAATTTCCGTAACTTGGTTTTCTGGGTTCGTGTGTAGCAAACCTGCAGCTGAGCACCCCGACATGGTTTTGTAAACTTCCAAGCTGGCAAAGCGAATCTTAATGACCTTGTCTTCAATTATGCCCATATCAGTTTCGGACACACTCGCCTCAGCCAATTCTTGAGCCTTTTCAGCTATGGCCTCCGCTATATCTCTTAATAATGCGTCAACGCGCTCTTCTGGCCAATTTTCAAATAGCTTTTGTGCCTCTACGGCACGAGCTACTATCTCATGTGTGTCCTTGTCAATGGTACCGGCAAAGATATATCCGGCGATTTTCTCGTTAAACTCACGCATCTTTGTCGTCAGATTTTGACCCAAAGCTATTGCTATATTCAAGCCCACTGTGGGGTGCTTGTTACACACTTCCTCATAACTTTCCCTGGAGAACCAGCGTGCTTTGACGTCAGTGTCCGCATATGCACTGGCCGAGCGCGGTTTGCCATCTAGGAGACTAAACTCCCCTAAGAACATCCCCGCCTC
>Ga0114922_10004577_pt1 | contig 12825 bp, 12 predicted proteins | sample AartaG_FD_100975 | JGI IMG/M metagenome (GOLD analysis project Ga0114922, IMG submission 100975) | Deep subsurface microbial communities from Aarhus Bay to uncover new lineages of life (NeLLi) - Aarhus_00045 metaG | ecosystem: Environmental > Aquatic > Marine > Oceanic > Sediment | place... | reverse complement strand
GAACTGCTGGATTATCACGTCGAGGGTTTCCTGGGCCTTATCCGGCGTGGTGCCTGCATAGCACATAATACCAGCCGCATCTTTGAGGCAGTGATACCGTGCTCCAATTGCATAGCACAGGCCTCGTTCTTCTCTTACCTTTGTAAATAATCTGGCGCTCATCCCGCCCGAAAGAACCGATACCGCCACTCGGGCATTATAGTAGTCCTCATCGATTGGCTTGACCGTCTCGGTCATCAGGCCGATATGCACCTGCGCACCGTCATTATCTATATGCGTATATTTGCCGGCTTTGGAACCCAACGTTGCCGGCTCGACGGCTTGTTGCTGCTTGGTCTCAAATAGTCTCTCTATTTGCTGATAAAGCGCATCGAAGTCGTATTTACCCGCAACTGCGAATATCGTCTGCGAGAGATTAAAATTGTCCTTTATAATCTGCTTTGATATCTGGGCCGTCAAAGCCTTTAGTTCTGCAATTTCACCGATGGGACTGCGACCCAAAGGGCTTGGATAAAACTGCTCTCGAAGTTTGAGCATAACCTTCTGCCGGGGGTTGTCATCCAAAGATAGTACCCCATCAACTTCTAATTGCCTCGCTAATTCAAACTGGTCCTCCTCCAGGCTGGGTTTAAGTATGATGTCCGCATATAAATCCAGGGCCTGCGCCAGGTTGCCGGCTTCAAGGGCCGCCCCAACGGTTATATGCGAGCTGCCGACCGAACCGGCGCGATGCAGCCCAAGCCCGTCCAGCGCATCGCCAAGCTCCTTGCTGCTCTTATCGCCGGCACCTCTGAAAATCCAATCGGCAATAACACCTCCAGCCCCGCAGCAGGCCTCCGGCAGTAAGGCTGCCCCGGCCGGCAGCATAAAACCAAACGCCACCGAAGCAACCCCCTCTATCGGCTCGCCAAGAAGTATCATCCCATTTTCCAAAATGTGCTTATCAAGTTTTTCTGTCATTGGTCGTTTCTTTTCAATATTCAAGGAATTCTGCAAAAACAAGGCCGCATTGTACCAATAAACAGGGACGTTTTCAACTGCGAAATCAAAACGACCGATTTCGAGTTGTAAACGCCGCAGTTATATCCTGATGACAAATGTGTAAGCGTCTTTGTTATGGGTGTCACTGCATCCAAACTTTGACGCTAAAAATTTATCAATGTCAATGACATCCACCACAGACGCGTGGCTCTCGAAGATTGCTTTCGTCTCGCCCATGCTCAGCTTGTTCCAGTGGTAGTCGCCAATGACTTTAACGATGTGTTGGTCGCCATTGTGCATATTGAAAAACCCGATACAGAGGTCCTGCCGTGTTACACGGCATACCTCGGAGATAGCGACCTCCATCGCTTTGATTGACAGATGCTCAAACAAATCATGCACGAAACAATAATCGAATGTGTCGTTCTCCGCATCGATTTCAAGTGCATTGTCCACCTTGAAGCATACCTTTGGAAACATCTGCTTTGCGTTGCGGATATTCTTTTCGCACAAGTCGAATCCCGTATAGTCAAGCAGTCTGGCGATGTCGAAGGACTCGATGAATCGATAGTCGTTGGCCGAGCCGCAGGCAGGTTCCAGCACAGAGATACGCTCAGACCGCTCACCGGCGAGAACCTCTTGCCAAATCGCCTGAAAGGTTGACATAAGATATTCGGGGATCGGCGCTTCGGTCGTCTCAACCGGTGTCCAGTTAAGCAAATCGCAGATATAATTCGGCAGCCTCAGAGTGCTAAAAGTTTCTGATATATATGATGGGATTTCCAACCCCTCAGCATTGTCTTGGCCTTCCAGCAGCGCATCGAGTACAGACTGCAACTGGCCGGCCCTGACCGATTTTTTCAGGAGTGTGAGCAGCCAGTTCATCACCAGACCGAACCGCAGCTCCTGTTCCATCAGGTCATCGTATCGCTCGCCAAATAATCTTTCGATGAGAAAGTGCCGTGTCAAAATGCTCTGTACGTTGATGCGCGGGTCTTCCACATCCTCGACGAGATAGTCGCGCAATGTAGCCCGGTCGTATCGCATCCACGACTTGGCCAGGCGTTCGGTTTCCAGCTTAAAACGCTCTTCCATACTCTTCAATATAAAAGGATTTCAAATTACTTTCAATATTGAATTGATATTCCGATGCTTGCGCATAAAAAAAGCCGAGCCAAATCAGCCCGGCTTTGAGATGTTTCTTTTAACTTCGCCCTGGTTAAACTTTCTTTTTATCCCTTAGGTTGGTGATAGTACTTTGGTCCGGATCAAGATAAAGATATTAGTTTCTGTCCTGGTTGGTTGCCCACCATTATTAACGGCCTTAGAGGAGGATGTTTAGAACGAATAAAGCTTTAGCCGGTTTTCACCATTACCGTGATGCTTTTTTCAGAATCTCCTCAAAATCTACCTCCCACATGGTTGCTTCGGGACGCACTTTAACAGGCCCCTGAGAGTCATAGGTTATCCATCTACCGTCAGGAGACCAACTCACAGGACGCTAATATATACTTCACCGCTGGTTTATTCTGCTAAAAGTCGCTTTATCCATTCGTCCAGATTGTCGCGTTTTGGGGAAATTCTCACAATGCCTTTCTTATCTATCAGGTACAAAGCCGGCGTTACTTTCAAATCATACAGAGAGTGCATTGCGCCGTTGCCAACAAGCCTGCGTGGTGCCAAATCACGCACCTTATCCATCGAATCATCAATTCCAAATGGGAATTCAATTTTGTTCTTCTCGATGAATGCCCGTATATTCTTTTCCGTAACCTTTCCCGCCCAGGTGACGCTCAATGATTCGTGGACGGCAATAACCTCAAGTCCCTTGGTGCCGTACTTTCCTAACGCATTTTCTATTCGTTCAAAATGCCGTGGATAATCCGGCAAGAGGATGCCAATTTGAAGTAGCACGACTTTTCCTTGATATTGCTCCAATGTCACCGGCTCGGTATTTAGCCATTTCTCAACGAACAATCCGGGCGCCGGCTTATCCAACAGCGCCCATCCCTGTGGAAATATCTGTATGTCAAAGTCATTGCCGTCTACAACTCTTTTGAAGCTGGTATGGCCGTACCCATCCGCGTATACGCCCCCCGAGACCCTTTTACCGCGAGGAAGCTTGTCGAGTTTAAAGCGGCCTTTCGTATCAGCCCTATCCTCAGAAGGCCCGTCCGCACCATCGGCCCAGACCCTCAGGCCGGGCATCGGCTCGCCGTTTTCGTTGGTCACCCTGCCGGACAGAGTTCCGGTCCAATCAGTCTGGCCGTCCTCAAAACCGCGGCTTGGCTTGAGCACAATGTCGCCCAACTCCAACGTTTCTCCGGGCATCAACTCGAGAAGATCTGCCCCGCCGTAGTATCCGGGCTTCTGGACGGACATTTTCATTGGCAAGCCGACCGGAACGTTCTCAAAACTGAATCGGCCGTCAGTCTGTATTTTTGTTTTCCAGGGATTTCGGCTGCTGTACCGGAACATGCCATGTCCCATGACAATTCCAATCTGCGGTCGTGCATCGCCGACGGCTTTTCCATCTTTGTCGACTATTCTTCCGGCAACGTTTGCCAGAGGCAGCAGAACGATTTCCAAATCATTGACATCGTCGCCTTCTTTCCAAAGGAAGCCTGATCCCAGCCTCTTATCCACATCCGACGCATATCCAACATGGATGCCTCCCGCTGCCCATGGTTCGGGCATCGCAAACTCGCCGTGTTCGTCACTTTCTACGGATTCACTTCCAAGCGTCACGGTGCCGCGGAAGGGACTATCATTTACATCGACCAGCCAGCCCCAAATCATCGGCCGAGATTGAATCTCGATCTCAACATTTAACTGTTCGCCATCAGCCTTTACACTGAAATCCCTGGAAAACTGACGCAGCTCCCCATTTTTCCAGCCCTGTGCCAAGAGTAAATAACTACCCTCTGTCAATCTAATCGCACAGTTGCCGTTCTCATCGGTCTGTCCCGATGCAACAGAAGTTTCCTCATTCTCAGGCAATGTCGCTCTTACCCAAATCCCGCGTACCGGTTCACCGGTGTCTTCATCGATGACTTGAACCCTCACAGGCAGACCTTCTTGCAGAATGAATTCTATATATGGTGTCGGCTGGTCAAGCCGGGTCTGAAAATTGGCGAGCGGCGCGCAACTCAAGCCCGCTTCGCGTAGATGGCCGTCATCTACATTGAAAGTATAAATCCCTTCCGCCAGTCCAAGTATCTCGAAGCGGCCGTTCTCATCGGTTTTTCCCCTGGAACGCTCGTCTACACCTCGAGCAAAGATAACGATACCATCCTTCTTGTGGGCAGCCCCGTCATAAACGAGCCGGCCGTGGATGGAGACTCCGGGTTTTAGCGTGATAACAAGATCCTCCCTGCCGGCGCGAATCGGATAACCGTCTCCGGGATAATCGTGCTTCGTTGAATAATTTGCATAGCCCCGTTTTGTTGTTTCTATTCCAAGTCGTGCTATATGCGGGATCCTCTCAAAGACAAAGAAACCATCGGCATCAGTGGTGACTGCCAGGTCATTCGTTTCTCCGAGATAGTAGTAATAATGCTTGCCATCAATTATTACCTGCATCGTTGCCCGCACTGTAGCCCCTTCAACGGGACTACCTCTTCCGTCGATAACTCTGCCTATGACAAAAGAAGGCTCAAGCAGCGTGATCGCAACGGAATTCGAATCTACATCTCTACTTACGTTCGGAGTGAACCATCCTATCGCATAGTCGGGGTGGTCGAAAATGAGGGTCCGACTCGCCTTCTTCTTGTCAATCTCAGGCAGCGGGCCAATTTGAAAGATTCCTTGTGCATCCACAGAGCTGTAAGCTTCACCGACTGCAAACCTAAACGGCGTATAATATGTCATGTCTGAACGTACAATTGTCCCTTCGATCGGATCGCCTGCCTCATTTGTGACCACCCCTTTGAAGACAATCGTCTTCTGCGGCGCAGCCGTTGTTACTGTCGCCGGCGCGGTTGCAGCCTCATCCTCAGCCGTATCGGCTTGCTGCGTTTCTTGCTCGTCTTCGACAAGCCGGGCTGCAATTTCAGAAATTGCAGTCGCAAATGGATTGTCTGCCGTATCGCCTTGCCATTTTTCGACTAAGCTGCCGAGCGCATCAATGGCCGAGGAGTCTCCGATCTTCGCGAGATAATTAGCCGCAGCGACTTTGGTTTCCCATTGCCCCTTATCAAGCATACCGACCAATCCAGGAATGTCACCGGCAGCAAACATCTGTTCGATATTCTTCAACTCTGCCTCAACCTTTTCGGCCGCCAGTTTAGCCTGGAGCTTTTCGTCCAGACTTGGTTTTGTCTCCTCCGGAACTTCAACCGTGACTTCTTTTTGCGGTATGTTTTGCTGCTTTACAATTTCTCTGCCGGACTCCTCAGCCAAATTGCCAAGCATTTTCACGCCAATCAGAACAGCTATGATTGTCACAGCAGCGGCTGCGATTTTAGTTGTTCTGCTTCTCATGATTATTCTCCAGGTTTCCATTGCTCTTTTGTGCCGAGGTCGTTTTGCCAAAGCAGCGAGCAGATCATCTTCAAGCCTGTCGCGATGTTTAGGCTCAGGCGCGTCGTCAAACCTGATTGAGGCGACAAAATTCTTAAATTGTTTTTCATCTTCGGTCATTTCTCAAGTCTCCTGCTGAGCAGAAGCAATCTTGTTTCGCAGTCTGGCAAGCGCTCTTGCCAACTGGCTGCGAACGGTGCCGGGACTGCTTCCCAATACCTCGGCAATCTCAATCATTTTCAGATTTTCAAAGAAACGCAATGTGATGATAGTCTGGTATCGCGGCTTCAAAGCCAGCATGGCTTCTCTCAAAAGAGTCAGTTTCTCAGTTGATTCTCCACAGTCAGCGACCTCACTGTTAGCTTGCTCACTGGCTATTTTCAACACATTATTTCGACGGGAGGCTTTTCTCAAATAGTTATTAACAGCATTGGTTGCGATTCTATAAAGCCAGTTGCGAAACTGCTGTTCATTGCCCCTGAAACGGTGAATATTTTCAACAGCCTTGAGAAAAACTTCCGAAGTAACATCCTCGGCCGCTGTCCTTTCGAATAGCCGATGTACACAATAGCGAAATACCGCATCGTAATGCCTGTGATATAACTGCACAAAAACAGCAGGATTGCTACGCGCCTCGGCTATTAACTGGCTGTCATCAGCCGCTTTGCTGTCGTTATCCACGCTGATTACTCTCCGGAGTTTACAGGTGCCAACTATCATCACCATTATAAATGCGCAGCAGATAAAAACGTGGCAAAAAATATCAAAAATTAAACGCAGATTATACAGACGTCGTCCCGAGCGCAGCCGAGGAATCTGTTGAAAACTAAATCCACGGTTGAAAAACTAAACGCTATATGCTATACGCTAAACGCTATGGATAAGTTGTATGGCTTAATATTTGACGTTGATGGCGTAATTGCCGATACCGAGGCCGTCAATGCAAGGGCTTCCATCAAGGTCTTTGCCGACCTGCTCGGCGTCGAGGGTGTTGTGCGTAAGGATTTCGAAGCAGGTCTTGGCCGGGGGGCTGAGGAATACGTCAAGGCCGCTGCAAAAATTCACGGCCTGGAACTGACAGAAGAACAAATACAAAAAGCAACACAAATGCGCCAGGAATATTTCTTAAAGGTTCTTAGTGAAGAGCCGTTACCACCCTTCCCCGGCGTATTGGAATTGATGGACGAGACGATGAAAGATAAGAATTTTCGCTTGGCCATCGCAACGTCCGGCACGTTTGAGAAATCCCATACTGTTTTGGAAGCCGCGAAAGTTCCATACCGGAAGATGGTTTACATAAACGGCGACCACGTCAAAAATAAAAAGCCCGACCCTGAGCTTTTCCTGCTCGCTGCCGAGCGTATAGGTATTGAACCGGCAAATTGTGTCGTAATAGAGGACGCTCCCAACGGCGTGCAAGCGGCCAAGGCCGCAGGCGCCAAATGTATCGCGGTTACAAATTCCACAAATGCAGAAAACCTTTGCGAAGCTGATTTAGTCTGCGACTCACTCGAAAAGATAAACCTTGACGTAATCAAAATGCTAATTCAAAAAAATATTTAGCCCCCGGTTTTACCGGGGGTTCAGGACAAATCTATCACTTTTGCATAGGGCAGCTTGTTCTTTATTATTTCCGTGGCCAGACTGGCCCAGCTTCTGCACCCGTCAAGCACGACACTGTCACTGCTTGCTACAATCAGGTCGGTTTTTTTCAGCTCGGCATCGGGGCTTAGCAGAAGTTCAATCTCCCAGTTCCAATTGTTTTTGCGGGCCAGCTCACCGATTAGCGTCTTCAATCGGCCGCTGTTGGATACCGGGCTATCCAGAAGCCACAGAGCTTTGCCTGCGTGGACTTCTTGGAGAAACTGACCTATAAGCTCCACAGCCGGTATTGTTTCGGTAACTTTGCGGTACGTTCCGTGTATGCTTGCCAGGTCCTTGAAGCAGCCGTCACGTCCCTTAAAAATCACACCGCCGCTCATTGCCGCTTCAATGGTTATCAATACGTTGTAACCGTCGATGGCGATTGCTCGGCCCGCAAGATTTTCCAGAGCGATACGATGCCGGTTTCGAGAGGCAAGCTGCTCATCGGAGCAGGCGCTGCGCATAATGGCCAATCTTTGTCTTTGCGTAAGTGAGAACTTATCGCCGACCAATTTGAGTGCGCCCTTTTCCGAATAACCTTTCGTTAATAAAAGCGAATAATCAGCGACAGCCGAGCGTAAATCAGAAAGCGCATCGGCGGCAAACAACTTTTCATCCGCCGGATGTGGCCCTCTGTGAGTTCGTTTATCAGGCATTAACAAAGTTCCTCAATCCCGGGTTATACTCTCTCGCCCTTCTTGCGGGCCTCATTGATCTGCTTTCGGCTGCGATGCTGATACTCACGAAGCGTTTCAATCTTGTATTTCCTTAACAGCTCCCGCGCGCTAACGCCCGGCTTGACCGCCTTAAACAGCCACCACGGCGCCAAATCTTCGTCGCTTAGATTCCGCTCAACCTTTATCTCGTCCCTATGTTCGGCAAGCATTTTTTTGACCTTCTCCTTGTTGAAATCATGATGGGCAAAGGTGCGGTCCAAATCCAGCGTTGCGATGAACTGTTTCGGCTGGGGCTTCTCAACTTGCTCAAAAGTCTTACCGGTAATGTCGATTATATTACCCGCTCCCACCGGCACAATATAGTAATGATAAAGTATAGCGTAGGCGTTCAGTGGCGAACCACCGCCGTAGGCGCTGGGCCAGAAAACTATATCCACATCCAAAGCATCACACTCACGCCACAACTCTGCGAAGTTCAGGTCAAAGCACGTCAGAATACTTATCCTGCCGAAATCGGTCTCGAAAGTCTTCACTCCCTCCCTGCTGAGGTGCAGTCCTTCGCCCCAGAACACAAAAACCTTCCGATAGTAACCGGCTGTTTCGCCCTTGCGGTCGATCAGAACAGCCGTATTATATTGCTCGTCCCCCGCCTGTTCTCGTATCGGACATATAACGTACATATTGTACTGCTTAGCCAGTCTTGCCACGGCTTTCGTGGTTGGCCCCGGAATAGGTTCAGCCTCGGTACCGGCGAACTCCTCAGGCAGACAGGCGATGTCCACCCCGTTCTTTCCAGCCGTATGCAAATGCTCAATCGCCAGCTTCAGTTTAACATCGTGTTTGCCCCCGAAGCCGATACAAATCGCCGCCACCTTGACCTGTCTGCCGGGTAGTTTTTCGCGTTCCAGTTGTGGGATAACCTCTGCCCCTCGAACCTCTTTTGCCCAAACACAGCTGGCTAAAGCCGCAATAAGAAGGCAGGCAATAAATGTTTTGATAGTTCTCATTATCTTTTCCTTTGTGCTCTAAAGTTCCCGTTTTTTCAGTTCAAAGTTTGCTGTTTATATATGATTTTACGGTGCTGTGTCAATAGTCCAGTGTACACGTATCGACAGCGATGTCAAAAACAAATTGACATAACCGCCCATCATCTTTAACATTAAGCGCTTGTCATTGTGAGGCTTGCATCCGCACAAGCGGGTGCAGACCACGGCAATCTCAACTGTCACGTTTCAGATCGCTGCGTTTCACTCGCAATGACCAAAGAAACGTAAAGCGCAAAACGAAACCTGTCCTGAGCTTGTCGAAGGATACGAAATCTAATGCCGAGTCATAACTTAGCACATATAAAGATAGACGATTTGGAAATCATCGGCTATTCGGTCGCCGGCGAAGAGACCGTGGTTGCGGTGCCGCAGTTGGACGTTTGTTTCGATGTCGGCAAAGCGCCTGACCAGATTATTCCCATAAACAATATTCTGCTGACACACGGGCATATGGACCACGCTGCGGGCTTCGCTTATTATCTGTCGCAGCGAAATTTTTGCGGCATATCGCCGGGGACGATATTGGCTCCTAAAAATTTATTAGGCCCGATAAGAGACATAATCGATGCCTGGTCTCGGCTGGACGGCAACAAAATACCGGCTAACCTCGTCGGCGTTAAACCAGGAGACGAATACCGCATAAAGCCGAACCTCTTCGCAAGGGTATTCCCGACAAAACACAGCAGGGGCTCAGTCGGTTACACTGTAATTGAGAAGCGAAAAAAGCTCAAACCAGAGTACAAAGGCCTCACTGGCCCGCAAATCGTCGAGTTAAAAAAACAGGGAACCCAAATTGATTATCCGATCGAGCTCCCGATTGTTACCTATCTTGGCGATACGCAGTACGTTGATTTTTCACAGTTAAAATATATCGCCGAAAGTAAAATTCTAATCGCCGAGTGCACGTTCTATGAAGGCGAGCATTCCGGCAGGGCCGAAGCAGGCAGACATATGCACATCGACGAATTTGCAGCCCTGCTGGAAAACTTAAAAAACGAGCACATTATAATCACACATATCACCCAGCGAACCCCCATGCGTGAAATCCGCAAAATATTAAAAGATGCCCTGCCGAAGGATAAGTACGACAAAATTACTCTCCTCATGGCCAAAAGAACAAAATTGCCTCATTAACTATTGTGACTTAACTCCATGCGAGTTTGGCTTACGCAGATTGATTAGTAGCATCACAAGGATTACAGGTAAAAATATAGACCAAAGAGATTTTGTGTATGTCAAAGCCGCAACTACATTCTTCTGAATATTCATAGGCCGAAATCCTGGAACAGGAATGCAAAAAGCAGCCCTATACACAACAGTCATAATAAGGAATACAAGCAATACCGTCAAGAGGCGCATTCTTGTTGTTAGTTGTTTAATTTGCTTTCTAAATCCGGGTCTTTGTATTATCAACCTGCAAATGAAATAACCAAGAAAGAAGGTTGTTATCAAAGTTAATATCTGCGAGCCAAAACCAATAAAGCCCAAGCTACGGTAACCAGTTATTCCACTATTGGCAGCAAGTAGGACACAGCCTTTTGATATTGCCGTAGCAAAATGTGTTGCCAGCAGATAAGTAAGCATTCCTGTAATCATCCAAGAAACATTTTGCCTGAATCTTTTGCCTAGGTTTATTTTTGCATACTCATCGGAAAGACGGGCCGTGTCTCCAAGCCGATAAGTAGCTACCAAGAAAGCCTCTTCGTCCGACAACTTTAAAGCCGTCAGGTTTTCGATTTCTTCACGCAAATGGCTTTCGAGCTCATCGATATCCGAACTGCCAAGAGTTTCTGATTGGGCAAGATTGCCGCGCCACCTATTTATTTGTTCATTTAAGTCAAACATGGCTCATTCTCCCATAATTGTCTTAAAGTTGAATAAACAACTTCCCATTGTTTCTGTTGTTCTTTTAGCGCTCTGGTTCCTTCTTTCTTGATTTTATAGTATTTTCGTTTGCGCCCTGTTTTAGATTCGCGCCACTTTGACTGAATCAATTTCTGTTCTTCCAGTCGATGCAACACAGGATAAAGCATACCATCGGTCCATTGCATCCGGCCGTTCGACAGCTCACGTACGCGTTTTATTATTGCATAGCCGTAGTTCTCACCTTCCGAAAGAATCGAAAGTACCAACGGTGTGGCCGAAGCAGCAACTAAATCCTTTGAAATAGCCAATTTTGTATCTCCAACAAATAATACCTAAAACACCTATACATAATACTTCTATGTATTATTTAGTCAACAAAAAAATGTGTTTTTTCTAAAATATTTTTCAAACCCCTTGACTGTTTTACCGAGGCCATTTATTCTTCAGTGGTAGTGAGATAAACCTTGTCAATCTGCAGCGAATAAAAGTAGGGTGGGGCTTGCCCCACCAAAATTAAACTTATAAGGTATAAAAGGTTCTTATACCGAAACCATATAATCCATAGTTAGTTTCACGAAATGAGGAGATATATCGTAATGTTAAGATTCCATTCGCTAATCGTTCCTGTATGTTTGTTCGGCTACCTGCTGGTCATTCCTGGTTGTCAAAAGAAGCCGGGCAGTAGAGATGCCGACTCCTTACCGGACAATTTGGCTGCATCTGCGCTTCAAACCCATATGCAATATATCAAGGCGGTCAATTCGGGCGCACAGGAGCCATCGGACGAGATTTCCGAACAGTATTGGTCCGATGAGATTAAAAAGCTTAAGCCGATTAAGGTTTACAGGCATAGAGGTAACATCGTTGTCGTTCAGAAGGCTTCGGCCAATATACAAGAGGGCTTGTACATCTCCATAATGATATCATCCTACGCACCCCAAAGCGGAGATGATGGCTTCACCTTCACAGATATCGGGAACAGTGTGTATGATTTCAAAAGAGTCATAGAAAACTAACCAGCGGAAGCATCCGACCGCCCGCGGTGCACAGAGTATGCCTTCGCCGCGAGCCTTATCGTTATAGCTAAATCCGGAAATATATCACGGTAGCGGTTTTTGTGTTAGAGCAAAAATAATAAAAATACATTTGTACATACAAAAGTATTGTGCTATAATTAATTATGCCTGATGTTCGATGGAATCTGCTGAAAAGTGAGCGACTCAAGAAAACAAGAGGAGCCTCTTTTGAAGATATTCTCAAGGGTGAGCTGCTTGGTATTAAAAAACACCCTAAGAGGAAACATCAAAATATTATGCTTTTTGAATATAAACGTTATATATGGATAATACCGTATGTGATAGAAGAAAATGGAGACATATTTCTAAAAACCCTGTATCCATCACGTAAATATACAAAAATGCTCAGGGAGGGAAAACTATGAGAAAAATTAAATTAACTAAACAGGAAAAAGAAATTGAGAACGCCTTATTGCAGGGAGAATACATCGATATTGACGAAAGTGAATTTAAGCAAATTGCTGAAGCCGTAGCCTCTCGTAAAAAAGATTCTGTACTAAATATCCGCGTCAATAATGAAGATTTAAAACTCCTTAAAAGAAAAGCTCATCAATTTGGCATACGCTATCAAACATTTATTTCAGAATTGCTTCATAGAATTGCGCATAGTTAAAAAGAAAAACTTTTTACTTCGGCGCTCTTGAATCGCTCAGACAAAGCTCAACAAGCTCGTCGATTACTGCCGTGCCGGCGCACATTACCTTGTCGGCCCCACCCCAGTAGAGTTTTAATGTCCCATCATCTTCCGGCACAGCGCCACAGGTAAAGACTACGTTGTGCACATAGCCGGTAACTTCCCACTCGTCTTCAGGCTGTAAAATCCAGCGGTCGCCAACGCCAAGGATCTCTGCTGGGTTATCGAGCTTGTGCAAGGCAACCCCCAGCCGATACACGTGGCCGTCCATTGTCGGAAAGACGCCGTGATAGATACTTAACCAGCCCTTATCGGTGCGAATCGGCGGAGCGCCGGCGCCGATTTTCATCGCGTCCCAGTGGTAAGGTACGGGTTTCATT
>Ga0114922_10004576_pt1 | contig 12826 bp, 12 predicted proteins | sample AartaG_FD_100975 | JGI IMG/M metagenome (GOLD analysis project Ga0114922, IMG submission 100975) | Deep subsurface microbial communities from Aarhus Bay to uncover new lineages of life (NeLLi) - Aarhus_00045 metaG | ecosystem: Environmental > Aquatic > Marine > Oceanic > Sediment | place... | reverse complement strand
CCGCTAACGAAGCGATAAAGAAAGCCGAAAAGGAATCTCCGGATCTCATATTAATAGATATTGTTCTTGGAAAAGGAATGAGTGGCATCGATGCTGCACATAAGATCCGGTCTCGTTTCGATATTCCTATCATTTATCTCACCGCACACTCCGAGAAAAAAATACTCAAAGCAGCCAAGGAGACCGAACCATATGGATTTCTGCTCAAGCCCATAGAAAGCAAAACGCTGGGCGTAACAATTGAACTGGCCCTACACAAGCACAAAATTGAAAAGGAATTAAAGGAGCAGAAGCAAAGATTGACAGAGTTCATGAATATGGATACCGACGCGATTTGTTTCATAGATTCCAATTTAAATATCCTTGATGTCAATAAGTCCGGCTTGGAAAGCTGGGATTTAAAACACAAAGACATTGTCGGGAAGAATTTGTTAAATTACGTGGAGAGGGGACAGAAAAAAAAGTGGCAAAACCTTTTAAAAGAAGTGTTGAAAACAGGGAGGCAGTTCTCCCTTTTTGGTGTTCCAACTCCGTATCATTTTGGCGACAGGGTTGTAAACATCAAGGTGTTTAAAGCTGGTGATGGCCTTGGCTTGATTGTCACTGATATCACCGATCAGAGAAAAGCAGAGAAGGCCTGGCGCCAAAGTGAGGTGCGATACCGGCAACTTATCGAGAACATCAACGAAGGGATTCTCATGCAGGATAAGGATGGTGTTATCACTTATGTCAACGATCCTTTCCTCAAGATGCTCGGATATAGAGAGGATGAGGTTTTAGGGCATAAAAAAAAAGAGTTTCTGTATGATGAATCCTCGACAGAAAATAAGACGAAACGTTCAAATAGGTCGAAAGATGAGTGGGAACCCTATGAACTAACCTGGAAAAGAAAGGATGGAAAACAATTTTTCACAATCCTTTCCCCTAAGCCTCTCTATAATGAGAAGGGTCAATTCAGGGGCAGTGTGTCTGTGTTGACAGATTATATGGAACGGAAGAAGGTTAAAAGCGAGCTTAAAAGATCACAGGAATTACTGAGGAACCTCTCCCAGTATCTCCAGTCTGTTAGAGAAAGGGAGAGCAAACGAATTGCCCGTGAGATCCATGATGTGATGGGACAACAGTTGACAGCCCTTAAAATGGACGTTTCCTGGTTATCTCACAGGATCCCCACGAACAAAGAAGAAGAGAAGCTCTTTCTCAACAAGGCAAAAGCCATGTCGGATCTCATCGATGATACGATTAAAGCTGTCCAGAAGATTTCGGCCGAGTTGCGACCTGGATTGTTGGACGACCTTGGCCTTCTCCCAGCCATAGAATGGTTATCACAGGACTTTCAGTCCCGGACAAATATTCATTGTAGAACTCAATTCGATTGCAATGAATTGGACCTGGATCCGGACTGTGCCACAGCAATTTTTAGGATTTCCCAGGAAGCCCTTACGAATATTGTCCGGCATGCGAAAGCAACACATGTCAATATTAGAATCAGCGAGGGAGATGGAAGGCTCCAATTAAAGATCCGGGATAACGGGAAGGGCATCCGCGATGATGATGTTCTCTCACCCACATCCCTGGGCCTTATGGGCATGAGGGAACGGTTGCGCCCTTTTGAGGGTGAGCTTCTTATCAACGGGATTCCAAAAAGAGGTACGACTTTAACAGCCGACATCCCTCTGAAGAGCGGAGGGCATAAATGATTAGAGTTCTCGTTGCAGATGACCATACAATTGTGAGAGAAGGCTTGAAGCAAATCCTTTCAGATACACCTGATATTGAAGTTGCTGATGAAGCAGCCAATGCAAAAGAGGTTATAACTAAAGTTAGTGATAGCGACTATGATTTGGTCCTCTTAGACATATCTTTTCCTGGAAGGAGCGGAGTTGATGTTTTAAAGCAGTTGAAGTGTCTGAAACCAAAGCTTCCTGTCCTGATCTTAAGCATGTATCCCGAAGAACAATATGCAGTCCGCTCATTGAGGGCAGGGGCTTCCGGTTATGTGACGAAGGAAAGTGCCTCGGACGAATTGATCGCTGCCATACGTCAGGTGACAAAGGGAAAAAAATACATAACAACCTCTTTGGCTGAAAGGCTTGTGTTCGAATTAGAAAAGGACTATGGAGATCAACCTCATGAGATACTGTCTGACCGGGAGTATCAGGTTATGTGTTTGATCGCATCTGGTAAAACAGTGAAAGAAATCGCCGAAGCATTGTCTCTGAGCGTGAAAACCATCAGCACGCACCGCTCTCGGATCCTCCGAAAGATGGGCATGCGCAATAACGCCCAGCTCACTCACTATGCCATCAAACACGGTTTGGTTGTGTAGGGTCTGTTTCCCAAACAGACCGATAACTATTCAATAGAATGGAATTGAGTTGTTATCTGATCATGAAAACGCGCCCATTCCCTGAACGGACCGATGTAAAGGCTTATAATCCCTTTGGCAGAAATATTTATTGAAATTAGAGCTTTAATAATCCCAATAAAAATCATCGTGTAATTCACCTCATAAGGCTATTTACTAGTTTAAATAAGATGGATATTTTTATTCTGAAATTAAAATACATAAATCTGGAATTGATATTGGCAATACATTGTGATAATCAAAAGGAAATAGGCATATGGGGAAAAGAAACAAAAACTCTGAAAGTGATATTAAAAAAGTATTAATAGATTTTATCAATGAAAGCTTCTTGCCCTCTTCTGGATTGGATTCCTTTGAGGATTCAGATTCCTTTATGGATAAGGGAATTGTAGATTCTACCGGAGTCTTGGAATTATTGGAATTTATCGAGGACAGTTTTGACATAAAAGTGGAGGATGAAGAGGTCATTCCAGACAATTTAGATTCATTGAATAAACTAACTTCTTTCATAAAGGGAAAATGTATTAATGCTGGTAAATGAGTTTTTAGAAGATAGTGCAGACGCCTTTCCTAATAAAACTGCATTGGTTTGCTCCGGAAAAAAGCTTTCCTTTTTAGAAATTGAACACTTAGCCAACCGTCTTTCGAATGCTCTAATTGATTTGGGAGTTATTAAACAGGATAGGATTGTAATTTTACTTGAAGCATCTGTTGAAACAGTAGTTTCCATATTTGGCATTCTAAAAACTGGGGGGATATTTCTAGTAATAAATCCACAAGTGAAAGCCAATAAGATTAAATATATTTTAAACGATTGCCAAGCAAAAGCTTTGATTACGGATGCTAACCATTTTAAAGATCTATCAGCAGTTACATCTGAATGTCCCACCCTGGAGACCGCCATTATTGTTGGCTATGATCAGACTGAAGAGAAAATGCACAAAATGGAAATGCCGATAATACACTCTTATTCAGAAATCCTAGATAAGTATTCCATAGATCGTCCTCAAAAACGATGTATCGACATTGACCTTGCCTGTCTTATCTATACATCGGGTTCTTCCGGCATTCCAAAAGGAGTAATGTGCACGCATCAAAATGTCGTTTCCGCAGCAAGTTCAATTATAGAATATTTGGAAAACACCCCTGAAGATATCATTCTCGATGTTTTGCCCCTGTCTTTTGATTATGGACTCTATCAGGTACTGATGTCCTTCAAATTTGGGGGGACCGTTGTTCTTGAGAAATCCTTCCTTTATCCATACACAATTATAGATTTACTAATCAAAGAGAAAGTGACAGGATTTCCCATTGTACCGACAATAGTGGCAATTCTTTTGAGCCTTAAGGATTTAGAGAGATTTGATTTTTCTAGCTTAAGATATATAACCAACACTGCTCAGGCCTTACCGCCAAGATATATTACAAAACTACAACAGATATTTCCAGGTGCTAAGGTTTATTCTATGTATGGCCTTACTGAGTGCAAGAGAGCGACTTATCTCCCGCCAGAAGAACTTGATAAAAGGCCTACTTCAGTGGGAAAGGCAATGCCGAATACGGAAGTCTACCTTATAGACAAAAATGGAAAAGAAATCACAAAAGCTGGAGAAGTAGGGGAGCTTTTGGTGAGGGGCGCAAATGTTATGAAAGGGTATTGGAATCTTCCTGAAGAAACGGAAAGGGCTTATAAACCAGGGCCTATACCAGGCGAAAAAGTCTTGTATACTGGTGATCTTTTTAAAATGGATGAGGAAGGATTTCTTTATTTTATCTCACGGATGGATGATATGATTAAGACAGGAGGAGAAAAAGTCAGTCCCAAAGAGATAGAAAATGTTTTGTATCAAATTGACGACGTCAATGAAGCTGCTGTCATTGGTGTTAATGATGATATTTTAGGCCAAGCTGTAAAAGCATTTGTTGTTTTGAAAAAGAAATCAGAGCTAACACAAGAAGATATTATCAAATATTCTTCTAGACACCTGGAAAACTATATGGTCCCAAGATATATAGAAATTAGGGACAAACTGCCGAAGTCATCCCATGGAAAAATCGCAAAAAAAGAATTAAAATGAAATACCACAAAAACATCCTTCAAATCGACTGCGAAAAGGAAACTGATAGAATCTGCAATTTCATCAGAGAACAAACGCTTTCCATGCGCCGAAAGGGGACCGTCATCGGTATAAGTGGCGGCATTGATTCTGCAGTCTGTGCTGCACTTTGTACGAAGGCTTTGGGCAAAGAAAATGTCTTTGCCCTGATTCTTCCCGAGAAAGAATCTAATCCGGTTAGCAAAGAGTATGCCTTAAAACAAGCCCAAAAATCAGGAATAATAGCAGAAATTATTGACGTCACTCCTGTGTTAATAGCCTTTGGGACTTATGAAAAAAGAGACAACGTTATCCGTAATATTTTCCCTGAATATAATTCCTCTTACAAGATGAAAATCACTTTGCCCCCTGATTTATTATCTAAAGATGCACTGAATTTCTTCACTCTGACAATACAGGATGAAGAAGACAATACAAAGTCAGCAAGACTTAAAAAGGAACAACTATCCTTGATAATCGCAGCCACCAGCACAAAACAAAGAACAAGAATGATGTTTCTTTATTATTATGCAGAGAAAATGAATTATTTCGTCTGCGGCACCACAAACCGGAGCGAATTTGTCCAAGGTTTTTTCGTCAAACATGGAGATGGGGCAGTGGACATTGAACCTATCGTCCATCTATATAAAACACAGGTTTTTCAACTGGCTGATCATCTAGGCGTCATACAAGAAATAAGGGAAAGAGCTCCGAGTCCCGACACCTATAGTTTCGAAGTCAGCGATGAGGAATTCTATTTCCGTATGCCTTATGAAAAATTAGACCTGCTTTTATATGCGTGGAACAACGAGGTATCTATTTCAGAGGTATGTAAAGAGATGGCTTTGACAGAGGAACAAGTAACGCGAGCATTCAGAGATTTCGCCGCTAAGCACAAAGCTACGCAACACCTCCGCACTCTCCCCTCATCACTTTTATAATGGTACAATGTAGGGACAATTCCCCAAATGGTCCAACCGAAAAAATGTAGAGTCCGGTCCCTGAACGGACCGGATGTAGAGCCCGACCTTCGAGCGGGCCAATTATATTGTCATTGCGAGGAACGAAGTGACGAAGCAATCTCATAAGATTATCCGCTGCACAAACTGTGTTTTACCTGAGACCTTCCCCGGAATAAAATTCAATGAAGAAGGAATCTGCAACCTCTGCCTCAGTTTTAAGGGGAAGGCGAAATTAAAGAAGAAAAAGCAGGAATACAGAATAAGGTTCGAGGATCTTATTCAGAAATACAAAGGGAAATCAACTTATGACTCACTCATATCCTACAGTGGCGGGAAGGACAGCACTTACACTCTCGCGGTTCTCAAAGAGTCATATGGATTGAACATTCTTGCAGTAACCTTTGACAACGGCTTTTTGCCTGAACGAACATTCAAGAATATAAAAAATGTTGTCGGGAACCTCGGTATAGACCATATCTTATTTAAACCTCGCTTTGATGTTTTGAAGAAAATCTTCGCCGCATGTGCAAATGAAAACATCTTTCCACCTCAAACCCTCAGAAGAGCAAGCTCGATTTGTACGTCCTGTATGGCCATTGTCAAGTTCAACACGCTGCGAATAGCTCTTGAAAAAGACATTCCTTTTATCATGTTCGGCTGGTCCCCGGGACAAATCCCCATTACCTCCTCAATCATGAAAAACAATCCTAAGTTTCTGCGCTTATCACAGAAGAGCTTATACGACCCACTTCACAAGCTTGTCGGTAGTAAAATAAATCCCTACTTTTTGGAAGAGAAGAATTTCGAAGAAACCTATCATTTTCCCTACAATATCAGCCCACTCGTTTTCCTTGACTATGACGAAAATCAGATCGTGCAAAAAATCAACGAATTCGGCTGGGAAGCCCCGAAAGATGTCGATGCTCACTCAACCAACTGCCTACTTAATTCCTTCGCAAATGTTGTTCATAAAGAACGGCATGGCTATCATCCATATGTTTTTGAACTAGCAAAATTGGTACGTGAAGGATACCTTGATCGATCAGTGGCTCTCCAAAAGCTTAGCCAATTAGAGAATATTAAAACTGTTGAGTTAGTTAAGAGGACATTAGGTCAACTGCACCCCAAAAATTGAACCACCTGGAGTGCTAGTATTTCCGACGCTTGGAAACAAGTCGCCGATAAAATAATTAAAAGAGAAGGGCGAATTATCCCTCTGAGATGTTAGCGAAAATTAGCCTCAAAACTGGTTCGAAAAATGGGAGTCATATTCCTTCCTCTCTAACCCAATCAACTGCCAACATGTCTTTGAAAGTCCCATCAATAAAAAAAGCCTTGCGGTATTTTCCGATATTCTGAAATCCGATTTTTTCCATAAGTCTCACCGATGCTGCATTGGACTCTACTAAATGACCATAAAGGGTATGTAATTTCAACTCTACAACTGCAAGCTTTTTCATTCGATTGAGTGCCTGGGTAGCTATACCCTTATTTTGATGTGATTGAGATCCAACAAAACAAAAAATTTCTGCCCTCTTGTCAACTCGATCAATATTAATTAGGCCCACTAATCCAACTCGCTTATTCTGTACACTTATAAAAAACAACCTGTTTTTCCTAGTTGAAATTAACATTTCATGCATCATTCTGGGATACTTAGAATATCTAAGTACCGAAGTCAGCCATTTTGTGATCTCTCTATCTTCCAGCCAGAGTTTGCAGGTTTTATAATGGTCATCTGTGCTTTCAATTGGGATTAATTGCATCGGAATTCACATTTCTAAAATATCGCAGAAATCCAGAGGACCAACCTTCATGATCAGCATTCCCAACGAAAGGCCTACACCAAAGCCAGACATGAAAATAAGGAAACTATCATCAACGATTGCATCTCCAATATTATCGCAGATAGCTAATGGAATTGTCGCAGAACTGGAGTTTCCATATTTTTCCACAATATTATTAGGCATTTTTTTCACCGGAACACCTAACTTGTGAGCAAGCTTTTCTAGAATAAAACGATTGGCTTGATGGAACATGAAATAATCAACCTTCTCTAATGGGAGAGAGGCAAACTGAGACATCTCTTTGATTGCCCTAGGAACATCTGTCTGGGTAAACATAAAAATACCGGGGCCGTTCATGTATAAATGTTCCTTGCTTCTCTGATTTCCATCAGGATAGTGTTTAATTTTTCGTGTATGTTCCGAGGATGGTATCCGGAAAGCACCGGCAGGGATAATTAACCAATCATTGCGTGATCCATCCGTTATCATATTCAATAAGATTTCATTATCCTCATCCGTGTTTTCAACAATAGTAACCGATGCCGCATCTCCGACAAGCGGATAGACATTTCTATCCTTGTAATAAGCACGTCGGCTAAGAGTGTCCCCTACGAGGAGTGCAACTTTTCTGTTGTTTAATTGTTCAAGCAAAAGGAACGCTTGGAGTAGACCATATAAATAACCTGCACACCCTTGATTTATATCAAAACACAATACATCGTCTTTAAATCCAAGTTTGCCATGTATTATGAAGGAAGTAGGCGGCATAAAATGGTCAGGGGTTTGTGTAATGTAGATTATTGCTCCTATCTCATTCTTATCAATAAAATTATTCTTGATCAAATACTCAAGTCCAAAGATACACAGATCTGAAGTACATTCGTTCCCCTTCACTATTCTTCGTTCATTGAACCCAATGACTTTTTGAAGATTTATCATTTTTTCTTGAGAAAAACCATAGTTATTAATCTCGTCCTCAAATTTCACGCAATTCTCAGGAACTACGGATAATATTCCTGAAATCTTTTTATTCGTAAATTTATAATGCATTTTTAACTCCTCGGTGTTTTTTCAACAACAAGTTCTGAATTACCGAGATCTAAATATTCCTTTATGAATTTTTTAAGCGTTCTGAGATTCTTGAAATTTTCTGGAGTCACTTTCTCACCGTCAATAAATATATTAAATTCTCTTTCTAACTCCGAAACTAAAGTCATGATATCAAAAGAATCTAAAAGCCCCTCGCCGATAAAATCCTTTGCTGTTTCAAAATTGCATTCTGGGCGGATGCGCCCAAGGATTTCAAGTAATCTGTCCATACAATCCTCCTTTATAAATATTAATGAAGTGTGTCTTTGAAAAAATCATTTTCTAATCTTTTTCTATCAATTTTTCCAATTTGATTCACAAGAAACTCCTAATATAATAAAGTTTACTAGGAAGCATGCATTTTGGCAAAACCGTGGTAATGATTTTCTTAACTCATAAGCAGAAATCTTATTCTTACTTTCGTCAAAGAGCATTATCTCCTGAGTATTTTCGTTATACAATAAACAGCAATTATCAACCTCAGGAATGGTTATGGCGACAATCTCAATTTCTCCAAGTTCTATGCGATGGCCAAAATGTTTAATCTTGGCATCTTTGTGGTCAACAAATATAATTCTTCCTTTTTGATTCTAAAATTAAATATATACTGTCCTGTAAATGAAATACAAATAATTATTGTGGAGAGGGTTTTGTGTCAATACCTTTTTTGTATTTTGATTATCTCTCCAATAGCCAAGCGCAAGGGAAGAACCTCTAACACACAGTTCTTCTTTCTCGCCAATGCCGACTTGTTGGATCATATCATTCAAAATAAGAATTCCGGATTTATGACGCGGAAATCCGACATGCTTTGATAAAGCTGCATATTTTCAATATTATCTCATTGTTTTTTTGCTTTCGTTGCACTCTGTTCCTCAATTTTTTTATAATAAATTCAAAGAATACAATGTTCAAACAAGTTGCATATAAGATTTTACGCAATAAAACTTCCCATAAAGGAGGCTTTTAATCTATGATTTTTTTCGTCATTTTTAATATTTCCTCGATATCTATACTTTTTGGAAGCCTGCGCAAAACTTACTTTACTATTTTACTTTAAAATGATATTAATTCATAATAAACATTCATCAAACAATGTTCATACTGTAATGAGCAATTTTATTTGCACAACCTTGTATGTTTTATCAGCTTAAACCTAAATATATATTTGATTCTGGATTTCTGGAAAGGGGAAACTTACTTCGACTATTCGAAGATTAACTATGAAATTAAACACCATTAGATATCTTTGTTGCCCGGTTTGCAATGGAGAACTTCGGTTAGCAATAGATAGTCAGTCTGAAAGAGAAGTGTTGCAAGGTTATATGGATTGTCTTAAGTGCGGAAGACGCTACATAATAAAAGATAGCTTTCCAGATCTCACTGTTATCGGGAGCCAGGAAGAATCGGATTTTAAAAGTAAAGAATGGCATGATCAGTGCCCAGAATATTCAGGCCGTCCGTGGGCATGGAGTCTTGGTATATGGGAATTCGCTTTTGCAGAAACTCGAGCAAGACGGCAGGTTATTAATAAATTGGAACTCAAGAAGAGTGCCTTGGTCTTGGAAACTGGCGTGGGTAATGGTCCTAACCTGCCTATCATTGCAGAACAGATTGGGAAAGGTGGCCAATTCGATGGAATAGATATCTCGCTTCCAACACTTAAGGTAGCCCAAAAAAGAACGAAGATAAAAGGAATTCAGGTTGAACTCGTACAGGGAAATGCTTCTTTTTTGCCATATAAAAAAGAAACCTTTGATGCAGTATTACACATAGGCGCATTTAATGCATTTACACATAAAAAGCGATCCATCCAGGAAATGTGCAGGGTTGCAAAGTCAGGGTCAAAAATTGTTATTTGTGATGAAGGACTCGCCCCTGGAAAAGAGAAAACATTATTGGGAAAGTGGATTTTAAGGAGATCTTCAGAATTGTTTTCTCATGAGCCACCCGTGGAACTTTTGCCTGATAATATTGAAGAACTCAATGTTTCCTGGGTTTGGCAGAGTTCTTACTGGGTTATTGCATTCAGAAAAATATAATCAATTATTAAATTGTTTCATGATTAAGGAAAAAGCAACAAACAAAGAAACAATTTTCATCTATTCCGACAGAATTTACCACATCCTATATAAATCTATTTCAATAGCTGGAGCGAACATTGAAATTCATTTGTGTAGTGAAGCTTTTGATATAATCAAGGATCGTAATGCTTCTTTAATACTTTTAGATTGTGGATTCAATACTGCATTTGGATTAAAATTGCTAAAGATAATTAAGCTTATCTACCCAACAACTCCAGTAATATTCCTTACGTCGGAGAGCTCTGAAGAATTGGCAATTAGCGCATTCAGAGCAGGCGCAAGAGACTATATTAAAAAACCATTTAACATCTTTAAACTCCAAATCCAAATAAATGAGCTATTGCGGATAAAACGAACTTCAAAAGAGAAGCGTGTGCAATTTTTGCCAGATAGAATAAAGATGATTGAAGAGTTTAAGAAACTTGTTACATCAGAAAAACCCATAAATCTACTAAACACAATTATATATATAGAAGATCACTTGTCAGAAGACTTAAGCCTTGAAATCTGTGCGAAAACGGCCGGATTAAGCAAATATCATTTTAGTCGAGTTTTTAAAAAATACATAGGCACAAGCCCAATGCAGTTTGTTAAATTAAAAAGAATTGAAAGAGCAAAAAAGCTTCTTAAAGAAGATCACCTCAATATTACTGAGGTAGCATATACAGTAGGATTTCATAACCAGAGTCATCTTATCGGAGCATTTAAAGAAAACACTGGAATGACTCCAACTGAATTTCGAAAAACACTTAAAGTTGAATAAACTGCTCGTTTCTTCTTTGAAGATGCCATTCATACTTGCTCTAATAAGCAATTTTTAAGGATATAAAAGCAATAATGTTGTAGAAAAATTGACAGGGCACAGTTAATATATTACCACAATCACTTTTAAGCCAAGTGATGGAAAGGATTTAAACAAGATTTATATTTCTAAGGAAGGAGAAAGAAACATGAAGAAGAATTCTTTAAAAGTGTTATCAGTGGTAATTTTTTTCCTTGGGTCACTTGCTTTTGGTAATCTGTATGCATCAAGCATTGATCCTCCCCCCGGTGCCTACGAAGGCCCACTTGTAGCCGGTCAGTATAAAGATTATGCGGGAAAGATTTTTGTCTGGAACGATAGCGAAAACCTTTATGTAAAATTCTGGACCAATGCAGATAATGTTATTCCAGAGACGCATCTAGCTATTGTATGTAATCCATCAGAGATCCCCACAACAAAAAAGGGAAACCCGAAGATAGGTCATTTCCCTTATTACTCAGAACACGAACCTCCTGTACATGAATATACGCACATTATTCCGCTAGAAGATATCGGATGTTCTGAAATTATCATTGCAGCACATTGCGTAATCCAATGCTTGCACCAAGATATTAGCGAGACTGCTTGGGGTGGAGGTCTTTCTAGTTTTCCATGGACGAATTTATTTCCATCTTCTAAAAGATGGGCACTGTATATCCAGTACACAATTCAGTAAATTGCTGGCGATTGATGTTTTTGCTGTGATTTAACAGTTGACATTAATTTGAAAAATGGGCCCTGTTTCACAAAGTGGCAGGGTCCATTTGTTTTAAAAATCCTTAGCACATTTGGTATGTCGTTGTTACAACCAGACCCTTACTTTCGAATAATTCGGACATGTCCAGATTGCTGTAATTTTTTTTAGTTTTCGCCAAGAGAAGTTTGACAGCAAATGTACTGTCTTATTTTAGCCGTTTCCTCTGGGGAAGCACTTATCCGAATACAAATGTTTGCATACGATCTACTCGGTGATGCCACTAAGGAGAAACCATGAATGTAATTGATGTCATCCGTAGGCGTCGAAGCGTGCGCCAATATGATGGCCGGCCAATCCCTAGTGAGGTCATGCAGCGTATGAAGGATGCGTTGCGTTTTGCACCCTCGGCGTGCAACAAACAACCATGGAAATTTGTTGTCGTCTCCAAATCGGATATAAAGGAAAAAATCGCCCAGGCTGCAAACGGCCAGCGTTTCATCGCAGAGGCCCCGCTCATCGTTATCGGCGTTGGATTGCAGGACCGGGCCTACAAAGGTATGGGCGGCCACGGCAATAGCGTGGATATAGACGTCGCAATTGCTCTCGACCATCTAACCCTTGCAGCTGCGGCCGAGGGGCTTGGCACGTGCTGGATAGGTGCCTTTAACGAGAAACAGGTGAAAAAGCTAATCGGTGCGCCGCGAGCGTCAAAGCTTATTCATTATTCAATACTACATAGAATCGCCTCAAAGATGAAAAAGCTAATCGGTGTGCAAGAAGCGGCAAAAATCGTGGCCATGACACCCTTGGGGTATCCTGCAGATCCAAATCTCATCCATCCAATTGAAGAAAACAAACGTAAGCCTATGGATGATATCTTTACATACGAAAAATTTTCTTAATTTCTTGTTTCCCACCGCCTAAGCTGGATGAAATGCTGT
>Ga0114922_10004575_pt1 | contig 12827 bp, 10 predicted proteins | sample AartaG_FD_100975 | JGI IMG/M metagenome (GOLD analysis project Ga0114922, IMG submission 100975) | Deep subsurface microbial communities from Aarhus Bay to uncover new lineages of life (NeLLi) - Aarhus_00045 metaG | ecosystem: Environmental > Aquatic > Marine > Oceanic > Sediment | place... | reverse complement strand
TGATCCAAGTTGTGTTTTACGGCGCCGGATACGGTCTGCTGGCGATACCCGCGGCCATTTTCATCAAAAAGTACACCTACAAATCCGGCGTTCTCCTGGGATTGGGACTGTATTCCCTGGGTGCACTGCTGTTTTTCCCTGCAAAGTTAACGGCCAATTATTATTATTTCCTGGCTGCGCTGTGGATTCTGTCCGGTGGTCTGTCGATCTTAGAGACGGCGGCCAATCCCTATATCATCGCCATGGGTCCCGAGGAATCGGGAACGCGAAGACTCAATCTTGCCCAGTCTTTCAATCCTATGGGCTCCATCATGGGCGTCATCCTGAGCAAGTTGTTTATCCTTTCGCATCTGAATTCGGCCAGCGCGGATGAGCGCGCGGCCATGAGTCCCGAACAGTTGCAGACGATACAGGCCGGAGAACTCAACGCCGTAACAATGACCTATGTCACTGTGGGTCTGATTTTGGTGGTGACATGGATTCTGATCGCCGTCAACAAATCCATGCCCAGGGCCTCGGACGTGGGCGGCCCGCTGAATCTCGGCCAGACCTTCAAGCGGTTGATCCACAACCGCCATTATGTCTGGGGCGTCGTGGCCCAGTTCTTCTATGTGGGAGCGCAGATCGGCGTGTGGTCTTTCACTATTCGATATGTCATGCAAGAGCTGAACCTCATGGAGGCAGACGCTTCCACTTACTACATTGCCGCACTGGTGTTGTTTACGATCTCCCGCTTTGTCTGCACCTGGCTGATGCGGTATATTACGCCGGGCAACCTGCTGGCGACGCTTTCTGTCCTTGCGGTGGGATTGACGCTTATGGTCATCTTCATCGGCGGCCATGTGGGGGTCTATGCGCTGGTGGGGATCTCGGGATGCATGTCGTTGATGTTTCCGACCATCTTCGGGCTGGCTGTTCGTGGTCTGGGTGAGGATACCAAGATCGGAGGATCGGGCCTGATCATGGCCATCCTGGGTGGGGCGGTCATCACCCAGATCCAGGGTGTCGTCTCGGATCAAGCGAACAGCATCAATCTTGCCTATCTGGTGCCGTTGGTCTGCTTTGTCGTTATCGCGTACTATGGTGCGGTGGCCTGCCGCAAAGATTTGCCGGCATCAGTTTGATCAGGCTGATTGAAAATGCAGTCTTGGAAGACGCTTTCACGAAAACAAATCCTGGACCACAGATTAATTTCTCTTGACATTTGGAATAAAAATTTTTATTATTACACTTTACTGTCGACGTTGGAGGAGTAGAATTCTCAAAGACATTATTTGGTCGTTTTTGTTGAAATAAAACTACTATGCTCACCTTGTTAGTTTAAAAGACCATAAATATTGAGGAGGATACGCTATGGGGGTTAAAATTGGTATTAATGGATTCGGGCGGATTGGGAGGTTGGTGTTTCGGATTGCTCATGAACGGGACGATGTGGATGTATTGGCTATTAATGATATCACGGATGCCAAAACACTGGGGCATCTTTTAAAATATGATTCGGTTCATGGAAAATTTTCCGGGAATATAGGAGTCAAGGAGAATAGTATTGTCGTTGAGGGTCGGGAAGTTCGAGTCATGGCGGAAAAGGATCCTGAGAAGCTCCCATGGAAGGAGTTGGGGGTCGATATCGCCGTTGAATCGACGGGGGTGTTCCGAAAAAGGGATGAAATAGCAAAACATCTCTCGGCAGGTGCCAGGAAGGTGCTGCTCTCTGTGCCGGCCAAGGATGAGATCGATGCAACCATCGTTCTGGGAGTGAACGATGACGATCTGAAAGCGGAGCATCAAATTGTATCCAATGCTTCCTGTACGACAAACTGTCTGGCACCGGTGGCCAAAGTACTCCACGAATCTTTCGGTATTCGGCAGGGGATTATGACCACGATCCATGCCTACACCAATGATCAGAAAATTTTGGACTTACCACATAAGGATTTAAGAAGGGCCAGGGCCGCCGCGATGTCGATGATTCCGACGACGACGGGTGCGGCAAAAGCCGTGGGGAAGGTCATTCCGGATCTCAACGGGAAGATGAACGGTATGGCAGTGAGGGTCCCGACACCCGATGGCTCCATGGTGGATCTGGTTGCCAACCTGGAAAAAGAGGCGACCATTGAGGAGGTCAACGCGGCCATGAAATCATATGCCGAAGGACCGATGAAGGGAATCCTCGAATACTGTGAAGATCCCGTTGTATCCGTGGACATTGTCGGCAATCCGCATTCCAGTATTTTTGACAGCCTCGCGACCATGATGATGGGTAAGAACATGGTCAAGGTGATTTCGTGGTATGATAATGAATACGGATACTCATGCCGGATGATGGACCTTTTGATACGAATGGCTCAAATGTAGGTCCCGGTCGAATGGAAAAATTGACCATAAAAGACATAGATCTCAAAGGCAAACGTTTCCTCATGCGGGTGGATTTTAACATCCCCCTGGATGAGAATCAAAATATCACCGATGATAAACGGATTAGGGCATCGCTTCCGACGATCCGGTATGCAGTGGAGCAGGGCGCTAAAGTCATTCTCATGTCTCATCTGGGACGTCCGAAGGGTCAGGTCATCCAGGAAATGAGCTTAAGGCCTGTGGCTGTTCGGCTTGGAGAACTATTGGGCAAGAAAGTCGGTTTTGCACCTGATTGCATTGGACCCGATGTTGAGAGCCTGGTACAAGATTTGGATGATGGAGACGTTCTCCTTTTGGAAAACGTCCGGTTTCACAAAGAGGAAACGGCCAACGATCCGGAGTTTTCAAAGCAGATGGCACGGCTTGGAGATGTCTATGGTAACGATGCCTTCGGTTCCGCCCATCGTGCCCATGGTTCAACCGTGGGTGTGACACAATATTTTGAAACACGTGTCTCCGGATTTTTAATGGAAAAAGAGTTGGAGTATCTGGGTGCGACGGTGGCAAATCCCGAGCGTCCCTTCATCACCATTTTGGGTGGTGCGAAGATTGGGGATAAGATACCCGTCATTGAAAATCTACTGAACAAGGTTGACATATTGCTCATCGGCGGGGGCATGATGTTTACGTTTCTGAAGGCCCAGGCCAAGGAAATCGGAAAATCACTCCTCGATGGTGAGAGTCTGGATTTTGTGGAACGATTGGTAAACGATTTTTCGGATAAGATCGTATTACCCATAGATTGTGTTGTTTCCGAAATTTTCGATTTTAAAGCCAGGCGTATAGGGGAAACAGCGGTTGTATCGGTCGATGACATTCCAGAGAACTGCCTGGGTCTGGACATTGGTCCCAGGACCATCGAATTGTTCACTGAGGCGTGCAAAGATGCCAAAACAGTCGTATGGAACGGACCCATGGGGGTTTTTGAAATCGAAGCAACTGCCGCCGGAACATTCGCAATTGCAAATTTTCTGGCTGAACTCACGGATAAAGGTGCGACAACGATCATCGGGGGTGGGGATTCCGCTTCTGCAGTGAAAAAAGCCGGATTGGCCGGGAAAATGACCCATGTTTCAACGGGTGGCGGGGCATCGTTGGAATTCTTACAGGGCAAAGCACTTCCCGGAGTGGTCGCCCTGACTGACGCTTAATGTGGAGTTTTAATGCGGATCCCTTTTATCGCCGGTAACTGGAAAATGCATACAACGGCCCCTGAGGCGGAGGTGCTATTACAATCACTGAGGGAGTCGTTATCAGATATAGAAGATGTAGATGTTGCCGTTTGTCCTCCCTTTCCTTATCTTATGATGGCCTCTCGATTAATCGAGGGAAGCAGGATTCGATTGGGGGCACAAAATATGTCCTGGGAGAAAAAGGGCGCTTTCACCGGAGAAGTTTCTCCTGAAATGCTGAAGGATGCGGGCTGCGAATTTGTGATTCTGGGTCATTCCGAGCGGAGACATATTTTTAGCGAAACGGATGAAGTCGTAAATCGCAAAATTCAAAAAGCATTGGAGATCGGACTCCATCCTATTGTCTGTGTGGGTGAAACTTTGGAAGAAAGGGAAAGCGGCAGGACCGACCGGGTGGTGGAGGATCAGATAGAGGGATGCCTGGGGGGCATTTCCGGCAGTGATATGAACCACATTACGATAGCGTATGAACCCGTCTGGGCTATCGGAACAGGAAAGACTGCAACACCGGAACAAGCGCAGGAGGTACATCGTTCAATCAGAGTTTGGCTTGAACATCATTTTAATAGGGATATTGCAGAGACCTTGCATATACAATATGGGGGAAGCGTTAAACCGGAGAACGCGAGGGCCTTATTGGCACAGCCGGACATAGACGGTGCTCTTGTTGGGGGGGCAAGTTTGAAAGCCCCGGATTTTACTGCCATCGTGAAAGCGGGCAGGTTCTCTTGATGAGGAGTTGACAAAATGGCGGCCTTTTTAACAGTGATACACGCATTGATTTGCATTTTTTTAATCATAAGCATATTGCTACAATCGAGTAAGGGAGGGGGGTTGGCAGGGATGTTCGGAGGAGGCGGAGGCATGGGGAATGTATTTGGAGGAAGGGGGGCAGCCTCTTTCCTTTCGAAAGTAACGATGTGGCTGGCAGTGGGTTTTGGGATCATGTCTCTTATCATCGCTCTTATCTCTATCGGGGGCCGTTCCAGACAGAGAAGCCTGGTAGAACAGGTGATGGAACAGGAACAGGTTTCATCTCCTGCAACAATGCTCCCAACGGTGCCCGGGGTGGAAGAGGCCGTACAGGAACAACCCGCACCCGAACAACAGGTGCCTCCCGAGACGGAGAAGGATTCAAAGTAAGACTTGACGCAACAGTCAAGGGCATGTTTTAATTAAAAGTTGTTGTGTTATGCCGAAGTGGTGGAGTTTGGTAGACACGCTGTCTTGAGGGGGCAGTGCTCGAAAGGGCGTGGGGGTTCGAATCCCCCCTTCGGCACTATCGAGGATGTTATGCAAGGGATTCATAAAACTGGGAGGATTAGTCGATGAAACTGAAGAGGAAAGCAGTGTTGTGGAGTCTGGTGACGGTGTTTATTTTCAGTAGCGGAATCGTTTTTACTCAGACCAGCAAGGCCGATTATCAGGCCAAGATCAACCAGCTCCAGAAGAGGCAACAGGAACTCGTGACACAGATGCAGGAAGCGACAGATGCCGGTAATCGTGAGGAATACGACAATCTGATGGCAGAATACAATAAGAACAAGACAGAGATCGATAAAATCAAGGCCGAAGTCGCTGCCATGGGGAACAAGGATTCCCAGATCAAGTCGGCTATCAACAACGGAAACCGACTCATACGAATGGGCCAGTACGAGGAAGCCGTACAATCCTACGATCAGGCCATTTCCTTGGATCCCGTGAACTACAAACCTTATTACAGTAAAGGCATCGCCCTGAGACGGTTGAGGCGATACCCTGAGGCTGAGGCTGCCTATCTGAAGGCCATCGAATTGAATCCGAGTTATTCCAGGTCCTATTTTAACCTGGGGGTCCTCTATCGGGACATGGAGGAATACGACAAGGCGATCGGCGTGTACCGGAATGCCCTGGCACAGGATCCTACACTGGCGAAGGCTCATTATGAGATTGGTTTGATACATGACAAACGAAAAAACTATTCCGTTGCAATAGAATCGTTCACCAAGGGCACAGAAGGCGATCCCAATTATGCTAACGCTTTCAACGCATTGGGAAAGTCTTTCATCGAACTGGGTAAGAACAGGGAGGCTATTGAGGCTTTACAAAAGGCGATTGCGATCGATCCAAAACTTGGCAACGCCTACTATCGGATGGCGCAAGCTTATAACAATGTGGGCGAATTCAATCAGGCCTTATCTGCGGCCCAGAGCTGTCTCACCATAAACAAACGAATGGCGGCCAGTCACGTCGAAATAGGGAGGGCTTATGAGGGACTGGGTGATAAGGCCAATGCTATTGCGAGTTATGAGGAAGCCGGAAAGGATCGGCGTTTGAAAAAATGGGTGGATTGGAAAATCGATAAATTGAAGAAAGAGTCCCAGTAATTCTGGGGCGGTTATTAATATAGAAACGGATAAACCCATCGATCGTGTTCGATGGGTTTTTCTTCATGGAGTCTTAACCAGAAAAATTTAAGGGAGATATTGATAAAATGAGTTTTTCCATCACGTCTGCACTGATCGTTATGGGAGGATTGGGGCTCCTATTCGGCGTGGGTCTGGCTGTGGCATCCCGGATATTTTTTGTCAAGAGAGATCCCAGGGTGGAAGAGGTCGAAGGCGTTTTGCCCGGGGTCAATTGTGGTGCCTGTGGTGCACCCGGATGCAGTGGATTTGCCGAGGGTGTCGTGGGAGGCAAGTATCCGGCCAATGGCTGTACGGTCGGAGGTATTGCAGTCGCCGCTGAAGTGAGTAAAATCATGGGAGTAGAGGCTGGTGAATTCATACCGAAATTGGCGGTTGTCAGATGCAGGGGGGACCGGGACAACTGTACAGAACGGGCCCTGTACCAGGGATTAATGGATTGTAAGGCTGCCACTTTGATCGATAATGGGGCCAAGGGATGCGAATACGGTTGCCTTGGGTTAGGGACGTGTGTAAATGCCTGTCCTTTTGATGCCATAAAGATGGATGACAACGGCCTCCCTGTCGTGAACGAAGCGTTTTGTGTGGGTTGCGGAGAATGTGTCAGGGCATGCCCACGGGGTATCATGGCAATGATTCCCTGGGACCAGAAGGTTTTCATTGCATGTGTATCACAAGATTTTGGTAAAGCAGTAAAATCGGTGTGTAAAGTGGGATGTATTGGCTGCGGTATTTGTGCTAATCCCAAGACAACGGCCGATGAGATCATTACCATGGATGGGAAATTGCCGGTCATTCACTATGAAAAAATAAATGAACCGTGGCAGGACCTGGAGAAAGCCGTGAATAAATGTCCGACAAAGTCCTTTGGCGTTCGCGGAAACGGAAAGCTTGTTCAAAAGGAAGTTACTAAAGAAGAGGAAGTAACCTCGTGAGATTACGGCCAATGAAAGTTGGTTTTTACACCGTCCTTTTGTGTGTTGCATTAGGAAGCGAAGTTTCGGTTCAGGAGGGTTATATCCTCGAAGAAGAGACAACGATGCCCCCTGTCTTTGGGATGTCGGACAAAATCAGCATCACAAAAACCTGGATGACGAAAAACAAGATGAAAAGGAATGAGGGTGCGAAGAATCAGACGACGATTCTCCGTTCCGATATAGGAAAGATCTGGCTGATCGACCATTCGGATACGACCTACACCGAGCTGTCCCGGGAGATGTTCCAGGGTTTGGCCATGATGGGATTGATGATGTTTGGTGTCACAGTCGATTCGGTGACGGGAGATCCAATCATTCCTGATCCCCTTTTCAAAAGGACTGGTCGTAAAAGAAATATAGGCGATTGGAATTGTTTTGAGGTGGTGGCAGGTGGAGGGAAAGGCGGATTTGTGAACGGGATGATCGAGCCCGTTGTGATGTGGGTGAGCGGGGATACGGGAATAGAAAAAGATCTGTACGGCAGACTGATGAGACAATTAATGGGGGGCTTAGGGGAAAAGTACGATTCACTCTTCCGGCAGATAGAGGATCTGGGCGGTTATCCGGTTCTCATCGAGATAAAGGCCATGGGATTTAAAATGGTCCAGAAGCTCAAAAGCGCAGAGAGATGTTCCCTCCCAGATTCCGTCTTTTCACTTCCCGAGGGATACAAGAAGAAGGAGGGGCTCTTTGTGGAGTAGATTTTTATTTGTAATTTGATATTTGGGTTTTGAAATTTAACATTTTGAACTGTTGTTAACAAGATTTACGGTTGTAAACTCTGATGGGGATCTTTACTCATCATCAAGACGATCAAACTGCAGAAATTATAGAACGCAAGAATCATCAGAGTCGGGGGAATACCCAATATGGGGATCAGAAAAGCGCTGGTCAGAAGCGCTCCGGCAGATGAACCGAGGAGATCCGAAGCGTACAGAAATCCTGCAACTCTTTTAATCGATTTTTTTGAGTGGAGATATAACCGATTGGCCATGGGAAATTGAAATCCGCCAATGAACCCTGCCCCTCCCGTCAGGCATGGATAGAACCAGCTCGTCCAGACAGGAAGTGAGATCGAGGAAGGATGATGGGAAAGCCAGAAAAAACCGGCAATGAAAAGGGGATAGACGATCATACAGAATTGTAGTGAACGGAACAGGGGGAAAGTTTTTTGATCGGGAATGTTCTTTGAAATAGTAAGCCAGCTTCCAAGGGCCAAACCCACCATGTATCCTGCTACGATGAAGGCAAGTTGTTGATAAACATACCCATAGAGAACTTGAAATCCAAGAATAAGGATAACCTCCAGAGATATTTCCGTGAATCCGACGCCTATGATGGAATAGAGGACAGCCGAGGAGAACAGACGTGTTCGAGATTTCGGCCGCCATTTGATGAGGATGAGGAACAAAGCTGTCAACGCAAAGAACCCGGCGATCGTGTAAGACTTCAGACCTGCAAAGGCCAGAAAAAGTTTTTTGAAGACAGACGAAAAATAGGTGGCCCAGAGAATCGTGTCATAAAAGTAACCGACAGGTTTGAAGTCCAGGTTGAGCCGGTCAGAAGAGACAGGATGGATATGACTTTGGAGGTAAGTCTGCCTTTCTTCACTCATCTGATAGGGGATATAATATTCTCGGACATATAGGGTTTCTATTTGTCGTGATTTGAGTCTTTGGATTAAAATCTGAGGATCAGAGGTCAGTTGACCGGGCTGGTTCGATACGAGAAAACGGTTTATCTCCCCGGGAATGATGACCATTTCAGTAAAAACCAATTTGAGAGTAGCCGAAAGGGTGCTCAGGAAATCAGACAGTTCCGGTCCTATGGCGTTTTCCGAGGAAGATACCTGTAAGGAGAAAATTCCACTCGGGAGTAACGCTCGTTCAACTTCCCGGAAAAATTCCAGTGTGTAGAATCGATTGAGTTGTGCTGTATAGGGATTGGGAAGGTTAAGAATGATCATATCGAACTTTTCCGGAGTTCGTTTAATATAACGTCTTCCGTCAACATGGTAAAGCTTCACCCGTGGATCTTGGAATGATCTTGTTTGTTCTTTGGGAAGGTACTGTTGGGCCAGTTGGACAATGGTGGGATCCAATTCCACATAATCTATCCTCTCGATAGAGGGATGGCCCAGGGCCTCCTGAATTCCACCACCCAGGCCTCCACCAATCATGAGGACTTTTTTCGGGCTCGGGTGTTCTAAAAGAGAGAAGTGAACTGATTCTTCGGCTGTCTGCCTGTCGGGTGCGGTAAATACCATAAGACCATTTTGGAAAAATGTGATCTGATCTCCGATTCTTGTTATGGCAATGTTCCCATACATCGTATTCCGGATCGAAACGAGGTTATATCCCTTCCAGAGGATTTTATCACAGAAGTTCTGAAACTTTGGTGCAAAATAGAATCCGGAGCCTCCCGCAAGGGAGAAGACAATTAAATACCAGGCCGTCCGATAGGGGCGAGAATGGAGGGGATTGATATTTCCCACAAGAACGGCGGATGTGAGGTTGATAATGGAGAGGATCAGAAAAATATGAGTAGGATTGATAAAACGAACGAAGAAGAAACTCGTGATCAGCCCGGCCAATCCCGACCCCAGAGATTCCAGGAGATAGACTTTACTAATCGATTTGGAGCTGCTATATTCATAATTGTAAACAAGCTGACAGGACAATGTATAAAGAAGACCTGACAAAAGACAAATGGGGGCAAGGGTGAACAGCGTGATGAAGAGCATGTGGGTGAAACCGATCATCTCACCCAGGGTGATTCCTAAAATTTGGCGACTCGAACGGACAAGAATTAATACAAAGGGAAGGAGGAGGGAAAGGGACAGTTGAATCAGGCCAATTTGGAAATGGGTGTTATGCGTTTTTCTTAGAATTCCAGGGAGGAGGCTGCTTCCAAGAGCCGTCCAGAAAAGCCAAACCCCCAGCATAACGCCCAGGGAAAGTTCGTTCCCATAGAATATGACGACGAGTTCCCGCATGAGAAGGACCTGGGCAGTAATGGATGTAAATCCAATTGTTATGATTGTCCAGGGGATGAATCTTTTGTTTATCGGGGGCATCATTTTAAAAAATACTGAAAGGCAGAGATTAAAGCAAGGATTTTCTCGATGGGATAATCTTTTGCGAAACTTCGCCTTGATCTGGTCACTGGTTACTGGTAGCTGGCTACTGGCTGAAAGCTGATATCTGTCAGCTCTCAGCTTTCAGTGACCAGCAACCAGTAGCCAGTAAGGGGGAAACTTAACTCAAAATTCAAGGTTTTATAAGGGTGTCAATATGCTTACAAATAAATTGCACGTTTACAATACACTCAGTCGAAAAAAAGAACCGTTCATTCCCCTTCAGGCTCCATTTGTTGGGATGTACGTGTGCGGTCCAACGGTGTATGATGATCCGCATCTGGGCCATGCTAAGAGTTATGTCTCCTTTGATGTGATCTTTCGGTTCCTCAAGGAGAGGGGGTATAAAGTAAGATATGTGCAGAATATTACCGACGTGGGGCATCTATTGGGGGATAATCAGGATGGGGAAGATAGGGTTCTAAAAAAGGCGAGACTGGAGAAGCTGGAACCAATCGAGATCGCTCAAAAATATGAAAATCATTTTTTCAGGGATATGGATCGGTTGAATTGTCTCCGTCCCGATATTTCCTGTCGGGCCACAGGGCATTTACCGGAAATGATCGAATTGGTAGAAATACTCCTGGAAAAGGGCTTTGCATACGAAGTCGATGGAAATGTTTATTTTGATGTGTCAAAATTCCCTGAATATGGGAAGCTTTCGGGCAGACGGGTAGAAGAACTCATGGAGGGCGTTAGGGTCGATGTGGCCAAGGACAAGAGAAATCCCACTGATTTTGCCTTGTGGAAAAAGGCAGATCCGGGACATCTGATGCAGTGGAATTCACCATGGGGAAGGGGATTTCCCGGATGGCATTTGGAATGTTCCGTGATGTCCATGAAGTATTTGGGGGAATCCATCGATATTCATGGTGGAGGTCTCGACAATCAATTCCCCCATCATGAATGTGAGATTGCACAGAGTGAGGCAGCCACGGGTCATCCCTATGTGAAGTACTGGCTCCACAATAACATGGTCACGGTAGACGGCCAGAAGATGAGCAAGTCACTGGGCAATCACATGACCCTTGCCGAGCTGTTCGATAGATACGACCCCATGACCGTACGCTTTTTTGTTTTGCAGGGGCATTATCGGTCTCCCCAGGATTTTTCCGATCAGGCCCTGGAAGCGGCTCGGAAGGGATTCGAAAGGTTGAAAAACGTAGTGTTAGAGTTAAGAGAATTTTTAGGAAGGGAAATAAGACCAACAGACAAAATTGAGGGGGAAAAGTGGATAAAGCATCGAAATCGATTTTTTGAATTTATGAACGATGATTTCAATACCTCTGGGGCAATTTCTGTCTTGTTTGATATTGTTAGGGATATGACAACCAGTGGTAAAACTTTCGTAGCCTGGGAGTCTGATCCATTAATATATGCTGAAAGACTTTTTTATTTATTAGCAGAGAAAATTTTGGGCTTCCAATTCGAGGAAAATGGTGGTGGTGAATTGGAGGGTGATTTATTGGATCTGTTGGTCCAATTACGGCAAAAATATCGAAATCGGAAGGATTGGGAATCAGCCGATGAGATACGGGAGCATCTGGAGAGGATTGGGATTGTTCTTGAGGATGGTAAAGATGGGACGAAGTGGATTAAAAGATGAGACATGACATTTAATGGGATTTTCCCACAATAATAGCATTAATGATAATTATAATAATAAATGTTAAAACCTTCAGCGACTGAAAATGTTCTTTTCTTTAAAGAAAAGTTGCGAAGATTTAAAAAAAACGAATATCATTTGGGAAATTGGATTTTTCTGTTGACATGAATAGATTTTTTTCTTATAATTAAAGTCTGTATTATTTGTCTACTGTTACTTTGACATAATCCTGTACAGGGAATGGATTGCTGGCATGGCTCAGTCGACAGAGTCCCACAGGCCGGTGTAGCTCAGTTGGCCAGAGCAGCTGATTTGTAATCAGCGGGTCAGGGGTTCGAATCCCTTCACCGGCTCAAAAGATTATTAGGGCAATCGGCAGTTCTGAGAGGTAAGAGCTAATATCAGCACAACAGGTAGGAAGCATATCACAACACGATATGTTCATCCTTGGATAATTATTTATGGAGGGGTTCCCGAGCGGTCAAAGGGAACAGACTGTAAATCTGTCGGCGAAGCCTTCGGAGGTTCAAATCCTCCCCCCTCCACAGAGAAAGTGACTAAAGTACTTAAAGTGCCTAAAGTGAAAAGTAATTACGAATATAAAGAGCGAAGGGGGAGGAGAACTTTAGTGCACTTTAGTCACTTTAAGATCCTTCGCTCCGCTCAGGACAAGCTTTAGACACTTTTTGCGGGAATAGCTCAGTTGGCTAGAGCGTCAGCCTTCCAAGCTGAATGTCGCGGGTTCGAATCCCGTTTCCCGCTCCAATTTGCACTTTTTTTAACATTTAATCTCTTCGGAGAAAAATGTGAAAATGCACAATTTTCCTCTTGCATTTTGCATTTTTTTTTACTATACTTATAGGCTTTTAGCCCGAAAGGAAAAGGGCTAAGAAATTGTAAAAATTGACTCTGCATTGCCCACGTAGCTCAGTTGGTAGAGCGCATCCTTGGTAAGGATGAGGTCACCAGTTCAATCCTGGTCGTGGGCTCTGTAGTTTGTGCCATAAAACGATGTATAACTCTTTAGTGATTGGAGGATTAGATCGATGTCGAAGGCTAAATTTGAGCGTACTAAGCCGCATGTAAACATAGGTA
>Ga0114922_10004574_pt1 | contig 12831 bp, 10 predicted proteins | sample AartaG_FD_100975 | JGI IMG/M metagenome (GOLD analysis project Ga0114922, IMG submission 100975) | Deep subsurface microbial communities from Aarhus Bay to uncover new lineages of life (NeLLi) - Aarhus_00045 metaG | ecosystem: Environmental > Aquatic > Marine > Oceanic > Sediment | place... | reverse complement strand
GAAACAGCAGCCCATAGCCGGCGTCGCCGATGAGCATGCCGGCGAAGATCGGCAGGAAGACCATGAAGAACCCTGACAGGTCCACCTCCCGATAGCCGGGGTCAGTTTCGAGGACGTCGAAGAGCCCCTTGATGGGCTTGACCCAGCGGGGATAGCGGATGAGCGTGGGCGGCTCTTCGTCGGTGTCGGGGTCGCGGAGCTGAACGGCGGCGCCCAGGCCCGCGGCGGCCAGGTCGCCGGCCAGCGTCTCGGCGGCCTCGACCGGGGCCCAGCCCTGAAGTGCGTACAGGTCGCCGCCTTGTAGCCCTCCGGCCCGGGCGGCGGCGAACTCGCCCTCGGCCTCGAGCCGGCGCTGCTCGGCCGCCAGCTCGTCGCCCAGGCTGGCCAGGTCCGCCAGCCGCTCGGCGTCGGCAGCAAGGGCCGCGTCAAGCTCCTTGGCTTCGGCCCGGATCGTCGGCAGGTCGCGGTCTGGCGGCTGGACCGGCTCTGCCTCCTCCGGCAGTGACGGCTCGCCCTCGCGCTGGACAACCGCGGCCAGCACCTGCTTGCCCGGCATGTCGGCCAGGTTCGCGACGCACTCGGCCTCGACCTGGCTCATCAGCTTGGCCGGAACCATGTAGAACTTCACCGGCACCCCCGCCTCGGCGATTGCCTGGAGCTGCTCGAGGCGGAGGTCGCCCCAGAGGCCGGCGCGGGCGGCCTCGCGGGCCAGGACCGACAGGCGGTTGCGGCCCTCCTCGCCGCGGCGAACGATGGAGAGGATCTCCTCGGCGGCGGCGTGGGCGTCGAGGTCCGGCTTTCGGCCGGAGGGCTCGACCGAGCCGATCGCCTGGCGGCTCCGCCGGACCAGCGCCAGCTCCGCCAGCAGCTTATCCGGCGCCGCCGCCATCGGGTCGGCCGGCTCCAGGTGCAAGACACCCAACTCGCGCAGGGCCAGCAGCAGCTCCTCGCGCGAGGCGCCCCGGCTGACCACGATGATCTTTTTCATCGGGGCAATCATTCCGGCGCCTCCCGGACGTGGGGCGACGCCACTTGCAGGACGCTTTGGCCCTGATCGGCCAGCTTGGCCTTGGCCAGCTTGGCCCGCCCGACGGCGGCCGTCTGCTCGTCGCCCAGGCTGATGCGGATGAGGCGAATGGCCTCCCCTGCCTCGGGGATCAGCACCTTCTCGAAGAGGTTGACCCGTTGGATGATCTTCGTCAGGGCGGCGGCGAGGACATCGTACTGGCGGTCGAGGACCTCAACCCTTGTCCGCCGCTCGTTCAGGTCGCGCAGGTCGGCCAGGGCCCGGTCCACCCAGGGCGGCGTGCCGAAGAGGCTGTAATCGGCGTCGCCGAACGAAACCGAATCGAAGACGGGCACGCGGACGCCGGCGATGTTCTGCTCGTGCGTGCGGACCTCGGCGGGGCGGGCGAGCCCTTCGACGTCCACCCCGGCCGGGTCACGAAGCACGCGGCGGTACGAGACCATCCGCTCCTCCGCCGCCCGGGCCTCGGCGCGAGCATCCTGCCGGCGCTGGGCGACCTCCCGCACCGTAAGCTGCAACTGCTGCTGCTTGAGCTTCAGCATCGGCAGGTAGCGCGAGTACCTCGTCAGGGCGTCCCGCTGGCGCCTAAGCTCCGGCCGCGTAAGATTTATCTTCCTTGCCATCTCTATATTTGGGATTGCGGATTTCGGATTGCGGATTTCTCCACCCGCGCCCGCTGTGTCCGGTGTTTGACCGTCTTAATAGAAGCTACGACGATGCGTACGATCTCGTCTGCCTCTCCCAGCAAGTCCTCGACGAGCTCCCGTCGTACAAGCTTTGACTGAACCAGCAGTTCCATCCAGTACATGGATTCGTCCGCTTCCTCCTCAGCCAGGCCCATTCGCGCCATGAAGTCTTTGTCTGACCTCGATCGGCAGGCGGACCTGTAGTTGGCGCCAACGCTCGTTCCGGACCGAAGAAGCTGGCGGCCCATAACCTCGGATGCGCGATCCCTTGGCAGCGAGCCGGCGAGCCGAATGACCCTGAGAGCGAACGCCTTGGTGCGCTCTTTCATCTCGTCGGACGTAGTTTTGCTTCTGCTTTTCAATCCACAATCCGAATTCCGCAGTCCGAAATCAGCTTGCCTTGGCAAGCTCTTTGGGCCAGTGCTTTTCGGTGATCGAGCGGCGGATGCCGACTTCCTCGGGCTCGAAGCACTCCGCGAGGATGTTCCAGCAGCGGTCGAGCGCCTCTTCCAGCGGGATGTTGACGGCCAGGTCCATGACCTGCTGCTCGAACAGCTGGCCGTACTTGAGCAGCTTGAGGTCCCAGGCGGAGCTTTCGAACCCCATTGCCCGCTTTTCGCGGCTTTCGCGGGTGCCGGCGTAGAGCTGGATGCAGGCGTTCATGATCGCCCGGTGGTCGTCGCGCGTCTTGCCGTTGACGAGCTGCTTGAGTCGGGAGAGGCTGCCGAACGGCTCTATCCGCCCGTTCCTGAGGTAGAACTGGCCCTCAGTTATGTATCCGGTGTTGTCGGGGATCGGGTGGGTGTCGTCGTCGCCGGGCATGGTGGTGACTGCCAGGACGGTCATGGAGCCGGCCCCGTCGAGGTCCACGGCCTTTTCGTACCGGCGCGCGAGCTGGCTGTAGAGGTCGCCGGGATAGCCCCGGTTGGAGGGGATCTGCTCCATGATGATGGCGATCTCCTTCAGGGCGTCGGCGAAGGCTGTCATGTCCGTCAGCAGCGTGAGCACGTTCTTGCCCTGGAGGGCGAAGCTCTCACCGACGGCCATGCACAGGTCGGGCACCATCAGGCACTCGACCACGGGGTCGGCGGCGGTGTGGACGAACATGATGGTGCGGCTGGTGACGCCGCCGGCCTCGAAGGCGTTGCGGAAGGTCAGGTAGTCGTCGTGGCGGAGTCCCATGCCGCCGAGGATGATGACGTCGGCCTCTGCCTGGAGGCCCACACGGGCGAGCAGCGGGTTATACGGCTCGCCGGCGACGGAGAAGATGGGCAGCTTCTGGGAGCCCACCAGTGTGTTGAACACGTCGATCATGGGGATGCCGGTGCGGACCATCTTGCTGGGCAGCAGCCGCTTTGTGGGGTTGATGGCCGGGGAGCCGATGTCCACGGGCTCGGCGTCGAGCTCGGGCTTGTCGTCCCGGGGCCGGCCCGCGCCGTCGAATATCCGCCCCATCAGGTCGGGCGAGAACGGCACCTGCATCGGCCGGCCGAAGAAACGGACCCGATCGCCCGTCGATACGCCCTGCGTCCCGGCGAACACCTGAAGCGAGACCTGGTCGCTCTCCAGCCGGATCACCTGCGCCAGCGACGCGCCCAGGGAGGTGGTGATGGTGGCCATCTCCTCATACGCCACGCCGCTGGCCGTCACCTTCACCACGCTGCCGGCAATGCCCGTTATCTCATCGTAGTACCTTCTCATCGCTTCCCATCCGCGTTATGGGCCTCGGGCCGGACTGACCGGCGCGAGTCCTCGGAACCGTCACAACCACCGCTTGCCCGCCGCCGATCAGCCGTCGTCGCCGGCCACCGCCGCCTCTTGCGCCTCGGCCGGCGCTTTCCCGCCCGCCTGGGCGCCTCGGCCCTTGCTGGCGATGGCGGCGTCGATACTCGCCAGGATGCTGTTGAACTCTTCCGACTCACGGGCGGCATAGTTCCAGTTGCGGAACAAGTCGGCCACGTTGAACATCGCCGATCGCGCCTGCGGGCGCGACTCGAACTCGAAGTCCAGCCGCAGCACCTCCAGGCACTTGGCGAAGACGAACTTCTGCCTCTCGGCGTCGGTGGCGCCGTCCACGTCGTCGAAGGCGTTCTGCTGGAGGTACGTGCTGTCGAAGAAGTCCGCCTTCAGGTACAGGGTGAAGTCTTCGATGCTGGTGCCCTCCTCGCCGACAACGGTCATCATCTGGCGGACCTCGTTGCCGCGGCGGAGCAGCTCGCGCGCGTCGATCACGTCGGCGGCGTCTATGATGCCCGTGTACTTGCTCCAGGAGTCGAGCGGGTCGATGGCGGGGTAGCGCCTGGCGTCTGACCTGACCCGACTGAGGCCGTGGAAGGCCCCCACCACCTTCAGCGTGCCCTGGGTGACGGGCTCCTCGAAGTTCCCCCCGGCCGGGCTGATCGTCCCGCCGATCGTCACCGACCCGACCCGCCCGTCCTTGAGCTGGAGCAGCCCTGCCCGCTCGTAGAAGGCGGCGATGCGGCTCTCGAGGTAGGCGGGGAAGGCCTCCTCTCCGGGGATCTCCTCCAGCCGCCCGGAGACCTCGCGCATCGCCTGCGCCCACCGGCTTGTGGAGTCGGCCAGCAGCAGCACGTGCAGGCCCATCTGGCGATAGTACTCGGCCAGGGTCACGCCCGTGTAAACCGACGCCTCGCGGGCGGCGACGGGCATGGCCGAGGTGTTGCAGATCAGGATGGTCCGCTCCATGAGCGACCTTCCGGTGCGGGGGTCGATGAGCTTGGGGAACTCGCGGAGCGTGTCCACGACCTCGCCGGCCCGCTCACCGCAGGCGGCCACGATCACGATGTCAACGTCCGCGTGCCGGCTGGTGATCTGCTGAAGCACCGTCTTGCCGGCGCCGAACGGGCCCGGGATGCAGTACGTCCCGCCGCGGACGACGGGAAAGAGCGAGTCGAGGATGCGTATCTTCGTCACCAGCGGCTCGGTCGGCAGGAGCCTTGCCGCGGCGCAGCTCAGGGGGATCTTCACCGGCCAGGTCTGCTGCATCGTGACCTGCACGGTCCGGCCGCCGGAGCTCAGGACGGCGATCTCGTCCTCGACCGTGTAGGCGCCGGCGGGGGCGAGCTTGTCGATCTTCCACTCCCCGGCCAGGGCGAAGGGGACCATGATGTGGTGGTCGAAAATGCCCTCCGGGACGGTCCCCAGGCTCTCGCCGGCCGTGACGGTCGAGCCCGCTTCCGCGGTCGGGGTGAAGTCCCACTTCGCCTCGGTGTCCAGGGCGTGGATGTACACGCCCGGGGTCAGGAAGTACCCGATCTGCTCGGCGATCTTGTGTAGAGGGTTCTGAAGACCGTCGTAAACCTGCCCCAGCAGCCCCGGGCCGAGGACCACCGAGAGCATCTCGTCGGTGAATTCCACCTGGTCGCCGACCTTCAGGCCGCGGGTCTCCTCGAAGACCTGCAAGTCGGCGAGCCGCCCGCGGATGCGGATCACCTCGCTGAGCAGACGCCGCCCATCGCCCCGGCAGCAGTAGGCCACGGCGTTCTGCTTCACGTCGTGCTCCAGCTCCGCCGTGACCATGTTTCCGAAAACGGCTAGGATTCTTGCGACAGCAGAGTTCATGGCGCGTCCTGACTGACCTTTCTGCCTGCCCCCTCCCGCGCAAGCAGGTGCCACCTGGTTATCAGAATGAGCTTCCTGGCATAGGCCGCAAGCTCGTCAACGGCGAAGCTGTAATAGCGCGAGTGCTCCTGGGTCCACGTCCAGCGTCCCTCGTCGAGAACCTTCAGTGCCGAGAGCGGATCGGCGGCGGCAGCCCAGGCTCCGGCCAGTTCCTGCACTTCGGCCTCGGCGGCCGGGTCGGCCAGGTCCGCAGCCACCAGGTAGGCGCCCGGGTCGAGCTGGAGCCTCTTTGCCCGCTGGGCGGCCAGGGCGTTCCGCAGGGCGACCTCGAAGCCCACCCAGGCCTCGACGAAGGGGCAGCCGCCGGCCCGCCCCCGGCCGATCGCGTGGCGGTAGTAGGCGTCCCACACCATGTCCGCCGGCAGGCGGGAGCGGCGCTCGCTGTCGGGCACGAGGTAGGCCGGCAGCGGCTCCTCGCCGGAGACCTGCTCGGCCGAGAGCACCACCGGCTCGGACCGGGCGCCCTCGCCCGCCATGGCCGACTCGCGGCTCAGGAGGTCTCCCTCCAGCAGCAGCGCGTCGATCACCTCGCCCACCGGCGGCTCACCGGCGATCAGCTGCCGGAACCCCGGCAGATCGATCGGCGACGGCTCGCCGAGCACCGGCAGAGCCGGCAGCGACGTCAGGAGGAAGTAGTACCGACCGGCCATGGCGTTGGCGAACCTACTGTTCCTCCGATCCCTGGCGGGCCTGGACGATCTCCCGCAGCCGCGGCGAGATCATCTCGCTGAGCACCGCCGAGACGGACTCGGGCGTTACCTCGATGGTGCCGTTGACCGCGGAGTACTCGAAGCCGGCGGTCTTGAGCCGGCCCTTCAGGTCGATGCGGGACCGCCAGTCGTCGCCGCCGTTACTGGTCATTTCCTCCATGGCCCAGCGTGTGGCGGCCTCGACCATGTCCTCGTCCACGCTGATGACCACGGGCGATTCGCCGATCGAGTCCTTCTCGGCATACTGAACGGCAACGTCGTGCAGCAGGCGAACGAAGAACTCCTCGTCCCTTAGCTTGTCCTGGGAGGAGGATTTCAGTACGGCCTCGAGCGTGCTCATGACCGTGGCCCGCAGCCGCAGCAGGACGTCCCTGCACGCCAGGGCCAGCTCGTCCCGGCCTCGCCTCAGGTCCGTCTCGGCCTGGGCCTTGGCGTCGGCGATGATTTCCTCGGCGCGCCGCTGGGCGTCGGCGACGATCCCCTCGGCCTTTGCGCCGGCCTCGTCCAGGAGCTTCTGGGCCTGCTCCCTGCCCGCGTCAACGCCCTCTTCCTGCAGCTTCTGCACAAATGATTCAATCGTTTCAGCCATGACCCGCTCCAATATCCGTCCTGCTGGCCCTCGACCCGCCCGGACCAGGCCTCGAATGAGGCCACACGCGCGAATTGCCCCTCGGAATTGACGGCCGCACCTGGTACGTCATCGACAAATCGGACAATCCGCTTGAGCGCCATCGCCCAGGCAAGGGCTTGAGCGTACGGGGCTAATGTAGGCCATCGAGGGCCGCTGCTCGTGCGGCGGCCACACTTTTGAGGTATCCTAGCGGATCGAACGGCCCGCGGAAAGACTTTGCCGCCCGCCGCGGGGCGAGGCGCATCTGGCAACGAGGCGCAGCAGCGGCTACGATAGCCGCAAAGGCTGTGACCATAAGGAGAAGCCCAAGTGTTCGCCGAGCACCGCAGCGACGACTGGGACCGGTACCGGATGGACTTTCACGACCCGCACCGCGTCCTCGAGCCGCTCGACGAGGAGATCGCCGTCTCGGGCGCCGCCCTTGACGCGCTGCACCGCGCGGGCATCCTGGCGCGAACGGACTACGACATGCCACGGCTGCTGGCGCACCGCCAGGCGGTCGCGGAGCTGTTCGACATGCCCTGGACGGCGATTAGCCCGCGGATGCAGCGGGTGCTGTATGCCATCAACGCCATCGCCCGCCCGGCGAACATGATCGCCGCGGGCGTGTTCTGCGGAAACACGTTCATCTCCAACGCGGGCGCCGCCGTCGGCCCGGGGGCGTGCTACGCCGCCAGGAACCTGATCGGCGTGGAGATCGACGCCTCCGAGGCCGCCCGGGCCGAGAAAAACGTGCGGGCGATCGACCCCACCGGCGTGGCGCGCGTCCTGGCCGCCGACGCGATCGACGTCGCCGCCGACTTCGACGAGCAGATCGACCTGCTCTACCTCGACGCCAACGGGTCGGGCGGGCGGGGAAAGGGCATCTACCTCGACATCCTCCAGGCCGCCTACGATCGGCTGGCGCCGGGGGCGCTGGTCCTGGCGCACAACAGCGTCAACGGAGGCGAAAACGTTCAGCCCTACCTGGACTTCGTCCGCGACGAGGGCAACTTCCGCGCCAGCGTCAACGTGATCATCGACCCGGAGGGGCTCGAGGTCTCGGCCCGGTAGCGGGCGGCTCAGATCTCCGTCACGTAAACGGCCGGGAAACCGTCACGGTCGCTGCTGAAGACCACCCGCCGGCTGTCCGGGCTGAAGCACGGGTGAGGGTGGACCTCCTGGGTGTTGGGGTGGCCCGTGCGGGGGTCGATGTACGGCTTCATGCTCGAACCGTGCCGGCACAGGGGCGACTCGCGCCGCCCGGCCACGTCCACCAGCCATATGGCGTCGGAGAGCCCCGCCTGCCCGTCGGCGACGATCAGGCTGTTGTCGGAGTTGGAGATGAAGTGGCTGTAGCTGGAGACCTCCATGAGCACCTCCTCGTCGAGGCTCTCGGGGTCCAGCAGGCGGACGGAGGCGTTGTGGCCGTACTTGCCGGGGAAGTAGATGTACGCGGCCCGGGACGAGTCGGCCAGCCAGTACTCGTGCCCCCAGAGCTCGCCGGTGCCCTCGCCGGGCGGATGGGCGGGGTCGCGCGTGCGGCCCTGGCGGAGGTTCGTCCCGTCCGGGTCGATGAACCACAGGCGCGAGTCAACCAGCTCCCAGGGCCCCTCGTGGCAGAACATGATCGTCCGGCCGTCGGGGCGGTAGTTGGGGTGGCCCAGCCAGCATCGGTCCTCGTGGATGACGGTCGCCCGGGCGGCCTGGACGTCCAGCTCCACCAGCCGGCAGCGGGGCCTGGCGGCGAACTGCCGGGGAAAGGCGTCCCAGCCCTCCTTGGCGGGGATGCGATCCTCGGCGTGCATCTCCACCATCACGACGCGGCTGTGGTCGGCCGTCGCTCCGTAATAGACGCCCCGCGCCGTCCAGGGCGGCTGCTGGGTGTACACCGTCCGCTCGGACATGTCGGCCAGGCAGCGGATCCGCAGCTCCGGCCCGGCCACGTACATCAGGGCGGCCCCGTCGGGGGTGAACTCGCCGAAGCCCGACGAGAGGTCCTCGCAGTCGCTCAGGCACACGGCCTCGCCCGACTCGACGTCGACGAGGTAATGGCGGTAGATACCGTCCTCGCGACTCGACGAGACCAGCACCCGCTGCGAATCGGGCATCCACATGCGGAAGTAGAAGTACTGGTGGTGGGTCCGGTAGTCGGCGGCGCCGATTCGGCGGACCTCCCGGCCGGTGAGTTCGTCGGCGCAGGGTTCGATGGGGAAGCTGCATTCGGAGCCGATCTCCATGTCTGGTTCCTTTCGGTGACTGCTGATCCCTGCGGCGCCCTCAGATGGGCCTTTCCATCAGGTCCACCTCGCGGATGGACGCGACCTTTCGGCCTCGGGTCCGCAGCAGAAAACTCCTTATCTGGTACTTTCCGAAGCTGACCTTCCTCCGCCGCCCTGCCAGCGTCAGCGTCACGCGTCGCGCCCGCCCGCCGACCTCGCGAAACCGGGCGACGAATCCGGCCCCGTCCTCGCCGCGCTTGAGCGCATCGAGCACGACGGCCTTGTCGTCGCAGGCGGTCTTGGGAAATCGCAGCGCCGCCGCCGAGGGGCGCCCGCGGTGGGCAGGGAAGGCGAAGAACGCCGTCAGCGGCGAGTTGTGCAGGGCCGCCTCGGCCGCGATCCGCCGCCGCAGCTCGCCGCCCCGCCCGGTGAAGAACCGGAAAGAAGCCTCGTGCTCGCCCATGCCCATGAACGGCACGAGGCGAACCTTGTCGGTGTGGTGCCTGCCGCCGCGAACGTAGGGCAGCGTCCGTAGCATGTTCAGCCTCAGCTCGCCGGCGAGCATGTCGAAGCCGTACTGCCCGCGGTTGGAGACGGCCAGGGCCGCCCCGCCCTCCTCGGCCAGAAGCCACTTCTGGTGCACGCGCTCGGTGCCGTCGGCCTCGTTGGGAGCCGCCCCGCCGATCGTGTCGTTGAGCACCTCGTCGCAGTCGATGCCCGTCGGGGCCACCAGCTTCAGCATCCGCCACTCGTCCTGGAAGTTGATCCGCAGGTCCAGGTCGATGAACCGGTCCTCGGCGCCGATCGTGACGGCGGCGTCGATGACCGACCTGCCGCCGGTGAGGCGCGCCTGCGCCCTAAGGCAGACCCGCCCTGACTCGACGAGCCGCCAGTCGTCGGCCCTGGCGGCCGGGGCGAAGGCCGTGCCCCGCCGCGGCACGCGGCAATCCACCACGGTCCAGACGCTGCCGCGGTCCTCGAAGGCCACCGGGCGGATGCCCGGAGAGCGGAGGAACTCGCGCCGCAGACGCCTGTCGTAGAGCGAGACGACCGCGCCGCGGCGCAGGCCCACGCGCAGGTGGCGGTTGGACAGGTAGAGCACGCCGCCGCGACGGGCGACCCGAAGCCCGCTGCCGCGCGGCGGGGGAGAAGGATCGACCCGGCGGCCGGCCTCGGAGCGCGTCACGGTGTAGCGCCGGATGGCCGTCGGCGCCACGTCGGCGTAGAAGCTCAGCCGGTAGCGCGTCAGCTCGCTGGAGTTGGTGTCGGTCTTGAGCTGCTGGCAGGGGACGACGCGCCCCCGCTCGTCGCGGATGGTCAGCCTCTGCGGCGTGCGGATCGGGCGGTGGCTGAAGTGGTATTCCACCTCCACCCGTCGGCGGGCGGCGGCCGCGTGGGGGTTCAGCGCGTACAGCGGGAAGGTGCCGTCCCGGTAACGGTCGTCGCGGATCATCGCCCAGCGGGCGTCGAGGTGAATCATCCGCGCCGCCTGGCGTGCGGCGCCGATTATCTCCAGCGTGTCGAGCTCGGCAGCGCGGACGCACGAGCCGGGCAGGATGTCGTGGAACTCGGTCAGCAGCAGCGCCCGCCACGCCTTGGCCAGCTCGTCGGCGGGATATTCGGCCCGGCCGGCGAGGTGGGCAAGCGAGATGAGCTTCTCGGCCTCGACCAGCTCGTTCTCCAGTGCGCGGTGGGCGACCTTGACCGACGCCAGCGAGGTGTAGCAGCCGCAGGAGACGCGCTTCAACTCGCCGCTGACGGTCGGCAGGTCGCGGTGGCGCCGGGCGCGGCGCCAGAACTCGTGCAGCGTCGAGTAGTCGGCGCTGACGTCGCCGACGGCCTTGCCCAGGTGCCCGGCCAGTTGGCGCAGGTCGGCGCGGCTGGCGCCGCCGCCGTGGTTGCCCGTGCCCCAGAGCATGAGGACGTCCTGGTCGCCGGCGGCCGCCGCCTCGCGGCAGAGCCGCAACTTGTCAACCGCCCCGCCGTATTCGCTGACGTAGCTGCCGGGCGGGATGACGGCCGTGATGCTGCTGCCGTCAACTCCGCGCCAGCGATACAGACCGGTCACTCCGTCGCCGACCGAGGGCGGGCGGGTGTGGACGTACAGCTCAAACCCAGCCCCGACAAGCAGTTGCGGCAGGCCGGCGCTGTGCCCGAAGGAGTCGTAGTTGTACGCCACCTTCACGTCCACCCCCAGCGCGCGGCGGAAGTACGTCTTGCCGACGAGCATCTGCCGGACGATGCTCTCCGTGGCCGGCATGTTCGTGTCCGGCTGGACGTACCACCCGCCGGCGATCTCCCACCGCCCGGCCCGCACGTGCCGGCGGATCCGCGCGAAGAGCTCCGGGTCGGCGCGCTCGACGTGCTCGTACAGCAGCGACTCGTTGTGCGTGAAGGTGAAGCCGCCGAAGCGCTCGATCAGCTCGCACGCGCAGCGAAACGTCGAGATCGCCTCGGTCAGGCCCTCGTCCATCCGCCACATCCACATCGGGTCGATGTGCGCCTGGCAGATGAGGTGAATCCGTTTACTCATTGTTTCCCTCTGCTGGGTGGCGGCCTTCACTCGCGCCGTTCCGGGCCGCCCCCGATCCAACCGGCGATCGTCTCGGCCAGGGCGGCGCCGAGGCGGCGATAGTCGTCGATGGTGTAGTCCTTTTGCTCGTTGCCCTGGTACGAGAACTCCAGCGACACGGCGTCGACCTTCAGCACCGTGCCGGCCCAGCGGCTGGAGGGCATCCCCCGGTACCGGGTGTTGGTGCCGGGCCTCGGCGTGACGAAGGCGATGGGCGAGCGGATGTCCTCGGGCGTGGCGTCGCAGAATCGCTCGGCGAACTGGAAGGCGATCGGGTTGATCGGCGAGGCCGGCTCCCACCCGCGTGTGGGGACGTAGTTGGCCCGCTCGCCGTGGCCGGGGGCGTGCAGGTCGGCGAAGAACAGACGGGCGGCACTCGCCTTGAGCCGCCGCGCCTCGCCCTCGACGGCGCCGCCCTCGGGGCGGAACGGCCCGCTCGGCCCGTAGGCCCGGTTGCAGTCGTGCGGGAACGGGTCCTTGCCGTAGCTGCCGGCGATCACGTCGTCGAGGTCCACGAACGGGATGGCGTGCCAGGAGATCGCCCGCAGGGCGCTGGTCGCGGCGACGTGGCGCAGCAGCCCGTCGAGCACCCACGAGCCGGGCACCTCGCCGGCGTGGTGGCGGGCGGTCAGCAACACGGCCGGGCGGCTCGCGGCCGGCGGGCGGCTATACAGCCTCGTCATCGACCGGCCCGCCAGGGTCAGGCCGATGAACTCGCTCTTGAACGCCCCGCCCAGCTCGGCCAGCGTGGCCTCGAGGTCGGCCGGCTGGTAGGGGAAGCAGTGCGCCACCTCGATCGTCCCGCCGGCAACGTCGATGTCCCAGGCCCACTCGGTCCGCCCGCCGGGCGTGGCGAGCCGCTGGGGCCTGGCGGTGCGGAGCCAGGGGCCCTTGGGCGTGCGGAAGACCAGGCAGTTGCCCGACCAGTCCTCGCCGCCGAGGGTCTGGGCGGGGTTTGCCAGGACCACCCGCGCGCCCCTGCCGGCCAGGCCCGCGGCGCGGAAGTGGAACCACAGTGCCTGCGGGCAATTTTTCGGCTCGGCCGCGAAGCGCAGCACAGGCCGGCGGGGCGATTCGTCCGCCGCCAGGAGCAGCCCGTTGCCGCCGGGAAAGTCCGTCCGCCAGGAAACCGCCACAGCACGCCTCCGATCGCCCGCGAGTCCGGGGAAGCGTCAGCCTGCTTATTGCATGAGCCCTGCCGGGTTCCTGCAATAAGCACCTTTGCGAGAAACGGTTCTTTCGCAAAGGTTTCGACTCGGCGCTTCGCGCCTCGCTCAAGGCTGGCCCTGAGCAAGAGCGACGTAAGTCGCTCGCGTCGAAGCCCCCGCGGCGGATGTTGCACGCCCGTCGTGCAACATCCGG
>Ga0114922_10004573_pt1 | contig 12832 bp, 11 predicted proteins | sample AartaG_FD_100975 | JGI IMG/M metagenome (GOLD analysis project Ga0114922, IMG submission 100975) | Deep subsurface microbial communities from Aarhus Bay to uncover new lineages of life (NeLLi) - Aarhus_00045 metaG | ecosystem: Environmental > Aquatic > Marine > Oceanic > Sediment | place... | reverse complement strand
GGTTCTGCCATAAAAAGAACTCGTTGAGGCATAAATAAGTATTTGATTTTTTCCTAAAACTCTGGTTATATTCCTTGTGCCTTGAACATTAATTAAATGTGCCGAATGAGGATTAGCAGTACAGGCCGGATAACCACTTATACCAGCCAAATGGTAAATAGCATCAAATTTGCTTAATCCTTCAATCTTATTTCGAATATCACCCTTTTGTACAGTTAAATTTTTATTTTTCACCAAATGGAGAATGGGTTCGTAGCCATACATGAAATTATCAAAAACAGTTACTTTATTACCTGCTTCCAAAAGCTTTGAAGTTAAGATAATTCCTTTGTATCCTGCACCACCCGTAATTAATATGTTCATTTTAATTCAATAATTTATAGTTAATAAATATTCAATTTATAGTTATTTTAATTCTTTCACATACATTCTAAGTATTAAACCTATAAGACATAATTCTTTTTCTAAAATAAAACCAAGCTTATCATATAATAAATGCCCGGTGCTATATTTCATATCAGTAAATACTTTATATTTTATAACTCCGTTTTTCATCATAAAGTCATTTAAAGTTTCAACTAATATCTTACCAATACCCTTGCCCCTGTAATGTTCATCAACAACTATTGATAGTAGTTCAGAATTGATCTCAACACCTTTTAATTTTATTATTCTAAATATATGCCTTATAAAACAAAGAATCATATTCGGATTATAAATATGAGTAATAATTCCTAAAATGGCATTAAAATAAAACCGGATATTGTATAACAGTTTTTCATTAATTATACCGGATACAAAACCAAGCATACTATTATCCTCAATATATGCAAAGATAAATCCATCTTTAATGATCCTCTTATAATAAAATCTTAAAAATCTCTTTCCAATTGTACCTGAAAGTAAATTTGAGAAAGCTGATAAATGCAACTCAACAAGTCTGTTAATGTATGTATCATTATTAATAAGTCTTATGTTTGAATTCTCATTTATCTTCATAAAACTTTCTTATTGTATTGCATATATATTTAATATCTTTTTCTTTCAAACCACAATGTATAGGCAATGATAATCCTTCGTTATATGCCCTATCAGAATTTGGAAAGTCATTTTCTTTATATTTCAAATATTTAAAGCACGGTTGTTTGTGCAAAGGATAAAAAAGGCGTCTTGTCTGTATTAAATTACTTTCCATATATTCAATTAATTGATCCAGTTTTTCAGCTCTTATATTCACCCTGAATGGCACAAAATTGGAGAATTCATTTAATTCTATAAATGCAATTTGAGGTATTTGTTCAAGATTTTCGGTATATAGATTATAGTTTTTATTCTTTATTTCCAGGATCTCATTAAATTTTTCCAGTTGGGCTACACCAACTGCGCACTGCAAATCAGTCATTCTAAAATTCATACCCAGCTCAGGATGTATAAAAGTACCGCTATTTGGCCTGCCCTGATTTCTAAGCATTTTCAATTTATTATAAATTGCTTCATCATCAGTTAGAATTATTGCTCCCTCACCTGTTGTTATTGTTTTATCAGCAAAGAAAGAGATAATGCCAACATCACCAATTACCCCGGTATGTTTATTATTATAAAACACTCCGTATCCCTGTGCGGCATCTTCAACTATTTTAAGATTATATTTTTTTGCCAGCCTGATAATTGGATCCATGTCACATGCCTGACCGTATATATGAACCGGCATTATTGCTTTGGTATTGGAGGAAATGGTTTTTTCTATTTTATTTACATCTATTTGTAAATCCGAGTTATTAATATCCACAAATACTGGTTTAGCTCCCGTAAAAGCAATAGAAGATGCGGAAGCGTTAAATGAAAAATCTGTTACAATAACTTCATCTCCGTGTTTTATTCCTATTGACAGTAATGATAAATAAAGAGCAAGAGTACCATTATTAGCTAAAACAGCATAATTTGCCCCGGTGTAGTTCTGAATTTTTTTAATGAATTCTTTTGAAAATGGACCTTCAGTTACCCATCCTGTATTAATTGCAACCTTCAGGTTTTCAATCTCACGCTCGTCAAAATATGGTTCTAACTGAAATATTTTATAGCTCATTGCTTATATTTTTTAATTATTTGGTAACCAGCAAGATTATAGATGATCCAAAAGGTAATTTGATCCCTGTATTAACAATTAACCATCTTTCAAATTGCATTAATTTAATTAGAAGAAAATTTACAGATTTAGGCACCGGTTTTACAACCGTGGAATTTGATGATCGTCTTGAAAACTTCGCAATCATCGTGAATATAACAAAAACAGGGAACAACAATGAGTTAAAGAAACTGATAAAAGTCAGTTTGAAATCTTTTGATTTGACTAATTTTTTAACAAGACTTATGCTGTATCTTCTTTTGTGGTGATAAGCTACATCATTATTACTCCATAACCACTGATAAGCAGGGACAATAAGTATAGCAGAACCTTTAGGCCCCAAAACACGATTAACTTCTGAAATAGCCTTGTAGTCATCCTGTACATGTTCTATTATGTCAAGAAGGAATACAATATCAAAGGTTTCATCTTTATATGGAATATCTAATAAACTACCGTATCTTACCTGATCTCCATATCCCCGTTCTTTACAGAATTCTATTGCATTATTATCAATATCTATTGCCTTCACATCAACTTGTTTATCTGACATATAATCTAAAAAAGCACCTTCACTGCATCCCACATCAAGGGCTTTTTTATTTTTATAATCTGGAATATATTTTTCCAACAATTCCCCAACCAGTTTATTCCTGGCATTACCAAACCACCAACCATTCTTTTGCAATTCATGTACCTTTTGAAAAATAGACTTTTCCATCCTATATTGAAATAATAAACTTTTTGAATGCTATCCAACTCATTCTAATTAATAGAAAACCGTGCTTAGCGAAACTAAAAAAAGAACTCCCGTAAGCTTTGGATTCTCCATATGCTCTTGGCTGATAATGTACGGGAATATCAGCAACTTTTAAATTATTTTTAATAGCCCCAAATATTAATTCAAAATCTCCAAAAGGATCAAAATCTCCGAAATAATCAATTTGCTTCCTTATCTTCAAATAATTCTTTTTAGAGATAGCCTTAAAACCACAAAGTGTATCTGTAAACCTCTGTTTGAGTAATATTGTAAATAAAATACCAAAAAATCTGTTACCCAGAAAGTTAAATAATGGCATAGCGCTTTTCTTCATCTTGTAAATAAAACGGCTTCCATTTAAATATTCACCTTTGCCGGTAATGTATGTCTCCCAGAATTGATATGCTTCTTCAGGCGGTGTTGTAAGATCAGCTTCAAGCCAAATTACCAAATCCCCTTTTGCTTCATCATATCCATATCTAAACGCATCACCCTGACCAATACCCTTTTGTCTTAGAAGCTTTATATCCTTGTCAGGATATTTTTTTATCATTTCCTTGATTTTACCCACTGTGTTATCTTTTGAATGTCCTTCAACAAAAACTATCTCGGTATTCTTACCCATTTGAGGAATTCTTGTTACCAGTCCTTCAATGTTTCCTTCCTCATCTCTACAGGTAATAACTACTGACGAAGTTAGTTCATCACTATTATCAGGAGGCACGTCTGGTCTTGCAATAACAATCTGGCTAAACGATAAACGCCGTATTATGGGAAATTTTCCAATAAACCTGTTCAGAATTAATGATAATAACGGAATATTCTTTGGAAAAAGCAGCATAAACTTGTGCTTTATTACTTGATAGCCCGACACATAGAGAAAATTTTCAATATCCTCCAGAGATAACCAGTTTTTAATTATTTCAGGCATTTTAAATCCTATTTTTTCACCTAAACGAATTACAGGATTCCATAATGGATTATAAAAATCTATGACAATTCTGGTATCTGAAGTGGAATGCAAAAGTACTTTTCTTAATAATAACTGAATATTTTCAACCGTACCTAATGTTCCTGATATTATAATATAATCAAACTTTTTGTTTAATGACAGTTCTTCTATGTTCTGACAGGCAAATTCGATTTCCGGATATTTTTCCTGGGCAATTTTTATCATTTCATTGCTTAAATCTATTCCCATACCGTATGAAGGAGATAAATTTCCTATCAGGTTACCTGTTGCACATCCGAGTTCAAGAACAGTTGAATTTTCAGGTATTACTGTTTTATAATATTTCAATAATGTTCTGTGAAAGTATCTGTTACGCTTTAGCCACTTTCTTCTTTTAGTAGCAATAGAATTATAAAATTCCTTAATATTTTCCGGTGATAAACCTTTCTTCAAAACTGCTTTTTTCTTCATCATCCAGTTTTATAAAAAAAAATCATTATTAGTTAAATCATGTCCCATCTAATATCCCAAGATGTAATATATCTAAAAAAACTGCTAAAGATAATAATATTGAATTTAACAATAGGTGCTTGTTAACATTATCAGAAATTTATAAAAATAAAAAGTGATTCCAATAAACAAATCTTTCAGAAAATTAAAGTTTTATATTTGTATATTAAATTTAACATCCTGATTCAGATATTATCATAAATATTGGGTATAATATAAAATCGGGCAAAAAATATTCAAAAATGGGCAACCAGAAAACAAAACTTAGTAAAAATAATAAGATAACAGTGACTACTGTCCCAACCGGAGTAAATAAACAAAATAGCACAATTATCGATAAACTTGATGTTTATTTTGGTAAAAACATAAATGTAATATTTGTTATATCCCTGATTTTAACAATAGTCTTAGGATTATATTTATTTGATGTTAAAATTGATGAGGGAGGAGACGATTCTGATTATATCCTAAGTGCAAAAAGGTTTTTAGAAGGAAGGAATTTCCCTACCTGGCATGGATCATTTTATCCTATCTTTCTGAGTTTACCAATGATAATCTTCGGAGTAAATGTAATAGCATTCAAGGTTATTTCATTATTATGTATTATCGCTCATCAGTTTATCTTTTACCTGACATTCAAAAAAAGGATTTCAGCGACAATTCTTAGTTTAATACTTATAATTACTGCAATAAATGCTAATATTCTATACTTTGGAAGCCAGACGTATAGCGAAGCACTGTATATCCTCATTCAGGCAATAGTAATCTACACCTTTGTCGGGCTCATGGACCGAATTAATGTTAACCACTGGCATTATTTAGAATTATATCCCCGGTGGTTGGCATTAGGTGCATTCATATTTTTAATGTCTATTACCCGTAATATAGGCTTTATAATAGCACTGGCAATAATTGTATATTTATTGTTAGATAAGAAGTATTATGCTGTGATTTATACAATAGTATCTTATTATATTTTTAGTATGCCTTTTAACCTTTATCAAAGAATAGTATGGGATATAAATAAATCAAATATGGCTCAGCAGCTCGATGGCATTTTACTAAAGAACAGGTATAACGTAGCCATCGGGAACGAGGACTTTGCGGGTATGGTTACCAGGTTTATCGAAAATTCAAAGATATACCTGTCAAAACATTTTATGATTACTATCGGATTAAAAGATGCTACATCAACAACAACAAGTTTATTTCCGGTAATGGTTATTATTTTGATATTTCTGGTTTCATTATATCTTGCTTTTAAGTATAACAAACTTATGCTATTGATTGGTCTCTATTTAGGAGCGGCAGTTGCCGGAACGTTCATTGCCCTGCAGCAATCCTGGGGACAACTTAGAATGATTGTTATTTATGTACCACTAATTGTTTTATTTTTATCATGGGGAATCTACCAGTTATCACATAATAAAGGATTAAGGTTTTTACAATTAGGATTACTTCTGATTCTTGCCATTATCTTGTTTAAAACTCTAGGGCATACTGCTGAAAAAATCAAACAAAACAAAAAAGTACTGGCAAAGAATCTAAGTGGTAATCTTTATTACGGATTTACTCCGGATTGGGTAAACTTTCTAAGAATGAGCAGATGGGTAGGCAAGAATATGCCTGATAGCATTGTTGTGGCATCACGTAAGCCTTCAATGTCGTTTATATATAGTAAAGGGAAAGAATTTTACCCTATATACAAGTTCCCATTAGAAAATGCTGATACATTAATTCAAAAACTGAGAAATACAAATAACAGCCTTTGTGCAATAGCTATTAACCAGTTTAGTAAGGCGAAAGTACCAATCCGCTTACAGATGAACTATAAAAGTACAAACCTGGCATTTGTGAGTCAATCAAATGAAACATTTGGAATTTATAATGTTATGGATAGCTATAAAGAACAATTTTATGATCCACTGAACCACTATAATGTTGATTATATTAATGATATAGATTCATTTTTAGAAAAAATCCACAAAAATAATAATCCTTATTTTGGCGTTTCACCGGATTCACTTATCAATATATTGAAAAAAAATAATGTCGATTATGTAATTGTGGCAAGTTTACGAGTAAATCCCCATATGAAAACAAACAGGACGATTAATACTGTCAAGAGGTTTTTATATTATATTGAGCTTAAATACCCGGGCATCTTTACATTAGTTCATCAGATAGGTAAGCAGAATGCCGAACCGGCTTATCTTTATAAAATAAATTACAAAAATTACAATATTAATTGACCGCAAATTACGATTTTTTATTTCTGTTGTATGCAGACAGATTGACACTTATTGATTATATCAATATATCTTGAAATTAAAATTTTACTGCTATTTTTGTTGAATATATCATGTAAAACCATAAATTGATATTAAAACTAAATGAGTAACTATAAAGCAGAACTGCAGGATATAAAAGCCTTTGTTTTCGATGTTGATGGTGTTTTTACAAATGGTACAGTATTTCTGGATCCGGGTGGTGATTTTATGCGAATGATGAACATCAAAGATGGATATGCAATACAGTATTGCATTAAGCAGGGATACCCAATCGCTGTTATTACCGGAAGTAACTCAAAAACTGTGGAAAAACGTTTCTCAAATCTTGGAGTAACCGATATTTATTTAAAATCTTCTGATAAACTATATGACTATGAAGATTTCAGACTTAAATATAATCTTGAACATAGAAACATATTATATATGGGTGATGATATACCCGATTACAAAATTATGAAAATAGCAGGAGTTCCAACATGTCCTGATGATGCTGTTGAAGAAATAAAACAAATTTCAAAATACATCTCTGATAGAAAAGGGGGAGAAGGTTGTGTAAGAGATGTTATTGAACAGGTTCTCAGATTACACAAGAAGTGGATGGTTGACGGAGCATTTTCCTGGTAGAATTTGAAAATTGAAGAAAAAAATAAATTTAGCTGTAATTATTTCGCCTCAAATATTTTTATGCCTAAGCAAATCATTTAATAAATAAAGTGTATAAACTACAGTACAGGCATATAATGGCTTTTTTAAAATTAATTCGTCTGCATAATTTATTTATTGTAGCATCTACTCAGTATATAGTGAGATTTTGCATTATCGGACCTGTTCTTAAATCCACTGGTCTGTCATTTGAACTTAGTGAATTATACTTTTTCTTATTGGTTTTATCTACAGTATTAATTACAGCAGCCGGTTATGTTATAAACGATTATTTCGATAGAAAAACAGACCTTGTTAACAAACCTGAATCAGTAATTATCGGTAAAGATATTAAAAGAAGATTTGCAATGGTATTTCATATAGTATTTAATATTATTGGAATATTAATTGGATTTTATATTTCATTAAGGGTTGGGGAACCCTTATTAAGCTTAATATTTATAGCAGTAAGCGGATTATTATGGTTTTACTCAACAACATATAAAAAACAATTGCTGGTAGGTAATATTATTATTGCATTCCTCACCGCATTGGTACCTTTAATTGTATTTCTTTTTGAATTTCTTTTATTGAAAAAAACATATGAAAGTTCAATGGTAGCATTCGGAGCAGATTTAAAATATTTATCAGCATGGGTACTCGGATATTCCGGGTTTGCATTCCTTCTTAGTCTGGCAAGAGAAATAATTAAAGATACCGAAGACTTTGAAGGAGATAGTTCTTATGGTAGTCAAACAATACCAATAGTTGTTGGTGTGAAATATACCAAGGCTATAATTACTGCATTATTTGTAATTACTGTAATCGCATTGTTTTATGTTTATTTTACATATTTTACTAATAAATTTACTCTGTATTTCATCTGTATAGCAATAGTTGTTCCAGTCACTTATATTATTTACAGAGTTATTACAGCAACTGATAAAAAGGATTATTCTGTTACCAGTGTTTTAACTAAAATTATTATGATTAATGGTCTTTTATATGCCCTTATAGCTAATAGCATTATTCCACTTTTTTATTAACATGTGTCATGGAGGTATTAGAAAGATTAGCAAAATATAAAATTGTACTGGCCTCGCAATCGCCTCGAAGACAATACCTGCTTAAGGAGCTGGGATTAAAATTTGAAATTATATCAAAATCAGATATTAAAGAGGAATACCCTGCAGATTTACCTTGCAGTGAAATACCTGTTTTTCTTGCAAAGCTTAAGGCACAAGCATGCATGACTGCCGCTAATTCAGATACAATTATTATAGCAGCTGACACAATAGTATGTCTTGATAATAAAGTTTTGGGTAAACCAAGGGACTATTATGATGCTGTTAAAATATTAAAAGAACTTTCAGGTAATAAGCATCAGGTAATAACCGGCATTTGCATAAAATCAGAAAAAAGGGAAAAAACATTTTTTGTCAAATCTGAAGTATATTTTAAACATCTTACTGATTCTGAAATAAATTACTATATTGAAAAATATAAGCCCTTTGATAAAGCAGGTTCATATGGTATTCAGGAGTGGATTGGATATATCGGTATTAAAAAAATCGAAGGTTCATATTTTAATGTTATGGGTTTACCTACCCAACAATTATTTGATGAATTATCTAAATTTATTGAAAAAGACTATTAAATTGGAATTATGTTAAAGAGGATTTTTTTAATTAGCATTTTTATTATTTGTAGTTCCAAATTGTATGTATGGGCGGAAGAGGGAATGTGGATGCCATTCTTGCTTGAGAAAATGAATTTGGATATTATGCAAATGAAAGGACTTAAATTATCAGCCGAAGATCTATTTAGTAATAAAAAAGCAAGCCTGAAAGATGCAATAGTATTATTTGATAATGGTTGCACAGGAAGTGTAATTTCTGATGACGGTCTGCTGTTAACAAATTATCACTGTGCACTCGAATATATAAGGTCTCATAGCTCAGTTAATAATAATTATCTTACAAAAGGATTTTGGACTCATTCCAAAGAAGAAGAATTACCTTCTCCCGGATTAACCGTTACTTTTCTAATAGGCATTGAAGAGGTTACACATAAGGTTTTGAATGATAACGATAATAATCTATCTGATGATGAAAGAAAGGAAATAATAAACAAAAGATTAAAAAGCCTTATCGGGCAGGCAACTATTGATGCACATTATACAGCGACAGTCAAATCCTTTTTTTATGATAATGAATATTATTTATATACATATGAAGTATTTAAAGACATAAGGCTTGTGGGAGCACCACCCGCATCTGTAGGTAATTTCGGTGGAGATACCGATAACTGGGTATGGCCAAGGCATACCGGAGATTTTTCCCTTTTCAGAATATATGCTGATAAAAATAATAAACCTGCTGAATATTCCCCTGATAATATACCCTATAAACCAAAGAAATACTTAAAAATCTCACTAAAAGGATATAAGGAAGGGGATTTAACTATGGTTTATGGTTATCCTGCAAAAACCCGGCAATACCTTTCTTCCTTTGCAATTAATATATTAATGAATGAAATTCTTCCAAAAAAAATAAATATCAGAGAAGAGAAACAAAATATTATAAAAACATCAACAAATTATAATGATGAAGCATGGATTAAATATGCAACAAAATATGCCAAAATCAGCAATGCAAGGAAAAAATGGACAGGTATTCTTGAAGGTTTTGAAAGGACAGGAATCATACAGTTAAAAGAAGAATTAGAAGCACAATTCAATACCTGGATAAATTCCGATTCTACTCTGAAAAGAAAATACGGTCATTTATTTCCCGGATTTGAAAAATTATATAACGAACTATTACCTTATTATACAGCAGAACAACTAATCTATGAAACACTGTTAAATAATGAATTGGTTAAGTTTGTTTCCAATTTTAATAATCTTATATATTTTTCAAAAGAAGATTCGGGAGAAATACTTAAAGATAATATTGAGTTACTTAAAGAAACAACTAATAAATTCTTTAAAGATTATAGCATTGATATTGATAAAAATGTGCTAGCCAGGATGCTGGAAATATATTATAATGATGTTGATACGCAGTTTCATCCTGATATACTGGATTTAATCACCAAAAAATCAAAAGATAATTTTTCGGAATATGCAAACTATATTTTTTCAAAATCCATATTTGTTAATCAAGCAAAAGTTAACAGGCTGCTGCAAAATTATTCTATAGCTTCTGCTGTAAGAATCGAGGATGATCCAGCCTTTCAACTATACGCAAACTTTAATAACATTTATTTAACTAAGATATCTCCGAACTATAGGGCTATTAATAATAAACTGGATAAACTTTACAGAGAATATGTAGAGGGTTTAAGTGAAATGCAACCAGATAAACAGTTTTACCCTGATGCAAACCACACAATGCGACTTTCATACGGTAACATTAAAGGCTATAAGCCTGGTGATGCGGTAACTTATCGTTATTATACGACACTATCGGGCATACTTGAAAAGAATTATGAAGAAATTAATGATTATACTCTTTCTGAAGAGCTAAAAACATTATTTGAGTCAAAAGATTATGGTGCTTATGCAACCAATGATACTCTACATGTCTGTTTTATTGCATCAAATCATACATCAGGTGGTAATTCAGGCAGTCCTGTTCTTAATTCTGAAGGACAGATGATCGGAATTAATTTTGACAGAAACTGGGAAGGGACGGTAAGTGATTATTTATATGATCCGGAAATATGCAGGAACATATCAGTGGATATCAGGTATATGTTGTTTATCATTGATAAATATGCCAATGCCGGTTATCTGCTTGATGAAATGTCGTTTGCGAAGTAGTATGTTCGTTGCTGGTTGCTGGTTGCTGGTATCCGAGCAAAAAGCACTTATTTATTCCCTTTGAAAAGGGGGTCATGGGAATTGAAATTCCGATACATTTGTATAATAAATAAAGTTTATGAAAGGTAAATATTATATTCGCACTAATGGCAGGGCAAACGCATGGCCTGTATTTCTGGGTTCAGAGCATCCTTTTTATTCAAGAAATAATCCGGATGACCTCTCAAATGCCTCATTTTCAATTATCAAGTCTGAAAACGATTATCACTCATTTAAGGATATTAAGTATGAGATACTGGTTGACGCAGGAAATAATACTGCTTCATATATTATTAGAAACGAAAACCGTATTCCTGAAGCACTAATACTAACCCATCCGCATCTTGACCATTCAGTAGGTACCGACTGGATCGCTCAAAGCTATTATTATAAATATGATAAGAAAAGGAGATACCCTCTTTATGCAACCAGGCCCTGCTGGGATTTCGTCAGACAATCATATCCACATTTAAACCATATAATTGAATTCAAAGAACTTAAACAGGGTATTCATACTGCAATAGATGAAGTCGATAATCTCCGGGTAACACCATTCCCGGTTTTTCATGGAGAAAGTGCTTTCGGGGCATCAATACTGGCCTTTGAATTTTTAGATAATAACCAGACTTTTGGAAAAGCAATATTCACAGGCGATATGCTGTGCCCCTTATTAAGAGAAAGAGATTACTCCTTTTTAAAAGATGCCAATGTAATTTACATAGACTGCAACAACCGTTTTTCCTATCCTAAATCTAATCATGGCAGTCTGATTACAACAATACCGGGAGGTAATACTGAAAGTAAATTTTTAACAGATTGGATAAAAGATATTTTACTATCATACCTTATAGAACCGCAGCTTGAAAAACAACATGATATCTCCCGGCACTCTTACTTTGATGAATTCCTGTCAGACAATCCAGATTTATCAAAGATACCTTTTAGTATAATAGATTTTTTAAAACTAACTAATATCCCTGAAGTGAAGCTTGTTCACTATAGCGGTTATGAAGATAAAAAGTACTATAACCAGAAAATAATGGATGAGAAAGAGCTTGAGAAATTTGCCAATGACAATGCTTTTCTTAATAAACTGGCAATTAAATTTTCAGTTCCAAAGGTCGGGGAATTTTATATGATTAAATAATATTAATAATAACTGCCTTATGAGTAAAAAAATACAAATAACAGAAGAACAAAAGAAAATTGCGCGTTATGCAAGGCAATGTCCCACCCTATAAGAATGTATATTCTTGAATTATTGTCAAAACAAAGCTGCTGTTATAGCGGTGATTTATCTGAGGTTTTGCCAATAGCAAAGTCAACATTATCACAACATCTGAAAGAGTTAAAAGATTCAGGCTTAATTCAGGGCGAAATAGAACAACCAAAAATTAAATATTGCCTGAATATAGAAAATATGGGAACAGCCAGAAAACTTTTTAAAATTTTCTTTCAATTTTAATATTTTTATTAAAATTGTTCGTAGTTTTACGAACTACGATATTAAAAACATTATATACATACTATTGATATAAAAGTTGTAGGAAAAGGTTGTTCAAAATGCAAAACTATTGAAAAAATAACAAGAGAAGCTGTTACAAAATTAGGAATTGATGCAGAAATAATAAAAGTTGAAGATATTGAGAAAATAATGGAATACGGAATATTTCGCACACCCGGACTT
>Ga0114922_10004572_pt1 | contig 12832 bp, 11 predicted proteins | sample AartaG_FD_100975 | JGI IMG/M metagenome (GOLD analysis project Ga0114922, IMG submission 100975) | Deep subsurface microbial communities from Aarhus Bay to uncover new lineages of life (NeLLi) - Aarhus_00045 metaG | ecosystem: Environmental > Aquatic > Marine > Oceanic > Sediment | place... | reverse complement strand
GGACTGCGGTGCGCCGTAGTCTGCGGAGAAGGTGGAGGAAAGGGGGCTGACCAAGGGGAATCTGTTCAGTGAAACAAGTTCCGGACACAGAGCCGGGGAAGGCATGGACATGGTGAACCCTAAACGGGCACGAAGCGGGAAACTGCGGACACAGCCAAGCCGACACCTAAGGTAAAGCGCACCGTATTTCTATCCCAAGTGCGGGGGGTGCCGGGTGACCGGTATCCCTACCGCGACTAAGTAAATAGGTAATTTTTGAATCAGATTAAAGGCAGTTGTGATTTTTTTCTTGACTGCCTTTTTTTCTTTTCTAGGCCTGGGGCGAGCCCGTTGGAGGAGGAAGGATTGGTTTGACATTTTTAGCTAAATATTATACTGATATATCAAATGTTAAACACAATACTAGGAGTATCACATGGATACAGTTAAAGTTTTGGCCAAAGGTCAGATCGTTATCCCCGCTCCGATGAGAAGGAAATATGGTATTCATCCTGGTTCTGAAATTCGCCTTTTTGAATACGGTAATTTTATTTATCTGATACCCCCATCTAAAGATCCCGTAGGAGAAGCGATGGGGTGTTTGCCCCCGACGCCTTCGTTATTCCAAGAACTGCTCAAAAAGCGAAGAAAGGATTTCGCCGAATGAAATCGCGGTACCTGTTCGACAGCCATGCGCTTTTGGCGTTTTTCCAAAAAGAAGAGGGAGCGGAAGCCGAATATCCCATTTCATATGCCGATTGTTTTGCCTTGGCCAGTGCTCTCGAGCACTCAGCCATCTTGGTAACTGGAGATCCAGAATTCAAAAAGGTGCGTGATTTGATCGAGATACTGTGGATCCGTTAAGCCTCGCTTTACAACGAAAAAAGGGCTAACCAACCAAATAGCTAACCCTTTTTTCTTTGTGCCTTTTTTAATGGCTGGGAGGCAAGGATTCGAACCTTGGTTGGCGGAGTCAGAGTCCGCAGTCCTACCGCTGAACGACCTCCCATTGAGCTTGTGTGTTACTTTCTACATAAAAGCTCAAACAGAGTCAAGAAAAAATCTGTTGTTGCTTCCTCCTTTCCGACATGAAAAGCACATAGAAACAGGACTTGACAAATGTCCTCAAAATCAATAATAAAGCGGATAAAGTTTTACTGAAAGGGTTTCCGAGAATTCTGAATTTTGGGCCCGGAGAGACTGTGGGAAGGATATCATGGAGCAGGTGCTACTACTGAATGCCACCTTTGAGCCTTTAAAGGTAATTGACTGGAAAAGGGCCATAAGACTTCTCACCTTGCAAAAAGTGGAGGTGCTGGAGCAGTACGACAGGGAGATCCGCTCGGTTACCTTTGCCATCAAACTCCCGGCTGTCCTTCGTTTGCTCAGATACGTAAGGTACAGGAAAAAAGATATCAAATTTTCCCGGGCAAACATCTATGCCCGAGACAATTTCCAATGCCAGTATTGCGGACACGGATTTGAATCTCAAGATCTGACCTTCGATCATGTAGTCCCCAAAAGATACGGGGGAAAGACCGAGTGGAGCAATATTGTCACGTGCTGTTACAGGTGTAACGGGAGAAAGGGAGCCAGGACTCTCAAGGAGGCAGGTTTCAAGCTTCTCAAGAAACCCGTAAAGCCCGACTGGGTACCCTTCCTTATGATCACAATCGGTGTCAGGACTGTTCCTGAGTCCTGGCGAGATTATCTGTACTGGAATCTGGAGTTGAGGGATTCTTAGGGTGATCGTCCCCAACCACCGCCACCGGGCGTATTGATGATGATAGTCTCCCCTTTGGACGCCTGGAAAGTGGTGCGGCCCGGAAGGGGCACTTCAGTCCCATCCGTGCGCCTCAGAAGATTGCAGCCGCATCTTGCATCACCGCCCCCGGCTATTCCTCTGGGCGGAAAACGCCTTCTTTCCGATTGAATGGATACGACAGCGTCTTCAAGGAGAAGGAGTTCACGGGTCACCCCCATCCCTCCTGTATGGAGGCCAGTGCCACCTGATCCTTCCCTCAGTTCGGTCTTGAGTACCCGTATAGGATAGGCGGTCTCCAGGACCTCGGTCGGTGTGGTGGCCGTGTTGGTCATATGGACCTGGACGGCGCAAGCCCCGTCGCACTTCGGGCTTGCGCCCATACCGCCCGCTATCGTCTCGTAATAGGTCTTTTCCTTCCATCCCAGCGCAAGGTTGTTCATCGTGCCCTGGCCCTGGGCCGGGATCTGGTCAGGTAGAAGATCCTTCAGGGCAAGGAGGAGTACGTCAACAATCCTTTGGGAGGTTTCCACATTTCCAGAACTAACGGCTGCTGGCGGCCGTGGATTAAGGAGGGTGCCTTCGGGTGCCACGACATCCAAGGTCTCATAACATCCATGGTTAGGCGGGACATCGGCAGGCAGAAGGCATCTTAGGACATAATAGACAGCCGACGTGGTCACGCTGAGGGGCGCGTTTGCATTTCCCTCACTTTCGGTGCGGTTCCTGTAAAATCGATTTCAAACCGATTCCCTTCGAGCTTTACTTTAACTGTGATGCGGATAGGGCTTTTTTCGGCGTCCAAATTGTCGGATGCCTCGGACACGCCGTCAGGAAGCGCCGAGAGATGGGCGGTGACCCTTGATCTCGTATAGTCGATAATGGCCTCGACAAAGCTATCAAAGGCCGCCTCGCCGTAGCGGCGGATAAAATCAATGCATCTGGACACCCCGAGACGGTTTGCCCCGACCTGGGCATTCAAGTCCCCGATCCGCTCGGCCGGGTTTCTGGTTTCTTTTTCAAACACCTTCAGCACCCGCTCCTGTATGAGGCCATTTCGTACAAATAGAGTAGGGGGGATGACGATCCCCTCTTCATAAAGGGTACTGCTTGTCCCTGGCATAGATCCTGGGGTCTTCCCGCCCACATCTGCGTGATGGGCACGGTTGACTGCATATCCCTTAAGTCTTCCCTGCCAGAAAAAAGGTGCGATCAGGGTGATGTCCGGAAGGTGAGAGCCTCCCCGGTACGGGTCGTTTACAATCACCTGATCACCGGGAGATAGCTCCGGGAAATCGGCCGCTACCGCCTCAACAGCCAAGGGCATTGCACCAAGATGCACAGGGATATGTTCGGCCTGAGCAATAAGGCGGCCTTTGGAGTCAAACAGGGCACAGCTTTCATCCAGACGTTCTTTGATATTGGGAGAAAAGGCAGTCCGCCTGAGATTGGCCCCCATCTCCTCGGGGATGGCTAAGATGAGGTGTTTGAAGACCTCAAGGGTTACTGGGTCAAGAATGGGCATTGTCTTACCTCATAAAAGATCCTCTCGCCCGCTTCCTCCGGTCGCTTGAGCTCACAGAGACCTCAGAGATTAAACACTTTGTCTGATTTTTTGAGAGGAAAAATCAGACAAAATTCCCAGCCACTGACGTGGCATTTATTACCTGGTGTATGCCAACGTTGAGCAGAGAAATAAGGACTTGCTACGTGGAACATCTCCCGCGATAGCGGGATAGCAGTTTGAGTTGAATCCTCCTCTCAAGGATTGAAGCTGTCCGCTTCCCGGTAAGGAAATGGTCCCTTTTGAGATAGCTTCCCTTCACCTCTGCTCACAAGGCAGAGGTTACGAGAAGCAGGCCGGTCAGCTCAAAAGCTCTGTGCCTGGTGCGCTCTGTGAGAGACAAGAGATCCTCCGTTTTTGCTTACTTTACTTCTATCTTCAGGCAACTATTTTCTTCCATAGAGATTTCACAGCCGTGTGGTACAAACACGGTGCATCCCTCATCTTCAATCACCAGAGGTCCATGGTTGTGAAAGGATGACCCAAGGTGGCCTCGATAGTATACCGGTGCAGTCTCCCATCCTGATGAAAGCAGGATTTTTCTTTTGCTGGTTGGTTGGCGCGTTGCAGTGGACTTGACCCCTGGCAGGGCGATCTCATCCCTTGAGGTCACGGCTGAAAGCCTCACCGTAACAACTTCCACATGAGGCCCTTGTTCCAGTACATATCCATATCGCTTCTTGAATGTTTGGTGGAAGCATTCTGCCATGTCGGCTTCCTTTCTGTAGGCTACGGGGAGATGAAAGCTCTGGCCCTCGTACCGCATATCCAGAACGGACCTAAAACCCGTATCCTTGTGAGCCAGGCCCTGGCGGGCCAGAGATCTGAGGGCCTCTTCCTTGAACTGGTTCAATATCCTCTCTACTTCCCGTTGGGTCTTGGTGTTCCATCTGGCAATGAAGGTTTCCCCGAAATCGAGCTTTACGTCCGAAAGGAGAATCCCCAAGGCCGAGAACATGCCGGCCATAGGCGGGACCAGAACCTCTCGGATGCCAAGTTCCCTTGCAAGTTCTGCGGCATGAATGGGGCCAGCACCGCCAAAGGCAAACAGATTACAATCCCTGGCATCGATCCCTTTTTCTACCGTCGTCCTTCGAATACCCCTCAGCATGTTGGCATTGACCACAGAGCGCACGCCGAGAATGGCCTCCTCCACACTCAGGCCAGCCGATGCTGCGAGTGGTTCAAATGCCTGTCTGGCCTTGTCAGGGTTGAGGCTAATATCGGTCCCCAAAAAGGAGATTGGGTCGAGAATCCCGGACAGAAGGTTTGCATCGGTCACAGTCGGCAGTTTCCCGCCCCGGTTGTAGCAGGCAGGACCCGGCTCAGAACCCGCGCTCTGTGGGCCTACGCGTAGTGCCCCGCCCTTGTCCACCCAGGCAATGGATCCCCCGCCTGCTCCTATGGTGGTGATATCAAGGATGGGGAGCCGGATAGGGAGTCCGTCGATTTCTCCGTCCTCTGTCCACAGAGGGGTGTGGTCTACAATGGCCGAAAAGTCTGCGCTCGTGCCACCCATGTCAAAGGTGATCAAATCTTTTCTTTTCATTCGCTTTCCGAGCAAGAGCCCGCCCGAAACGCCGCCGGCCGGACCGGATAGCAACATCTCCACCGGGAATACTTCCCTCGATGTTGCCACACCACTCCCAGATTTCATAATGTAGTAGTCAAGAGGCCCTCCCACAGCCTGGATCGCCTCGCGTATCTTTTCCGCGTAAGTATGCACGATGGGTTGGACAAAGGCATTGATAGATGTGGTGGAAGCCCTTTCAAACTCCCTGAACTCGGGGATGATTTCAGATGATCTGGATACGGAAATTCCTCTCTTTGTAAATTCCTCTTCAAGGAGAATCTCATGAGCCGGGTTCTTGTAAGAATACAAGAGGCAAATCGCCACTGCCTCTGCCCCTGCTTCTATGATGTGATCTGCTACAGTGGCTGCATCGGTTTGCGACAGAGGCAAGATAACCGTCCCGTCAGGGGCAAGGCGTTCAGAAATCTCAAAGCACAGATCCCGGGTAACCACAGGCCTTGACCGCGCACAATCAAAGTCATAAAGCCTGGGCCTTTGTTGCCTGGCAATATAGAGGAGATCCTTGAAACCCTTGGTAGTAAGAAAGGCCACCCTTGCTCCTTTTCTTTCAAGCAGCGCATTGGTGGCCACTGTGGTGCCATGGGAGAAAGAGGAGACGGCTGGGAGCGTCCTTATCATCTCGGTCACGGCACGATCAGGGGAGGCGGGCGTGGAAAGGACTTTCCAGCCCTTGATGCCGTCTCGGTCCAGGGTGACCACATCCGTGAAGGTTCCTCCTATGTCGGTAGCGACTCTCATTTAGACAGGATTTACAGGATTTGATGGATTTTCTGGCATCCTTCACAGAACTCCAAAAGTAGTTTACACTTTTTGACGTCAATCATTATTTGGGCCAATTTGTGGGAGCGGCATTCTTGCCGCGATCGTCGCGGCTAGAAAGCCGCTCCCACACACATGTTGAAGTTGCCAAGTCTCTGTGGTCAATCATAATCGGACAATTCGACAAAAGCGCTCGGACCTGGACAGGACCTCAAGGCTTTCCCATACCCCTTTCTCTTTGTGGGCTTCAAGGGTCATGATGGGCCTCAGGTGGTTTTCCTCCATGTACTCGAACAGGTGCTCGAAATCGATCTTGCCCTGCCCGATGGCCAGATGATCATCACTAGTTCCGTCATTGTCGTGTAAATGGACTTCCTTCAGTAACGGTCCCAGGGTCGTCAGCCAGCCCTCCATATTGGTTTCAGAAAAGACGTTCATGTGACCCGCATCAAAACAAAAGCCGACTTTTTCCGTGTTTAATCCGCTGAGAAGTCTAAGGAGCAGCCTTGGGGTTTTTTCATACACGTTCTCGATCATCAGGGTTGTTCGGGTGCCGTGGAGGCCCTTGACAAGGGGTGCCCATGTCTCAAGGGCTGCATCAAGCCAGTCATCTTCTACTTCGTGATATCTTTTTCTGTCGTACCCTGTGTGGCAGACAATAGAGAGTGGCTCAAACAAGGGAATTATGTCGAACGCTTGTTTCAGGCGTTCTCGAGTTGCCTTCAATATCTTTTTGTCCATGCCGCCTGGCACAAGGTCATAGAAAGGTCCGTGCAGCGTGATTGAAAGGCCTTCCTGACGAAGAATAGAGGCCATTTCCAAAAAATCTTTCTTGGAATGGGTATCAATGACTCCCCCGTCGATCCCGATCTCAGGATTGATCCTGTTTTCAAGGACCAGGGGGAGGTATTTCTCTTTCAGGAGTCTGAAAGGGACACATATCTGAATTCTTCTTATGATATCTTCAAACATGGTTATTCGTTCTCACTGCTTACTCCTGTTCTTTGTCAACTCTTTAATGTTTTTTTTCCGTTCGCCTTGAGCCCTGTGCCTTACGTTAGGTGTTTACAAGCCATCACTCCAGGACTCCATCACTCCAACCTGCCCGCTCGTTCCTCGCAGTGGCAGGCGGGTACTCCAAGTGCGGCGAAGCCCCCAATTTCCATGTTGGAGCAATATTGGACGCTAACCTGTCCATGAGCCAATCCAGTAAATCTTCAGCCCTGTGTAACTCATTGGCTGAATCAAAGTGCGATACCATCTCTTGTAAGATGATGTCATGTCTGGATGTGGTTTCCCCGATTGCCTGGTAGTCTATAGGAGGTTTGGAATAAAGCTGGTCCCCAAAGAAGTAATTACCCAATCCTGTGAAGGGGTCGGGCCGGAAAGGCCAGTGGAGCTTTAGCTCCAAGAATTCTCGAACAGTCTCAAGGCATTTTTTATTTTCGAGTATCTCTTCTTTTGTTATCGGCTGGTTGAGGCGCCTTTCCACCTCTCGGAAAAATGTGCTTAACATCTTCGTTTCCGTTATTATAAGTCCATACAGGTACCAATCCCTTGCGGCTTCGCGGACAATCTCTTTGAAGACCCTGGGCAGATGGTAATAAGATGGGCAGAAATAAACCCTGCACGCCATTCCTCCATAGAAACTGAGTCCTCTGAAATCTATTCCTTTGTTTCCATCGGCCACAGGATGCAACAGGCAGCCCACCCGGGAACGTTTTGCATCCACCAGGCCTATATACGGACAGTGGTGAAATTCCGGAAAAGGCCTTTTCTGTGATTCCCTTGCCTCGATCTCTTCTTTGAAGGCAAGGATAGCATCCATATCCCGCGGAACGCGTGCAAAGGTGTCGGTGCGGTGGGTTAGCATCTCCATTAGCGCTTCGAAAGATGGATCAACTACATTATACAAACCACAGCATGCCCCACAGGAGATTTCTTCATTGACCTGGCAAAGGTAAACCCCGCCAGGCACCCCGTTGTCCATGTTGCATCGAATAGGCATTGCAAGAACCTTGATCGAGCTTGCTGTGCTTGTTCAGCAATAATCTGTATAGGCATCCTTCATTTTCGCCATAAAGTAGTTTACACTTTTTTTTCACCACCCCAGGTTTCAGGTTTCAGTGTTCAGGTTTGCGGCTTACGCCTTGAGAACAGTACAGGTCTTGCTTTTTCAGTTTCTGACACCTGACACCTGGTGCCTGGTTTCAGTGTTCAGGTTTCAGGTTTCAGTGTTCAGGTTTCAGGTTTCAGTGTTTCTTGCACCTGACACCTGACACCTGACACCTGAAACCTGACACCCGACACCAAAAAGTACACCTTACACCAAAAAGTAGGAACAAAAAAACTTATCTCTTGGCACCCGCATCCTTGATAAGTGTAAACCGAGGAATGAAGGATGCCCCTGTATACAGAGAAAAATATTATCGCCTTGCAAAACAATAACGTCCTAATAGCATAAGATCGGACAACAAGAAAGGACCGTGCAGAAGAAAGGTTCTTACGGAAAAGGTCTGGAGAGAAGCTTCTTGACAATGCCCAAACAGTATAATTATAATAAATTTAATTCGCTTCGCTCACAATTGGAATAATGGAATGTTGGAATGTTGGAATAATGGAATGTTGGGTTTAAGAGGATTTTGGTCTTTTTTTTACATTATTCCATTATTCCCCGATCGAATTTGCAATAGCACCAATAAATATCTATAACTTCAATAGGTTGTAGAAATTCCGAGACGTTTAATTAAGTCCTCTGATTATTGAGGTCGGACGGTGTCTGTCGAAAATAAGCACTTTCCCAGTGGCTATCTCGTTTTTTTTGTAGGGAGTGAAGGATTTTAGGTTGAAAAACAACATTGAGATACACTCTTTGCGTCCTTATCTTGAACCCGCTGGAGCGAAGTTCTACTTAAAGTTTTCCTGGTGCTATGAAAATGCCACTGCTCAGGGAAAATCCCGTTTCCCTTTCTTGGTTATCAATGAATCAGATCCCCTTGCCCGTCTCATTGAAGCTCAGTTCGTAAGCGATGCTGGAAGTGAAATAAGACGGGTGTTCATTTTGCTGCAAAACGATGAATACCTCCTTCCAAGGGATGAATTGTGGCCCGTCAATAACAAGGATATTGACCAATGGTGGCAGAGGGCCTTTTCGTCTTATTCATGCAAGAACCAAAACAGCTCCGTCGTCGTCTTGGCTGATCAAATCAGCAAAGACGGAGGGTTGTCACCTTTGCAGCCTTTGTTCTTTTGTAAACCAAAGCAGATCTTTTTTCACCCCCCGTGCCCCAAGTGCGGTTTTTCTCTTCAACAATGCTATGATGATGATATATTAATTAGTTTAGGGCTCCAACCGTATTCAACCTCCCTCAAGCGCTATCTGTTTTGCCCCTCATGTTTTGGTTCAGCCGGCAAGTCCGATTTCTACGTCTTTGCATTGGAAAGTTCTGATCCGCCAATACTGAAAGATCGGTGGGACTTGATCAGAGAATGTGGTCTACTGGCAGAAGGCAAAAACCACTTGGGTCAGTTTCCTTGTCCGGAGTGCGCCAATCGCCATGAGTGCTACGGGTCCGATGGTTTAGCTGTCACAACAATCGCACCTTTTTCTTTTTATCCTTTTTTCATGTTGATTTTCGAGGCCATGTCAGTTAACGCCGTCGATTTTTTGTCTTTAGTCTCAGGGGCCTCCCTTGAAGATCTGGAAAGCCACCTGGGTGAAAAACAACAGTTGGGCAGAATAAGCTGCCTGAAGGCTTTAAGACGAAATGGTCTGGTCAAGGCACCTTTTCTCTTTGATAGTGACGAAAGATGTTTTTTGGAAGTCTTGTATCTAAAGCTGTCTTTCCTGGGTGAGCTTATGCGGACGATCTTTCCTCGACTTGATGTGCATAAGTATCCTGACATGGGCCTATTTATTGACCGGGTCTGGGTCAAGCTTCCTGACCAAGGTGGCCTTCTGCCCCTTTTCTGGAACTTCAAAGTAGATCTCATAGACATAGGGGGAAATGCGGTCAAAACCCCCTTTTTTCCGAAGTTGCCTCCATCTCACAGCCTCCACTTTCTTGGCCTTGTTTGGTTCTACGCGCTTCTGGTCAACAAGAAACAGGGTGTTTCAGAGGTATATGTGGCTCTCGGAGAAGCAATTGAGGAAATGGCCTCAAATGATGACTCCACCTTCGAAAACTTCATAAACAATGGGTTCAATCGTGCTTTTTTCCCCGAGAATATTTTCTGGAACCCGGAGGGCCGGAAGGAGAAGTCGGTTGGCAAGGACTGGAGGCACCTTTGGGAAGAGTCCATGGGTTTGGGATGGTCATTGTTGAGGGGCAGCTTGAGCCAGGATTTTCAATGGTCAAAGGACGAATTCTGGCAAAAGTTAGAGAGCCTGAGAGAAGAGATTAAGGACAACCTGTTCCAGCAAAGACCCGCTGTTGGCCAAGCAGAGCCTGCCCCTGAAAACAAGGCCATTCATGAGGTCCTTGTGAGGATCATGAACAAGTGGCGCACGGATTTCGAGGCAGAAAAGGACGAACTGGAAAAAACGGTTGTCCTCTCGAAAGAAGCCAGCGAGGACTTGGAAAAAACGGTTGTCCTCTCGAAAGAAGCCGCGGAGGGGCTGGACAAGACAGTTGTCCTCTCACCACAAGAGGCAGAAGAACAGGAAATACAGGAGACCATCATCCTTTCGCCTGAAGATCATAGAAGAGAGGCCGCACTGCCTGGCCAGGTAGAGGAGGATATTCCAGAGACAGTTGTCATCGCGCCGTCAGAGAAGGCCAAGGCTTTTTCTGGGTTTTCAGAACAGTTGCCACCCAGAGATGTCGCTTTTGAGAAAGAAGAAGGGCCTTTGGAAGAAAAACTCCAAGAGCCCGAGGACGGCAAAAAGAGGATAGACGGGCCTGCCAGTGACGATTTTTTGGCCGAGACAGTTATCCTCAGCCCTGATAAGACCAAGGATAAGGGATAGGGCAATGACAACCGAAATCCCCACAGGAAAACTGGCCGATGAAATCAGGCAGATTTATGAGTCAGACCGCTCACAGGCCGAGGCTTTGATAGAAGCATATCTTGAAGAAAGGCTGCAAGCGTTTTCGCCTGACGAAAGATTGGCATTTTTAGAAAAACTTATTGGTCAGTTTGACAAGGGTACCCCTGGGAGATCCGGGGGCCCAGACCTTGAGGAAGAGGTTCTTTCGAGGCTCTTTTCGTTGTTGCTGGGGAGAGAAGTCTGCCAGGCCGATCTCTCGTCTACAGAGCTTTTGGAGAGGCTGGCCGCATCCCTGAACACCATCTTTGACACACTGAATCAATTGGTGACTGTGATTAATGCGACCCTTCTGGGTGAGCCCACTGGTGAGGAAACGATCAGGCAGGTCATAGGTTTTCAAGTGGAAGGGGAAGACCGGTCAGAGTCCCTTGAAAGCTATCTGGGTCGGATTAGAAAAGCCTTTTTGACCACACAGCAAGCCTTCAAAAAGGCGGCCCATACCAAAGTCAGCCAGGTTCTACATGAACTGGACCCTGAACGGATAGAAGCAACGGGTGGCGGAGGGCTAAAGTTTGGTGCACTCCGCAAGGCAGCATTTTTTGAAACATACGAGGAAAAGTTTCGTACGTGCAAGAAGTGGCTTGAGTCAGGACGGTTCACGGAGGAATTCTTAAGGGAATTTGAAAAGAATTGTCAAGAACTGTATGTGAAATAAGGAGGTGACAAGGTGAAAAAACATTTTGAAAGGCTGTGTCTGTTGCTGCTCATCTTCTTCGTCTATTCATGTGCGTCTCAGCCTGTCACTCCACCAGAGTGGCGATACGAAAAAGAGGCTATCGATCTTCAGGTAAAGGCGGATTCTCAATTGAATCTCTATGAGGGAATGCCCCATACCCTCCTCATCTGTGTCTATCAACTCAAAGACCCGAATGCTTTTAATCAGCTCACCGAAGACGATGACGGGCTTTATAAGCTCCTGGAATGTGGCCGTTTTGACGCCAGCGTGGCCAGTTCCAAGAGATTGATCATTCACCCGGGGCAAGATTTGACCTTTACTTTGGACCGGGCCGAGGGTGGAAAGTATGTAGCCATTGTAGCCGGTTACTATTTGCTCCAAAAAGAAGGAATGGTACGGCTTTTTGACGTTCCGGTCGTTGTGGAGAAAAAGGGATGGATCAAGCGTACTAAGATTGCAAAACCAGGCCCCTTGAGTATCGAAGTTACGTTGGGTCCACAAGGAATTCAGAAGACCGGGGAAACAGTTCAGAAGGTCGGAGGAAAATAGGAATATGGAAAGACCTCTTTTTTGGCATCAGGGCCTTTTTTTACAACCCCAGCATTTTCAACTGGAAGATGTCCATTTTCAGTCTTTGCTGACACCCTTTCACAGGTTCCTTCAGCCCCACCTTTGGGGAACCGGGGACATTGAAATCCAGAAAGCTGCTCTGGGGAATAGGTCTTTTGATCTTCTAAGGGGTGAATTCCTGTTCCCGGATATGACTTACGTGGTTTTCCCCGGCAATGCCCTTATTGAGGCCCGTTCTTTTGATGATGCCTGGGTGGAAGGGGGCAAGCCCTTTACCGTGTTTGTTGGCCTGAGAAAATGGAATGGTGCCGGGGAAAATGTGACCGTCCTTTCCAATCTGGCGAACCTTTCAGGCGTGACCACCAGGTTTGTAACAACGGCTGACCCTGAAGAGGCTCAGGATCTGCATCAAGGCGGCCCACCAGCGCAAGTAAAAAGGCTTCATTACGTCCTGAAATTATTCTGGGAGACAGAAAGGGATCAGCTTGGCGACTATGTCCTCATTCCTCTTGCTCAACTGGAAAGGGCTGGCGAAGAGATAACGCTTTCGGAACACTTTGTTCCCCCATGCCTGACCATTTCAAGCTCAGGGCTTCTCGTGAAGCTTGTCAAGGAAATAAGAGATGAGATCGCGGCTCGCGGCCACCAGCTTGAATCGTATAAACGTGAAAGGGGCATTCACACGGCCGAGTTTGGGGCAAGAGACATGGTCTATCTTTTGGCCCTGAGATCCCTTAACCGTTATGTCCCTCTTCTTTTTCATCTGACAGAATCCCAACAAGTTCACCCCTGGACGGTGTACGCCATCTTGAAACAGTTGATCGGGGAACTCTCTTCTTTTTCAGAACGTGTCAATGTGATGGGAGAACTTGAAGACG
>Ga0114922_10004571_pt1 | contig 12833 bp, 12 predicted proteins | sample AartaG_FD_100975 | JGI IMG/M metagenome (GOLD analysis project Ga0114922, IMG submission 100975) | Deep subsurface microbial communities from Aarhus Bay to uncover new lineages of life (NeLLi) - Aarhus_00045 metaG | ecosystem: Environmental > Aquatic > Marine > Oceanic > Sediment | place... | reverse complement strand
GCCTCTGAAACATCGGCGGAAATGGTTTCCCAACACCGCCATACCTGGAGTTCAGGTGGTCGACCGAAGAGGCGTTCTTCAGGCACATCCGGATAACACATGGGTTGTCAGTATCGAAAGGTTGTTACCTTTGTTAGTCTGATATTGAACCTCCCTGCAGTCCCGATGAATCGTAGCATGATTTAGGGACATCTAATTGGACGAACCCTGCTGCTTGTGCAACCGAATATGGAATCTGTCCGCTGAAATCAAACCCGATAGGATACAATCGTCAGATCAAGTGCCGACTAACACAAATAAATGCTTTCCTTAGTTAGAGGCAATCCGGCGAGCCAGATCTGCGACGTATTCGACAACGGGCTCAAGATTGAAGGTAAGAAGTGCTCTATCCCGGACGACCAATCGGCCGTCAATGATCACATCCCTGACGTCAGCTCCGCTCGCCGCATACACCAGGTGAGAGACAGGGTCGTAAAGCGGGGTTAGATGGGGTTTGTGGGTGTCGATAATGATTAAATCGGCCTTCTTGCCCGCCTCCAGCGACCCGATCTGTTTCCCGAGGCCGATAGCCTTTGCCCCGCTTCTGCTAGCCAGAGTCAACACTTGCCTGGCATCCAGGACAGTGGGATCACCGGTTGTCACCTTGTGGAGCTTGGCCGCAGTGTCCATCTCCTGAAACATGTCCAGATTGTTATTGCTCGCGGAGCCATCTGTGCCGATTCCCACGGCAAGACCCTTTTTCAGGAATTCAGGGATCGGGGCCACGCCCGAGGCAAGCTTCATCTCACTTTCGGTTGCGACCGACACCCCCACACCATGTCTGGCCATGCACGCTATGTCTGCTTCATTCACCCAGATTGCGTGAACCAGGAGGGTCCCGGCATTTAATACGCCAATCCGGTCAAGGTATTGAACAGGGTTCGCCCCCTGCCTTTGTTCAATCTCCTTCACCTCTTTTTGCGTCTCGGCCACATGGATTTGAAAGAGGGAACCAGCCTCGTCAGCTACTTTGCGGGCCTCTTTGAGTGTCTCCTCAGAGCAGGTGTACGGGGAATGACAAAAGAGCCCAGGACTAATCAAGGGGGTTTTCCCTTGCCACTTGCGGATGAATCGGAGAGCTTCAGCCACGTTCTTGTCAGGTTCAGGGACACCGGGGGCAGGAAAGTCCACAATCCCCTGTGCAAGGACGGCCCGCATTCCAGATTCCTGCACGGCTTCTGCCACTGCGTCTTCAAAAAAATAGCCGTCACAGAATGTGGTGGTGCCGGACAAGAGCATCTCCGCACAGGAAAGAAGTGTGCCAGCGTACACGCTTTCAGGGTTTAACCACCGAGCTTCGGCCTTGAATATGTAGTCGTTCAACCAGCTCGTGAGGGGGAGATCATCGGCCAGTCCCCGAAACAGGGACATGGCTGCATGGGTGTGGGTGTTCACCAATCCGGGCATGATGATGCCCCCGCGGGCGTCTATGACATGACGGGCTGGAGGCAATGGCTGATTCGGAGTTCTTTCCTCGATGCGCTTCAGGCTGCCATCGGCTATACACACCACGCCCTTGTTGAGAATATCAAAGGCCCCATTAACCGTTAAGACCGTGCCATTATGAACTACAATATCGTTGAGTGGGCCTTTTTGCATATTTTGCTCTTGCCCGCTCCGCTCGAGCACACAGAGATCGCAGAGACGGATACATTTGTCTAATTTTTCTGACCCCAGTTAAATAGGCCCACCCCGTGGAACCCCCCGAAGGGGGTCTCGCCCGTCAGGCTTTGGTTTTCACAATAATATCTTGCGCAATCCGGTTTACTGCCGCCATCACTTCATCTACGTCGAGTGTGGTCAAGACCCGATCTTCCATCAACACGCGGCCATCCACAATGGCTGTGACCACATCACTACCCATCACCGCATACACGAGGTGGGAGTAAATATTGTACATGGGGATCAGGTGGGGTCGCCTGGTATCGATAATGATAATATCGGCCTTCTTGCCCGCCTCCAGAGAACCAATGATGTCGCCTATCCCCAACACCCGGGCACCATCAATAGTCGCCATCCTCACCACAGTCCTCGCGTTCATCACCGTGGGATCAAGGGTATGCACCTTGTGGAGTTTGGCCACGGTGTCCATCTCCTGAAACAGGTCCAGATTGTTGTTGCTGGCACAACCGTCGGTCCCGATCCCCACCGTGATGCCATGCTCAAGGAGTTTAGGAATCGGAGCCACGCCTGAAGCAAGCTTCATGTTGCTCTCCGGGTTATGAGCCACTTTTACGTCAAAGTCTTTCAGGAGCCTTATGTCGTTGTCACTTAATGCCACACAGTGATCAGCAATGAGGTTCGGGCTCAGGAATCCGATCTCTGCCAGGTGTTCCACAGGGGTTTTGCCATATTTCGCTCTTACCTGGGCCACCTCATGCTCTGATTCTGACAGGTGGATCACCATAGGGGCCGCATTTCTGTCGGCGATGGCCTTGGTCTTCTCAAGGAGATCGGGAGAGCAAAGGTAGGGAGAGTGAGGCTCCACGGCTATGGTAATCAGGGGATCATCCCGCCACTTTTCGATTAGGGCTTCTGTGTACTTCAAGCCTTGTACCACGGAACCGTAGTTCGGAGATGGAAAATCATAGAGGACCTCCCCCACCACGGCCCGCATCCCGGCCTCTCTGGCAGCCTGGGCCACAGCCTCTTCAAAGAGATACATGTCGCAGAAAGTGGTCGTGCCTGAAAGGATCATCTCGGCGCAGGCAAGGAGTGTTCCTTGGTAGACCATCTCAGACGTAAGCTTGGCTTCCGCGGGAAAGATATGGTCATGGAGCCATGTCATAAGGGGCAGGTCATCAGCCAGGCCTCGAAAACAGGTCATGGCCGCATGGGTGTGGGTGTTCACCAGACCCGGCATGATGATCCCGCCTTGAGCATCAATGGTTTTTGCGGCCTGGAACGAGGCAGTCAAGGCATCTTCTGTTCCCACCTCGACAATCCGATCTGCCGACACAGCCACGGCCCCGTTTTCAATCAGGGTATCCTCGGGGTCCATGGTCAGGACCGATCCGTTTCTGATTAGTATATCAACTGATTTCACGGTTGCTGGTTACACGTTGTTTGTCATTGGTCATTTGTTAATAAAAGTGAGCTAAAGTGCCTAAAGTCGAAGAACTTAATGCCTCAATCCCTGAATCCCTGAATCCCTCAATCCCTGAATCCCTCAATCCCTCAATCCTTCAATCCCTGAATCCCTGAATCCCTGAATCCCTGAATCCCTGAATCCCGCATTCCAAAATCCAAAATCCAAAATCTGTCTATGCCGGCAACTTCTCTATGACCCCCCTGATGATGGCCCGAAGGCGGGGTGCTGTTCGCTCGGCAGCGGCGATGATCTCCTCTACACGAGCGGGCTTCAAATGATCCGGAAGATTCATATTGGTAATTACCGAAAACCCGAGGATCGCCATACCGCCGTGGACCGCTGCAATCACTTCGGGGATCGTAGAGAGCCCCACGGCATCCGCCCCAATGGTTTTAAGAAACCGAATTTCAGCGCCGGTCTCAAGAGAGGGGCCAGGGAGTCCCGCATAAACACCTTTCTGGACCCGGATATTGTTTTCGAGGGCAGCCTGTTCGGCCAGAGCTATCAGCCCGCGGTCATATACTTGAGACATGTCAGGAAACCGCGGTCCCCACTCATCCACATTCGGCCCGATTAGCGGATTGTTGCCCGTAAGATTGATGTGGTCGGTGATGACCATGATGTCACCTATATCAAACAGGTGATTAATCCCGCCTGCTGCATTCGACAATATAAGTGTCTTGACCTCTATCATCTGCATGACCCGTACAGGGAGGGTGATTTCTTGCACGCTGTATCCTTCATAATAGTGAAACCGCCCCTGCATGGCCATGACCGCCTTGCCTGCCATTTTGCCAAACAGCACCCTCCCGTGGTGGGTTGGAACCGTAGAGATCGGGAAGTGAGGTATGTCTTTGTAATCAAATGATATGACGTTGTTCATGTCGTCCGCCGTGTCACCCATGCCGGTTCCGATCAGCAATCCTATCAGCGGCTGGTCTACGATCTTGCCCCGAACAAACTCAGTGGCCTCAAGGACTTTATTTTTGAAAGATTCCATGATAAGGTTCCCTCCGGGAAAAGTCAGAACGAACCTTAGAACATATGACAAACATCGGTCAAACGGAAATTGATTCCCATTATTCAGACGGGATCATTACTGAGTTCTTACCGGCGTCTAAAATCCCCCCTCGCCCCCCTTTACTAAAGGGGGGATGGGGGGGGATTTTAGAAGACAAAGGCCACAAAAGTCGTATTGGTAAGAATCTGGTAATGCACCCATTCAGATCAACTTTTGAGGGTGAAGAACATGGCTGAGCTGCTAACCAAAACTGGCGTGGTAAAAGCGATCCAGGGTCGTATGGCCCTGGTGGTGACCAGACTGGAACCCGCGTGCGAGAGTTGCAAGGCCAAGGATGCCTGCACCTCCCTTGGGGGTGGTGGTGCCAATGCGGAGATAAGAGTACGCAACACTGTCGGGGCTGAGCCTGGCGATGTTGTGACCATCAGTATCAGGGGTTCTTCCCTGCTAAAGGCGTCATTCTTCGTCTATATGTTACCTATCCTTGCCATGGTAGGAGGCATTGTTCTGGGACATTTGCTATCCAGGCTGATTTCCGTTGATGAGAATATTCTTGTGGGCCTCTTTGGCCTGCTCGCCTTTTCGGGCGCATTCGTATGGTTGAAGAAACAAGGTGATAAGCTTTTCCGCAAACAGGAGTTCATTCCCGAAATCACATCAAAGAAGACCCCTCAAAAGACAATACCACCTGCAGATTTTACCTGCTCCGTTGAATGATGGTTTCATTACCAATTCTGATGGTTTCGTAAAAAGTCTCAACAAGTTGTCATTCTCAAGAAACCCTTCCCATGCTGTATAACTACCGCAACAGGCCAGACCCATTCCAGGCGTCGAAAAAGGATTTCATTGACATTTGCATGCATAAGAAATAAATGTGGGAGGCACCGTGCCCACCCCGTATGGCTACCGCAACAGGACAGACCTCGATATGGCTATTAGATGTGTGCCACAGCTCTTTTGTGCAGCCTCAATACTTTTTAGCATCTTTGTCCAGGTACACATCACACTGGCGGCAACTGCCAGTGTGACCACACATTATGCCACCAGTTTCTTCTCTCTCACCGACCTTGAACGCGTGAAACAGGTTAATCGGGAGCTCTCCAAAATTCTGCTGACCTATCCAACAATAGAGGTTTTCAACGTAACGTGTGTACCGGTCACATCCAAGGGGAAAAAATATTTCCGTAGTATTGTTGTTACAGACCAAAAGGGACTGTATGAGCTGAAAAAGAGGGGGCATCGAATTGGTAATCTGTTGGCACAGAAGGCCCTGAGGCTATGCAGTTTGACCATTCATACAAAGCGTTGGACATATCGGATTGAGAAGCCAATCCCCATGAGAAAGCCTAAAGTCATCCTTCTACGTAATTATGACAAGACCGACATACCCGGAGCCAAGGACAAGAAAAAGCGTTTTGTGGTTTTGATAAAAAAATTTGCTGGCCTCCTTGAAGCCAGCCAGTTTTGCCAGGAACTCGGGTCGAAAGGTATTGAGGTCATATTGGGCTATCCTCGCAAAATTACAGGCGGCAGGGATGGGAGGAAAATCGACCCGGCCCCCTTCCGTATTTTTCTTAAGAGTTTTGACGGTAAGGACCTTCTGTTCAAAAGATTTCGTGAAGGGGACGAATATGTGACAAAGAACAAAACAGACTTACAAGAAAAGATAGGGAGGGGATCCTGGAAAATTTACGATGCTGGATACAGTTGGCAGCTAATTCCCAAAAAGAAAGATAATTTCCTCCTCGGTTCTTTCCGGCTTGATCAGTTACGATCCCAAAAGGCACAGCTTAAACCATACCTTGATGCCTTAGAAGAGAGAGAGATTCCATTCTATTTGACTACCGTAAGTGTAGGAAAACATACTTACCTGAGGGTGGTCCATGTTGTTGCGGATGAATTACAAACCCAGATCGATATGGCATTGGGGAGATTAGCCGAAGAGCTGAACGATTTTTCTGCGGAATTGGGAAGAAATTTTTATATTCATCCAAAGAAGATACCAAAAGATGATCCCCTTGAAGGAGCAAAGTTTACTCTGGCCGATTTGTTGATGAGTATTTCTAATGGAAGGTATGCATTTCTTGAGGAAGAGACCGCTGGCCAGAGACAGAAAGGGGCTCACTGGGAAAATAGAAAAGGCCGTCCGTTTTCTCACACATCAAAGGTCAATGGACTTCCGGTTGACGTGCGTGATCTCCTCAGGGAACTTTTCTTACCACGTATTCGCCCCCTGCAAAACGATCTAAAAGGAAAGAACTTGATTGGCCTGAAGGTCATCAAAACATCCCTGCCCGGCAAGGGGGAATATACCTGTTTTGCCATTGAAGAGAACTATCAGGAGGAACACGTATCTCTTGCTGAAAAACTGAAAGCGACCGGTAAAATTCTTACTTTTTTTGTGTACCATCAAAACGACAAAGCAGACCTCAACCGGTTGGCACAACTCGCCGCAAAAAATGAAATTAGAAGGCGGCAAGCTGAGGTTATGGATATCGCCAGATTGGAAAAAGACGAAGCCACGAAACAATTAGCCCTGGAGGCCTCGGAAAAGATAGTTCGCTACCAAAAATTTGCAGACATCAAGTACATTATTGATAATTTTGGATACAGCCAACATATACATCCTGTTATCTTACATAAAGATGCCCTGGATAACTTTCGTTTTATCGACGAGACTGTAAACAGTATTGACCTTACCGACCATCCAGGCCTATCGTCTACAATAAAGGCTTTGATGTGGGCTGAAAGTTCCGGAAATCCGCGCGCGATATCGAGTGAAAATGCACGGGGTCCCCTTCAAGTAACCCTAAACGGTTATCTACATACTCGCAGAAAATTTGCGGAATTAATCAGAATGGCAGAGAGGGCGGAAATGGCAGAGAGGGATGGGCATTTGTCACAAGCACAAGAAATCTTTCCACTTTCAAGTCGAAGGCTTCTTGAGAACGCCTGGCGGCTGGTAGATCCGGGAACCGATTACAAGGAAGCGGCACAAGACCCGAGATTAAATATTTGCGAGGGGACCCTCCAGTTTTTGACAGACTATATCTTCTTTTCTCAACGATATATGAAAGCAAAACCAAAGGGGAAACGGTCTCTCTACTATCCATACCAATTAAGACGCAAAGAGAACAATTACTGCCTTGATGAAAAGAATATACTTGACCCGGAAATCGCTGCAATGGCGTCTTACAATTACGGGCGCTACGGGGTGATAAAGGCCATAAAAAGGAAGGGGGGAAGTTTCATGCGGGCGCTACCCAGTCAAACCCGTCAACACTTGGCCAATTATTTCATAACAAAGCTGAGCCTGGATGAAAGGTATCTGGACGAATACAAGACATATACAAATCATGACATTACAGTAAAGCCTCCACGGGAGCCGTACCGTTTCAGAGGCAAGATCCGTAGGGTTGCGCAAAAATGATATGATATGATTACCTAAGCCTGCTATCACTGACAGAGAGCCCATACATCCTTGGAATCGCGTTTACCTTCTATGATCTCTCCTATGGCCATGGCGCACTCCATTTCCTGCTCTTTGCCGTCAGGGCAGATAACCGAGATGGACCTCCCCTCGATGTCAATGCTGTCTATTGTGCATCCTATGCCGGAAGTAACGATCGACACAACCTGGATGAAATTCAATTCTTCTTGTAACATTTTTTTCGCCTCCCCTCTACTTATCTTTGGTATCCTTTACGTATATTGTCATGCATACATCATGCCTTTTTTCTCGAGATGGTGTATCCTTTTATATTTCTAATCGGTCCAGCGACGGAGAAACTAAAGAAAAAAAATGGCTATATCCAGATTTCCCGAGGCCAAAAACGATGTAAATTCAATCAGATACTGGGGACGCCTTTCCTTTGCATTATATGGATTTACACGCGAATCTGATCAAGGATAGGTGGGTGGGCTAAGAGAAAAAGCACAGAGCTTCATAAGAAAGCCTCTTTTCATGATCATAACACTCAAGAATCTCTCAGCAGGTGAGGCTAATACATACGGGCTGGTCCTGTCCTCATCCGGCATCTCGCACCGTTCGAGAAAAGGGGAACATGGGTGGGATATATTGGTGAATGATACGGAGTACGAAAAAGCCCTAAAGGTGATTGAACAATACCTTAAAGAGAACCAGGATTTCCATCCAACGGATGAACCCCTCTGTTATGAATACCACAAGACTCTCACGGGACTATGGGTATCTGCCATATTGTTGACATGCCATGTGGCTATCACAATAGGCGATGACAGTGGGGTTTTCATCAGGGCATACGGATCATCGGCCTTTCACATCTTGCGCGGAGAATTATACAGGAGCGTAACCTCCCTGATGATTCACGCGAACGCCTTGCACCTTGCAGGCAACATCCTTGGGATCGCCATATTTGGTACCGCCGTCTGTACCATCATGGGTTGGGGCGTTGGATGGCTTATGATCCTTGTCACCGGCATAGTCGGCAATCTGGTGAATGCTGTCTTGTACAAGACGGGCCATCTTTCGGTCGGGGCCTCTACTGCCGTATTCGGAGCAATCGGCATCCTGGCCGCTCAGCAGTTTTTCAAGAAGTTTAGGCTACCTGGCCAGCGAATGAGGGCGTGGCTTCCCCTGGGTGGTGGTCTGGCCCTCCTCAGTATTCTTGGTTCGGGGGAATATACTGACCTGACGGCTCACCTATTTGGCTTCAAGGCGGGGATTATTCTGGGGGCCATTTACGGTGTTCTTGTGAAACGGCCAGCAGCAAGGGCCTGTCAGGCTTTTTCCCTTCTTATAGCTTTAAGCGTCCTTGTCATGTCATGGATGAGGGGCTTTGGCCACCTGTGAGGCCACAGCAAGCTTCACCCTGATCAGGTCACGCTTATCCGGTCCAATAGGTGCAAATCAGTGGAGGCTTATCTATTGAGGTCATGATGCATGCATTAGAATCTTTGATGACAATTGTTGTTCCACTGGTGATCATCATGGACCCTTTGGGCAACCTGCCATTTTTTCTCCTTTTCACAGAAAAAAACACTCCTTTGGAGCGGCGTAGAGTGGCCGCCATTGCGTGCTTGACGGCCTGCATCATCCTTATTTTTTTTGGCATCACAGGTGACTTTGTATTGCGGTTCTTTGGGATCGGCCTTCCGGCCTTCCAATTGGCGGGAGGTTTCATCTTTTTTGTGTATGCCTTACAGATGCTGCGATTGATTCCTGGCGGGCTGAAGACTACGTTGGAAGAAAAAGAAGAAGGCATTGCCAAAGAAAATGTCGCCTTGGTGCCGCTGGCAACGCCATTGCTGGCTGGGCCAGGGGCCATCACCGCTGTTCTGGTATGGCAACAAACTCCGGATAACCCTATGAACACAGCTTTGTTACTGGGCGCAATCATCACAGCCTGCCTTATCGTTTACCTTGTCTTTCATTTTGCAGAGTGGATCATTCGTGCGATGGGAGTGGGCGGCATTCGAGTTGTGACACGGCTCATGGGATTATTACTTGCGGTCATTGCGGTGCAGTTTATGGTGAGCGGGTTTCAACAAATTCGGTAAAGGCTCAACGAAGATTCGGGGCACCTTGAGAAAAATCCTTGAAAGTATGGGCGGAATGATGTATGTAGAAGAATCTTTATGGCATTTGTAGCCGTGAACATTCAAGTCATCATTGTTGGAAATTTTCATTAAAGGAGGACAAAAGAATGGCAGACAAAAAAAGGGTTAAGGACATTATGGCTCATATTGACGAGTACGATAAAATTGATCTGGAGGCCCCTCTTTGTGATGCGTTGGCTATGTTGAAAAAAAATCATGAGAAGATTAAGGCCTGTGTGACTGGCAAATTTCACAAGACGCTTCTTGTTACAGATGCATCCAAGAAGATCATAGGAAAGTTGTCCATCTATGATCTCATCAGGGGACTGGTTCCCGAACCTGCAAAAGAAATGGAGATCTCAAGATCGTTTTATTCTATGCTGTCCTCGCGGGCATTGGAAGTATCCGCCGAGGTGGGTGAAATGCAAGAACGCTTTGCGTGGCTTCATAGCACCTTTTTGGACTTGACCAAGCAAGAGACTCAGAAAAAAGTGAAACAAGTCATGTCTCCCATTCATCCCTTGTTGGTAGAAGAGGATAGCATAAATAAGGCCATCTATGTGATGTTCAAGGAAAAGATTAGACAGCCTTTAGTTGTCCGGGATGGCGAGATCGTTGGGGTGGTAAATATAATGGACATTTTTCCTGAACTCCTTGAAATGGCCGGCGACGTGTGCGTTTTGTAACACAGTCAAGCTAAGCTGCACAGGAATCAGGGCAACGTCAAGGTAATGCTTAACATAATGTTTTACAATGAAAATTGCCTCGTTCCTAAAATCCCCCCTATCCCCCTTTACAAAAGGGGGGAATTGAGTTGTATGCAAATGGCCCTCTGGGAATTTTTAAAAGTCCCCCTTTCTTAAAGGGGGATTTAGGGGGATTTTGTTATCAAAGTATTAGCGGAACAGTACCCGAATTCGTTAGGGCCATTCTAAGGCTCTGTCGCTAGCGCAGAGCCTTTCATTTGGAACCAGCCGTTGTCCGCTTCACGTTGCAAGACGGTTCATGACGATGCTGTACGTCTTGGCAAACTTCTTTATCTTTCCAGGATCGAATCCTCCCCCCAAATAGAGTGTTCTGAACAACGCAGACCGAGTCTTCTATAGATGGGCTGATGAAATCGAGGGGACGTTAAGAAAAATCCTTGAAATTATGGGCGGAATGATGTAAACGGAAATTTCGTCATGGCATTTGTAGCCGTAGATATTCAAGTTATCATTGCCGGAAATTTTCATTAAAGGAGGATAAGAGCATGGCAAGAACGGTCAAGGAGATTATGAACCCTATTGAAGAGTACGATAGAATTGATGTTGACGCCCCCCTGTCTGATGCTTTGGCCATATTGAAAAGAAATCATGAGAAGCTCAAGGCTGGTGACCCTGGTCGTTTTCACAAGACGCTTCTGGTTACAGATGCATCAAAAAAAATAGTAGGCAAGTTTTCCATCTATGACCTCACCAGGGGACTCGTCCCCGAATCTGCAAAAGCCCCTGAGCTCTCAAGAGCCTTTTACGCTATGCTCTCTTCGCGGGCACTGGAAGTAGCAGACGAAGTAGGTGAATTTCAAGAACACTTTAAGTGGCTTAATAACACCTTTTTGGAGTTGGTCAAGCAAGAGGCCCAGAAAAAAGTAAAAGACATCATGTCCCCCATTCAGGCGGTATTGAAGGAAGACGATAAAATGAACCAGGCCATCTACACCTTGTTTAAAGAAGGCGTTCGACAGCAACTGGTCACCCGGGATGACAAAATCGTGGGCGTGGTAAACCTCATGTGTGTATTCAGGGAACTCCTTGAAACCATCGGCCCGGAGACCGGTGTGGCATAACAAGGCTGCTCTCCACGGAATTAGACTCCTAAGATTTACAATGTCTTGAATCTAAGGCAGGGCCACCATGGCCCTGCCTTTTTTGTTGCAGGCCTGACGGCGTTACAGTATCAGGCATTGCTCATCCTTTTTCTTTTCCATCACTCCCTTTAACGGCGGAATGCTCTTCGTTTGCCGCGGTCTCCTCTCCAAGGCGTAGGCTCTACGAGCCGGTTGTTCCTTTTAACCTTGCTCGGACTGACTGTATGGCTTATCCTGTCAATCCCAGACCATTGCCGCCTCCGCATTGTTGAGAGGATCAATCCTGGAGTAACGTGGTGTCGATTTCGTGGATCAAAAAGGGTATGTTGGGATGCGTGAAACTCAGCTCGGGAGCAGGGACTCGGTGGTGTTTGATGTTCGGCAGGATATGCTTATGATGAGGATGGGTGCTGGCTAATTTCGAATCTGCCGACACAACTAGCCGATGTCCACCGGGGAATGCGAGATCACCTGCGAGTTCGGCGAATCGGCGGCCGCGTCGGGCGACAATCAGCGTCGAGTGGATAATGAGAGGAAAGCGCTGTGACAGCGTGTAGATAAAGATCTCGTAGTCACGCAGGGACCTGAATGGACTCATGGCGAGCAGTCTTTTCAATCATCTCAGAAATTGTTTGTGTATCAGCACGCAACGACTCGATGGCAGTCCTGTACTGCTCGCGCCGGCGCAACCAGACTTTGTAGGCGCTGGCCCACGCAGTCCAATCTCGCACCCATGCCTCATCAGGGGGCTCTTCGCCATTCATGTACGATTCGTAAAAGGTCTCCGAAAGCACTCCATACTTGCGCTCGTACGTGCGCATCTCATCTTCGAGGGCATAGATGTCTTGCAGAATGTTATCAAGGGTCATCGTACTGCTCCTCCTGCTTGCCATTGCAATCCACTTTTTTTCTTTTTATAGTCCAGGAAGGACTGTAATACAAGGGCAAAGTCCGTTGAATAAGCTTCGCACTCCACGGGGCAGGCGACGATAGGCCAAAACAACCCGCCCTTGCGGGAAAACGTAATGGTTTCTGCTCCGCCTGCGGCGGACTGATGCTTTCCGTTTGCCCCCATCTCCCGGCAAACGAAAAAATTACATCTCAGCGTGCTCCGCGGCTCTGCGGTGAAAATGGCCTTAACCCATCTTTACCATTGTCGGGCTAAAAATCATAGAAAACTGGCTAATTTCAACAGTTCGGCGATTGTAACTAGCTGAAATCACTAGTCCTGAGTTTTGTAACCACGATTGTAGTGC
>Ga0114922_10004570_pt1 | contig 12833 bp, 8 predicted proteins | sample AartaG_FD_100975 | JGI IMG/M metagenome (GOLD analysis project Ga0114922, IMG submission 100975) | Deep subsurface microbial communities from Aarhus Bay to uncover new lineages of life (NeLLi) - Aarhus_00045 metaG | ecosystem: Environmental > Aquatic > Marine > Oceanic > Sediment | place: Aarhus... | reverse complement strand
CGCCTACCGACGCCTGCCGACCTCGCCCTTCACCAGCCGGCCGAACAGGTCCGCTGCATCCCGGGCGATCTGGTCGCGATCGTACTGCTGGACCACCTTGAGCGCGCGGCCGCGGAGCCGCTCCCTTAACGCCGCGTCGTCGGCCAGTCGCCGGACGGCATCCGCCAGGGCCTGGCCGTCGAGCGGCGGCACGCACAGGGCGCTGCCCTCGCGGTCCACGAACTCGGCGAGTTCGCCCTCGGCCGCCACCACGATCGGCACACCCGACGCCATCGCCTCGTACACCTTCACCGGCTTGGTCGGCAAGGCACACTTCAGCGGCACGAGGGCGGCGTCCATGCTCGCCACGATGTCCGGCATGCGGGGCTTCGGCTGCATCGGCACGAAGAGGACGTTTCCCAGGCCGCGCCGCTCGGCCTCGGCCACCAGGTCTTCCTTGACGGGCCCCGTGCCGACCAGGACGAATCGGATGTCGCTGCGGTCGCGCAGCCGGTCGGCCGCCTCAATCACGATCTCCAGCCCCTGGAGCAGCCCATGCAGGCCGCAGTACCCGACCGCGAACGCCCCGTCGGGGATGCCCAGGTCGCGCCGCAGCACCGGGTCCGCCCGGTCCGGCCGGAACCACGTCGTGTCCACGCCGTTGGTGATGACGGCGCACGGCACGTGCGGGTACCGGGACCGCACGTCCTCGATCAGCCCGGGACTCGTGCCCGTGACCAGGTCCGAATGCTCGTAGAAGCACCGCTCGAGCCGAAACGCCATGCGGGTCACGAGCGACCGCTCGTCCAGGAACCCGCCCATGACGAGCGTGCCCGGCCAGACGTCCGAGAGGTTGAAGACCAGTTTGGCCCGGCACGCGGCGGCCAGAGCCACGGCCGAGAACCCAAGAAACAACGGCGGGCTCTCCACCATCAGGACGTCCTGTTTCCCCAGCCGCGCCAGGCCCATGGCGGCGCTCGTGAAGACGAACGAGAAGTACGACGACAGGCGCTTCAGGAACCGGGCGGACTGCGTCGGGTACAGCGGCGCCCGCAGGATGCGGAGCCCCTCGTGATGCTCGACCATGGCCAACCGGCCGCGGTACTCGTCGTAGATGCGTCCGCGCGGGTAACTCGGCAGGGCCGTCAGGATCGTCACCTCGTGGCCGAGGCGGCGGAGGCGGACCGCCAGTTCGAACAGCCGGCCGGGCGGGGCGCCGCCCTCGGGCCAGAAGTACTGCGTCAGGATGGCGATCCGAAGCCGGTCCGGCATGCGACCTCCCGTCTGGACAGGCGCGGCCGACCGTCGGCCCGTCACCGCGGCCGGGCCAGGCGCTCGAGGATTCGCCGATACCGCCCGGCCAGGTCACGCCGATCATAGTGCGTTTCGACAAACCGCCGACCGGCCCGGCCCATGGCCTCGCAGCGGTCGGGGTCGGCCTTCAGTTCGCGGACCCGGGCGGCAAGGGCGTCCGGGTTCTCGGGCTCGGCGAACACGCCCGCCCCGCTCTCCTCTACCAATCGACGGGCCGCACCGTCAATGCCCAGGAGAATCGGACGGGCACAGGTCATGTAGTCAAACAGTTTGTTCGGATAGACCGTCTTGAACGTGTCGTTGGCCTGGAGGACGGCCGTGCACACGTCCGAGGCGTTGATGTAGTCGCCGATGGCGCACTTGGGCACGCTGTCGACGAACCGGACGTTCTCCAGGCCACGCCGGCGGACCTCGTCCCGGAGCCTCGGCTTCTCCATGCCGTCGCCTATCAGCAGGAGGACCACGTCCGGGTCGGCCCGGAGCCGTTCGGCGGCCTCGACGAGTTGCATGAGCCGGTTCGCCCGGCCGTGCGCGCCCACGTAGGTGACGACGAACCTGCCTTCGAGGCCGAGACGGGAGCGGACGCGGTTCGCCTTCGGCCCGGGGGCCAGGAGGTCCAGGTCCGCCCCGTTCGGAATCATCGAGAGGCGGGCGCGGGGCACGCGTTTGCGGGTGGCCAGCACCTCCTCGAACGCCGGCGTCAGGGCATTGACCCACGACGCCCCCCGGTACGAGAGCCGCTCCAGGGCGTAGCCCACCGCCTTCATCAGGGGGTGGCGGAGGACGCCCGAGTCGATGGCCGACTCCGGCCAGAGGTCGCGGACCTCGAAGACGTACGCCACGCCGGTCAGCAGCCGCAGGAGCCAGGCCGTCAGGCCGACCGTCAGCGGGGGGCTGGTGGCCAGGATGACGTCCGGCCGCGGCGCCGCCGTCAGCCCGGCCCACAGGCTGGACAGCGTGAAACTGGCGTACGCCCACGCCCGGCCCACGAACGAGACGTTGTACGCCTCCGACACGTGGCACCGCAGGACGCGGACGCCGCCCGGCGCCGTCTCGCGGACGACGAAGCGGCCCTTGTAGGCGGGGTCCTTCCGGCCGGTGGCGTAGTGGACGGTGCCCGCCAGGACGGTGACGTCGTGGCCGGCCTCGGCCCAGTACCGGGCGAACTGGTTGAACCGGCTGCCGCCGGCGTCGCCGGCCCCAAGGAAGTACTGGTGGACGATCAGGATGCGCACACCGCTCCTCCTTGGTGAAAGCGTCCGGCATGCGTCCGGCTGAGCCCGTGCAGCGAGGGCTTCAGAGAGGCTTCCGCAGCAACGCCAGGTGCCACAGGTTGAAGATCTTGCAGGCCTCCAGTGCCCCAGCCAGTTTCTCGGAGACGTGGAGCAACGGCCTGGCCAGCGGCGGCGCGAGCGAAATGCGCTTCCGATGGACCACGGACCATCCGGGAAAACAGGCGAGAATACGCCGCTTCGGCATACCGATGGTGGCCCGGTTGAGCGGATTCCAGATGAAGTCGTACCAGAGAACGCAGCCGCCCGGCTTGACGACTCGTCTCATTTCGGCCGCGATGGCCTCGCGCAACACCTCGTCCAGGACGGAGGAAAGCAACATGGACTGGTGCGCCAGATCGAACGACGCATCGGACCAGGGCAGCGCGTCGGCGCTGCCCGTCCGGAGGTCGAGTCCAGGCAGAGCCGCACCGAGCGCTTCGATGCGATCCTCCATGAGGTCGATCCCGGCGAGGCCTTTGCCCGAGTGCCCCCAATCGCGGCGGCATCGAACGAGGAAATCGCCGTCCCCGCAGCCCACATCGACGATGCGGCGTGCCTCCAGCGGAAGGAGACCCGCTCGTTCCAGCACCCGTCCATAATGCCCGGCCGTGCGCTCACGGATGCGGACGTTGGAATGCTGGAGGTCCTCGTCCGTATCGAGGCGCTGCTGCCGGCGGGCGTACTCGTCGTGGGCACGCTCCAGCACCTCCTCACGGCGACCTGCGGACCCCGGTTCGGTCATCGTCGGGCTCCCACCCGAACCTGCATCGGGCTAGACGTAGCCCAGTTCCTTCAACAGGTCCTCCATATGCGGCATGATCCGATCAAGTTGATCTTGTGTCAATCCGCTCAGGTACTGACCAGGTCTGCCACGGTCAACCCGTTGCTGAATGAAGTGGTCTACCTCTTCGGCGGGCGGCAGATCCATGAAAACGAGCAATTCCGCCACGGTCTTCTCGGGCTCGGCGACGAGATCCTCAAAGCGGACTTCGTAATACCGCCCCTCCGGAAGGCCGAGCCCCACCTCCCTGGCCGCACGGACACACGTGGCCCAGTTCAGAGCGGAGAATTCGAGGATGTCCATCTCCCGCTGAAGCCGTTTCCAATCGTTTATCTTGGGTCCCATGCTGTAACGGAATTTGGATCCGCTCAGGCGCCGCCACATCGTTCCGACAAACTCGCCGAAATACGCGGGCAGGTCGGTCACCGGGACCTCGAGCATCCGCCGGAAGATAAGGTTCTTGGGTGCCTCCGGCCGCACATGAATGGTCCATTCCCGGGCCTGCGACGCGGCGCAGTCCCGGCCGTCGCGGATGATGTGGATGACCTTGCCCTCGGGCATGACCTCGTTGACGAACCCCAGCCCCAGGCAATTGGCCTGCGTGACGACCAGTAACCGGTCCTTCTCCCGCTCCTTCATGTACTGCCAGAAGCGACGGCGGATGTACCGCCTGATGCGGGGCGAGGCGTCGTCGGCCGTCAGGCAGTCGTCCGGCTTCCACGCGTTGCCGTGCCGCCAGACGTACTTCGGCCGGCGCCAGTATGCCAGCATGGGATGCGACGCCAGCACCAGTCCCAGGAAGTTCGTGCCGCTTCGCGCAGCGCCGACTTCGCAATAGAAGGCTTCGAAGTCATACATGGCGTTTGGGTCGCTTTCCGGTTACCAGGTCAAGTGTAGCAAGTCGGGACAACCACACAGAACCGGGGTTATCCATGCACGCCTCGCGGGTCCGGCTCCTCGCCCGCGGAGACACGCCGCTCGGCGACGAACGTCGCCTCGTCCGTCAATGTCACCTCCAGGCAGTCCTCGTCGCCGCTCACGAGGCGAAAACCGCTTGTGTCCGGACCCCGGGGTTTCGATGCATCGCGGCCGGAGACCTCCAGCCGCAGATCCCCCGCCAGCCCGCGGCCGCGGGGCACAATCGCGGTCGCCATCAGCGTCGGCGTCCGGCTGCGCCACGCAAACGTCAGGCACGGTGCAGGCATTTTCGTCCCGAAGCCGCGGGTTGTCCAGCCCTGGATCGGGTCCGTCTGGCCCTCGGCCGTCTGCACCTCGAGGCCGGGCACGCCGAGGGGGACCAGCGCCACCTCCACACCGCCCGCGGTCCGGACCGTCGCCCGGCCGCCGGGGCCGACCTCGGGCGCCGCCGACGGGGCGAAGTGCCAGTGCTGGGCGAACCGATGCTCGCCCCGGCCGCCCGTCAGACGGTCCACGACCAGCCAGTATGTGCCGCGGACGACCAGGACGACCCGCACGTGGCGGATGCCCCTGCCCTCGGTGTATCGGAAACTGCGGTGCCAGACCTTCAGTATCCGCAGGCCCTCGGCCTCGGCCGTCTCGCCGCCGGTGCGGTCGGGATGGAACAGGAACCGGAACGAGCGGTGCGCCAGGGCCTGCCCGCGCCCGTCCACCGAGACGGTGTTGTGGGCGGGTGTGCTGCGGAAGAACGTCCGCCACGCCCAGTCGCCGTTGTAGGTGAACGTGCCGGGGTCGACGAGCACCGCCTCGCCACCGACCGAGAGGTCGACGTGCCCCAGGTCGGCCTCGGTGTGACCGGTGAACGGGCCGTCCTTCAAGAGCAGGTAGTCGGCACGGTCGTCCCAGCCGGAGCGCCACGTGTAGAGCCCGCCCCGCGGGAACGCGCACAGCGTCCGGGCCGGGGGCGCGGCGTGGAGGCGGTCCCAGGCGTCCAGACCGCCGGGCCCGAGGAGCCAGAGCACCTCCTGGCTGAGGCGGCCGGCGGTGTGCTTGAAGTCGGCCCGGCCGAACACGGCCGCGCCCGTGGCCAGCGTCGGCCGGTAGTCGAGCGGGCCCTCGTTCGTCAGGACGACCGTCCGGGCGTCGTCGTTGTCCCCGTAAAGCGACGCGCTGCCGTCGGGCTTGGTCACGGCCTGAAGGACCTCGACCATCCGCTCGGTCCGCTCGCGCACCATCGGCGGCGGGCTGCCGCCGCCTGCGCGGTGCAGGAGGTCAGCCAGCAGGTAAAAGTACAGGACGAAACGGTGGTAACTGACCGCCGACTCGATGCTCGTGCCGTCAGGACGGACCTGGTCGGGCAACCAGCCGTACAGGAGGTCGAGGCCGTACTCCCGCCAGGGGCGGGACTCCTGGAACTCCGGAAAGACGAACCCGAGGACCACCAGGCCCAGGGCGTCGCCGAGCACGTGGTTGTTCCGCATGACGTTGCGGGAGTAGGCGATGTCCGTCCGGATGTGCCGGCCCTTGGCCAGGAGCACCCGGTACATCTCCCACACGAGGTCCGGCGTCACCGCCGGGCTGTCCAGGAAGAAGTGGAGCGACCAGGCCCACGAGACGACCCGGATGGCGTGCTCCAGGTTCGAGAGCCAGTTGACGCCGATCTCGACGGGGTTCTGCTCGATCCAGGACCGGAGTTGCCGGACCCATTCGGCGGGGTACTTCTCGTCGCCGGTGTACCAGTAGGCCCGGCCGAGGTGCAGCCAGAACTGGTGCCGGTTGAGTTCCCAGGTGGTCTTGATCTCGCCCGGCGCGTTGGGGCACCGGATGTCAATCTCGCTCCAGTGGCGCCGGGGCCAGGAGGCCTCCTGCTCCAGCATGCGGTGCCAGTCGATCTCGTCGCCGAAGGCGACGCGGCAGCCCATCATCTCGAACCGGTGGGCGCAGACCTGGTCGGCCAGGCGGAGGCACTCGTCACGGTCGTCAGCGAAGCGGTCGTTCAGGATGCGAGCGTAGGCCTCGCGCTGGCGCCAGTGGATGTAGAACGGGACGTCGCGGCTTCGCAGATGCGCCAGCAGGTCTTCGGGCCCTGCAAAACGGCCACCAAGAGCCAGGCGGAGGGCGTCGTCGGTGACCGGCTCGGCCTGGTGCCGGCGCTGGTGGAGACCGGTGTGGCGGGCCAACTCGTACCACGTGCGATACAGGTTGGCCCGAAGGGGCAGCGTCCGCATCTCGTGCCAGAGGGCGAGCAAACGATGGCCGGCGTATTCGGTCAGCATGCCGTCCCCGGGTCCGCCCCTCCAGATTCGGCAAGGTCCGCGAGGAACGCGGCGTATTCCTGGGCCAGGACGATGGACCGGCCCTCCCGGGCGCTGGTGACGGCGGCAAAACTGGCCAGCGTCACGTTAACGAGGTCATCCAGCGCCACGAGCGGCTCGCCGCCCGTCTCGATGCGCCGCAGGAACCCGGCGTACTCGGCGTCGTGGCCCTTGTCCTGGGAAAACCGCTTCATCTTGCGGAAGCCCTGGAAGCCGTAGCCGACCAACCGGCGGAAGTTCTCCAGCCGCAACGTCCGGCGGTCGCTGAAGACCTCCAGGGTTTCCTTCGGATACCGGCCGGAGCCGTTCGCGAAGTAGTTGACGGTGCCGACGGACCCGTCCTCGAAGGCGAGGCCGATGGTCATCTTATCCTCGCGGACGGCCGCCTCGCCGCCCACCATCATGGCCGAGACCGCCCGGACGGGGCTGCCGGCCAGGAAGGCGAGCAGGTCGATGAAGTGGCATCCCTCGCCGATGATTCGCCCCCCGCCGCGGACCGGGTCCTGGACCCAGTGGTCGGGCGGCACGTAGCCGGCGTTGACGGTCATGTTCATGCAGAGGGGGCCGCCGCGGCCGGCGAGCAGCCGACGCGCCTTCTCGGCGAACGGGCTGAACCGGCGATTGAAACCGACCATCACCTGGAGGTCGGTCCGCGCCGCCGCCGCCCGGCAGACCTGCCCGAGTTCCTCCAGGTTCATGGCCATCGGCTTCTCGGTGAACACGTGCTTGCCGGCGTCCAGGGCCTGGCACACCATCCGGGCGTGCAGGTTGTGGGGGACGGCGGCGATCAGGGTGTTGACCGCGTCGTCCTGGAGAATCGCCTGGTAGTCGGTGACGGCGGACGGGGCACCGAGTTTACGAGCCAGGTGGCGAGCGGCAATCGGGTCGAGGTCCGCCACGATGCGGATGTCCGCGCCGGCCTTCTTGAGCGACCGGTACAGCCGACGCTGCGAGAAGTTGCCCGCCCCGACCACGCCCACGCACGCCCGGCCGGCGGCGGCGGCCTCGCGCCCGGGCATGACGGCGGCCCGCCCGGCACGGTCCACCTCTGCCGGGTACTGGAAGATGACGCCCAGCGCCGACGGGTCGTTCAGGACCAGGTCGTACGCCTCGGACGCCTGCTCCAGCGGAAAACGCCGGCTGACGAGGTCGTCGACCTTCAATCGTCCTTCGGCCATGGCCTCCAGGACGGCTTCGAGGTTGCGCTGCTCGGTCCATCGGACGAAGCCAATCGGATAGTCCATCCCCCCCTGCTCGTACCGCTCATCGTACCGGCCGGGGCCGTACGAGCAGGAGACCTGGAACGTGAGTTCCTTCTCGTAGAAATCGCTTCGCCGGAGGTTAAGGCCGACCACGCCGACCAGGACGATGCGCCCGCGTTTGCGGCACATGTCGGCGGCGTGGTGCATGATCTGATCGGTCTGCGCCGCCGCCGTGATGAGCACGCCGTCCACGCCTCGGCCACGGGTCCAGGCCTCGGCGGCCGCGACGGGGTCCGCGCCTTCGGCCACGCAGACGGTCCTGACGCCGCCGGTCTCGGCCAGGCGGGTGCGGTCGGGGTTGATGTCAATGCCCAGGACGTCGCAGCCGTGGGCCCGCAGCAATTGGATGCTGATCAGGCCGATCAGGCCCAGCCCGTAGACGACGACCTTCTCGCCGAGCGAGGGCTCCAGCAGGCGGATGCCCTGGAGACCGATGCTCGAGAGGACCGTGAAGGCCGCTTGCTCGTCCGTGACGCCGTCGGGCACCTTGGCACAGAGGTGCTTGGGAACCGAGACGATCTCGGCATGGGGCCCGTTGCTGGCCACCCGGTCGCCAGGCTGGAACGCCGTCACACCGGGCCCGACGTCCAGGACGACGCCCGCGTTGCAATAGCCGCGCCGCATGGGCAGGCCGAGCCGGCTCTGGACGAGTTCCAGGGTCGAGACGAGGCCCTCGGTGCCGATCTTTTCGAGCACCTGCTTGACCTTCTCGGGTTTGGAGCGGGCCTTGCCGAGCATCGAGGACTTGCCGAACTCGACCATCATCCGCTCGGTGCCGGAGGAGATGAGGCTGGCCCGTGTCTGGATGCGGACCTGGCCGGGGCCCGCCCGGGGGGCGGGAACGTCTTCGACCGTGACCTCGCCGCTCTTCAGGTTCTGGATGACCTGTCGCATGGTTGGATTATACCTCTGGTTTTCCGAGTCGCCAGCGACTGCCGGACCCATTATGCGGGACCGTCCGCCGCGTGTCCGCAGGCACGTGGTTTCGCCGAGGCGCTCCGGCGTCCGTCGCGGCGTGTGCGGCGGCCTCCCGGTTGGTGCGCCCGTCCCCCTCACGCCGACGGGCCGGCCTCCCCCGGCCCGGACGGGGCCAGGACCACGAAGGAGGAGACGACCCGGCCACCGTGTCTTCTGTCGTAGACCCACGCCAGTAAAGACAGCAGGTAGGGCACCGCCACCACGACCATTTTAATGGTCTTGCGCAGCCAGCCCCTGGCGGGCGCCCGCCACCGCGACCTCGAGAAGAAGTAATGCGAATACGGCTCCCGCCGGTGCACCAGTTTGCGCATGCCGTACTTCCGGCAGATGAAGTCCATGGTGGGGAGGCCGAGGAAGTGGAGATGGTCCGGCACGCCCCACTCGAACAGGTCGCCGCGGCGGACCTCGGCCGCCAGTTCCCCGACCTTGAGGATGAGTTTTCCCTTCCGGCCAAGCAGCGACCGCAGGGCCTTGAAGAGCGCGTCGAGGTCGGGAATGTGAGACAGGACGTTGATCATGGTGATCACGTCGTACGTTTCGTCGGAGACGAACTCCTCGACGGGCACCTGGTAGACGTCGCAGCCGGCCTTCCGCCTGGCCATGGCCGCACGCTCCTTGTTCAGTTCGATGCCGACCCGGTGCAGGTTCCGGTCGAGTCGGCCGAGGCGTTCGAGCAGGTGCCCCGCGCCGCATCCGACATCGAGGATGGAGGTGGCCCCGCGGGTCGGCTCCTCGATCATGTCGAAGAGTCCCTCGTACACGCGCACCTCAGCACGGTACTTGCTTTCCACGTCCTCCACGTCAAGTTCCACGTAGTCGTACTCGGTCACGCGCTCGTGCTGTTTGCAGGCATCCACCGGATACGGATGGATGAAGAACAGGCCGCAGGCCGGGCAGCGCCGGACCTCGTAGCCGGCCTCGTCGAACTGCTTATCCCCACCGGGGTTACCACAAAGCGGACACTTCGACGCCTCGTTGGCTACGCCCGGGCGTTCCGCTGCCGCATCCATAACACCGGCCCCCTCACTTCATCGGCCATGCTCTCTACTTCGAAGCAGCCACGCGTAGAAATCGAGCAACTTCTGCTGCTCCTTTTCCCAGCACAACTGCTGCTCGACGGCCTCGCGTCCGCGGCGTCCCATCTCGGCCAGGTGGACGGGGTCCTCGAGCAACTGCTCGATGCCATCGGCCATCGCCCCGACGTCGCCGAAGGGAATCTGAAGGCCCCCGCCCGTGTCGACCAAGTACCGTCGCCATCCCTCAAAATCCGACGCCACCACCGCCAGGCCGAACGACAGGTACTCCATCATCTTGCGGGGCAGGTTGTTCATGTTGTTGGGCGTCGGCGGGAACAGGCACAGGCCGATGTCGCTGAGCGCCAGTTCGCGCATGGCCTGCTCCGCAGGGAGTTGGCCGGTCATCGTCACGCGGCTCTCAAGGGCGTTGGCCCGAATCACCTCGCGCATCCGGTCCGCCAGGCCCGGTTCCGTGACGGACCCGACGATCCGCATCTCAAAATCCACGTTCCGGCGCTGCAACTCGGCCGCGACGTGGAGCATGGCCGTCGCGCCCGTGGCCTCGCAGACCCGTCCCAGGTAAACCAGCCGCGGAGGCTGTTTCTCGTCCCGGCGGACGCTCACCTGGGTGTCGCGCAGCCTGGCGTAGTTGTGTACGATGCGGCACGGCGAACGATACCGCCGCGCGTTGCTGGCGACCGTCGTCACGACGGCCATGCCGCTGGTAAGGAACTGCTCGCCCAGCCAGTACGCCCAGGCCAGAGGCCACCGGACCACGAGCGGCAGGTACGGCTTGTAGGCAATCGAGGAGACCACGTGCTCGTGGACGTCGTAGACGACCGTGAAGCCTCGCAGGCGAAGCGCGTAGCCCATCGCAAGCAGCGCCGGGTCGTGGAAATGACAGATCATCGGCCGGGGACGAATCGCCAGCACCTTCCGATACGCGAGCCACGGCAGCGCGAAGTTGCGCTTCAGCCGGCCGGGGGCGCGCGGCAGCGCGTGAATGCGGACCCCCTCGACGACCTCATCGCGATCGTGACAGGCTACCAGGTGCACCTGGTAGCCGCCCTGCTGCAAGGCGAGGCATTCCCTGGTGAAGATGCGGCTGTCGAATACGGGGTGGACGGTGGTGATATGACAGACGGCGGGGCCCGCCGCCTGCGGCGCGCCGGCCCCCTCGGCACGCGCTGCGGCTGTGCCCGTTCCGGCAACCGTGTGGGGCATGACGTCCTCGTTTTTCTGGCGTTCGGGCGGCCTCGTCGGCCCCCGGCGGGCGGAGATCGCCGGAGGGCTGCCGGAGGGGCCGTCCCCCGCTTCGGACGGTGTCCCTTCTCCCACGGCGACTCCCGCACGGGAGCCCTCCCGTGCTCCGGAACACCCGCGGTGCCGATGGCCATTCACGCGAAGAGCCTCTTGTCAAGATGAGCCGGAAACGCCTGGCCTGTCCCCGGTGGACGGGTCGACAGCAACGACCCTGCCGGCCCGGAGACGTCGGCGACCCGGCAGTGGCTCGCCCGCCCGGGGAGCCCACCAGGGTGCCGCCGACGCGCGACCGGGGCCGCACAAGGCGCACAAGACCGCCCGAGGACGGGAGAACCCCCCCTCTCGGCCTGCCGCGCCCATACCGACGACCACGCCCCCTCGTCACGGCCCGCAACGGCCGAGGGATCACCTTCCGCGGCACATGCCTCGCGGAGCCGAGCCGGATATCCGGTATATCGGTTGAACTCGCTCGGCCCCTACAGTATTCTATTGGGGCCGCCCGTCCCCATCAAGCCGGGCAGCGGCCAGGCCGACGGCTCGGCCGAATTGCCGAAGAGGCGGTCGGCGCTGCGACGATATCATAACGCGAGACGGAGGCTGCACCGAGGTTCCAGGACCCGCAGGCCGCGCCGCGCCGGGGCTCCGATGGCCGCAGCGCCGCGCCGCCCGGCTGAGGCTTCGCGATGACAACGTTCCAGCCCCCGAACATACCTCCATCGACGGGTCAGGGCGCGCCGCTGCTGACGGCGCAGGCGGCGGGCCCCGGCGGGGCCGGCGCCCGCGAGCCGGGCACGATGAGCGCCAAGACGTACTTCCTGGTCCTGCTGCTGGTCGGCGTGCCGTTTATGATGATCGTCGAGACGATGCTGGCCCTGGGACAGCCCCCAGTGGCGGTGGCGCTGAGCGTCGTGCTCCTGATGGTGCTGGTGCTGTGGCGCGTGGAGGTTGGTGTGTTCCTGGTGGCGGCGTTGATTTTCTGGCAATACCAGACCCGCCCGCTGCCGTATTTCACGCTCGTCAAACTCGCGGGGATGGTGGTTACGCTGTTCGCGGTTCCGTGGATTCTCCGGCTGCGCGGGCCGCCCTGGCCCAAGATGGTCAAACTCGCCTTCGCGTTCATTCTTTGGGTGACGGTGAGCGCGATGTTGAACCTGAGGCCTCCGCTGCTGGGCTCCCTTTTGGACCTGGCGGCGATCGCGAGTAACATTCTCTTTCTGTATCTGCTGATGCGTTTCTGCCATACGCCCGCGGCGTTCAAGGCACTGGTCATCATCGTGGTCCTGTCGTCGGCCGGCGAGGCGGTGCTGGGCCTGGTCCACCCGGCAACGGTGGTCCGCGGACCGGTGGAGATCACGGAACGCCTGACTTCGCACCCGGAACTCGGCATCAACCAGTACGTGCGGCTGATGATGCCCGGCATTTTCCTCGCCCCCCTGCTCATTTCGTACACCCGCAGCCGTCTCTTCCAGATCGGTCTCGTGCTGATCATGATCCTGTGTGGCACAGCAAGCATCCTGACGGTGTCCCGGGGTGCCATGATCGGCATTGCGATGGGCGTGGTCGTCATGCTGCTGACGATGAAAGGCCTGTCGGCCGGCCACAAGGTGCTCGTCCTGTTGGCCGCTGTCATTCTCGTGGCGGGGGTGCTCGTGGTGAGCGGCCATTTCGGGGCGGCAGAACCCTGGGCCGATCGGATGGCCACGAAATCCGTGGCCGAGGCGGCCAGCACACGG
>Ga0114922_10004569_pt1 | contig 12833 bp, 11 predicted proteins | sample AartaG_FD_100975 | JGI IMG/M metagenome (GOLD analysis project Ga0114922, IMG submission 100975) | Deep subsurface microbial communities from Aarhus Bay to uncover new lineages of life (NeLLi) - Aarhus_00045 metaG | ecosystem: Environmental > Aquatic > Marine > Oceanic > Sediment | place... | reverse complement strand
CGCTGTCATCGGATTTGATCCCAAGCGCAAGTTTCACAAGGAAAAGGTATCGGAGGGCGAGAACCGCCGGATGGTGGAAGAAGCGCTCGGTCAGGTGCTGGGACTGCCCTGCCGGGTAGAGTGTGTGTTGGTCTCCCGCCAGTCTCCCCGGCCAGCCCCCGCCCGTCGTCCTCCGCCGCCTCCTGCGGAGCCCTCTCCGGCGCGGCAAGCGACCGGCGACCCCCCGGCCGGGGCTGGCGAGCCTTCCTCCACCGGGCGCTATGGGGAGGTGACTCGGGACCCGGTGATCCAGGCAGCGGTGGAAGAGTTGGGCGCGCAGGTGGTAGACGTGAGCGACGAGTGAGACGTGTTGCAGTTGTGCAAGGCGAGATAAACCTGGAGGAATGTCGAATGGCAAAACGAGGTCAACGTCGTGGATTGAGCGGGCGAGGCGCACCGGCCGGCGGTGGCATGGGCGGCATGCTGAAGCAGTTGCAGAAGCTACAAGAAGATGTGGGCAAGGCCCAGGAGGCTCTGGGCGACGAGACCCTCTCGGTCACGGCCGGAGGAGGCGCCATTGAGGTGCTCATCACCGGCCACCAGCACATTCAAAGTATCACCATCGATCCAGAGGTGGTGGACCCGGAAGACGTAGAGATGTTGCAAGACCTGATCGTCGCCGCGGTCAACGAAGCCATCAAGGCTTCGCAAGAGATGGCCTCCGACCGGCTGGGTTCGCTGACGGGCGGCCTGGGCATGGATCTGCCGGGTCTGCTGCCCTCGCTCTAGTCTCTGAGAGGGGAACCATGCAAACGACGCCCGAACCGGTCATCCGGCTGGTGGAGGCCTTTTCGCGGCTGCCAGGGGTGGGACCTAAAACTGCTTCGCGGCTGACGTTCTATTTGCTCCGCTCCGGCGAAGAACTGGCCACAGAGCTGGCCGAGGCGCTGGGCGAGCTTCACCGCCGTCTGATCTACTGTGAGGTTTGTTTCAACATCACCGAAACCAGCCCGTGCCCCATCTGCCGGGACGACCAGCGTGACCGGGAGACGATCTGCGTGGTGGAGGAACCGCTGGACGTGCTGGCCATCGAAAAGACCCGCGCCTACCAGGGGGCGTATCACGTGCTGCACGGAGCCATTTCTCCGGTGGACGGCATTGGTCCTGACGAGTTGCGGATCAAAGAGTTGGTCGAGCGTATGCGGCAAAACCCGACCAGGGAGGTGATTCTGGCCACCAACCCCAGCCTGGAGGGGGAGGCGACGGCCATGTATTTGGAGCGCCAGATCGCGCCGCTGGGGGCGCGCATCACGCGGCTGGCGCGTGGCTTGCCGGTGGGCGGCGATTTGGAATACGCTGACACCATCACTCTCACCCGTGCCCTGGAGGGTCGCCGCGAGGTGTAGGTCATTTGCCAGGAGTAGGGAGGAGGCAATGCAAGAGTTGATCAGCCGGATGGATGCTAAAATGCGATTGTTGCTATCGTTGTTGCTTTTCTTCAACGTCACTATCTTTGGCTGTCTGTGTCTGTTGCTCGCCGGCAAGGTGGCACTGTAGCTGCATGGGCGTATGCATAAAGAGTATTCTTTTGACGACTTGGGGGCGTTGGAAATCCTGGTAGTAAGCGTTCACCCGCTCCCTGGCCGAGTTGAAACACACGACTGGCACCAGGAAACCCGTTGGAAACGGGTCACGACGGTGCGTTTTTAACGCACTTATATATTTAGCCAATGATTTCAATCATGGGGGTTGAGAAACTGTGGCATGAAAGCCCGTCCGCCAAAGTTCTGCGTGACGGGCTTTTTATTTCCGCACAGGGTGGCCAGCAGGTTTTGTTGTTCTTTACCTCGCTGTCTGGCCATCGCGCGGCGGTTGATGCGCGCTCCGGCCAGCGGTCAGGATTTGATCGCCTTCGTGCGCCGTCAGGTGGATGCGGAAGCGTACAGCCGGAATCCTTCAGCGGCACGCCGGGCGTTCAAACGGGACCGGCAGCACTTGCGCGACGAGTTTGACGTTAGATGGGAGTACGACTTGGTAGAGTAGGAGGCGAGCATGAAAGCACAAAAAGTTCTTGAGATCATTGCTCAGGGCGAGGGAGAGACCGTCGAGTTCAAAAAGTCCATGGGGCAACTCCGCCGGGCGGTGGAGACGACGGTCGCATTTGCCAATACGAGGGGTGGCCACCTGCTCATCGGCGTGCGCCAAGATGGCGAGGTGGTCGGCGTGACGGGTACAGACCCTGTCCGTCGGGTTGCCGAGGTTATCATTGCCAATACTGACCCGGTGCTCTATCCATCAGTCGAAACGGTGGAAGTGGGCGGCAAACCGATTGTGGTGGTGACAGTGTTGGAGAGTGAGGACAAACCACACCTGGCCTACGGACACGGTTTCCGACGGGTAGGCTCGACAAGCAAGCGCATGACCCGGGACGAGTTGGAATTGACTTTGTTCCAACGGCGCCCTGCCGATTTCGAGCGCCGGCCGGTGGTGGGAAGCACCTTCGCCGATCTGGATGAGGACAAGCTGCGCCGGTACTTTGGGCGGCGAGCGCCGGGCGCCGAGACGTTGGACCGCCTTTCTCTGGCCGATCTGGCGATGGGACAAGGATTTGCGGTCGTGTGCAATGGGGAGGCGGTGCCTGCCCTGGCCGGCGTGATGCTGTTTGGCCGTGCCCCGCAAGCCCTCAACAACAACTGGACTATCACCGCCTTACGGGTGCGGGGGCCGGATCTCTCCTATCCCATTGTGGATCGACGGGAACTGAACGGCACGGCGGAGCAGCTCATTGAGCGGGGTCAGCAGTTCGTGGCCGATCACATGCGCATCGGTTACGAGTTCCCGGAGAACAGCGCCCGCCGCCGGGAGGTGCCAGAGTACCCGCTGGATGCGGTGCGGGAGGTGCTGGCCAATGCAGTAGCGCATCGGGACTATCGCCCCAACGAGCGCATCCAGTTGCGCATGCACGACGACCGGCTGGAGGTGCAGAATCCGGGCGGCTTGCTGCCGGGCCTGAGCCTGGAACAGGTGCTGCGTGTCCCCGCCTCACGGCGGCGCAATCATCTCATTGCCCAGGTGTTGTGGGAGTGGGGCTATATGGAGCAAGTAGGACGGGGGTTGATCTTTGTGCAGCGGCGGATGCAAGAAACCGGAGCCGAGCGGCCGCGGTTCGAGGCGACGGCGTCGCATTTTGTCGTCGTCTTGCCCGGTCGGCCGTTGCTGTAGTGAAATGCTGAAAAGAACGACCCGGTGGAGCAACCTCCTTTGGATGCCGGCGGGCGCTTCAAAGGCAAGTTGCAACGGGCAACCGTCACCCTGCAGGAATCCGCGCTCTTTACCCTCTCGCGTCGCATTGTCGGTCAGATATGGGAGGAACTGAACGATGAGCTATGGACGCAGGGAAAGCTCCTGGTTGGTGATACGGCGCTGCCTGGCCATCGCGCGGCGGTTGATGCGCGCTCCGGCCAGCGGTCAGGATTTGATCGCCTTCGTGCGCCATCAGGTGGACGCGGAAGCGTACAGCCCGAATCCTTCAGCGGCACGCCGGGCGTTCAAACGGGACCGGCAGCACTTGCGCGACGAATTTGACGTTAGATGGGAATACGACCGGGCGGCGGGGCAGTACGTACTGGCGTCGCCGGGGGAACTCGCCATGCTGGACCTGCCGGACGAGCACCTGGCGGCGCTGAACGTGCTTTACAGCACATTTGAGGAACACGAGTCGCCGCAGGTGCCGGTGAAGCCTCTGCTCGATCACCTCGCCGGCCTGCTGCCGGGCGAGCGGCAGCGAACGCTGGCCCGGTTGGCGCGGGTGATGCGCGTAGAGATGCCCGAGTTGGACGAGGGTGCTATTCCGCCGCGTGTGTGGCAGAATGTGGAGCGGGCCACCCGCCAGCGCCGCCAGTTGGCTTTCGACTACTACTCACCCCAGCAGGCCGACCGTCTGCCGCGCTATCGGGTGGTGGCCCCGCTGGAGGTTCGCTTCCGGCGGGGGCATTGGTACCTGCTCTGCTGGGAGTTGTATTGGCGCAGCCACCTGGGTGAAGGTCACCGCCTCACGTATCGCAAGTTTCGCCTACAATACATCGCCGACGACGAGCGGTTAGAAGTGCTTCCGACCAAGATCGCGGCGGCGCAGCGCAGACTGCCCCGCTATTTCGTGCACTACCTTCTGAAGCCGGCCGTAGGCCGGGGGGACATCAGCCGCCACTTTGAAGAGATGACGGTGGAGCGCCAGCCGGACGGCTCGGCGGTGGTCAAGGGGTTCTGCGACGACGACTGGGACGCGGTGCGCACGCTGCTGGGGTACGGGGAAAATTGCGTGGTGCTGGGCGGCGACGAGGTGTTGGGCCTGATGCGCCGGCGGGTGCGGGGGATGGCGGAAAACTACGGATTTGCGAGCAGTAACGTTTTTATCCCACCGGATGAGGGGCCAGATGGATGACAAATTTAAGGCATTGGTATATTCCCTTTTGACGAAAACAATGAGTTGTGGTACAATAGGCTCATTACGCAGGAGAATCTTGGCTGAAAGATTGAAATATTTGCGTAGCAGTGAGCGCAGACCTGCAACTGAATCCCGAGCAAGGGTTGGTTTATCGGCGCGCTTAGGGCAATCGCATTTGAAATGTGCCCTGTCAAATCTGTCATTCTGAGCGACCAAAGGGAGCGAAGAATCCCGTTCGAGTCAAAAATTCAACCGCATACAACGAGATTCTTCGTCGCTTCGCTCCTCAGAATGACAACCAGGAAAGGGCTCGAATCCAAATGCAATTGCCCTGTCGGCACGTTTGGCACTTGACAAGAAAGCGTTTTCGTTGTATACTATTTCAAGTTATTTGCGTAGCCGTGAGAGCGAGATACCACATGGAAAATGAGAGATAAGGCAATGTTAAATTCCTACGAAGCTTTTGTGAGACAAGAGCTGCTCGAAGAAGCTAAAGAAATTGAAGCACGCCTGGCGCGTTGGGAGAACCTCACCTGGATAACGGGCGGGGCTATCACTAAACTTCAACGACGACTCGATGAAATTTACAAAGATCTAGAGAAGCTGGACACGGTTCAACATCTTAACCCCTTGGGTAAGGCTTGTTAGTGAAGCTGCTATGATAGTGTGTGGGCTAGCAGAGGGTTATGGGCTTTTCCCCAGCTCGTAGAGGGTGGGCCTTCCATGTGGGCCTGTGGGGGCGGTATAATGGGGATGGATAGGAAAAAAGATAGCAGGAGAGGGAGGTGTCTCTTGGGAGATTTAGATTTGCAACGTATAGCTTTTCTCATTGGCAAAGATGAACCATCGCTCTTGAAGGACTACCAAGATCACGTTGCCAATTGTGGCTTGATGCCCTACAAGGCAATTCTGCAATACGGCAAGAAAAAGGGTGAGAGCCTGTACATCCATGTGCTCAGTGGCGTCTTTGTGTTAGAAACGCTCCGCGAAGCTCTGGGACTGAGCGATGTTGAGGCCCGTGTGCTCTACACGGCTTTTACCATCCACGACATCAACAAAGCACTGAACCGTGCTGGGGCCTTTGGCAAACTGGCAACACGGAAGAACGTGGCTGCTGAGGTCGAAAGACTGGAACTGTCTGCTTTTTTTTCCGATTGGGGAACCTACCTCGAAGACATCACCAGTCTGGTGCGTGGACACTCGGGACACCACCACAGTGGGGGCGAACGTTGGATTGTGAAGCGAGAGGAGATCTATGGTCTGGGGTTGGAGCGTGTTAATGCCTTGCTTCACTTGATGCGTGCCGCCGACGTGGTGGACCTTTCCCACACATTGGAGGAAAGCTCGTTCAAGGCCGAATTCTTGGGGCATCTCAACACCTACCTGGCTGACAGTGGGCGCCCGATACAGTACGAATTCGTCACCCATCGGCTGACGGAACTGCGGGGTATCCTGACCAACGTCCTCCATAACGCCATCGCTGCTGAGTTGCGGGAGCGATACGGCTTGATCCCGCTGCTCTACTACCCAGATGGCATTGCCTACCTGGTCGAGAAGGGACACGCCCCTGCCATCGGTGACGATGATCTGGCCCAGATAGCGCAGCGGATTGCAGAGGTCATCTCTGAGGCAACGACAGCCAAGTTTCGTCAGTTCATCGATCCGAGGCAAGGCATAAAAGTAGATGCCAAGTGTCTCGAACTGGGTGTGCCATTCGGAAAAATTCTGCGCGAAATCTACAACATCGTCCAGCGACGCACGCCAAATCCCGCCGAACTGGACGCCAAGGCACGCGACTGGGCAGAGCGAGGCTTTGAGAAGGCCAAGTTGGCTTTTCCCGACGCTGCCGACCAGGTGCAGGCGACACTGGACAACCCGACTCTCCTCGTTAGCGAGGATGTGAATCGGCTGCGCCAGGCCGAGTTGATCCGCTCGTACTATGTCTTCTTGAACAAGCACTTTCGGGAAGCGGTGGACGATCCGTGGGCCAGGATATATGCCCTGCTAGATTTGCCCGAGGCTCAGTACCCGTACTATGCGTATTTTAACGCGCTTTGGGCGCGGGCCTATGTTCTCTCCCGCGACTTGACACTCTCCGAGGAAGGGATCTATCGACGTATCGAGGCCGACGGCGTGGCGCTCACCCAGAGCAGCGAGCAGGCCGCAGATCCTAAAGTAGCGCTGTTCACCGATTATCTGAGTCGTTACGCTGTCTTTAGCGTCGGCGGGAGACCAGCAGTGCGCTTTGATGAGCACCTGGCGCACTATGTCGAAAATCAGCACAAGCAGTGCGTCTACTGTAGCGGACCGTTTCCTACCGGTAAATGGATGGCCGCCGACGTGCGCTCGGACATCACGGTGCAGACTTTTTCCAACCGGCTGCGCGGCGGACCTGGTGAGCCAAAGAAGTACATCTGCGCCGTCTGCCAGATCCAGTTTTTGTTGGAAACGCTAAACTATCCCCCTGTGCGTGGGGAAAAAACGTTCTACCTGCACCTGTACCCCTATTCATTCCTGACCGAGCCGTTCATCAAGGGACTCGTCGCCACCATCAGGCGTATCGTGAGCGAAGATACCGCCGTGCAAGCCCTCAATATGCGGGCCGCCGAAGGTATTCGGGCCTATCTGGCCGACAAATTCGTCACACCGACTTTCCGTAGCCGTACCAAGAAGGACAAGCCGCAACCCTTTGGCCTGTATCTGCCACGCTACGCCGAGACAGTGGGCAATCTGCTCATCTTTCCCATCAACCCTGGCGGCAAGAACGACACGGAACGTTTTCTGTTTGCCCTGTGGAACGCGCTACTCCTCCAACGCCACTTTGGAGTCAAGGTGCTGATGAGCAACGCTCCCGTCCCGCCTTTGGGCAAGGACGAAATCCCTGACCTGTACGTGGACAATATCCCGCTGGCCTGCGAAGGACTGTTGCCGCGCAACGACTATGCTCAATTTGAGGATGGGACGGACAAACAGGGGCCATTGCCGGCACTATGGGAGGAGGTGGGGCATCTATTTGCTCTGCGGCGGCTGACCTTTACCAGCGGGGATAACACACCCCGGCTGGTGCGGGCGCTCATCGGAAGTCCGCTCAACATCTTTTACGAATCGGAAAAACTGTTGGAAGCCCGCGTGCGCGGGCAGCAAGAGGGAGGCCTGCTGACGTGGCTGTCTCGGCAGGCGTTTCCTCACGTGGAATCATTAGCTTTGAGCAAAGGAGGTTCTTTTATGACCAAACTGAGTGAACAACTGCAACGGCTGGCCGAAATAGCCTGGCAGAACGGCCTGCGAGGACGCACGCTGGTAAAGAGCAGCTTGCTGTTCCCGGTCAATGAGGTGTTCCAAAAGCTCGGCCACCCTGGTGGGGCTGCCGACCGGGAGACCTTGAAAGCGGCGGCTGTCCAGGACATTTTTGACCACCTCTCCCGCATTGCCGACGACCGTTACAAGCCGGGTCGCAAAAAGTGGGCGGCGACCAAACAATTCGTGGATCTGTGGTTCGGTGGCGTGCTGCAAGGCATCTATGGCGGCAACCTGCGCAAACTGTTGAGCGACGAAAAGCTGATTCGATCCGCCTTCCACTTTTACATCCGCGAGCAAATCCCGTACAAGACCGCGCAGCCAGAGCTCGAGGTGGAACCCACCGAAGAAACCTGATATGCCAACCACCAGACCAACCGACTAACAGACTATTTGACCAACCAGCTATCCGACAAAAAGGAGATAAGCCATGTCCATCATTAACCAATACGCCGAACGCTTTTTGCCCGCCTACAGCAACTATCCTCAGGGGCGCTACATCAGTCTACTGCTGGTGCGGCGGATTGAATCGGAAGCCATTTTTCGCACCGAGGGCAGCGGCGAGCCATTGAGCAAAGAGTTCGTCCACGCCGGATCGAATGGCGATGAGATCATCCAGCGCGTGGTGATCAGCAAACGCAAGCAAACGGCGGTGGAGCGCCGCACCGGACGAGAGTTGCTCCGCGCCCACGACTTGCTCTTTGCCAAAGATGCCAAAAGCGGCATCTGCGCCCTAAACCGCAATAACCCTTGCGAGCGTTGCATGGATTGCATGATCTATGGCTACGCGGCCGGCGGCGGCGGTGCGCAAAAGTCGCGCGTCGTGACCGACGACGCCTTTAGCCTGCACCCTGCCGGCGTCGTGACGTCCACCAAGCAATTCAACGCCTTGTTCGACAACAGCACCATGCGCGATCCCGAGACGGGCAAGCCCTCCACCAGCATCGGTTCAGACGAGTATGTCAAGCCGGAGACCGTCTTTTTGGACATTGAAACCGTGCGTGACGTGACCGCTGGCGAGTTCCGCTACGTGCTGGGCAACATCCTGCGTTCCACGCGCTACGGGGCCATTTCTTCGCGCATCGGCAAAGTCAAGAACTTCCTGGCCGGGATCATTCTGAGCGATTGCGAGGTGTTCAGCAACCTGGAACTCACGCAAGCCGTCTACGACCGGTTACGGGGAGAAGCGACCGAGCCGGATTTCCCGCTACGGGCCGAGATGGTGATCGAGGCCATGCGGGCAGCGACTGACGAGCTGACGCCGCGCGTCGTGGGCCAGCTCACGATTTTGCCCCCCGATGAGGTCACGGCCCTGGTGGACGAGATCACAACACTTTATGGGGACGAGAATGTGGTCAAGGCCACATTGGAGGCAGTGACCAAGATGTATGGCCCGCAAGGGTAGGAGGTGCCGGAATGCACGTCTACCGCTGTGAACTCGCTTTACTGGAGGCGACCTTTTTCAGCAGCCGCGAGGTGAGCGCTACTTATCAGACGGAACCATTGATCGGCAACATTGCACTGGCTTACGCCTTTGGCTTTTGCCAGGCTCCCTACTTTAACGATGGCACCATCTACTACAAGACGCACCTGGGAACGTTGAACGAGCAGGGAGTGTACGTTGCGCCGGCCACGATTCTGGGAAAGCCTCGTTTTACCATTGGGAAGTTCAATGCACAGCCGGATGCTTACTGGTACGCTATGGCCAACAATACCATCGTGACCCGTCCTGACGGTACCTGGATGGAAAAGCGCGGGGCAGCCTGGTATATCAAGCGCAGCCAGACAGACCGCGGCAAGAAGGTAGGTCTGGAGAATCGCCCGCAGTATGGACGCATCCGCTTTCTAGCCATCGGCAACCAGGCGGTAAGCTATGTGTTCAGCCGGGAATCTCTCACCGTGCCGCGCTATATCCGCCTGGGCAAGTTCATGAGCAAGGCGCGCGTGGAGGTCACAGAAATGTCCTCCAAAGTGCTGGAGAGGGAAAACGTCACCATTCCATTCCTGCTCAATCCGGCCGACCTGCCACCCGAGATGCCGCCCACGATCTTTGATCTGATCAGCGTGCCCCCTACACCACTGGTACGCAATGCGCGCTTGAGCGGGCGGTTCTACCGATTGCAGGATGGGACGCTGCTGCCGGTGGGGATGCGCTTTGGAGTGGAGAATCTGCCATGACGACGCTTTGGCTAGAGGGAGGACAGGAGAAACTTGCTCCTGTCTTTCCCTTTCCTACCCTTGACCATCGGCCGCTTCTTCACCAGATGCGCACACTGGAGGCTTTGCGCACCCACGACCTGGTGATAAACACCTACGACACCGGCACGGGCAAAACGGAGGCCAGTTTGCTCTACCTGTTTGAACTGGACGACCAGGGCAAGAACGTGCTCTTTATCGCGCCGACCAACGCGCTGCTGGCGCAGCACGCCGAGGACATCCAAAAGTTCGTGAATGAGAACGATCTGGATTTCAAAGTGTGGCAGGTCAACGCCGCTGAGGTGCGGGCGCTGCGCCTGACCCAGAACCCCGATGCCACTCCCACCCGCCCCGGTGAGGTACTGCAACGGCTCATTCGCAATTACCTCGAGTTCGAGGGTCAGGCTGCCCGCCGCCAGCCCATCATCCTGGTGGTAAACCCAGATATCTTTTACTACGCGCTCTACTTTCGCTACGGCGCGCACGACCGACGCAATGTCTTTGAACGCTTCTTGACCGCCTTTGACTACATCGTGGTGGACGAGTTCCACTATTACGATAGCAAGCAACTGGCTAATTTTCTCTTTACCTTTGCCTTGTTCGACCAGTTCGGCTACTTTGAAACACGTGGGCGCAAGGTGTGCTTGCTCTCGGCGACGCCGGCCGAGCAAGTAGTCACCTACCTCGACCGTCTGTTCGGCTCACGCTGGACGCGGATAAGTCCAGATAACGAGCCGTTGGAAAGCGCGAGCCTGGATACCCTACCCACATTGACGCCGTTAGAATTGACAGTGTTGGAAGGCGACATTCAGGGCTGGGTGGCTGCTCACCAGCAAAACCTGGTGCGCTGGGTTGCACAAGAGGGACTGGACGGCGCGCTCATCAGCAATTCCCTGGCGCGGGTGAACGAGGTTTATGAACTGCTGCGGGGGGTGCTGGCCGAAGAACGTATGGGGCGTATCACCGGGCCGGAACCGCCAGAGGCACGGGCCGAGGCTACGGGTCGCAATCTCATCCTGGCCACACCGACAGTGGACATTGGCTACAACTTTGCCAAACTGCACAAGGCACGGCAAAACGTGGATTTTGTGATCTGCGACGCGCGCTATGGCGACGAGTTGGTGCAACGCATCGGACGGGCAGGCCGAGTGCTGGGCAAGGGCGAAACGTCATCACAACCGAGCCAGGCAGTGGCGATTCTGCCCTCTAACGCCGCGAAAGCTCTGGCAGTCCACGATGGCCAAACCCTCACGCGGGCCGAATTTTCCGAAACCATCGTCGCGTGTGAGCATCTGCCGCCCAAACACAACCTGACCGGCTACATCCGTTCCCACGCCATTGTCGAGAGTTTCTGGCCTATCTACCAAATCGGCAAAGTGCTGCCCGATGATTTGCAGGGTGAGATAGAAGCACTCTTTGACCGGGTGCGGGAAGTCTTTTGCCCTGGCAGTCGGCGGACGCTGGGCAGCCTGCGATGGTTCTTTCGTAAATTAGAACGCCGGCAACGCTGGTTGAGCGAAACAAAAGATGGCCAAATAGCCCAAGACAAATACACCGCCGGGCACGTGGCAGACTGGCTGGACTGGCTCGATCCGGCACAAGGCCGCCCAGACCCCGCCGATTTGTTGTCTCACCTGGGCTACATCCTGGGCGACGAGACACAACGCCAGGACTTGCGGGCTTTTGTCCAAAGCCAGGTCTCCGTGACGCAAGCTCTCTTTTCGTTCCGTGACGCTTTCCAGGGGCCAACGGCCGTGATCTACGATCCCCGGCACGTCTTTTCCAGCCAGACGGTCAACACCTATGGCTTGTTTCACCTGATCCGCAACTATCACCTCTCACCGCCGATGACACGTAGCCAATTCGAGCGGCACTGTGCTTCTACTGACCTGCGAGGGGATTTCTACCTGCGGTTGCTGGATAGGCGCGAACCCAAGTTGAATCTGGAGCTGGTCTACGAGAGCGAGGGTGAACGCGAGGACTTTGAGCGCAAGTGGTGTGGCGCGCCAGTGGCTTTGAGCGGCATCCGGCTGCAGGCTCGTGAACGGGGTGGCGACGTGTTGGCCGGCGCGTTGGACACGCGGATAGTGACTGCGCTGGCCGAACAATACCTGCCCATGCTTATCGTTCCTCCAGACAGCGTAGGGCCGATGATTGCCCGGTTGCGCGGCACCAGTCTGTGGGCCCGGCGACTCACCGTCCGCTTTATCAACGGCACAGCCGACGACGGCTACCGAGCTTTGTTGGGCACCGCCGCGTTTCATGCCCACGCTGAACTTGTGGGCCACTTTTTGATGAAGGAACGGTTGAAACCAGAAGCAATAATCATTTAAGAGCCATAAATCAGACCGGCATCCCTGCCGTTGCCATCTCGCGCGCAGGGAGTTCGGGCAACCGGGCCAGCACATCGAGATACCACCACCAGTGGGCGGCCGGCACATTCTCGTCACGACGCCAGGCTTCCAGATCGGCAATCCCTTGCATGGCCTGGTAGAAACGTCCAGCCTGTTGCAGGAGAACTCTATCGGCTTCTGCCAACCGGGCGCGCTGTCCGGCCGTCAGATGGGCCTCGCCTTCCCCGAGTCATAAGCGAGCCAGGGCCGGAGACGCCAAGTCCTCCGGCCCCAGCAAAGCGAAAAGCTGGGCTACGCCAGGTACTCATCCAGCATCACCATCGCCGGCGCTGTCACCCGCCCGACCCAGCGGCGGTCGTTGGTCACAATGGCATCCGCGCCGGACAGCCGCGCCGTGGCGACCTGGACCGCGTCTGGCGTCCGCAGGCCGGTAGCGGCCTGCACGAGTGCCGTCTCCCGCGCCAGGACAGCGTCCAGCGGCACCAGACGCAGGTTGGGAAAGTGAGTGAGATAGAGCTCGTAATCCTGCATCGCCTGCCGGTCCCCCGCCTTGGCCGGGAGTG
>Ga0114922_10004568_pt1 | contig 12835 bp, 12 predicted proteins | sample AartaG_FD_100975 | JGI IMG/M metagenome (GOLD analysis project Ga0114922, IMG submission 100975) | Deep subsurface microbial communities from Aarhus Bay to uncover new lineages of life (NeLLi) - Aarhus_00045 metaG | ecosystem: Environmental > Aquatic > Marine > Oceanic > Sediment | place... | reverse complement strand
GGGGTCGCCGTCGGGATTATAAAACCACCCCGTTTTGTCCGTTATCCAGTCGCAATACTCTTTTCCTTCGTCGGGAAGCGGAACTACTATTGCCGCGAAATATTTATTGACCGCCGCCGCCCACAGGAAATTCGCGCCGGGTTTTGTTAACTTTCTCTCGCGGATTGCCTTATCGAGCTGTGTCTTTGCGTCGTCGATGTCTTTCTGCGCCATGCCGTTGTTTTTTGCTATAGCGAAGTCTTGCTTTGCCCTGTCGAGGTTTTGCTTTGTCTTTATAAGATCTCTCTTATCTTGCCTTGCACTGACAACCTGTCCCTGTGAATCTCTAAAACCTCCCACGACCTTTCTCATCTCGCTGCGAATACCCTCTCTGCCAAGTCCGCAGGGCCCGGATAAATTGAAGCGGACTTTCTGCTGGGTACCGCTGAGATTCTCGACGGTTATATTGTATTCCATCAGATAGCTGCCCGGGATGATTTTATAGGTTTTCGTAAGTTTCAGAACCTGCTCGTTCGTATCCTGGATTTGTATTATCGCCTCGAAGCGTGCCGTTTGCGAGCCGTTTGGGTCTTTCACAACGTCGAAGCTTCGCCAGCTCAACTGTTCGAGATGGAAGGGTCTAAGCAGTTTGCTCTGCGGATCCAGAAATAATCCGAAATTCGAGATGGCCATCGAAAGAATCTCACTGCCGTCGGCCTGATATACGGGGGAAAGGATTACTAACGGCTGGGGGTTCTTATAATCACGGTCGTCGAATCCGCTGAAAGTCGCTATTTTGATGGCTGCGCCTTTTGAGCTCAGCTCCAACTGGTAATTATAGCCGCTGTTGGGATCCACTGAGCCAAGCGTAACGCTTTTGGCCGGCGCACCGACGGCGCTGAAAGTAACAGAATCGTCCGCTGCTATCTTGGGCGGTTCCTCGGAAGGCGCATTCGCGGCTCCACTGTTCTGATTTTCCGGAGTGCTTTGCAGTAAGATGCAGGTCCCTGTATTTGTCCCCGGGCATTCAAAAATCCCGGACTCCACGACCATCCATCCGCACAAAACAACAAAACCAATCACGACCAAAGCTAAATATCGCATTTCGTATCTCTTATTTTAATTCTATTTTTGCAGCCAAATATTTCAATATTCAATAATAAATAATCAATTTCCTTTATCTTCCGTTCTGCAGCCGCTCTGCATGGAAGTTGTCCAGCCGGTCGATTGCTAATATCTTTTTCATCGTGGTCTTATAGTCATATTCGAGCCGGACAAAATGCACCTCGTTTTTGTCCGCGTATGCATAGCTGGCGCGGTTGTCTTTGTCCCTGGGCTGCCCGACCGAGCCGATATTGATAATCGCCTTTTCATCTTCGACAATCGGATAGACATTGCCAAGCTCGTTCGGCAGATAGAAGTCCGGCTCATCGAGAAAAACTCCGGGCATATGAGTATGTCCAACAAAGCAAATGTGTTTGACCCGCTCGAACAGCAGCCGTACCTTCATCGGGTTGGTATAAACATCGTCGGGAAAAATGTATTCGTTAATCGGCCTTCTCGGCGATGCGTGAATAAAATCTATTGTCGCCGAATTTGTTCCTAATTTGCTTGTGAGCGTCCGGCGCATCGGCAGCTCACCCAGAAAGCTCCAGCGCTTGTTGCGGGGCTGTTTTTCCTCCTCCATTTCCAGAACTTCCCGGCTCCAGAAGCTCGCCTGCTCTGCCCCGTAGTTGAAATTGGTCGGCTCATAAAAGACCGCATAATCGTGATTGCCGAGGATGCACCACTTGGTCTTGGCTATAATCAAATCCAGACATTCCTTCGGATTCGGCCCGTAGCCCACCACGTCACCCAGACAATAAATCGTCTTAATCCCCCGTTTTTCAATGTCAGCTAAAACCACGGTCAAGGCCTCGATATTCGAATGTATATCACTTACAACTGCAAACATAAACGCCCTTTAAGGGGCTCCCCCTTGGGGGTAGCCGGATAAAATCTACTTTTCTATACAGAGAACCACTTAAATAGCAAAAATATTCAAAAAATGCCAGAATAATAATTGCCTTTTGAAGAAAACACGGTTTTCATTGTGTGAACTCGACAGATTCAAAAAAGGCCTTTCTCTTTGGCCGTTGGTGCTGTTATAATACCCCACGTAAAAAATAAGACATGGAAAATGAAAAACAACCGGTATTTAGTTTTTAATTGCCGGGTTCCTCAATTTTGATTTTTTGCAATACGAGATAAGAAAATGGTAAGTATGAACCTGCTTGAAACTTGCGGATTGGTAAAAAGATATTCCGGACGGACTGTTGTAAACGAAGTTTCGATTACCATCCACCAGCGCAGTATCGTCGGGCTTCTGGGACGAAACGGCGCCGGCAAAACAACGTCCTTTAGAATGATTATGGGGATGGTTGTTCCGAACAGCGGCTCGGTCATTTTCGAAGGACAGAACATTACGAAATTCCCGATGTATAAACGCGCCCGGCTGGGCCTTGGTTACCTGTCACAGGAACCAAGCATCTTCCAGCGTCTCAGCGTCCGAGACAATCTCTATGCCATTCTCGAAACCATGTCCATCACAAAGGCTCAGCGCAATCGCAAGGCCGATATGCTCATCGAACGTTTCGCACTTACCGAGGTTGCCAAAAGCCAGGGAAGGTTCCTCTCCGGCGGCGAGCGCAGAAAGCTCGAAATCGCCCGTGCTATGGTAACCGACCCTTCATTGATTCTTTTGGATGAGCCCTTCAGCGGCGTTGACCCTATTGCCGTTAAGGACCTGCAGCAGGAAATACGCCGGCTTGTCGTTTCCGGCGTCAGCATTCTCGTTACCGACCATAACGTCGAGAGAACACTGGAAGTAGTCGATAAAGCATATATCATCGACCACGGCAGGGTCATAGGGGCCGGCCCCCCGGCTGAAATTATTCGTAACGAAACCGTCATAAAATCGTATCTTGGAAATACGTTCGCCGGTGACGAATTCGATGACAGATAAGCTCTAATGCAAAATACGGAACATGAAAAATGATTGATTTAGAGAAGTGTCAAATAACGCGTTATCCTTCTGAGGTTTTAGCTAACAAAGCCGAGCCGGTCGAAAAGATCGACGAAAATATCCGTCAGTTTGTAAAGAAAATGGTCGAAATTATGATGGAACGCAAGGGCATAGGCTTTGCTGCGCCTCAAGCCGGCGTGTCATTGCGGCTGTTTATAATATCACTCGACGGAACAGCACAAAACGTCAAGGTTTACATAAACCCGACTGTTATCCCCAACGGTGCGCTTGTCTCGAATGAAGAAGGCTGCCTGTCTGTGCCGGGTGTGTTTACCAAGATTCGAAGATACAAAAAGTGTAAAGTTACCGCCACAGACCTCGATGGAAAGGAATTCAGTGAAGAAGCAGAAGGACTCTATGCACGGGCACTCCAGCACGAGTACGACCATATCGAAGGCATGACAATTGTCAACCGTATGACGCAGACCGCAAGAATTGCTCACAGAAGACAGCTTAAAAAACTAACAGAACAAAATAAATAAAAGCGATAGATGAGTGGATGGGCAAATTTGTACATCAACTAATATAAAAACTCATTTACTCATATACGAATAAACCCATTTGGAATAGCAAATGAAGATAGTATATCTCGGTAGCGGCAAGTTCGGCATTGAGTGCCTGAATGCGTTGAATAGCTCGTGCCATGATTTGAAATTTATCGTAACCCAGCCCCCGAATCCTGCGGGCAGGGGCAGAAAACCAAACCCGACCCCGGCCGCACGCTGGGCGAATGCTAATTCGATACCTTTCGTCGAAACCGACAATGCAAACACCCCCGAGATGATTGAAAGGATAGCTGATTATAAGCCCGACCTGATTGTCGTAATTGCATTCGGCCAGAAAGTCGGCAACGACTTGATAAACCTGCCCCCGAAAAGCGCTGTCAACGTCCACGCCTCTTTGCTCCCGAAATATCGCGGGGCAGCACCGATAAACTGGGCGATAATCAACGGCGAAACCGAAACAGGCATCAGCATAATAACCTTAGCTGAAAAAATGGACGCAGGCTGTGTCCTGGGCCAGTCAAAAACCGATATCGCCCCCGATGAAACCGCTGACCGGCTGCACGACAGACTGGCGCAGATCGCGGCGCCGTTATTACTCAAGACAATAGACCAAATCGCCGACGGCTCGGTTGTTTATACCGAGCAGGACCATTCCAAAGCCACCCTCGCTCCAAAGCTAAAAAAATCCGATGGCTTTATAGATTTCAATGAACCCGCCGGGTCTTTGGAAAGAAAAATACGCGGCTTCTGGCCCTGGCCCGGCGCATCTGCAAACTACCTGTCTAATAAAACCGGCAAATCCATCCGAGTTACTATTGCTATGTCACAAGTAACCGAGACCTCAAATCCCACTGGCTTATCTCCGGGAACGTTGGATGAAAACCTGAATGTAATCTGTGGTACAGACGCCTTAAAGATTACAAAAATCAAGCCGGCCGGCTCTCCGCTTATGGATTTTAAAGACTTCTCCAACGGAAGGCAAACCCGGCCCGCCGATTTGTTTATAAAAATTGACAAGTAAGATATGGCCGGTCAAAAACCAAAATCCGCCCGCACTATCGCAATTGAAACCCTGAATCGCTGCGACCCAAAACGCAGCTATGCCGCCCCGGTCCTGAACAAGCTGCTAAGCGAAACCAATCAGAAACAGCGGGCCACAGACCTTGTCCTCGGAACGATAAGAAACCGCCATGCTATCGATACTGTTATAGCCGCGTTCTCCGGCCGGCCCGTCGATAGGATACCGGACAAACTGCTCAACATCATCCGGGTTGGGACCTGCGAGCTTGTATATTCTCCTGTTACAGCTCAGCATTCCATCGTCAACGAGGCGGTCGAGAACGCAAAAGCCCTTATAGGCAAAAAACAGGTCGGCTTTGTAAACGCGGTTCTGCGCCAAATCACAAGAAGCATAACAAACCGCCGGATTGACCTGTCACAGAGCAATCCTGGACGTACTCTTTGCCAGACCCCGGAAACAGGCTGCGAATTTGACAGGGATTTTTTACCCGACCCTGAATCTTCTCCGGCCGATTACCTCAGTACAGTCTTTTCACTGCCCGGATGGCTTATATCCGATTGGCTCAGCGTCTTTGGTCCGGAATTGACCCGCCGGATATGCCTGGCATCAAATCGAAAACCCGGTATTTACTTAAGACCCAATGTCTTAAAAACGACAGTGCAGGAATTATCCGAAAAGTTTCGCCTTGCTGATATTGAAATCGAAATAGTTCCGCAAGACTCGATGATAAGAGTAAAAAGTCCCCGCACAATAACCGAACTGCCCGGTTTCGCCGAAGGCCTGTTTACCGTTCAGGATATTACAGCTTCACGGGTGGTAAGAATGCTCAGCCCTCGGCCCCACTGGAAAATACTCGACCTCTGCGCCGCGCCGGGCGTAAAGACAACTCAGTTGGCCGAAATTACCGGCGATTCGGCGATGATTATTGCAACCGATATCGACGCCGAGCGGCTCAGAAAGGTCGAAGAAAATATAACACGCCTCGGTATCAAGAGCGTCGAAGTAGTTCCTTATGAGCAGTTACAAACTTCTCAATTCTCAATTCTTAATTCTAAATTCGATTGTGTCCTGCTGGATGTCCCTTGCTCGAATACCGGCGTATTGGCCAGACGCATCGAGGTACGCTATCGCATAACTCCGGATGCAATAAAGAAACTTATCAAAACGCAAAGCGAGCTTCTCAATACCGCCGCGTCAATGCTCAAACCACATGGAATAATCTGCTACAGCACCTGCAGCATACAAAAAGATGAAAACAATAATCTTGTAAAAAACTTCCTGCGAAAAAACCGAAATTTTGTACTCAACGCCGAAAAGCTCTCTTTCCCATCGGCTGAGCGCCTCGACTGCGACGGCGGTTATACGGCAATCCTCGCCGCAAAATGATGACAAGTATCCGCAATTGAGTATCGAGCTGTTTTTTGCATTTACAAACACAATCCACAACTTTTCCACAAACCATATTTACGATGTGCAAAACCTGTTAAAAACATTTTTTTTTCGCGCGCAAAGTCAATAACCACAGAGACCTTTATCGGGTGGAAAAGAAATTTGCCAAAACGCGATTGATTTGTTTTCGAGTTGTCCAATAATAAGCACATTATCAGTATTATTAGTTTTTCAAAGTGGCTTTGCTGCAAAGAATGAATTAGCTTATAAAAGAATGGATTCTTGTCCTGCAATTAATGGTTGAGCTTTTGTTCGACTTCTTGCAGGATGAAGGCCTTGCGAATAAAAACTTGGCACCGGGAGATTACAATGGCCAGCGCAATCACGGATGAGAGTTCTCGTACCGCAGCGTCTCAGATAAGTGAAATTAATGAAGCTCTTTCTGAGCAGGTGGGACCGCAGAGGTTTCGGATATGGTTTAAAAATTCGACCAATATGACGCTCGCCGACGGATATTTGAAAGTCGGCGTACCGAATCTTTTTATAGCGAACTGGATTGAGAACCATTTTTCAAAAGAAATAAGCAGGGCCGTTCGGACTGTCACCGGCGCAGAGGCAAAGATAACTTTCAGAATCGACCCGGAACTGTCAGGCCACCAGAGACGAACCAGGCTGGATTCGAAGGCCTCCGCAGCGGATGGCTTGACTTGCAGGCAGGGCGGCACCGGCAAAACCGGACAGTTGGCCCGGACCGGCGTTCACGGACGTCACAGGAAAAAACTAAAACTTTCTCTGGAGAATTTTGTTGTAGGCTCCTCGAATGAGCTGGCCTACAACGCTGCCAAAGTAGTCGTAAATGAACATCAAAGCCCTTTTAATCCGCTGTTTATTCACGGAGGACATGGGGTGGGAAAAACACATCTGCTGCAAGGGATTTGCAATGCAGTGTGCGAAAAACGCCCCCAGACTAATTGGCTATATCTCTCAGCGGAGGATTTTGTCAATCAGTTTGTGCTGGCCTTGAAGACAAAAAAGCTGGAGGCTTTTCGACGCCGAATGCGGCAAACGGATTTGTTGGCAATCGACGACATTCACTTCTTGGCCAGCAAGCCTTCGACCCAGGAGGAGTTCCTACATACGTTCAATACCATCAGTCTGGCCGGCAAACAGGTTGTGCTGGTCTCCGATGCCCATCCGAAAATGATTGGACAGCTCTCCGAAAAGCTCATCAACCGCTTCGTCTCCGGGATGGTTGTAAAAATTGACAATCCTGATTTCCGCACACGCTGCCGGATATGCAGGCAGTACCTGAAAAATCAAAACTTAAAACTAAATACTCAAAACTCGCAAATCCCCGAAAGCGTAATAACGTACATCGCCGAAAATCTCCGCTCGAACGTCCGCGAGCTGGAAGGGGCCCTGCTCAAAGTAATTGCATACTCGGCCCTGAAAAACAATAAAATCACACTCTCTACGGCCAAGGCCGTTCTCTCCGAACATCTGGACAGGTGCGACCCCATTGTCCATGTTTCCGATATCGAGACATCCGTGGCCGCCTATTTCGGCACGACCCCCGCTAATTTGCACTCGTCAAAAAAAGATAGGACCGTCGCTCTGGCCCGGCATTTCAGTATGTATCTGACAAGAAAGCACACGAAGATGTCCTCCTCCGAGGTCGGCAGATTTATGGGCAATAAAAATCACGCCACCGTATTAATGGCATGTAAAAAAATCGATGGTTTCCTCAAGAGAAACGGCGAGCTTAACTGGCAGGGCCCTGAAGGAAACAAAGTCTGCAAAGCCAGAACAATTCTTGCCCAGCTCGAAGCCGGCCTCTAAACTCCCGGGAATTGTCTCAACAGACTATTTTTTATTTGCCTTCAGGTTCTATGTTGCTTATCCGGAATACATAAGCGTATTGGCTCTTTATCCTGTTCGTATCTAACTCGGGAGTAGTTATCACCAGATTGTTGTTATCCACCTCCCAAAGCAGCTTTTCTCCCGTTCCCAAAAAGGTGATCTCCGTATCGCTGTCCGCCCTGACATTCTTCAGGGTTAGCTTTCTGCCGGGCCACCTCGGCGTAATCGCATACAGATTTCCATTCTTAAAAGTGAACAGAACTTCCTTAAAAGCCTGGCCCTCAGGCGGAGCAATGGTTTGTTCCAGAATATTGAACTTGGACATGTATTCCTTTCTCTCGGTCTTCGGGACACGACCCGCACTCCACTGGCAGGGCGCCTTCCACATTCTTGTACCGTAGATAGCTTGGCCGTTGGCCTTTAGCCACGTCCCGATGCCCAGCAGGCGTTCCTGCATAACCACAGGAATCTTGCCGTCGGCTCTCGGCCCGATATCCAGACAGAGGTTCCCTCCGCGGCTCACGACATCAATCAGCATTAGGACCAGCTCCTGGGCGGTTCGATAGTCTCCCGCATCTTCGGCACGGTTGTAGCCATAAGAAAAACCCATGCCGCGGTTCTCTTCCCAGGGGTGAGAATCGTCATCCATACCTGAACCGTATTCGGTCGTATAGAATCCGCCGTGTTTGTGCCGAATTCCTTTGCCCCAGCGGTCATTGATGACCAGGTCCTTCTCATTCGGTGCGTTGTTGAAAAGCCAGGCTAATAGTTCCGGACTTCTCCACTTCTCCCAGCTCATCTCCCATTCACCGTCAGACCAGATTATGGCCGGGCGATAGCGCCTGACAAGGTCTTTGAACTGGACAAACATATGCTCCTCGACAAAGCGCTCCTTATCGCTTTTCCACAAGGGATGGTACCATTCATACAAAGAATAATAGAGCCCGACCTTGATGTTCTTCTTCCGCATCGCTGAGGTAATGTCCCCCACAATATCTCTCCTGGGGCCGACCTTCACCGGATTGTAATTCTCGCCATAAGTCTGCTCTGCTTCCCGGCTTGGCCACATCGTGTATCCTGAATGGTGCTTGGTTGTAAATACTATGTACTTCGCCCCGGCCTTCTTAATCAGCTCGGCCCATTCATCCGGATTCCACAGCTCAGCTTTGAACATAGGGGCAAAATCCCTGAACTCGAAATTCCTGCCGTAAGTCCTGACATGGAAATCGTGCACCTTGCCCTCGAATGATTTCTGCCGGAGCCAGTATTGATACCATTCCGAATAGTTACCCTTTGGGGTCCACGCCGGAACCGAATACAAGCCCCAGCAAATGAAAACACCGAACTTGGCGTCTGTGAACCACTGTGGAGTTGGCCGTCCGTCGATAGACTCCCAGTTCGGCTCATACCGCGGCTTCCCGGCTGCAAAGCCCGTTTGCAGCAAGACACCGAATAAACACACAACGCTTACGATTCTTCTCATCTTCATTCTCCTTACCGAACCCCTGATCTTTGGTGACAGATGCAGACTCAGCCCCTGCCAGTAATCCTGTATATCTTTTATCGAATGAACTTATGATAAGATGACCGGATTTTATTTCAATAGTATTTTTCAGTTGAATAGAGCCGCATTTGCCGATGACAACACTTCTGTAATACATGCGGCCAAAGCCAGCATAAGTAGGTCGGGCAAACTGCTCGGCTTTTTTTATTGCGCAAATGCTACTAAGAAAATGCAACCTTTCCGCTGTCTGTGCATTATAATAAGTGAAGATTGACTCCGGAGTAATGAAGATGGCAGGCAATGTAATAGAGTACCAAATGGGATCCCAGGCCGAAATTATGGACGAAGACCAAGTTCTGGTTTCTGCGGCCAGAGAAGACACAGAAGCCATGGGAAGGCTCTATGACAAGTACTATAGCGAGATCATCGGTTACATTTACCATTGCACCTTTAACAGCACCGTTACCGAGGACCTGACATCAAATGTTTTTCTTTCAGCCTTAAAGCATATAGGGCGATACAAGTGGAGGCAAATTCCCTTTCGTGCCTGGCTTTATCGTATCGCCACCAATGAGGTCCGGATGTACTGGCGCCGTCAAAAACGTTTCGTGGCCATCAGTCTTCAGTCGGACAGTGGCAGCCAACAAGAGCAGAACCGCAAACTTGAAAGTGGCAATCCATCAGCCGGTGACAGCGTGGCAGCGGCCGAAGAATACCGGCTGGTTCATAAGGCGCTGTTGGAGCTGCGAATGAAATATCGAACGGTGATTATCCTGCGTTACTTCGAAGACAAGGTAATTGCAGAGATATGTGAGATCACCGGAAGAAAAGAAGGCACAGTTAAGGCCCAGTTGCACCGCGGGCTGGCCAAGTTACAGGATATCCTGGTGCGTTGGGGTGTGTTGCCGGAATAGTTAGGAACAGAACCATGAATAAGAATATTGAGAAAATTGATAGATACCTCAAAGGTGTTGCTCTGCCGGAACATGTTTCCGAACAGCATCGACGACAGTTGCGCCGGCAGATTCTCAACAAAATAGAAAGGAAACAGATTATGTTTGTTAGAAAAAGAGCGTGGAAAGTAGCTGCGGTAATTGCCCTGATATGCACGGGGGTCGTGGCTGCAGCAGTAGTAGGAGTTAAGATTCAAAAGTACTACTTCGTAGGCAAACACCCCGAAGCTGGTTATCTACTGAGTTCTGAAGACGGCCTGAAAGGGAGAACCATCCCTGAGAGCTGGGCTGACAGTCCGGAGCAGGCGGTGGAGACCGCAGAGGAAATTGACCTGCTTCGCCAACAGGACGCCAGAGAATTGATGAGAGTTGTCGAAAAGGAGGTGAACGGCAAGCTGATCAGAAGAACGTTCATATTCAAGTACGTACTTGCGGACGGTCGCGTAATTAAGAGTAGCGACACTGATCCTGACTTTAACGAGTCTATGACCGAAGTGGAAGAGGAAGAGCTTATCAGCCTCCTGCGAGCAGATGAATATGTGACAATTGGCTTTGAGAAAAAGGAATTCAGGGGACGCACGTTCTCCTTCGAGCGCAATCGGTTTGTCCTCAGCGACGGAACCGAAGTTATCTGGTCCGTCGGCAGGCCCGGTGAAGATAATCAGAGCGAGGTAAAGACGATTGTTAAAGACGCGAAAGAAGCGGATCAAATCCTAAAAGACAAGCGGGAAATAGCGACCCTGCGTAAGCAGGACAAGAGGAAGTTGATAGGGGTCGATGAATTAGTGGCCAACGGTGAACTGGACAGGAGAGTGTTCGTGTATCAGTATCAACTCTCCGACGGCCGAACCATGGATTTGCGGGAAGGTGACGAACTCAACTTCGCCCTGAATAAAACGCAAAGACAGGAATGGGTTCAGTGTAAGAATAGCGGCTCTGGAGAGGACCTTGGTACATACGAACAGAACGTCAAGGACCGCTTGTTCGTATTTGAACGGCAGAAATTCACTCTGAGCGACGGAACCGAAGTAATCTGGTCATTCGGCACCCTCAAGGACGGCCAGTAGTTTCGCGACTTAATCGTATCCCCCAAAAAGGCTGAGTCTGTCTGGCTCGGCCTTTTTTATGCGCTTATTCAGGTGAATAATGGTGTTTGTTTGGTAAAATAATATTTTGGAAAAAACTTTATTTTTATATACCAAAAACAGCAGCCCAGTTGACCTCAGTTAAATATTGGTGAGTTCAAACCAATCGAAGTGCATTTCTAGGCCACCCAGACCACGTAATTTTCTGAACAACTGTGGACTAAGTATTCTATCTGCAATTCTACTGCCTCGCCTTGTTGCTTGGCGTAGCGTCGGCCGGTAAATCACCAAGGGCGAATTGAATCCCCGCCAGATAATGCTGAAGTATCGGCGGATTCCAGAATGTCTGCGGATTATGGCCCAAAAAGCAATAGAACACCCGCCCTTTTCCATAGCCGCGTATCCAGCTTACAGCAAAGTCTTTGTCCTTATGGCGCTGCGGCAAAATAAATCGCCCGCTTATAATCTTGGTTTTATCCATATCAATACTAAGCAGAACACGGAGCTTATCACGTGAATAGGGCTTCTGAAATTGGAATACCTCGTCACTGATTCTAAAGCCCTCGCCCTTAAAGGCCGCATTGAGCGGATGACTGGGCTCATCCAGTTTAATGGTTATCCATTCGTTGTATTTCCAGGGATGGCCGCCGTTTTCATAAGCCCCGAGCATCTCACCAAACTGAGGCCATTGGTCGTATTTCGGCCACTGCACAAAAGTCGCGGCCGCAGCGTGAATGCCTATGAATCCTTTACCTCCGGAAATAAAATCCAGCAGGCTTTTCTTGAGCTTTGTATCCGTAAAAAGCACCCCCGTCGTATTGTTAAAGCATATCGCATCGAATTGCCGAATATTCTCCGGCCTGAAAACGTCTATATCGCTGCTGACCACTGTTTCATAAACCTTTGTTTTTCGCCCCATCATTTCAATCGCAAGATTGCCGTAAGGAATCGATGCATGCCCTTTTCTCACAACACCGTCCCAGATATCCATATTGAAAACCAGCAGTTTTCGTGCCCGTTTCGCCGCGGCCGGTGCCTTTTCCGGCAGGGCGTTTTCAATTCTTTTTCTCTCCTGTGGCGAAATAGCCCCAACCGAAATACTTGTTAGAAATAATAAACACCAGAACGCAACTAAAGCTGTCTTGATACTTTTCAACTTCTGTCTCATTTCCTTATCCTTATTAGCTTTTCTTAAATTTTATGATTATCCTGAAGCCTAAAGATTATGGCGATGAACATAAAAATGATATCTATAAGATGTTTACAAATACCATGGACTTCGCATGGCTCGCGTCAACATGCTATTCGCTCTTTCATCGTTAATGAATTCCTCCTTTTCCGGGTCCCATCGGAGCTTCCGGCCCAGCCTTATGGCAATATCATCGATGTGGCAGATAGTGTCCGAGCGGACCGCCGACTCGATCGGGCATATCGTTTTATTTCGGGTCTTAACGCAATCCAGAAAATTACGCCG
>Ga0114922_10004567_pt1 | contig 12835 bp, 7 predicted proteins | sample AartaG_FD_100975 | JGI IMG/M metagenome (GOLD analysis project Ga0114922, IMG submission 100975) | Deep subsurface microbial communities from Aarhus Bay to uncover new lineages of life (NeLLi) - Aarhus_00045 metaG | ecosystem: Environmental > Aquatic > Marine > Oceanic > Sediment | place: Aarhus... | reverse complement strand
GCGCAGCCGCGGCGAAGCCGTCGGTTCTCAGGAACAGGTAGAGCAGTGGCGCTGCGAGCCCGAGTCCGACAACCGTGACCGCCTTGCGTCCAATTCGCTCAGAGAGCCGGCCGCCCACGACTCCGCCAACAGCTCCCGCTAAGCTGAAACCGAACAGTGCCCAGCCTCCGAGAACCAGGGTGAGCCCACGTCGCTCGATCAGAATGGGCACGAATGTGGTGAAGGTGGTCACTGTCGCGCCCCGCAGCATGACCACGAGGTAGAGGATGATGAGCGGCACAAGCCAGTGGCCCGGCGTGGGCCCCGCTGGGTGAGATGAAGCTTCTCGTCTGCTTTCCGCCGACCTCGGCACTGCGGCAATAAGGACTGCGGCCGCGGCGAGGCCGATCGGCATCGTGATCCATGTCCGGCCGAGTCCGAGCTGCGACACCAGCACAGTGATCAGCACCGAGCCAGCTCCGTATCCCAGGTTGCCGCCTGCGGTGAAGACGGCGATAGCCACTCCCGTGTTGCGGCGCGCCAGTGCGGTCGTCAACGCCGCACCCTGGGGGTGGAAGGCCGCTGTGCCCACGCCACCGAGGATCAGGACGACCAGAAGGAGCTCGTAGCTGTTTAGAAGCCCCAGCCACGACATCGACAGAGTTGTTGCCACGGGAGCGGCGATGGCCAGCGTGCGGCGTCCGACGCGGTCGCCGAGGAAGCCGAACAGAGGCTGGGATAGCTGCGAAGTCAGGGTGACAATGGACACGAGAAGCCCGGCACTGCTGTAGCTCAGGTCGAGTCGCGCGGCGATAAGCGGCAGCAGCGCGGGCAGGAATGCCATGTACATATCGTTGGCGCCGTGGTTCAGGGCCAGCGCGGCGACGCCCTGCCAGGGGGATGCGGTGGAACGACGCATCTCAGGGGAATCCGATATCACTCTCTACCCTAGAGGCCGGAGAGGGCGTCGGAGCCGGTTGTCGGGGCATCTTGCCACCAACCCTTGAGGCTCCGACTGGTCGTCTGGTCCCGAGATGCAAGTGAGTGCTCGCCCATCGTGGAGAAAGCGAGCGAGCGGTACTCGTAGAGAGAGGGGTCACCTGGGTCCGCAGCGATCGCGGCCGTCGCAAGAGAAGCGAGCTGCTGTGCATATGGGCGGGCCTCGAACGTGAGGCCCGCAGAGGTACAGGAATCGACGATGTCATAGAGGGTATCAAGCGGGTAGGTGGATATCTCGAGCGCTTGCCCGAACCTCTCGCGACTGGCTTCCTGATTCCCTTCGCGGAGTTCCAGGAGGCCCATGCCCACGTGCATGGTCGGTGACTCCTGGCCGAGCGCAGCCGCCTCTTCGAAGGCGCGGCGCGCCTCCTCGTACTTCGAACGCCTCATAGCGACTATGCCCTTGTACACCAGGATCTCGAAGGCGCTCTCGTGCTCCGCGGCCGTCTGCTCCAGTGTCTGTTCTGAGAGGGCTACATCGCCGAAGCTGAGTGCCGCATCCACGGCAGCGGCCAAAGCCATCGCGCTCGTCGGATCGTTCTCGTACGAATCCGAATAGTACTCATATGCGTCGCCGGGGTACCCGTCGGCCATCTGCTGTTCGCCCACCATATACTGTGCGTCTGCCACCGTCCGGCGGATGAATCTGTCAAGCGGCCTCAATGCAAGCGCCTGGTTGACGGCGTCCAAGTATTGCCCCGGGGAGTCGTACGAGTAGAGGAGCTGTCCGCGCATTAGCCACCGACCCGCCTGGCGCGTGTTCGCGGCATCGTAGAGCGTCTGCGCATTCAGGCGCTGCACGCACATCTCATTCAACCGCTGTCTAATCTCGTAGGGGGAGACTCGCTCGAACGCCGTCAACACGGCCGGCATAGTCGAAGCGACTCCCGTCAGAGTGATCGCCTTCGGAGCGCTGAACTCCAATATCGGGAAGTCCGTACGGTTGCGGGGCGCGCCGATTGCCATCTCCCGCAGTTCTTCGGGTCCGGCCACGTACCAGCCCAGAACATCCCCAGGGGCATGGACGCCCATGTCGAGCAGTGCCGAGGCCACGGTCGGATCCGACATGTGGTCACCCATTCGGTCGAGATCGACGCGGAGCGGCCCCTTCGAGCCGATCAGCACTGTGTCAACCCCACAGAACCACATGGAGGCATTCGGGAAGGCATCCACGAATGTCCCGACGATCATCGCGAAATCCCGCGCCGACAGGTGATAGAGGGGCAGATACTGGGCGATAATCCCGCCCTCGCGAAGGTGCTCCTTGCATGCCTCCCAGTGCTCGCGCGAGTACAGGGTGGCCGCTCCCGAGACAAAGGGATGGAACGGGTCGGAGCTGATGACGTCGAACTGCTTTCGCGTCGCCTTCATGTAGTTCGCGCCGTCGTTGAAGACCACGTCGACCTTGGGGTTGTTCAGCACGTCGTAGTTCCATTCCGCGAACTTCTCGGTGCCTCCAGGGACCTCCGGCGAGATCTCGACTATCGTCAGGTGCTCGACCGTCGGGTAGATGGCAATGCAGCCGCTTGACACACCCGCACCCATACCTATCACGACGGCTTCCTTTGGATCTGGATGAAGCAGGACGGGGAGATGGCCGGCCATACGCAGAAGCCGCATATCGTACAAGTAGGTCGTTGCCACCGGCTTTGCGTTGATGGAGATGATCTTGTCGCCCCAGCCTGTCTGGAGCACGTCGACAGAAGTCGTGACCCCTTCCTTGTGGTACAGCAGGCGCTGCATATGACGGTCGGTCACATCTACCGTCGAGCCGCCCATCCAGCTCACGTAGTACCCGCCGGCAAACGGCCCCCACCCGGCGAAGAGAAGCTTCGTGGAGAAGCGGGGGTGCACGAAGGCGAGCAACAGAACCAGCGCTGCCGCCGCGGCCGCAGTCCCCGCGCGCAGACTCCGAGGCCACGGCTTTGCCAGGCTCACCGCGAGGGTGCCGCCTACAAGCATCAGGAACAGAGCGGCTATCGTTAGCGAGGGCTGGAGGCCGAAGTACTTCACCAGCACGAAACCGCCCACCAGCGAGCCGAGGATACCGCCCAGCGTATTGACCGCATAGACGTCGGCGACCGTGCGCCCTACGCGATCGAGGCCCAGCGAGTACATGCGCACCAGAATTGGGAAGCTCGCCCCCGACAGGAACGCCGGAATGAACACCAGCAGGAAGCTCACCACGAACTGGGTGAGCACGACCAGGCTCCAGACGCCGGAGGTCCAGTCGAAGAGCTGTAGGAACGCGAACGGGAGTCGGTTGATTATCGCGGGCCCCAGCGCCGCGCAGAAGCCGCCGAGGAAGAGCAGAGCCGCAGCGACCGCGCCCCGGTTGCCCACCCGGTCGGCCACCGGCGCGAAGACCGCGCTGCCCACGGCAATGCCAACAAGTACGGCGGTGAGCATCGTCGAGAAGGCATACGTCGAGGCGCCGAGCACCAATACGAGGCTGCGCGTCCACACGACCTCCAGTGCGAGGATCGCCAGCCCCGAGGAGAATGCCAGCGCTAGGATGATGCGCTCCGACCGGCGGAGTGGCACCGGGGGCGCCGGGGGCGTCGCGGGCTCGAGCGGCCGATGCGGGCGCCGGCTCGGGGCGAGGCTCGGCGACGCGCTCAAGAGGACGGCCACTGCAGCGAGGAAGAAGTTCCCCATCGCTGCGGCGAGAGTTATGCTGGAAATCCCCAGCACCGGAAGCAGCAAGAACCCCGCGCAGAAGGTGCCGGCGACCGCTCCGAACGTGTTGACGGCGTATAGCCGGCCGACGTTGAGTCCAAGCACCTCTTCGCGATCCACCATCAGTTTGCTCAGTACAGGAAGCGTCGCGCCCATCAGTGTGGTGGGGATCGCCAACAGTACGAAAGAGACGACGAATCGGAAGAGCGTGAACAGGCTGAAGCTCTCGCTTATCTGGCTATACACTGCCGGGTAGGTGGCCTCGACGAGACGGAGGAGGATCGGCAGCAGCAGCGCGTAGACCCCGATCGCGCCCTCCAGGATGCCGTAGACGAGAAGTGGATGGGCACGTGTCCGATCGATGATTCGACCGGCGACGTAGCTGCCGATGGTCAGGCCCGCGAAGAAGGCCGCCAGCACAGTGCTCACAGCATATGTGGTGATGCCGAAGACCAGTCCGAACTCCCGAACCCAGATCACCTCGTAGATGAGACTGGTCATGCCTGACAAGAAGAAGAGCAAGTACACGACCATCGCCCAGCCGCGGCGCGCCGCCGCGCCGCTGGCCGGAGCTGTCGTCGCTGTATCGCTGTACCCCATCATTCACCTCGTTGATGTCGGCGGCCGCTCTCGCCGGCAGGCAGGTATCATCGAGCGCGGCCCGAACTCATTTCCGTGCTCAAGCGGAGCTTCCTTCCGTGTGGCATATGCGGTGGGATGGGCGCTTAGGAGGTAGTCCATGATCGTGAGAGTGGGGATCAGCGAAGGCGACATCGTCGGCGACACCAACGTCGCCATCCAGCAAGCGCTCGACGCGGTCGGCAACTACGGTGGGGGAACCGTCGAGCTCGCGCCCGGCACCTACACGCTCTACAACACGGTCCGGCTGCACCGGAATGTGCGGCTGACGGGAGCGGGCCCGGAGACGGTCCTCCGCAAGTGCGACGGCGCGCGCAGCGAATTCGCCGTCGATGCTGACTACGGCCAGAAGAAGATCACCGTGAAAGACCCAAGGGGCTTCCGGCCCGGCATGGGCGTCGTTGCTGCCGACGACCGCGCCGGCGGATGGCACGATACGGTGGCGACCATAACGGTCGTCCAGGGCAAAGTGGTCTACGTGGATACCGAGTTCCTGGCCGACTACGATGGTGACCACGGGGGCGCTCTGGTGAACGCGTTCCCGCTTGTGGCGGGCATAGACGTGGACTCCGTGACGATTGCCAACCTGTGCGTGGACGGAAACCGGAAGACCAACTGGCCGATCAACGGATGTGTCGGGGGAGGCGTCTACCTCCACCGCGCGCGTCGCTGTCACATTGCGGACTGCGTGGTGGGGGACTTCCATGGCGATGCCATCAGCTTCCAGACGAGCCAGGACATCGTCGTGGAGAACTGCGAGGTTTTCCGCGCGAGCGGCCTCGGCCTGCACCCCGGGACAGGCTCGGTGCGTCCCCTCATTCGCGGCTGCCGGTCACACGACAACGACGGCGACGGGCTGTTCCTGTGCTGGCGTGTCCAGGAGGGTAGATTCGAGCACAATGAGATCCTGAACAACAGTGGCAACGGCATCTCCATTGGACACAAGGACACGGACAACCTATTCGCCGATAACGTGATCCGGGGCAACAAGTCGCACGGCATCTACTTCCGCCGCGAGAAGGGCGCCAACGCGGGCAGCCGCAACACTTTCCGCCGCTGTACAATCGAGGACAACGGTGGCTGCGGCGTCTACATCGATGGCGCGACGACCGATCTTCTGTTCGAGGACAACATCATCCGCGACACGCGCGCCGGCACCGCGCGCACCCAGCGGATCGGCATCTACGCGGCAGAGAGCGCGGCCGGCATCAGGGCCGTTCGCAATCGCATCGAGAACCACATGGAAGCGCCCCTCCGAGGAGACATCGCCGTCGAGGAGTGATGCACAGCGGCCGCGCCGACGGGCTAGCCCGCCAGCGAGTCATCCCGCGCCTGCGCCTTCCGCGCCCCTCGTTCTACGAGCATCACGGCGCCGATGGTGGCCACGTAGAGAAGAACCATGGGGACCGCGGCGACCGTGAGGGTGATGGGGTCCCAGGTAGGTGTGATCACGGCGGCGAGCAAGAAGATGCCGACGACCGCCTCGCGCCAGCGCCGCTTCAGCATCGCGGAGTCCACGATTCCGATCTTGGCCAGCAGGACGATCACAATCGGAAGCTGGAATCCGAGCCCGAAGGCCACGTAGAACTTCAGCAGCAGCAGCACCGTCTCGTTCAGCGTGAGCCACGCCCGCGTATCAGGCGGAATATAGCGCAGCAGCACCGTGACCGTCGGTTTCGTGATTGCGTAGCCCATCGCTGCACCGAGCAGGAAAAGGAGACCGGCCGCGGGGACCAAGGGGCGCGCCGCCCGTCGCTCGCTCCGCGTCAGCCCCGGGGCCACGAAGGCCCACACTTCGTAGAGGATCAGCGGCGCTGCCAAGATGAGGCCGCCGACGAGCACGATCTCCAGCTTGACCAGCAGGCCCTCGAGCAGCCCTCGCACCGTGAGCTGCCCTCCGAGGCTCTCCAGCGGCTGCCGAATGGGTTGGACCAGAAAGCGGTAGACGGGCGCATAGACGAACCACATGGCCGCCATACCCAGCGCGGCGTACAGCAGCGTCCGCAGCAGACGGGCGCGCAGCTCCGCCAGGTGGGCCACCAGGTTGGCTCGCTCCTCTTCCGGCAATGAGGTATCTCCGTTCCCAGTTGCCTTTGAGTTCCGCAGCGCGTCGCGTCTTCCTGTGGCAAGCCGGTCCCGCAGGAGAACGGGCGCAGAGGCGGGAAGAGACTGCCGGAAGTGAGCGCGGCGTGGCGAGGCAGAGCGAGGGAATCCAAATACGCGTGAACGGCAGCTTATACCGGCTGGAGGTCGACAGCTCACGCAGTCTGCTGAGCGTGCTGCGCACAGAACTACGGTTGACCGGGACGAAGTATGGCTGCGGCGCGGGCGAGTGCGGCGCCTGCACCGTTCTCGTCGACGGGGAAGCGGTGCGCTCTTGTATCTTCCCAGCCGGCCACGCGCACGGGCGCACCGTCACAACCATCGAAGGCCTGGCGCAGGGGGGCCGCCTCCACCCGGTGCAGGAGGCCTTCCTCGAGGCCCAGGCATTCCAGTGCGGGTATTGCACTCCGGGCATGATCATGGGCGCAGTCTCGCTTCTGCGAAAGGAGCCAAACCCCACAGAGCTGGAGATCCGCCGGGCCCTGGCCGACCACCTCTGTCGCTGCGGAGTGTACCCGCGCATCATACGGGCCGTGCAGCTCGCGGCCGCGAAGATGGCCAAGTAGAGAAGGGAGCGGGATGAGCGAGGACGTCGGCCAGCAGCGGGAAGTCCCCATCAACCGCGCCGGCATGACGCGGCGGGAGTTCCTACGACTGACGGGCGGGGTCATAGTACTCTTCGCGCTGGCGCCGGCGGCCGAGCCCGGCACCGAGGGGCAGCCGGGCCCGGACTCGGCTGAAGACCTGAACGCTTGGCTCCGAATACAGCCGGACGGCCGCGTCACCATCTTCGCTCCCGTCCCCGAGGTCGGTCAGGGGCTCCGCACCTCGCTGGCGCAGATGGCGGCCGAGGAGCTTCGCGTGTCGGTTTCCTGCGTGGAGGTCGTGCTCGGCGACACTGCGAGGGTACCGCGTCTGGCGGCCGACCCCGACGAGCCCGCGCTTTCGGCGGTGGGAATGCGGGTCCGCGCGGCGGCCGCCGAGGCCCGGGAGCTTCTTGCGGCGATGGCCGCCGAGAAGTGGGATGTCTCGCGGGAGCTGGTGAAGCTCGATGGCGGGCAGGTGGTGCTGCTCCCCCGGCCTGGGACCGCGGCGTCCATAGGGGAGCTGATCGGCGGGCGCAGGTTCGTTCGCAGGCTCGGCCGGCCGACACCGCTCACACCACCGAGTGAGCATCAGATCATCGGTGAGTCCATCGCGCGGCTGGATGGGCCCGCCATCGTTCGCGGGCAGGCACGATACGTGGGCGACGTGCTGCTGCCCAACATGGCCTACGCAAAGCTTCTCCGCCCTCCGTGTCTCGGGGCGCGCCTCGTGCGGGCCGATACGCGCGCTGCGTCGGCCCAGCCGGGAGTCATCGCAGTCGTCCACGAGGGAGATCTCATCGCGGTCGTCGCCTCTCGGCCGGACCTCGCGGAGAAGGCGACTCGCTACATCCAGGCCACCTGGGAGGAGGGGGCGCATCCGGAGATGTCCACACTCTACCAGGACCTGAGGGAGAGCGCCGAACTTGCCGAGCCCGCACGGCAGCAGGGCGACGTCGAGGCCGCGCTCGCGGGAGCGCGCCGGGGCTACAGCGCCAGCTACCGCGCGGCCTTCGTCGCCCATGCCCCGATCGAGCCCCATGGCGCCGTGGCAACCACAGAGGGGGATACTGTTGTTGTGTATGCCAGCACGGAGCGTCCCTTTGCCCACCGAGAGGGGGTCGCAGACGCTCTCGGCTTGCGGGCGAGCCAAGTGCGTGTCATCACGACCGCGGTCGGGGGCGCCTTCGGAGGAAAAGACGGGGCGGAGATATCCGTCCAAGCCGCCCGGCTTGCGCGCGCGGTGGGCCGGCCCGTCATGCTGACGCAGAGCCGCGAAGAGGAGCTGACCTGGAACTACTTCCGGCCGGCCGCCCTCATCGACGTGCGGTGTGGTGTCGGCGAGACCGGGGGAATCATCGCATGGGACTGCGACGTCTTCAACTGCGGCGCCCGCGGTGCCTGGCCCCCATATGGCTTTCCGCATCGGCGACTGCGCTCGTACCGGTGTGATGCTCCGCTGCGGCAGGGCCCGTGGCGCGGCGCGGGCGGTCCCGCCAACGCCTTCGCCCGCGAGGTTCACCTCGACCACATCGCCGGTGAACTGGGCGAGGATCCCATAGATTTCCGGCTTCGTCACCTGTCCGACCGTAGGATGATTCGTGCTATCCAGGCCGCGGCTGAGCGCTACGGCTGGCGGGCCCATCGCCCTCCCACCGGACTGGGCGTCGGCTTTGCCTGTGCGCGGGACGGCGGCAGCTGCGTCGCCGAGATCGCGGAGGTGGAAGTGGAGCGCCTCTCCGGGCAGGTCTGCGTGCGCCGCGTCGTGGTCGCACAGGACAGTGGGCTTGTCGTGAACCCCGACAACCTCAGAAACCAGATCGAAGGCGCCGTGGTCATGGGTCTGGGCTTCACGCTGCGCGAGGCCGTGCGCTACGAGCAGGGACGCGTCCTCACGCGCAGCTTCGCCTCCTACCCCATTCTCACGTTCCGCGATGTCCCCAGGATCGACATACTGCTGCCGGCAAGTCGCGATCTTCCGCCGAACGGCGATGGGACGCCTGCCCTCTGTGCGATCCCGGCGGCCGTCGCGAACGCCGTCTTCGATGCAGTGGGCGCGCGCGTGCGCGAGCTTCCCCTTCCTCCTGCCAGCATTCGCGCCGCCGCCAACAGATGAGCGTGCGAGCTTCCCGCCATGGATCGGTGTAGATTGAAGCACATGCCTTACCGGCCGGTTGCACTTCTCACCGTCGGGCTGTGCGTTGCGATAGCGGCTCAATGCGTCGCACAGGAAAGGAAATGCAATATGGAGGTGTTCGTCGCTGACAGTCTCACAAAGGTCTTCCGCCGACCGGAGTCCGAGGAGCGCTCGCTGCTGGGGGGACCGGCGCGCATCAGCGCGTGCAGGCACGAGAGAGAATCGTTTCAAGTCGTCGTCGCTGCGGAGCGGCCCCTTCGGGCCGTCACGGTCGAGATGTCCGATCTTCGCAGCCACGAAGGAAATGCCGTGATCCCCGCCGGGAGGGCCCGCGTCAACCCCGTGGGGTATGTGCAGACACAGCGCCCTGTCTACGAGGTAGATCGCGTCGGCTGGTGGCCCGACCCCCTTCTGCCTCCGGGTCCCGTGGATGTCGCCGCCGACGAGAGACAGCCCTTCTGGATCACAATCCATGTGCCCGCATCGGCCTTGCCGGGCCGGTACACGGGCACCGTCCGCGTGTGCGCGGAAGGCGTTCCCACAGAGGAAGTGCAGGTTGAGCTCACCGTATGGGGCTTCAGGCTCGGCACAATACCGCCTCTGCCCTCCGCCATCGCGATCTACCCGCACGTGCTCGCGCGCTTCTACAACCAAGAGCCTGTCTCTCAGGCGACACTCCGCAGCTACTGGGATATGCTCTTCGCCCACCGCCTGAGCAGCGACGATCTGGGTGATCCCCTCGACGTGGGCGTGCAGGCCGTCATAGACGGCCGCGCCACTCCGCCGTTCGACTACCAGGCATTCGACCGGCGGCTGGAGTACTGCTTCGCCCGCGGTCTCACCGCCTTCCAGGCGGCACGTCTGCCTGGCTTCCTGGACAAGGGGCCGGACCTTACGCCGGAGGAGCAGGACCGCATCGTTGCCTATCTGAGCGACTTTGCAGGACACCTGGACGAGCGTGGCTGGCGCGAGCGCGCCTTCGTCATGGTCTGGGACGAACCGCGCGACGAATACGCGGAGCAGGTGGTGAAGGAACTGCAGACGATCCAGCGCGCCCAGCCCCCGCTGCTGGGCCGGCTGGACGGGCCAGTAACCGGCCCGCTCGTCGATAAGTGCCAGGGCCACGTCGATATTTGGGGCCTCCATATGCTCAACATCGCGCGCGGTGGTGCGGAGGCAACAGCCAACATCGAACGCTGGCGCCGCGAGAACAGGACGCTCTGGATGTACGTCGCCTGCGATGTGCGACACCCCTATCCGAACATCTTCATAGACTACCCGCTGATAGACTGTCGCATCCTCCCTTGGCTCTATTGGAAGCACGACATAGAGGGCTTCCTCTACTGGAGCGCGAACTGGTGGGGAGAGGGCAACCTAGAGGGGAAGAGCCCTGCCGAGAAGTGGCCGAATCGTCCCTGGGCGGCCGCGAACTTCATCGAAGACTGGAGCGGCGGGCACAACGAGTATAATGGCGACGGCCACCTCATCTACCCCGGGCCCGACGGCACCGCCCTCTCCTCCATCCGGCTCGAGGCTCTCCGCGATGGCCTCGAGGACTACGAGTACATGTGGCTGCTCGAAAGGGGCATCCAAGTTCTCGATGCCACCGGGTCCGATGCAGAACTGGGGGCCGAGGCCAGAGAATGGCTCGATCGCCAGTCCGTAGTGCGAAGCTTCACCGACTGGTGTCAAGACCCCGACGCGCTGTTCGCCGCGCGCGCGGAGCTCGCGGATCTCCTAACCCGCGTGCTCCGGGCAGCGGCCCCCTGATCCCACCCCGCAGATGGCCGAAAGAGAAGGGCGCCTCCCGGCGCCCTCCTCTCGCCTGGCCAAGCTCCTCGCTTGACTACTTCTTGGCCGCAGCGTAGCGCTGTGCGACATCATCCCAGTTGACGAGGTGGTCCATGAACGCCCGCGTCCACTCGGGCCGCTTGTTCTGGTACTTCAGGTAGTAGGCGTGCTCCCAGACGTCGAGGGCAAGGACGGGCTGGTCCCCCCATATAGTCAGGTTCTCGTGCTTCTCGGCCTGGAGCACTGCCAGCGTGTGGGTGGTCGGGCAGACCGCGAGAATGCCCCAGCCTGAGCCCTCCACCGCGTTTGTCGTTGCGAGGAAAAGCTCCGTGAATGCGGCGAAGCTGCCGAACTGATTGGCGATAGCTTCGGCCAGCTCGCCTGTGGGTTCTCCTCCTCCGCCCGGCTTCATGTTGGTCCAGAAGATCGAGTGGAGGATTTGCCCGGAACCATGGAAGGCCAGCGCCTTGCACGCCGCCTTCGCTCCGGCGAAGTCGCCCGCGGAGAGCATCTTCTGCACCTGCTCCTCCGCGGCATTCAGACCTTTGACGTAGGCTGCGTGATGCTTGTCGTGGTGCAGCCGCAGGGTCGCCTCGTCATAGTGGGGCTCGAGCGCGTCGTAGGCATACGGCAAGGGGGGAAGCTCATGTGCCATCTTGCACTCTCCTTTGCCTCCGTCCGGCGCCGCGAAGCCGAGCCTCGCCAGAGAGCTGGTGAGCGCGCCCAGTCCGGCAAGTCGCAGGAATTCGCGACGGTCGAGCTTCATTCGGTCCGGAGTCTTCTCGGTGTGGTTTAGGTCCCGAAGGACCTGCACTCTCTTGTCAGAGGAGGGAAGTCTTCCTGCCGGGCACGGGAACAACCGCCGGGGCTTTGTACGGCCACGACCACACACGCAGAGGAGCGTCGAGACGGGCGATCGGGCTGCTTCTGACGACATGGAGATCGCTGGGTTTATGCAACGAAGCAGTAGGAGGGTTAAGGCATTGCCCCCAAGAGCACAAGACGAGGCCTGCATCGAGGACCTCAAGAGACGCCAAGTCCGGCCCCGGTGCTCAACATTGAGAATGTAACGCCCACTCAGCACGATTCCCAGGGCCGGACTTGGCTCCGTATTCAGTTCTCGCTGCGAGTATACCCACTCCGGCTTGTTCCATCCCGCACATGTGCCACAGTCTGCGCGGGCCGTGGCCAGGCATGGTCACAGGACAAGTGAGGGGGAACACTTCCGACCGCTCGTCTGCTGCCTCCGCGCGGAACCGGATCAAGAGGAAGTGGAGGCTAGGGGACTCGAATGCGCCGGAGGCGCACAAGCCCCTGTGTGGGCGCAGACCTGCCCGCCTCAGGCCGGCCCTGGCCGATTCTCCAGGCGCTCAAGCCACTGGCGGCCCCGGCCGCTCTTCAGGAATCGCTCTCGTCTGCGCATGGAGCGAGAATGGTGGAGGCTAGGGGACTCGAACCCCTGACCTCCTGCGTGCAAAGCAGGCGCTCTCCCAGCTGAGCTAAGCCCCCACATGCGTAGGGCAGGAGCGTGCCTCCTGCCCGAATTCTCTACCCGAAGGCTGGTGGGCCCCGCTGGACTCGAACCAGCCACCTCTGCCTTATCAGGGCAGCGCTCTAGCCAACTGAGCTAGGAGCCCACACCAGAAACAGTTCGAGAGGATGCCTGCGGCATCCTCTCGCGTTAGACTCCGTTATTGGACGACGGGCATGAGTGGTTGCCCACCTCGAAAACTCAACAGTGTCCGGATGGTTGATCGACCTGGAGTTCCGTCGGCACCGTTGGTCTTCCCCGAAGGGTGCCTTCCGGCGCCGGTTGGGTGAACTCCTTAGAAAGGAGGTGATCCAGCCGCACCTTCCGGTACGGCTACCTTGTTACGACTTAGCGCCAATCGCCGACCGCACCTTCGGCACCTCCCTCCCTTGC
>Ga0114922_10004566_pt1 | contig 12835 bp, 12 predicted proteins | sample AartaG_FD_100975 | JGI IMG/M metagenome (GOLD analysis project Ga0114922, IMG submission 100975) | Deep subsurface microbial communities from Aarhus Bay to uncover new lineages of life (NeLLi) - Aarhus_00045 metaG | ecosystem: Environmental > Aquatic > Marine > Oceanic > Sediment | place... | reverse complement strand
TAGTGGCAATAACCCAGGAAATGTAACCTCTTCCTATAATTATTATGCTAACACAAACATATTGAATGCCAGTGTTGATACTCACTTTGGATTCTATAGCACCGGTCCTTTTGTATACTTTAGTAACGGAGAACTAACCGATAACTATGGAATATTCCTTGGGAGTCCAGGCAATATAAGCGGCGGAACCATTACAAACAATTACGGGATATATCTAGCTGATCAGGACGTAGGCTCTGGAGATAATTACGCAATTTACTCTGCTGGCGGCGATGTTTACTTTGATAGCGATATAAATCTAACAGGAACCGTAATACCTGACAATGAGTGCGGCATTACCAGCGCTGTGTTCCAGTATGAAAAAGGAAGTCCTGGCAGCAACACAGGCTTGTCTGTGGGTAATGGCCAGAGCCCTCAAGGATTAGTTGCTGCTTGTAATGGAACAATTACTGCTATTAGTGCTATGTGCGGAACAGCTGATGGTGGAAACTATGTTGGTTTTGCGGTTAGAATAGACGGTTCTGTTCCAACTGGCAATGTTTGTGCTACTGCAGATGTTAATACTGCCAATACTGGTTATACAACCTCTGGCTGTAGCGTACCCTTTGTGCAGAATGAGATTATTGGTTGCTATTCAGGGACAGCAACAGGTGCTCCTGGCGTTTGTACCTGCGCTGTTTATGTGAGGTTTGATTAAAAATGATGCTTAAACAATCTATTAAAAAAGTCGAGCAAAGCAAGGTGTTTAAGTCTTTTATTAAAAAGCATTCTGATTATTATCTTGTGCACTGCTTTACAATGGCTGATGCCATTGCTAAGAAATACAAATGGGACCTTGGATATTATTCTGAAAAGAATGATAATGTGGTTGTATTTGAAAGTGAGCCAAAGGTTTCTATGAAGCCTGCAGAAGAAGCTTTTAAGAAGGAAGGTACTATCAAGAAGCTTGACATAAAAAAAGTTAAGGTTAGTGTTTCCAAAGCCTTGGAATTATGCAATAATTTGCTTATAGCAAAATATCCAAGGGAAATAATTACTAAAAGGATTATCATTCTCCAGCACTTAGAAAAACAGGTTTATAACATTACCTTGGTTAGCATGAGCTTTAACATCCTTAACATAAGGATTGATGCAAACACAGGAGAGGTTATCAAGGATAATATCCAAAGCATTATAAGTTTAGGAAAGAAGTGAATAATGTGAAAAAAGTATTTTTGATTGGAATAGCAATGTTGCTTGTACTGGTTTTATCTGTTAGCGCAACAGATTACTATATTGCTACCAATGGCAATGACAATAATCAAGGCACTCTCTCACAGCCTTGGAGAACAATTAGTCAAGCCAACTCTGAACTAAGACCAGGAGACACTGTATATATTAGAGGAGGAAGTTATGATTTTAATGGTAACAACGCTGCAATTGAACCTGTTCGTTCAGGCATACAAGATAATTATATCACTTACAAGAATTATCAAAACGAAGAAGTAATCATAACCAATGTGGTGCATGGAATTCATCTTATTAATAAAAATTATATTGAAGTTGATGGAATAAAAGTCATTGGATGTCTAAGATCAGATTATGAGCATTGCTGTGATGTGCCTTTGGATGAAAAATGCCATAATGTAAGAATGTGGGTAAAAGCAGAACACGCTAATCATAACATTATAAGGAATTGTTATTTTGAAAATGGTAATGCTTGGAGTGGTGTTGCTTTTAATTATGAATGTAATTATAATAAACTTTTAGACAACACAATAAAAGCAGGAGAAGCCATAGCTCATCCAGTAGAGGTGCAATATGATTCTAATTATAACCTTATTCAGGGCAACACCATAGTTGACGGCTCTCATGCTACACTTTGGATTCGGGATTCATATGAGGTTGATGGAACTTATAGCCGGTATAACATTGTTCGCAATAATACCATAAGCAATCAGTTTCATCATGGTCTTAGACTCAGTAATAATATTGAATACACGCTAGTTGAAAACAATGTTGTTCATGATTGCTGGGGTGAAAACGCATTATTGAATTGCAGAGGCTCAGAAAGAGATAGGAACTTTGCTCATCATGACACAGGCGCTCTTGATTCAAAAGGATATAGGAACATACTGAGAAGGAATGTGATAATAACCGGCGGATTAGGAGTGTCTCCAGGCTCCACAACCAGGGATTTAACAATGTATCATAACACTATGTATGATTGTTTTAGAGGAACTTATAGTAATTCAAAGCAATGGTGCAGGAACAATTTTTTCAAGAATAACTTAGTGTTGGACAGCAAGCAATATGATCTTTGGAGTTATTATTCGGGCGTAGAGCAAAGCGTGCCTGGCAGCATACCAGATGAACCAAATAATCAGTATTTTATTAATAACCTATTTCATGGTGGAGGTCTTAGCTATCAAGGAATAACTCGTTCATCAATAGAACAACTTGAAAACCAATTTCCACAATACTTCATAAACAATATTGATGATGATCCTCTAGTAGTTGATAAACAGAATAGAGATTTAAGACTTACAGAGAATTCACCTGCAATTGATGCAGGTGCTTGGCTTACAAAGACTACAAGTGATGGCAGTGGCATGAATATTCCTGTACAAGAAGCTTTTTACTTCACAGACGGCTATGGTGTTATTGATGGTGACTTGATTCAGTTAGAAGGGCAGAGCATAACTGCGAGAATAACCAGTGTGAACTATGATACTAATACATTAACTGTTGACAGAAGTCTAAGTTGGACTAATGGCCAAGGAGTCAGTCGGCCATACTCTAGCACTGCTCCTGACATTGGAGCTTATGAATTTGACAACGGAGAAACACCACCACCTCTAGAGCCTATCCCTGGTGATTTGAACAATGATACCAGGGTTGATATTGGTGACTTAATAATAGTAGCAAGCAACTTCGGTACAAGCAACTCGGTCGCAGACACAGACGGAAATGGAATAATAGACATATTCGACATTGTATATATAGCAAGCAGACTCACATAATTAGTTGCCATTTCAAAGTAGAAAACCTGTAACTAGGGACTATATCTTTTAATCGCCGGTTTTGTAAGTTATAGGTTAGGTGTTAATCATATTTATAAACACAGGCTTCTTTATTTATATCATGGTCATCAACAAAAATGGCAAGGGTATCAGCTATGAAGCAATGACTAGTAGTAAGAATCTTAACTGTTTCTTTTGTGAGGAGTCTGAAGATAAGGATGAAGAAGAATAATTATAAAATCCTTCTTACAGCTTGATAAACCCTCTTATGTATATCTTCTATTGTAAATGGCTTATTACCAACACCGCATTTAATAACTTCCCAGCCTTCTTTCTCAGCCACGTACAAAAAAGCTTTTTCAGCATCTTTTAAATGTTCTAAATCTTCTTCATGAATATCTCTTTTTTTGCCTTTAATATAATCACGCTCTTTTTTCTTTGCAACAAGCTGATGGCCTATTAAATAAGGCATGTGCAAAAGGATTACTTTATCTGGCCTTGGAACTTTAAAGCGCTCATATTCAAGATGGTCCAGCCATTTAAGAAAAGCATCAATCTTTGCAGGATCTTTTAGTTTTCCAGCTTGATGCCCTTTGTTTGAACTAACATATCTATTACTAATTATTATTTTACCCTGTTTCAGCCATTCATACATATCTCTGCTCTTAGCAAATCTGTCAACAGCATAAAAGGCAGAGGCAATACGCGGATCTACTTGATCTGCTTTTCCAAACTCACCATTAAGATACATTTCAACAAGAGCTGCTGAGGGCTCTCCATACATAGGAAAATCAACCATTTCAACAGAATAATCTTCACTTCTTAACCTATCAACTAGTAGTTTTGATTGGGTTTCTTTTCCAGAGCCATCAGTACCGTCAATAACAATGAGCTTGCCCTTTCTTTCTGTTTCCATTTTAGTCTATTTCTTGTAAATCTCTCTTTTTTTCTTTTCAAACTCGTGCTTCCCAGCCAGAAGCATTCCTGTTATAGGCATTACTTCTATTGCTAAGTTGCTCATGCTAGCAGCTTTTTCGCTTACATCCCACTGGGCATGCATGTCCTCTCTTAGTCTTGAAACATGATAGAGTTCCCTTGCATTCAGATTAACTGTTATTCTTCTGTTATGAGCATTGGTTAATAGATAAGGCAGGGCTTCTTTTTTTATTCTTGCTTTTTTAAACTTAACATAGACATCGTGGGTTGCATTCATTACTTGTCTAAACTTTGGTTCAAGCCCAGCATCTTCTATTGAAGGCGGAATAGTAAAGCCAAGTTTTTCAGGGTCATAAGCCAAGGGAAGCAAAGTGAGCATTCTGTGTCTTTTGAACTGTGCAAAACAGCTTGAACTCATCACTATCTCATAATGCAGGTTAATCATCTCAAATTCTCTTGGAACAGCATCCCATTGCTCAATATTTTCCAGTGCTTTTTTAACAACTTCTCTTTTCTTATCATCACCCAATGTAACTGCATTATGATAACATTCTGAAAAGGGTTTGTTGGTTGCTGCTTGTATAAGGGTTGCTACTAGTTTGTTGTCTGCATCATTATCAGGAGAAATCAGTTTAACATTTTTATCTCTCAGAATTTCAGGTTTGAGTACGGGTAGATTGCGTTCTTTGGTTAGTTCTTTCTTAACATATCTTACCATTTCTTTCCTTGTATTCTTAAAGTACTCTGTTGGTTTATGGAATAAAAGCAGAGAAGGAGTGATATAATCTCCTGCTTTGAATAGTTTATTTATCAAATCTCTTACTTCTTTTAATGGATGAGCACTGCCGCGTTTTATTAACATTTCAAGATTTCTTGCATTGGTTGTGAATCCTAGCTGGCCTTCTGTTGCCATGCTTAAGGTATATCTTGCATCTTCTTTTGCCCATCCATCAAGAATGCCAAGGGCTGCTTTTTCTTTATCTTTGACCTTTTGCTCTGTCAACTGCTCTCTTAGAGAGACCATTTCATTTGCTCTTTCAACAAACTCTTTGTTCTCTTTGAAATAGTCTTTTAGAACATCGTACAGTTCAAAATAGTTCTTGTTCTGAAAGTCTACAAGCTTGTGAAAGTCTGATTTAACCCTTTTGAATTCAAATGGAGTTACATAGTCTCCTTCCATGGTTATGTATCTCTGTGATTTTTCTGTGTATGAGCATAATCTCTGGGCTTCTAAAAACTCTATTGCAAGCCTTGATATGCCTAGAATGTCAAAGTTTAGTACAGCATGCTCTGCTACTGAATGATGCCCCATCACAAATACTATATTTTTGTTTGACCTTCTTGCTTTTTCTACTTCTTCTCTTGCTATTTTTCTTAGTTCATCAACATGGTTTGAAAATCTTGAAATACGAGCATAAGCTGCTGACAGGGTTTCTGGTGTTAGATTTCTTAGTTCATCCTCTGAAAGCCCTGCTTTTTGTGCTAACTCTTCTAGTGCTTGTCTATCAACATTATGTCCTGCTAGCTTCACTTCAACCACTTAACCACCCCGAATATTGATTATTGATTTTTTATAAATTATAGAGTGGTGAAAATGTTGTTTTTTATATACTTTGTTGTTTTTTGACGCTAGTCAAAATGCTCAAAAACTTGTTTTTGTTGTGCTCAAACCATTATATTTCCGAAACATTTCCGAAATTGTTTGCAAACATTTATTAAATACATAAAAATACTGTTTTCAAGGGGATTTAAATGATAATCGGGTTAACCAGTTTTATAGGAGCAGGAAAAACATCTATATGTGATTACTTAGTTAAGAAAGGGTTTATATTTTATTCATTATCAGATATTATCAGGGAAGAATTAAAAGCAAAAGGAAAGGAAATTACTCGTGACAACCTCCAGGCAACAGGCAATGAATTAAGAAAAAAACACGGCAACTCAGTGCTTGCAGATAAAACCCTAGAAAAGATTGAGGAAGGAAAAAACCATATTATTGATTCAATAAGAAACCCTGCAGAGATAAAGGCTTTAAGAAAAAGAAAAGATTTTACCCTTGTGTTTATTGATGCACCTATTAAGATACGGTTTAATAGAATAATAGACAGAAAAAGGGAAAAAGACCCAATCACATTTGAAGATTTTAAAAAAGTAGAGGAAAAAGAGCTTGAAAGCAGTGATTCAGCAAGCCAGCAATTAGTCAAGTGCAGGGAGATGGCTAATTTTATTATTCATAATGACTCAAGCTTTGAAGAATTATACAAAAAAATAGATGAACTACTAGAGGGATTGGAATGAAGGATAAGGAAAACAACAGAAATCAAAGATTTCTGAGGGTTCCTACGGAACCTAAGAAAAAAAACAACAGATTAAGCAAGGATGCTTATTACATTAATATTGCAAAATCAGTAGCAGCAAGAGCCACATGCAGAAGCGTAAAATTCGGAGCAATCATAGTCAAAGATGACCAGATAATAGCCACAGGATATGTAGGTGCTCCTAGGAAAACCAAGGACTGCCTTGAAAGAGGCAACTGCTTGAGAAGAGAATTAAAGATTCCTTCAGGCCATAGATACGAGCTCTGCAGAAGTGTGCACGCTGAGATGAATGCAATCGTTAATGCTGCAAGAGCAGGTGTTAGTGTGCTTGGAGGAGATGTTTATATTTACGGTGAAAAGATATTTGACGGCAAGTCCAAGCGCATCAACATGGTACCGTGCTTCATCTGCAAGAAGATGATAATCAATTCAGGCATAAAAAGGGTTATTGGAAGCACAGAAGACGGTGGATTAAAGATTTTCAGTGTAGATGCCTGGGTCAAGGACTGGCAGGAAAAAGACATGCTTGACGACATGGAGATGTATGATGCAAACTATTATGTAGAGAAGAAAGCTAAGAAATGACAAGAACTTTTACCTTGCTCGTATGCCCGCTCTTTATCTTTACTCTTTTTTTTAATTCTTTAGAAAGAAACTTAATCACTTCTTTATTAGCCTTGTTCTGCTCAGCAGGCGCTTTTATCTCAACTATCAAGGCTTTCTTTTCATAATCATAGCCAAGAACATAATTTTTTTTCTTGCCAGGCTTAACAATTATTCTTAGAGAATTATTAATAACATAATCAGACGGGTTAATCATTTTTTAGCTTTGATCACGCCAAAGATGCTTGCACTTGGTGCATTTCAAGAACTTGGTCTCTGGCTCGTCGCCAGCTCTCATCTGCTGAGTCCAGTAATAAGCCTTATCATTGCCGCACTTAGGGCACTTGGCTTCTGTTTCTGGATGAATATTGTGGTCTTCATCAACAACATCAACTACTTTGTCTTCTTTCTTAACAGTTTCCTTAATCTCAGCAGAGCCCAAGTCCTTTGAAGAATACCCACAACTACATGCAAGCACTTTCTTTTTTTTCTCGGTTTTAGGCTTTAGTAATGAGCCGCACTTTGGACAAAACATGGTCATTAAATTACACCCTCGGGCTTTTCCTCTAAAAACCTTCTTTTGAGAACTCTTTAAATATTTTGTGCTTAGGCAGGATTAAAAAGATAGTAAATGCCTGTAATCCTCATTAAGTCAACAAACCATATCTTTACATAGCCAAGCCAAGGCACTCTCATCACTGCTTTGCCAAGGATTTGTTTTTCAAGCACCTGGGTTTCATCAAGAACAACAATATGCCCTTTGGGCACTGCTTGTCCTGGCTTAAGAAAAACTTCTCCGAAAACAGGAGTGGATGGGTCATCATACTCTCTTATCTGCTCTTTATTATTATCTCCCTTGGTCTGAAAAGCCCACATGGCTTTATCCTCTTTTTGAATAACCCTGTGAATGATTGGATAAGGCTTTTTTGACTGAAATACAATAACATCACCAACCTTTATATCATCAGGTTCTTTGCCGATGAGAAACATTATGTCTCCTCTGTTAAAGCCATTGGTAAAAGGATAATCACTAAACATGGTTTTGGTTATGTTCAGTCCAAGATAATAATCCTCATTATCAATCCACCATTCATCAAAAGATTCATGATGCTCCATGCTGTTGCTAACAACAGCGACTATAGGGAAGTTGGTGCCAAAAACAAGGCCTAAGCCTGGGTAAACAAGGAACTTAATGATTAAGTAAGCCAGGATTATGTTAACAATCCAGCTGGCAGCAGAATTATCATGCCAGATAAAATACCATATCTTGCCGTACCAAGTGGTTGGCTTCTTAGGCTCTTTCTTTTTCTTTTTTTTACCAAATTTCTTAGACATAAATACATATGAGAAGCAAGCCCTTAAAAAAGGTTGCGGTTTGAAAACCTTTAAATACTCATTTTCCTCTCCCTTTTTGCAAGGGGTGAAATGTGTGAAGGCTATTACAGTTACTTATTGTTCTTGTAACAAGTTTGTTGAGAAGAACCAGTGGAAGCCTTATAAGAATATTAAGGCCTTGATTTCTAAGATGATTAGGGAGAGGTATCCTCGGGCTAAGCTTGATTTTAGTGATTTTAAGCTTCCTGACAAGCCCAAGCAAAAGGTTGAGAACAAAGTGATTGCTAAGGTGCAGAAAAAAGAGCATGCAGTCACTGTTATTGTCAAGCAAGCCAAGTGCAATCTGTGTGAAAAAGAAGGAACCCATTACTTTGAAGCCATTCTTCAGGTGAGAAGCGTTAACATGGATGTGCTTGAGAAAAGTGTTGAACTAATTAATCAAAGAGTTGATAATCTTAGGCACAGAGGAGTGTTTATCAACAAGGTCAAAAAGCATAGTGAGGGCTATGATTTGTACATGACTAATAAAAAAATGGCTCAAAGCCTTGCAAGAGAGTTATACAATGTTTATGGTGGGGTGTATAAAGCCAGCCCTCATCTTCAAACCAGGGACAGACAGAAAAGCAAGAATGTTTATCGAGTCAATGTGTTTATCAGGCTGCCTGGCTTTAAAAAAGGAGACATGATTGTTACAGATGATGATAAAGTGTTCATGGTTGAGAAGCTGGGAAAAAAGATTAAGCTGTTAAACCTTGACAAGAAAAGCTTTGAAAACATTGAATACAAAAAACTAAAATACCATATACTAAAAAAACATTTAACCTATGTATCCAGAACACACCCATACCTTGAAGTGATTAATCCTCTTGATTTCCAGTCAAGCATGGTGAAAAACCGGGCTGGAAAAAAACATGAACTAGGCCAAGAGGTAAAGGTGGTAGTCCACAAAGGCGTATACCTGGCTGAATGATTTCTTATTTTAAAGGAGTAAAGTTTATATACAACTATGAATTTTCTATTGTTGGTGGGTTAATTTGAATGATAAGATGTTAGATAATATTGTGATTGCAACTGTCTCAAAGACACATGACGAGTTTTCTCAGAAAATAGCAGAGTTTGCAGGACAAACCATTGATATAACAGATACTGTTGAACCTAGTAGATTCTCAGGCGGAGAATTCAGGCCAAGATATAGGGTAGATTTACATGAAAAAGAACTGGCCTTAATAGCAAGTGAAGGACCCTGGCAAGTGCCTATAGAAATGCTTGCAAGAACTTGCCTAATGGCTTATTCTGCAAAAAAACATCATGGAGCAAAAAAAGTTACTGCTGTGATGACAGAGCTGCCTTTTGACAGGCAGGATAAAGATCCAAATAAATATGAAAAAGTTAAACAAGACGCTTTTACAGCAGAGTGGATGGCAAAGATACTTCATGCCTCTGGAGTGGATAGGATACTAACCATGCACATGCACAGCCTGGATTTATATGATATATTTGAAAGAGAATATAAGAAGCCAGGAAGAGATGTAATATATGATATAAGCCCGCATTTTATTCTTGCTTATTATCTTATGCGCCAATCCAGCCTTGATATTTCTAATGGAGGAGAAAAGGTATGTTTTATCTCACCTGACCAGAATGCAAGGAGATTTGTGAAAAACCTCATGAACTTAATGCCATTGCCAAATGCAGTATTTGTAGACTTCGAAAAAGCAAGAGATGCTCCAAACAATCCAGATGCCGTTGTTATCAAAATACAAAACCTTGATGAACTAAAAAGAATAAATTTCACATTTGAAGGAAAATACCCTGTTTTTACAGACGATAAATTAGATACAGGAGGAACCCTGATAAAAACACATAATTGGATTCATGAAAAATATCCTGAATTTGCTCATGGACTTGGTCTGCCGGCAGGAATGTACTATTATTTTACTCATCCAGTTCTAAAAGGAAAAAGTTTTTTTGAAATACAAGAAAAGCTTGTCAAGGAATTGCCTGCAATAGAATATATAACCACCAATACAAGGCCTTACATAGGTACTGAGCAGGGTTATAGATTCAAGGAAAGATGCACTGTTTTAAGGTTTGCTGCTTTATTTGCAGACGCGATATTGAATTGCTGTGAAAAAAATATACATCCAGATGATTATTATAAGTTTGATTCATTTGAAGAGCTTGAGAAAACAATAAAAGAAAAAGGTTTGGATCAAGAAGATCATATTAAAAGAAGCTCAAGGCATTTAATGAAGAGAGATATTGATATGGTTAGTACTTTTTTATACTAGTCTGCCCTTTCCTCTTGCCTTTTTTTACTTTTACTTTTTCTTCCCGATACTCTTGCCCAACCTGCTTCTTAATCGAGAGCGCTGTTTGTTGTCCTATGAGCTGTTTTAGCTTGGTTATGTCTGCTTTCTTTAAGTCCTCTATTGTTTTTACTTTGTTATTGAACAGTTTTCTTGCTCTTACTCTTCCTATATTTCTTAATCTTAGTAATGGCAATAGTTCTTCTTTTGCTCCATATTTTATTCTGACTCTTATCTTTGCTAATTCCTTTATCATGCCGTGCAGTTTGATTAATTTGGCTAATTCTTGTGATGAGTACAACAACCAGTCTGCCAGCTCTAGTTTTGCCCTTGTTTCTCCTGGTCTTATATTGTATTCTTCCAGCAGGAGCTCCTCGTCTTTTTCATCTATCCAGTCATTAAAAAACAAAGCAGTCTTTATACTTTTAAGGTATTCCTCGTATTCTGGCTCAAACATGCTCGGCTCTAAGCTTAGGATAGAGGATTCATACAATGCAGCTTTATTCTCTATATATTCATACTCTCTCACCCTTACGTTCAGCAAAGGCCTTAACTCTAAGGTGTAAGAAATCATTTGCAAAAATGATATCTCTTTTAACATCTTGTCCTTGGCTCTTTTCAAGCAAGTAATCAAATAATGAGCAGTGTAAGGATCAAGGTATAACTGGCTCACTCTTGTTCCTAGGAGCGTGGATTCTAGCTTATTTTTTGTATGAGTGATAAATTCCCATTCAATAAGCTTTCTTAGAATCTTATCAATGATTTGCTCAAGTTTTCTTATATCCTTGAATTGATGTGCATAAAAGGTTTTTCTAAAGAAATCCATTAAATCCTTTTTTGTGAATGCATACTCTGTTGCTATTAAACTAAGAACATATGTTCGCAAAACAGGTTCTACTGCTAATTTACTCAGGATTTCCTCTGTTTCTCCTTCAATATAATTCTCTATTATTCTTTGTTTTTCAGAATTAGTCTGCGCTATGCATATTGCTTCTCCGAATTCATCATTATAATCAGGTCTTCCTGCACGACCGCAGAACTGCTGGAATTCAAGAACAGGAATCCAGGTCATGCCTCTGGGAGCACTAAACCTTTTCAAATCCCTGACAACCACTCTAAAGGCAGGCAGGTTTAAGCCAAAAGCAAGGGTTGGAGTAGCGCAAATGATTTTTATCAAGCCTTTTCTAAAATTATCTTCTACTAGTTCTCTTTGGTGTGAGTGCAGGCCTGCGTGATGAAAAGCAACCCCGTTTCTAAGGCAGAGTGCTAGTCTTTGGCATTGCTTGGTAGGCTTATCCAGGGTTGTTAATGCTTTTTGGCTTAATTCCTCAAGATTTTTCTTGATATCAGGCTTAATCCTTAGTTTCCTGCTAATCCTTTCAGCCTCTGCTTCTGCACTGTTCTTAGTGTTAACAAAAACCAAGGCTTGCTTATTCTTCTCAACAGTATCAATGCAAATATTAAGAACATTATTATCATACAAGTGCTTGATTTGAGCTGTTTTTTGCATTTTTTATTTCCTAAGATTAAGATGATGGGCCCGGGGGGAGATTCAGCAAAATTGCGTTTTAACACAATTTAACATTCGAACCCCCGACCGCACGATATCTGCGCTACTTATTCTACGCTCAGAAATCATAGATTTCTGGCGGGCTCGGCCAAAAAAGGCCTACGCCTATCAGTCGTGTGCTCTAGCCAGGCTAAGCCACGGGCCCATACGCCTCCGCCCCGATTCGAACAGGGGACCTTGCGGTTTCTTAACGCGCGCTCAGGAACAAGTTCCTGGCGACCTCGGCCAAAAAAGGCCTACGGTTAACAGCCGCATGCTCCACCACTAAGCTACGGAGGCATGTTTCTTTTGAAGCTTTAATTGTTTTAAATAGTTTATGGTGAGAGGGGTTTTTATCCGAAATATATAATAAACCTTGTTTTGTAACTACTGTTTGATAACTACATAATCGAAAGCTTTATAAAGGTTTGTTAATGCATTAAAAGAAACATATATAAAGAGGATTAACCAACAATTCATGTTTTTAAAATGAGGAAAAAAATGAAAAAAAAAGAACCAGTAATTAAGAAAGAATTGGCTGGGAAAGTACTTGAAAAAATACTCGAAGAAAGAGAAGTACTAGAAAAAATTGCCCCGCCTTTAAAAGTGGATGATCGAATCAAAAATAAAGATCTTCTTTCATTTGCAAACGACTATGTGCTTCCAGAAACACCAACACCAGAAACAATATATCTAGAAAAAAATAATCTTCAGAACTATACCCAGGAAATAATGTTTCTATATGATAAAATACAGGAAATGGCAGAAAAAGAAGGCAGTGAG
>Ga0114922_10004565_pt1 | contig 12836 bp, 18 predicted proteins | sample AartaG_FD_100975 | JGI IMG/M metagenome (GOLD analysis project Ga0114922, IMG submission 100975) | Deep subsurface microbial communities from Aarhus Bay to uncover new lineages of life (NeLLi) - Aarhus_00045 metaG | ecosystem: Environmental > Aquatic > Marine > Oceanic > Sediment | place... | reverse complement strand
TCCGTGCCGCCATGATTGATTTCCTCCATGAAGCCATCCTCGAAACGATCGGGTCCGCCATCCGTAGCCGACCCCACCCGCATGATAACCCCCCAAAACTGCCGCGGATACTGTCACGGACCCTCCTGCGCATGAGCGACCGCACAGGTGTAGACACAGCACTCCGTGGTGGAGGTGTTGCCGGGGCTCACGACTTCGGCCACTTGTACGATCGCAAGCTCGAATTCGATGTTTGAATGTCACTGAGCGCTGTATCTGCGCCGCATCATGCCAACCTGCCACCCGTTTGTCAACCCTTATTTCTGGCACGTCGGCCTCCGCGTCGCGATGAAGTCCAACAGGTCGTCACCGCGGATACGCCGCTCCCGGCCTATCTGGACGGCCACCAGGTCATGCGAGTGAACGTACCGCTCTACGGTGGCCACGGGACAGCGCAGAAGCTCTGCTGCCTCTGCGGTCGTCATAACCAGCGGGATCGGTTGTATCGCTGGGGTCGTCATCGTCTACGTTGCGTCGTTGTCCAATCAAAACGGCAGGTTGGGACCGACCGGCTCGCGTTCAACCTCTACCAACTCGTATCCTTCAAGCATCGAAAGCAGCCGTTGGTCGGCGTTATTCCCGCACACTAGACAAAGTGGCTTCCCGTCGCGTAGGCGACACAACATCGGCCCCGGCACCACTTCCGCAGGCTCACCGCAGGCCCCACACGGCACCGTCTTCGCCTGATCGGTTATCCGTATGGCGATATCTGAAACGTCCGGCCACCACGGTTCTACCTCGGCGTAGCCCGCGAGTAATTCGGCGTTCGCCTTGTGTTCGGTTTCGCTTTCGTAAAGCCAAAACGAGAACAGGTTTCTCCCCACGCACCACTTGGTCTTGTGCTTGTGACAAACAACCCAATGTTCTTTCACAATGTTTAAGAATCCGTTGCTGCGGTGGCATACGGGACAGTGGCCCCAACGGTCGTCATATCGTGCGCTTTTACAGCTCATAGTTCCCTCCTACGCCGTCGCCTTCTGTGCGCTTCCGGCGAATTCACAGCAAAGCGGATGTGACTGCTTTTTTTCTGTAACTCCGACGGTGGCGCCACCAGAATCACACCATCGGCCAGAGCGTCCTCGGCGTCGGCTCTGTCTCGAAGCTCGGCAGCGTGTTGCTTAAGCTGTGCCCGGATACCTTCGGCGCCGGACTCGAAGCACTTTTCACAACAGTAGTTGGGGCGGCCACTGTCATCCATCCACGTCACCATGACTGGTTCTGTATAAATCCTGTCCCCACAGAACCGGCAACCCGCTGTGAAACCGTGGAGGGCGCAGTATTCTATTTTCAGTTCAATCATCGTTTGTTGTCCTTTCAAAAATCCGTTTGTTCGTACTTGCGCCGCCGGCCATCGCCGACGCCGCCTCAAATTCTCACCGTTTCACTCGCTCCACCGGCGCGCAGCGGGATTCCCCCGGCATGAGCCGGTCTTTTCGATGCTCTGCACCGAAACAGGAACCTCAGGTGCTGCTTAGCGTGCGTGGGGACAAGCCCCGCCGGGGTTTTTGGCTTTGTGCCAGTTGGACCAGGACGCATCCCGCGATGACGGATCGACTACCGTCGCGTTGCCTGGCAAACTGCCGGAGCATGGCTCCATGACAGAACCCCGTTTTGGTCGCACTTCCGGTCGGCTAAGCCGGACCTTATACGCACGCGCCGCTTGTTTCGTGTGGGCGGCGAATCCACGTTGACGTTGATTTCGGCTCAACGTTGTCTCCCAAAGCCGTCCTGCTTCGTATATCAAATCGCTCGCTTACGCGGCGAGCGTACCAATCGCTCATAAACTGACTTGGCGTTCTCTCGCTGGGGCGTCGCTTCACCCGGGCCGGCCAAGCCTACGTATTTCATCCCGTCGGCGATCTTCTGCGCTTGGCGCAGGTGCCACTGAATTTTCTCTTGTCGCTTTTGTGCATCCGCCATCGCGGCGGCATACCGTTCTATGTCCTCCGGCCAGGCGCCCAAACCCACAACATGCACGAGGCGGCACTGTAGCTGCCAGTCATTACACCTAGGTACTGGCGATCGAATCACAGCCCGCAATAATTCGACTACCGGCAACCGCACGATCAATTCCGCCGCGTCATAGAGCACGGCAAACACATATCCGCATAGGAGGTCAACGAAGTCCTCGCCCCAGATGTCATACTTGTCGGCGGCGAGCTTGAGACGGCCACCATCGAGCAGGCCGGCGGAAACGAGCTTGGCTTCAACCTCGTCCCGGCGTCCCACGAATTCAATAGCGCACTCGCTCACGCCTGTACGGTCTCCTTGCGAATTGGCCGCCAACTGTTGGCGGCGATCGCGCTGATGATGTCCCCGGCCTCGGCAAAGCTCATGGTCGTCGTGTCGTATCCGTACTTTTGGAGGGTCTTCGCTTGTTTGAAAGTGCACTGACCAGCTTCCCGGCGTCTATGAGCTCGTGCGCTTGATGAAAGCTAAGAGCGTCGGCCTTGTCGATGCCGAACTTACCGAGCAGGGCGACCATTTTCTGTGACGGCTTCCGGCCCTTATGCCAGCCGGGTTCGCGGCGTGGCTCGATGTCCAGCACTCCGAACGGATCAACGTCGGACGCCTGGTACCGGGCCTTCCCGACAATGTGGCGACGGCGCAGGCGTTCGCGTTGCTTCCGTTCCGCCTGCTCTTGTCGCGCAGTATCATCGAGCACAGCAGTAACGTCGGCGGCAACGCCTATCCGCGCGATAGTCCGTTTGGCCCGCTCGACCACCTCGTCCGGGTAATGCCCCCCCAGGATCTCGGCAGTCGTTATGAGTTTGTGCCGCCCGGAGTTGCCGACGAAATCGAGCACGGTTAAGCCGCGCTTCGCACTCGCGGCGATCGCCCGGCGACGCGCCTGAGCGTCCGGCAGACCGTCCACGACACCCGTCAGTGGACGTGTGCCGCGCCCGATGCACTGGGCGTACAAAGCTCGGCTCTTCGTCGGACGGGCCACGGACACCACCTGAATGCCGGGGGAATCGAAGCCCTCGGTAGCGACACCCACGTTGCAAAGGAACTGGAAGCGATCCTCCGCGTAATCGCTGAACATCCCTCGCCGTTCGTCTTTTGGTGTCCTTCCGGTGACGATCCGGGCGGATTCCGGCTTATGGCGATTGAAGATCTCGGTCAGTGTTTCAGCATGTACGACACTCGCGGCGAAGGCGAGCGTTCGGCGACCGTCGGCGAGACGGAACGTTGGGTCAGCAATCCCGTGCACGGCGGACTCCTCCTCCATGACGGCGGCAAGATCAGCGCCATTTAGATCGCCCGCGGTTGTACGAACGGCGGAGAAGTCCAGGTCTTCTACATGTATGAATTGCTGCCGGATTGGCACGAGCCAGCCGTCTGTGATCGCGTCCAATATACCGTAGTCGAAGCAGACCGAATCGAAGATTTGGCCAAGGACCTCCTCGTCGTGACGATCTGGCGTCGCTGTGCAGCCGAGCACTTTGATGTTCGGGTTCTGCAAGTAATGATCTAGCACGCGCTGATAGCTGTCGGCGGTAACGTGGTGGGCTTCGTCGACGATGACCAAGCTGAATTCCGCCGGGTCGAACCGACTCATCCGGCGACCGTTCCGTCCGGCGTTCTGTGTCTGGATGCTCGACACTACGACGTCGGCTTTGCGGAACATCGGCCCCTCGTGGGATCGGAACTCGGCCATCTCAATAGCGGGCTTCCGGCCCAGGATGCGTTCGACCTTTTCAGCCGCCTGAAAGATCAACTCTTCCCGGTGGGCAAGTATCAGGACCCGGCCGTGTTCTATGAATCGCTGCGCGACGTGACAGAAAACGACCGTCTTGCCGGTCCCTGTCGGCTTAACCATGAGCGTAGACTGGTGTTCCCCTAGACTCTCTGTAATCGCGTCAACGGCTCGCTGCTGGTAGTTTCGTAGTTCCACGGCTATTCCCTCATTTCTGCCGGCGCGGTGTCATAGACCATTTTGTTGACCCACAAACTGTGACGACACGCATCGCACCCATGCGTGTGCTTGAAACGACAGTAGGGACATTCGGCGTAGGGCGCGGCGTGTTTGAGTTGACGCCAGGCGTTCTTGAGATCGATGTCGATACCCTGCGGGCGCATGAAGTTACCGAGCGGCGTTTCGGCGACGGCCTTGACCCGGCGGCGTACCTTCTGAATTTCTGCCTGGATCGCTTTCAGTTCGCTGGCGGCCTCGAACGCCTGGATGGCCGACGCTTCGGTGAGAATGTTACCAAGCGCGTCCACCGGGTTGTCCGGTTCCGGGGCGACAACTTCCGCAACCGCTTCGCGAATTGACTTGGCCGTCACCGGGCCTGTGTCGGCAGCGCGATCAAGCACCTCGTTGCGGTATTCTTCCGGCGCGGCGGCGAGTGCGCGAGCCTAAGCTTTGCTCTGGAGCGACTTCCGTCGGACGGCCGGCGAAGTGTCGCCAATTGGCGACACTTCTTGCCTATCTTCACACGGCGTTGCTTTAGTTGCAGCAATCAAACGGTAAGCGTAAGACCGACCCATTTTCCATCGCTTCCGACAGTAGTCGCCGAATGAGACATATTCGGACCGGTACAAGCGTTCGTCCCGGATGTGGGTCAACGCTGTCCCGACTCGAAGGAAGTCGTTTAGGCCGCCTTCGATGACAATCTCGTATTCTGCCAGCGATTTTGTCTCGCTGGGGGTGAGCGTCGCCGCCTGGTCAGCGGCCGATGCGGTCGGAATCAGCTTGAGGGAGGGGTTGTTGATTCCTGGTTTGGCTGGTACCATCCGTTGACCTCTTTCTCGTCATCGCCCGGGGCGGCGGTGTGGGATTCACGGCCCGGTGACTGACCGGGCCGTTTTTGCTTTCGATCACGGCAATCGGTTCGTCCATTCTGTTTGCGGCGTTTCTGCCGGTCCGTTTTACGCTGAAGCGCACGCCTCAAAATCTGCGCGCTCTGTGAGTCTGGTCCACACGTGCGCACGGTCGCCCGCAAGGCTCGTCGCAACTCACTAATAGGCATTTCCGTCACAAGCATGACGGCAGCATTATTGCAGGTAAGCCGAATCCTGTGTTGTCAATGGACGTTTGACGGACGTTTGGCGGACGCGCGTCCGACAGCCAGACCCTATAGAAATAGGGGTTTTGTGAAATGAAGTTTTTTTTTGACAGACGTTTGACGGACGCTGCAGGGCTACGGTTTCTCCCGCACCGCGTCGTCGATGAGGTGTATGACGGAGCCTATGTGGTATAGGTATCTCGCCTCGCGGATCGTCGCCATGGGATCTTCAACCCAACCGCCGCCGAGAGCGTTCTTTCCCCGCCAGCGATCGAGTCGCTTGCGTAGTCGCTCGGCCTGTTTTTCTGTCAAGTTGAAGTGTTTCGCGATATCGGGATGAGACATTCGGGCATTTGGGTCGATCTCGCCTATGACCTCGTTCGCTTGTTGTGGTGGATTAGCCTGGAGTTCCTGAGGCTTTGTTCTGATTTTTGGTTCTGGAATGATCTCTCCACCCGCGTCATTAGGGGCGGATTCAGCCAGCGACTCGATGAGGTCGGCCACGGCTCGGATGTTTTGGTGGAAGTACTCGCGGACAGGCACTCCCCCCTCCATCGCCTTACCCTCATACCACGTGGTCCGCGGATTGTTCGGCAACTTGTCGCGGTGTTTGATGAGCCACCCAACAACCGCGAAAAACATCGACCTGTAAGGCCAGTGTGAGCTGTATTGTGATATCTCGAAGAGGCGGTGCAATTGAAGGTAGCGAGTGCCGGAAAACGCTCCACGCGCGAAGGCTTGACTGAGTAAGTGGCCCGCAGCTTGGTGTGCGTATGGCCAGTTCTTTTCCGCCGTCATTTCGCGTATTTGGTTTGCGATGTCCCGAAGTTCGCTAGATGTGTCAAACACGATTCGCTCGCATAAGGTCCGGGTCGATCCGAGCCGCGTCGCGTGCGAGCGAAAGCCGCGACGAAGCCCGGACCGTGCGCGGGAGTACAAAGCCCGCTACCCGACAAGATGCTCTTACCAACCCCCAGCCGGATCGTCAAGAAAGCCGCGCCACAAGCCGGGAAGCGGCTTTTGGTCCCCGTGGTGCCGTGGTCCACCTGGTGGCGTTCGTCGCGTCAGGCGTCGCCCAGGGTCATCGTCTACCCCGATACCCTTCCCGCGTTCGCTCCATCGATTCGATTCGCACAACGCGCAGGCGGGCCATACTGCCGGTCAGCGCCTCAATCGCCTCGATCGCCCAGGCAACCGAATCGATCGTCAACTTGGCCTCCATGCCCGGACTGGCCACACCGCCGCCCTCCGCGTCCGGGTCGGTCGAGATCATCACAGACCGCGCACTTCGCGATGTACGACCTTCGAATTCGTCGTCTTCGGACACCTCGACCGGCCCGACGATCGCGGTCAGCTCAACTGGATCGCCGGTAACGGGCGTGTACGTGACCGTTCGACCGACTTCATCGAGCAACACCGGCCGACCGACCTGAGCCATAATGCCATCGAACCGGCTCACCTGCCTCCCCCGGCGGCGACGCGCGGCGCCCGCTCGTCAGAGCGCACCTCATGCGATTTTCGGGTTTCGCCACCCGCCTGGCGGGCTTCGTCAATCAGAGTGCGAACGTACTCCGACATGAGAGCACGAATTCGCGCAAGCGGCTGTCCGGCGCACCGCACACTTAAAAAGACCGGCAACGCTTCAAGGCCGCGCTCAAGCCCGAATGCGTAAGTCTCCCAATCCTTACTGCCCCGCATTTTCATCGCTGTCTTGCTCATCACTTTCTCCCAGCCAAAAGAGAAGGGGGCGCAAGTCTTTCGACCCACGCCCCTTGTCAGGCGTGATGGATCAAGCATCCCGGCGGCGATCAGCTCCCCGGCGTCCGTCTCTTTCGGCTCAGTTCAACACCCGCTTACTTACTCTCGTTTTTTTGGGTCCGCGCGCAAAAAAGTCGATCCATCAGCCGGCGTCGCCGACTGCGGCCCCCCCCGGAAGGACCCGTCCCCTGGTTTTTCGCCAAAACCGCATGTTTCTCGGCGAAAACGCTCCCAAAATACATCGCTTGCAGCCTGGAAACGTGGTTTTCACCCAAAGCTCCAGCGGCCTCAACGGCCCGGCTCGGGGGCCTGGGCTCCCGAACCGGACACGTCGTGGTGAGACACTCACTTTGCTAGCTCACCCAAGGCCGGCGACACACACGTGCCGCCGCCTCGGGCAAGGTGACTGTCGAAGCAAAAGGCCGGCCACGCCCTAGCTGAGACTGGCCCCAGGAGACTCGCCACAGAGTGAATGACCCGTCCCTATGGCAGAGTGACCAAGAAAACTCGTCAGCACAGCCGCGAGAAAAATCGCCGTTCCGCTTCTGGCTCACGCTTCCGTCGCGGGACAGTCCCGGCAAATTTCTCGTACGACCGGGGGTCGCGCGCAGCTAGCCTGCTCATCACAGATGTAAGCGTCCCGCCGTTCTTTTCCATTGCCAGCTTCGCCAGGCCGATGAATGACAGCATCGCGTCGCTTCGCTCAAGCTCTTCCGGCGACATCGCATGACCGCGGCGCCCAGTCCTCTTTGAGTGTTGGGCGTACAAGTCGGGCCTTTCTAGGCTCAAGTTCGACATCGCCTGGTGCACGGGGATCCCCCGTTCCGTAGCGACGCGTCTGGCGGTGGTAACGAATTCCGTTGTTTCTTTCTCTGGCTGATCCAGCACTGCCGTTCTCATAGAAGAGTCTCCTGTTTCTCTCTTGCCACGCCCGTTGTCGGCGCGCGGCTTGTTTACTTTTTTCCGTCGGACCATCAAGCCGCGACGATCCATGAATTTGGTAACGAAGTCGGACACACGGTCCGGGTCGATGTTCAGTTCAACGATTCGCGGGCGACAGTCCGTCAACCCAAAAGCGTAACACAGTAAGGTGTCCGCTTCGCTCTTTGTGACATTCACAACGACACCTCCGTCCGGTCTCCCACCGTCTCGTGATCGCGACGTAACGTGACAGCTAACGTGTACCCTAGTTCACGCGCGAGCTTTTCCAGCGACGCCCTCCCCACACCCTGACCCCGCAACAATCGCGCGAGTGTCGCGCGCGACACCCCCGACCGGCGACAAATCTCGTTGAGCGAGTTCGGCGACTCACGAACCAACTGCCTGAGATCTCCGCATACCCCCGCTGTCATGGTCGCACCTCCAGTCGTTTCAAAACTGACAATATCTTCAATAATTATCCTATCGCGAAAAGGCGCCGTGTCAAGTCATAGCGGCCCGAATTCCAGCAGCCGAACCGCGAATTCTGCCTGCCGGATCGCGCGACTAATCTGCCGGGCGCGGGCTGGGCGCGCCGTCCGGCGTTGCTCGTGCAACCCGTGTATCAACCTGACCCACACCTCGGCGATCGCGTACCGTTGCTCGACCGACAGCCTGAAGCCGGCGGCCCACCACGCCTGTTCAACATCCCACACCCCGGCCTCGAGCTGCGGCCCGGTCACTCCCCCACCGCCCGACAGGCCCGGCCCACGATCTCGGCCCGGACGGCTTCCGGCAAGGTCGGCCACTGCGCCAGCGTCAGTCCAGCGTCAATCTGACTACTACGCCAGTGTGATATCACAGGCACGCCACAAACAAACCAAAGTGACGCTTTCGCGGACCCGCGTTTACGGTCACAAAAACCGCGTTTACGGCACCCTGAGAGGGGTTTTTGTTGCTGGTCTTGGTCCCTGGGGGTCAAGAGGTCGCTGGTTCAAATCCAGTCGCCCCGAATCACTAAGCCACTGCAAACAAAGGACTTACGTCACTACTTAGCGTAAGTCCTTATTTCGCATATAGTTGCAGCGCCACCACTTAGCCACCATCTAGCCACCACATCGCCACCACCACGGCGATACAGGTGGAGACGGCAGAAAGGAGGTCGGCGGCATGGGATACGTCAGGAAACGCGCCAACGGACAGCTCGCATTCGTCTTTTCGTGGAAGGGCAAGAAGCACGCCAAGGCCCTCGGAACCACCGAGGAGCAGGAAGCCGACTCGATTCGGCGGGAGGCCAACGAGCAACTCGCCCGCATCCGCAGGGGCGAGAGCGCCCTTGCCTCGAAGTTGCTCGCTGACGGCCACAACATCCTTGATGTCCTGTTCGGCTCCGAGAAGATCGCCCACCTAATCGACCCCCCTGCTGACGACAATCCCCTGATCCTCTCGGAACTCAAGGCAGCCTTCATCGACAACCTGAAAGCAACGGATCGAACGCCGGGGCATATCGAAGGCACCCGAGTTCATCTGGACCACTTCATCCGAGTGCTTGGCGATGTCCGACTGATGAGCCTCGCGGATGCGGATATGACCGCCTTTCAGAAAAGGCGGGCAAAAGAGAAGACCCCCAGCAAGAGGCTCGTCAGCCGAGGAACCATCCGTTCCGACTTCAAGTCCCTCCGATCAGCAGTCAACTGGGCGATGACTCGGAAGCCGCCGCTGCTCGTTGAGTGCTCCTTCACCATCCCCAAGATCACCGACACGACGGTCAAACCGTTCCTGCCCACGGAAGTGATCAAACGGCTGATTGAGTCCACACCCGAGGATGTGCGGGGTGACCTGTTGGCTCGATGGCTGTTGGACCTGGACGAGATCAACCAGTTCATCGGGACGACCGGCGATAAGATGCCCGAGATGCTGCTCCACGGGCATGCGCCGTATCCAGTTGGTGCGGTTGAGGCCGAGCGACTACGTGAAGGTGCGGCTCACAATTACCAGCAGGAAAGGTGCGAGGGAGAAAGGTCTCTCGGAGATCAGCCTGACCATCGAGCTAAGGGATTCGGTGGCGAAGGCGTTGCGGGAGCACATCAAGGGGTTGCCGAAGCGCAGCAAAATCATGTTCCCGATCTTCGATGATTTCGACTACAGCCGTGGCAACCAGCGATGGAAGGGCAAGAGCAAGCGCACCATCGAGCAACGACGCTGCGACAAGGCAGATCGGTTGTTCGAGAAGCTGGTCAAGGGCACCGATTTCGAGCGATTGGATGGATATCACGCCCTACGGCACTCGTTCATTTCGATCCTGGTGTTCCAAGGCAAGACGTGGGATCAGATCGCCGGGTTTGTAGGGCATCTGGACCAGCGGACGACGCAGAGATATATCCACTTCATGCCCAAGGACAAGAGGGAGACAGCGAATTCGATCCCGTTTGAGTTCTGACTGGTGGATCACAATGTGAGTTACACGAGTAATGCGAGCAACGGATACGTGGGAAGGGAGCCGGATGGAAGTGAGGCGCGTTATGGTCGGCGGCGGACGCTGGCTTTCGTTGTACCCGCCATGGCTCTGCCTTTGTGTGCTTCTCTAGTGTACTTTGTGCTCCTGGCGGGCAGCACGGTGGCTATGGTCATTTATGCCGCGACGAAGGTCTTCACGGTGGCCTGGCCGGCATTTGTGGCATTCGCTGTTGAGGGTTCTCGATTCGCTCGCGGCGGTGTGGAGTGGAGGAAGCATCTGGCGGCACTCCCGCTGGGCATCATGACAGGGCTGTTAATCGGAAGTGTCATAATCGGCGGTTACTCGTTAGAGCCAATTGGTGACTATGCTCGCGGATTCAGAGATGCAATCACGACGAAGGTCACGGAGATGGGGATATCTGAGCCTGTTCCCTACGTCGTCTTCTGCATCTTCCTGGCAGGGCTCCACTCGTTGATTGAGGAGTTCTTCTGGCGATGGTACGTGTTCGGAAGGTTGATCAAGGTTGTGCGGCGCGGCACGGCCTACTTGGCTGCGAGCTTTGCGTTCGCGGCTCATCATTATGTCTTGCTGGGGTGCTACTTCTCGATGGTGGGAACGGTCATCTTCGGAACGTGCGTGGCGATTGGAGGAGCGCTATGGTGCTGGATGTACCGGCGACAGTCTACATTGGCTGGCAGCTGGATATCGCACGCGCTGGTTGATGTGGCCATCTTCTACGTGGGGTATCACCTGATATTTACGCCCTAAGCCATCGGGCGGTTATCCCGCCCTGCGGCACTCATTCCTATCGATCTTGGTGGCCCAGGGCAAGACGTGGGACCAAGTCGCGGCGTTTGTGGGTCATCTGGACCAGCGAACGACTCAGCGGTACATTTGCTTCATGCCGAAAGACAAACGGGAGACGGCGAATTCAATCCCGTTCGAGTTCTGATTGATGACTGCAATGCTGCGCACACATGCGACGCTCGTCAGCGTCGTCAGGTCAATGGGCAGGAGAAACCCGGGAGCACACGAATGATGCGATTGCACTCCTGTGAGACCTGTCGTTTCAGGAAATACGCGGAGCGCAAACCTAATTCAATCATCTCGCGAATCTGGCGATGGCACACCGGGTGGTGTCCGGGGTGGCGAGCGTACCAGAAAAAACTCGCCCGAGAGCAACAACTCGGTGGACGATCGTGCTGAGCCTTCCCGGTACCCTGCGGGGACGCTGGACTCGGCTCGTGGACAGATGAATCGGGAGCGATCGAAAGACCGACCCTGCCGGTATATGCTGCTTTCGATTTTGCCGTTGGCCCACAAATGCCGTTGGAGGAGGGCCATGAATCCCGACGATCTCTTCCGACCGCCGAACGGTAGTGCCTACGTAACCGACGAGGTTCCCATTCTACGTCACGTCAAAGGAACTTGTCTGCTCGGAGGTGTACCCTGATCGATATCGCCTCTTCACGGATTCTAAGTTTTCGAGATCGCCCGGAATCTTCGTCCTTGACGGGGCGCTCTCAGCGGCATGTCGGCTTCAGCCGGTTCAGTTTCGAGCAACGATCTGAGCCCGTTTGGAACCGCCGACCGGAGCCGAGAACCGATGATGGTCCGGCATGCGAAGAATCTGACGCTTTTCCTCCCCCGCCCAATCTGACATGATACTGCTGACGCAGCTCCCTTCGAAGCAGCATGTGGACTGGAAAGCAGGAAAATCCGTGTTCGATCTCGACAGACACGAGTTGGATACCAAGTGCGAGCGATGCGGCTTCTGGAATGACTTCACCATCAAGGAAGCCAGGCTCGATCAAGTGATCATCTGCCGGGGCTGCAAGGCCAACCTCCAGCTCCGAGACTACATGGGCACCGTCAAGCGGTCCGAGCGGAACATCCGCCGGGCGATGAGGGATTTCGAGGATGCTTTGCAGTCGCTGAACACCACCATCACTATCAGGTTTTGACATGGACCCCCAATTCGTACAGACGCTTCGCTACAAGCTTCAACGCCGCATCCGCCGTCTGAACGGCGTAGATGCGAGGCACCCGTCGTCACCAGCAACGAGTTGAGCCCGGCCTGTGTGTTGCTCATCGGCTCCGGTCTGTAATGACACGATCGGGTGACCGCATGTTCAACCCATCTTTGCGTGGCAAGAATCCAATTCTTGATCTTGGTCCAGTTCACCGTACCGCTATGAAGCCTCCACTCGATCGTCATCCGATCCTGGTTGGCCAAGTTGGCAAGATTCAATCCCTCATATCGATTGACTCGATGCAGAATCCTGCAAAGTTGAGGGTAGGAGCTCCTGGTAAGACTTGCTCAAACCAGCGGCTTCTGCTCCGTCGAGGACGACCTTGCGGTAATTAGGCGTGACCGGCATATCCACGTCGAGTCGGTGATCAGGGGCAACAGGTCGCGCCGCTCGGCAAACAGCCGCTCCTCTATTAGGTCTTTAGTGCACCGTGGGGCAAACGGTGTGGCTCCGCCCTGCTTATCTTCCGGCAACTCCTCGCCCAACCAAGCCATGGCTCGATACAGATGGTGCAGTTCGAGATCATCGATCCCGTCGACCTTGTATCCGCGACACCAGACTTCCGCAGCCCGGTCCGAGCCGGATACCATCAGTCGATGCAAGACGGTCATGAAGATG
>Ga0114922_10004564_pt1 | contig 12837 bp, 10 predicted proteins | sample AartaG_FD_100975 | JGI IMG/M metagenome (GOLD analysis project Ga0114922, IMG submission 100975) | Deep subsurface microbial communities from Aarhus Bay to uncover new lineages of life (NeLLi) - Aarhus_00045 metaG | ecosystem: Environmental > Aquatic > Marine > Oceanic > Sediment | place... | reverse complement strand
GGAAGATTCCCAATCCGTTGAGATAAACGAATTCAAAGACCGCATAGAAAAATCGGGAATGCCTCCAGAACCTCTTAAGCAGGCGAAAAGAGAATTAGATCGTTTAGCGAGGCTGCCAACGGCGGCAGCGGAATATGGAATTATTCGTACATATTTAGACTGGCTAGTTTCGCTTCCCTGGACATCAACAGCAGAAGATAATTTAGATATTATTAATGCGCGAAAAGTCCTCGATAGAGACCATTATGGATTAGATGAGGTAAAGGATAGAATTATTGAATTCTTAGCTGTTCGCAAATTAAAATTAGAACGGGCTGGAGAATTTATTGAGTCCACAAATGATATTCGAAAAATCAGGGAAGGTGTTATTCTCTGTTTCATCGGCCCTCCTGGTGTTGGGAAAACATCTTTAGGACAGTCCATTGCGAAAGCTTTAAATCGTAAATTCATACGGACCTCATTAGGCGGCATCAGGGACGAGGCAGAAGTCAGAGGGCACAGGCGCACGTATATTGGCGCTATGCCAGGACGTATACTCCAATCGTTAAGGCGTGTGGATTCAAATAATCCAGTTTTTATGCTCGATGAGATTGATAAGCTGGGTAATGATTACCGCGGGGATCCATCCTCCGCTTTATTGGAAGTGCTGGATCCGGAGCAAAATTCTGAATTTAGAGATAATTACCTGGAGGTTGCATACGATCTTTCTCAAATTATGTTTATAACAACAGCGAATACACTTGATTCAATACCCACTCCTCTCCTTGATAGGATGGAAGTAATTCAAATTTCCGGATACACAGAAAGAGAAAAAGTACATATTGCCCAGGGTTTTTTAGTTCCCAGACAAATAAAGGAAAATGGCTTAAGAGAAAGAGAACTCAAATTTAAAGATGAAGCAATTGTAGAAATTATTCGCGCATTCACACGTGAATCTGGCGTAAGGAATTTAGAAAGATCTATTGGTGCTATATGCCGAAAAGTTGTTACTTTACGTGAGAAATCAAAAAAACGGATTCGTGTTATATCCAAAAAATATATAAATGAACTGCTGGGGCGTCCAAAATATAAACCATTTGAAGAAATTGTTAAACGAACGTCTGTCCCAGGTGTAGCTACCGGTTTAGCCTGGACACCTGTAGGCGGGCAGATATTATTTATTGAAGCAACATCGATGCCAGGCAGCAATCTATTTAAGATCACAGGTTCTGTCGGGGAAGTAATGAAAGAATCAGCAGAAGCTGCCCTTTCTTATTTAAAATCCCATGCTATTGAATTTAATATTCCTGAGGAAAGATTCAAAGATATTGATATTCACCTGCATATACCTGCTGGTGCGCAACCTAAAGATGGTCCATCTGCGGGAATTACTATTGTTTCTGCACTCGCATCACTTCTATCTGATAAACCTATACACCCAGAAATTGGCATGACTGGTGAAATATCATTGCGAGGAAAGATTCTACCAGTCGGAGGAATCAAGGAAAAAATGCTTGCGGCTCATCGGGCAGGTATAAAAAATGTTTTTCTTCCAAATGATAATATTGGGGATTTGGATGACATACCTGATGAGATAAGGGATAATATTGATTTTAGTGGTGTTGATACAATAGGTGAAGTGATTAAAAAAGTTATGTAGTTGTTTAGATCAACCTATAATTCGATAATTTTTTCGCAATGTCATCCCCATAATTTATCTCGAGATATTTCTTATCCCCAATAGCAGGATGCCCAATTGCTGCTATTCTGTCTTCATGGATGAATGAATTGACATTTATCCATATTGGTAAAAGTTTGATCCGTTTAAGTTTTGCGATGTGCATTGGTGCTTCAATTTCACCTAAATCTACAGCCGTGATCACGATAACTGATGACCCATTAGGTAAATTCGATTTCTGTTTTTCAAAAATAGATGTGATCGGTATATCCCCATCATCATTTATAACAGCTAGTTTTCCTAAAATTTCACTTAATTGCCGATTTCCTTTATCCGGCTGAACATTTACAATTTCCCGGCCAACAGATGTCAACCCAACAGCAATATTTTGTTTAATATAGTAGTTAGCCAATGTTGCTGCAATCGAAATGGCGTATTCGAAGCTGTCACATGATAATTGAAAACGAGCTGCCCAGCGACTCATGGAGAGAAACCGATTATTATAAGAATAAGTAATATTTTTTCCCCTTCGGTGCTTGTTTTTCTGAACATCTAGCAGAATCCATGCGTTTGATTGAGTCTCTTCATCAAATTCTTTTACCATCAAATTTCCATGTTTCATCGTATAGGGCCAATGTACACGATTTAAAGGATCACCAGGTTGATATTTCCTTATGCCTGATGCTTGGGGGGTTGTTTGTGCCGTCTTAATTTGAAGATGTTCACCCCCTTCCTCTTTGCTTGGATAAACTGAAAATTGCTGGATATCAATTATATGCGGGTATACAACAATGCTCTTTTCTGACGGAATGGTTATAACCGATTTGAAAAATCCTAGCGGATCACCCGAATTTAGGATTGTAGGCCCGAGAGAATACACCCCCCTCTTTTTTAATAGAATAGATGAGTAATATTTGCGAAATATCTTTGGTTTTATATTTACACTTATTCTTGAATTAATCGTATTCCCTAACAAAGAAGCATCTGTGATTTCGATCCACAATTTCCTCAATTTTGAATTATTTTTGATTTCGAATCTTTCTTCAAATACATCGCCTACATGTAGACGTTTTAATCTTGAAGCTCGTATTAGTTCTAGATCTCTCAAGGATATCAGGGCGGATAAATAGGAAATAGAAAAAATAACGAAGATAGAGGTCCATAAACCAAGAATTAATGGATCCTTTGAAGTGATCCACACAATGAAGAGTATTATATCAATAGAGAGGACATAATAAAACCGCTTATTAAAAATCATGCTTATCCCCATGGAACATTAACATGATCAACCATTTCCTTAATAAACTCCTCATACTTATTATCATGCATTCGAAAAGAAGTTTGAAAAATAATTCTATGCGCAATCACCGGGAAACTTACTTGTTTAATATCATCTGGTATTACGTAATCCCTGTTGTTAAACGCTGCTCGGCATTGTCCCAATCTATATAGAGCAAGGGACCCGCGCGGCGAAGCACCCAGATAAATATTATCATTCTCACGGGTAGCATTTATGATACCAATGATATATTGCATTATCTCTTCGGAAACATGAACTTTTTTAATTTCCTCCTGCATGAATAAAATCTCTTCTTTTGTGATGACTTGAGTAATGGAGTTTATAGGGTGATCAATATTTTGGGCTTTCATGATCTCTTTTTCAGCATTATTATCTGGATATCCAATATGAATTTTAATTAAGAATCTATCTAATTGTGCTTCAGGGAGTTGAAAAGTACCTTCATAATCAATTGGGTTTTGTGTGGCAATAACTAAGAAAACACCGGGTAATTCATGGGTAAATCCATCAACAGTAACTTGTTTTTCTTCCATCCCTTCTAATAACGCAGATTGTGTTTTTGGTGTAGCACGGTTGATTTCATCAGCAAGAACAATATTCGCAAATATGGGACCTTTTCTGAATTCAAGCTTTTGATTTACCTGGTTATAAAATGAGACACCTGTTACATCACTAGGGAGCATATCTGGCGTAAACTGGATGCGGCTAAATTTCGAATCAATTGAAAGGGCTAAACTCTTTGCGAGCATAGTTTTTCCCGTACCAGGAATATCTTCAATTAGAATATGTCCCTTACAAATTATCGCCATTATCACAAAGTCAATTACATCGGGCTTACCGATTATTACCTTGGATAAATTCGTAAATAATTTCTCTCTCGATTTTAGTAATTTATTAATTTCCATGGTGCTCTCTTTCATTTTGCAAATCCATTATTGTATTAAATAATCCTGAACAGCCCACCCAATTTTTTGTGGATTGCCAGTTGATACAATCTTCCACCATATCTTGCTATCATTTATTTTAGGGCCTTCAACAATTTCAAACTCCTCCCCTTCAGATCCTAAATACATAAGGATCCCATCGAATCCCGCAAAAGATCTTATCCTTAATCCATCTCCCTCTGTCTTGTAGATATGTACATGCATACCGACAGAAAAAACACCTCGGGGATTTGGAGTTTGAGAAGCAACAAGCAATTCATTACTTGATTTTGTTGAATTCCAATTTCCCAAATGAGGAGTTATCACAATGGTACTGGTATCTTTCAGAATAATATTTGATCGGGTTAAGAGTGCTTGATAAATAAAAAAGAGAAATACAAATATCAGACTGATAATTATTGCCGCAATGAATACATGTCTCGATATTTTCATAATAAGATTATATTCAATAACGCGTAATGTTATAATTAAATTTATGGATGAAATGACATCCGCCTTCCCAATTATTAATAGACGGTATCAAATTCTCAACACAATTGCCATTGGTGGGATGTCCGTTGTTTATCGAGCTAAAGATTTGGTATTAGAACGCCATGTTGCATTGAAAGTATTAAAAAGAGACCTTTCCGATGACCAGGCCTTTCGAAATAGATTCAGAGCTGAAGCAAAAGCTTCTGCAAAGCTTACTCACCCAAATATTGTTACAGCCTATGATTTTGGACTAGACAGCAAACATCTATTCATCGTAATGGAACTAGTCAATGGGAGCCATTTAAAAGAATTGATCGTCAACAAAGAAATTACCTCCATATACAATGGATTTCTTCTAATAAAACAAGCAAGCAGCGGATTAGCTTATGCCCATTCGCAGGGTATTATCCACTGCGATATAAAACCTCAAAATATGCTTGTTTCTGATGAGGGTACTCTAAAAATCACTGATTTCGGAATATCTCGTGCTTTGGAAACAATCTCCAGAACTGAAAAACACAGTGAAATTTGGGGGTCACCTTTTTACATCTCGCCCGAACAAGCTGGGGGTAAACCCCCATCTCCAGCTTCAGATGTCTATTCACTTGGCGTCATTTTATATGAAGTATTCACGGGGAATCTTCCTTTTGAGGGCGATGATGCACTCATTCTATTAGAAAAGCATCAGACGGAAGATTTTATTCCTCCTAAAATAGTAAATCCTGCGATCCCCGATTATTTAGGAAAAATAATTACCAAAGCACTTGAAAAAGAACCAAATAAACGCTTTGCAAACGGAAGTGAAATATTCAATGAATTAAATTCAATATTCATTGATATAAGTAAAATTGGCTCTGTTAATAAAGAAAATCTTCACGAGTCAGATCGTCAAAAGGAATCAAACGCAAAATCCCCACTTAAAAAAACCACAAAATTAGATTGGTCAACAGTAATACTTAGTCTCCTCGCAGTTGTTATGATAGGTGGTTTAATTCCATTTTGGTTGTTTGTTTATTATTCTGTAAACAGGTGATATCTATGAAACCCATTATTTCTGCATCCATATTAAATTCTGATTTTGGCAATTTAGAAAGTGAAATCAAAAAAGCTGAAGAAGCGGGAGTTGATTGGATTCATCTCGATATCATGGATGGCCATTTTGTACCCAATATATCATTTGGCCCACACGTTGTTTCGATGTGCAAAAAAATAACTGATCTCCCCCTGGATGTGCATCTGATGATAAGTAATCCCGATAGGTATATTAGGAATTTTTCAGATTCTGGCGCGGATTATATTAGTGTTCATATTGAAAATAATCCCAATATTCATCGAACTCTTCAAGAGATTTCATCGTATGGTAAACATGCTGGTATCGTTGTTAATCCAGGAACTCCCATGGGATCAATATTTCCTGTCTTACATATGGTTGATTATGTATTAGTAATGTCTGTAAATCCTGGGTTTGGCGGACAAGGATTTTTGCCAGAAACACTCGTAAAAATTAAAAAGCTATCATACGAATTAAATGACAGGAATCTATCAATTCCAATCGAAGTTGATGGTGGTTTAAATGAAGATACCGCTAAGAATGCGAAAATTTCTGGAGTAAATATCTTCGTGGCTGGATCCTTTATTTTTAAAAATCCCAAGGGTATTAAGGAAGCTGTTAGGATACTTAAAAATATTTAAATAAAAAAAACGGTGTAAGTCACCGTTTTCTTCCTGTAATTTGATTTACCTAATTTTCGAAAGACCTTTAATACATTTGGTGCACAGTACCTTGCTCACTTTTTTCCCATTCTCATAAACCGAGACTTTTTGAAGATTTGCTTTAAATTTCCTATTTGTTGCTCGCATTGAGAAACTTCGATTATGACCAAATGTAGTTGTTTTTCCGCACTTCTCACACTTTGCCATTTGACAATCCTTTCCAACTACAATATTTACCTTGATAAGAACAAGAAATTAGTTTACCATAACACGTAACTAAAGACAAGCAAAACTGTTTATTTATAAAGGTAATACAACTATGAATAAGAAAAAATTAAAATATGGAAATATATCAATTAGTCATCATGCTATAGCAACAATAGCATACCAATCCGCACTAGAGTCTTATGGAGTTGTTGGATTGGCAAACGAAAATTTTTCGAGGGGAATCTCCCGTTTTTTTTCAAAAGATCAGCAATCAGGTGTTGTAATAAATTATGAGAACGGTATTTTGGTTTTAGACTTATTCGTTATTGTTGAATATGGAACAAGGATCTCCTCAGTCGCGAAAAGTGCCGCAAACAGTGTTAAGTTCAATGTAGAAAAACTTATTGGTGTACCCGTAAGTGAAGTAAATGTTCATGTAAGAGGATTGAGGGTCAGCGATACGGATTAATTATTTATTTTTTTATTGAGGTAATTATTAATGGCAAAAACGTCGCAGAAAAAAGATTCTGCTGATCAAATAGAGCATGTAAATATTACAACTATTAATGGTAAAGATCTTAAAGATTTATTGAAAGCTTCTTTATCCTGGCTAAAATGCCATCAAGCTGTTATTAACGCATTGAATGTATTTCCCGTTCCTGATGGCGATACAGGTACCAATATGCTTCTCACGATGCAGTCTGCGTATCAGGAAATTGCTGATTCTAATGAAGAAAATATAGGTAAAGTTATCCAACATGTTGCGCAAGGCGCTTTAATGGGTGCGAGAGGTAATTCTGGTGTCATTTTATCCCAATTAATACGTGGTTTTGCTCGTGTATTGGATCACAAACAAGAAATGGATGCAGCTCTTCTGAACCAGGCATTTGCAGAAAGCCGAAATACTGCTTATAAAGGCGTCGTCAGACCAGTGGAGGGCACTATTTTAACAGTATCAAAAGACATTGCCTCTGCTTCAGAAGATCTTTGTGAGAACAATGAGAACTTGCTTGATATCCTGGATGGTGTAATAGTGGCGGCAGAGCAGTCAGTGAAAAACACACCCAATTTGCTACCGATCCTTAAACAAGCTGGTGTTGTTGATTCTGGCGGAAAAGGTTTATTAATAATTCTAGAAGGTATGTACCGGTATGCAACAAATCAGTCAGTCGATATTGGAGAGGTTGCTCCAGAAAATGCAGTAGCCAGTCTAGATCAGATTAGTAATAATGAGATGCACGATGTAATTGAACCCGGCCAGGATTTTGAAGTTGTGGTTGATTTCAAACCTAATAATGATTTTGAATTAAAGAAATTTTATGACCGCTTGACAGATATCGGGACCTCTATACAGGTTGGTGAAGGGGATGATATTTACAGGATGCATATCCATGTTGCAACCGATAAAAAATATGAACCAATTGAAATGGTAGGGCGTTTTGGAACTGTCAAGAAAGTATATATAGAGAATCTTCTTGAGCAAATGGGACAATCTGGAAGTGAGAATGATTTTTCCAATGATATTGAGAAGGATCAGATTGCTGTAATTACAATTTCTCCAGGAAACGGAATATCCAAAATTTTCCAAAGTCTAGGCGCTGCGAGGGTGATCAGCGGCGGACAATCGATGAATCCCAGTACAAATGATATATATGAAGCCTTTAAAGATTTACCAACAGATAAGATCATAATCTTACCTAATAATAAAAATATTATTATGGCATCTGAGGCAGCAAAGAAACTCTCTAATAAGAAAGTTGCTGTAATTCCTTCTTCAAGTATCCCCCAAGGCATGGTTTCCTGCCTTAGATTGGATCCTAATGGTGAATTCAATGATATTGTGGAAGAAATGAATGAAGCGATAACTGAAGTAGAAACAGGTGAGATTACAACTGCAACGCGGTCGATTGAGATCAATGGAGTAAATGTCAAGAAAGGGGAAGTGATCTCCTTGTTAAATGGAAATTTAGTCCATTCTTCACGATCGATATATAAATCGTGCTCAGAACTTTTGAAATTTGCTAAAACGGAAGATAAAGAACATATCACGATCTTCTATGGAAATAATGTGGAAAGTGAAATGGTTGACAAGTTCGCACAACAAATCGAGAGTGAATATCCCGAACATGAACTGGAAATTCATTCCGGCGGACAGCCACATTATCAATTTATTCTCTCAATTGAATAATATTTCAATAACCTCCGCACGTAAAGGTCAAAGCTTCTATCTGTAAAATTGAATCAAGTACAATATCCAATATGCTTGATTTCTATAACAAGATTAAACAAGTTCTATCTTTAGAAAAAGATAAAGGATTTCAAAATTCAGCAGTTTCAGGTGGGCTAGGTAAATTTATTGGTTTTATTGAAAAACAAGGGGAACAAAACAATATACATAGGGATATTATTACTCCTCTTATTAATTACTTTGAATTATATGCTACTCTCTCATATAAAGATCGTGAAAAATCTATCGACATTATATTGGATTGTCTTTCAGAAGATTCCAAAGCAGGCAGCAAAAGTAACCTTCAAGATGTTTTGTCAGTTTTAAGTACCGTTAAAAATAAGCCTGATGCCTTTCTCAGAATGCAAGATCCTGCAATTTACGCCGATATCCGATCGATTAAGGGTATTGGTGATAAGAACTACAAGTGTTTTGAAAAATTAGGCATTAAGAATATATATGATTTGCTTCGATATTATCCCAGGCGCTATCAAGATTTCAGCAATTTAAAAACAATAAGCAGCATTGAGTATGGCGAAGAATTAACACTTGCGGGAATAATCAGGGGGAAAATTCATACACGAAAGTCAAAAAGAGGGAATTTAAAAATCTCAGAGACCTCATTATCTGATAGTACTGGATCTTTAAGATTAACGTGGTTTAACCAACCTTATATCGCATCACAATTGATGGACGGGATGTCAATTGTTGTTTCGGGTAAGGTTGATATGTATCTTGGGCGTTTTGTAATGAACAATCCTGAATGGGAACCTTTAGAAAGAGAGCAAATTCATACAAACAGAATAGTTCCCATTTATCCAGCTACATCAGGAATCACCCAGCGTCAAATAAGGAACATCATTAAGAAAAATCTAGATTTTTGGACTGACAAATTAAAAGAATTTTTCCCGAGCCAAATTATTGAAAATGAGAATTTTCCAACGATTTCTAAAGCGATTTCACAAATTCATTTCCCGGAATCTGATAATTTCTTAAAATCTTCACAACACAGATTTGCCTTTGAAGAGATATTTTTCTTACAGTTAGGTGTTCTTCTTCAAAAAGAAAATCTGCGGGCAAATCTTGCTCGAAAATATTCTCTTCCTAGAGAATTGATAAATGACCGTATCAATAATCTCCCTTATGTTTTAACCTCAGCACAAGTGAATGCGATTAAAGATATTGAAAATGATCTCGTTGCAGGAAGGCCAATGCACCGACTTCTTCAGGGAGATGTGGGCTCAGGGAAAACAGTTGTTGCCAAATTCGCGATTGAAATTGTTATTGGCAATGGATCACAAGCTGTATTTTTGGCACCTACAAGCATCCTTGTTGAACAACATTTCAATACATTGTCAGAATTGTTGATTAATTCCGGTTCTATTTCAAGTGATGAAATTGCATTGTTAATTGGTCAAACTCCCAATAAGGAAAAAGAAAATATCCTGCGGGAACTGAAAACCGGAAAAATAAAATGCGTAATTGGTACTCATGCATTACTTGAAGATCCAGTTGAATTCTGCGATCTCCAACTAGCAGTTATTGATGAGCAGCATAGATTTGGCGTAAATCAGCGGAAGACTCTAAGATCAAAGGGGAATAATTTACACCTACTTGTAATGACAGCCACTCCTATTCCGCGGTCATTGGCCCTTACAGTTTATGGGGACCTTGATGTAACTACTATAGATGAAATGCCCCCTGGTAGGAAGCCCGTAAAAACGCTGTTATTTAATCAATCCGAAAGAAAAAAGGCTTATGGCTTAATAAAAGAACAGATTAGAAATGGTTTTCAGGCTTTTATTGTCTATCCAAAGATTGATTCCGATGAAGAAGAGGAAGTATACAAATCAGCTGTGAAGGAATATCATCGAATTCAAAAAAGTATTTTTCCCGATTTTAATATAGGCTTAATGCATGGAAGATTAAAGCAATCAGAAAAAGACCGCATTATGGATAAATTTAGGAGTCATCAATATGATGTACTTATATCTACAACAGTAATTGAGGTTGGAGTAGATATTCCAGGTGCGACTATTGTGCTTATAGAAAGCGCAAATTATTTCGGACTTGCGCAGCTCCATCAAATAAGAGGACGTGTTGGGAGAAATAAGGAGAATTCCTTATGCATTCTGATTCCAGCCAATGATGATGCATTGGAAAATGAACGACTAATTGCGATGACCCAATTAAATGATGGGTTTAAGTTAGCTGAAATCGATTTGAATTTTCGCGGCCCCGGGGAATTTCTGGGCATTCGCCAATCTGGGTATGCTGGTTTTAAATTTGCGAATATATTTGACATTGACCTCATCGAGGCAAGCAGAAAACAAGTACAGTATATAATTAATCATGACTCTAAACTTGAACATCCTGAACACGAACTATTAAGGGAAGAATTATTTAATTATTGGCCGGAAATACAAAAATAATTTAAGAATATTAATAAAAAGGGAAATTTTATTATGGTAAAAGCTATTTTTCCTGGAACATTTGACCCAATTCATTACGGTCATATCGATATAGCTATGCGGGCTTCAAAATTATTCGATGAATTAATCATTGCTGTCTATGATCGACCTCTAAAGAATCTTCTTTTTCCCCCGAGCACCCGTCTAAATTTAGTTGCACAATGCTTCTTTAATGAAAAAAACATTCATGTTATGGGTTATAACAACCTTACTGTTGAATTCTGCAAAATACAAGGGGCAAAGGTTATCGTTCGTGGGTTGCGGGTCTTTTCTGACTTCGAACATGAGTTTCGCATGGCACTTGCTAACAAACGATTAGATAGAGAAATAGAAAATGTCGCGTTGATTACAAGCGAAATGCATACTTTTCTCTCCTCTACAACAGTAAGGGAAATCGCAGCATTGGGGGGAGATATTTCCACGATGGTTCCTCCACACGTTGAAAAAAAATTAGTGGAAAGAATGAAATTGATCGATGATTCTAAAAGGATGGATCAGCATACTTCACTTAGAGATTAAACAAAAAACAAGTAAAATATAATTAAGAGACCAAATATGGACATTTTACATTTAGTAGATCGGCTGGAAGAGCTTTTTAATGATAGCAGTTCACTCCCTTTGACAAAAAAAGTAGTCATCGATGAGGAAAAACTGCTTGATTTAATAGATCAGATGCGGTTAGCTATACCAGATGAGATTAAGAAAGCCCAGTCGATTAATAATCAAAAAGAGCGAATTATTGCGCACTCTCATGAAGAAGCAAATAGAACCGTCTCGTTGGCAAGAGAGCAAAGCGAGAAATTAGTGTCAAAGGATGCAATTGTCCAAGAAGCAAAAATCATTGCAGAAGATATTATTAAGAGAGCTCGTGATGAGACTGAATTAATAAAAAAAGAAGCTGATCAATATGCTATTGACTCATTAGATCATTTAGAAATTGAATTATCAAAAATCCTTACTCAAGTTCGGAATGGAATGATGACATTAAAGGATAATCAAACGACGAAGGCAAATATTCCTGAACAAGATACAGATGATTCACCTATTACCCCTGCAATGCAATCTTGATAACATCATCCATTTGATCAACCGGGATCACCTCAAGTTCTTTTTTTACTTTCTTATTTATCTTAACCAAATCTTTAATATTTTTCTTTGGAATAATTATTTTCTTTAAGCCTGAACGATGTGCTGCTAGAATTTTCTCTCGCAGACCGCCGACCGGAAGAATCTTTCCCCTTAAAGTAATTTCACCTGTAAGGCCAATATCGTGGAAAGTTTTTCTTTTGGTTAAAGCTGAAATCATTGCCAAACACAACGCAATTCCACCACTTGGTCCATCTTTCTGAACAGCTCCCTCTGGAACATGGATATGAATATCCACTTTTTCAAAAGTTTCAATTTTTATATTTAATATTTTCACTCTTGACTTAATGAAAGTTAATGCGGCCTGTGCAGATTCTTGCATAACGTCACCAATCTGCCCCGTTATATTAAGGTTTCCCTTCCCTTGAACAACTAATACTTCAACCGGCATAATTTCACCACCATTTTCAGTCCATGCTACTGCAGTAGCTACCCCCATCTCATCAACGTTTTCTGCCATAAATGGAAAAAATTGTGGCGGTCCCAGATAACTTTCAACTGTGTTAGACGTCAGTTTCTTTGAAATATTCTTGATATTTTCAATTTTTTGCTTTGAAACTTTGCGGCACAATTTGCCAATCTGGCGTTCTAAATTTCTTACTCCAGATTCATATGTATAGTTCTGTATGATATCCTCAAGTGTTTTACGGTCAAACTTGATATCCTTTTTTGATAAACTATTCTCTAATATTTGCTTTGGG
>Ga0114922_10004563_pt1 | contig 12839 bp, 11 predicted proteins | sample AartaG_FD_100975 | JGI IMG/M metagenome (GOLD analysis project Ga0114922, IMG submission 100975) | Deep subsurface microbial communities from Aarhus Bay to uncover new lineages of life (NeLLi) - Aarhus_00045 metaG | ecosystem: Environmental > Aquatic > Marine > Oceanic > Sediment | place... | reverse complement strand
TTTACACAAATAAATAAATTATCATTTAATTATATATAAATAGGAATTAGTTGAACAAACGCATTGATTAAATATGATAGAAAATTTCCTGAAATCTGAGAAGGAAGCTATTGATAACGAATTGGAAGAATATTTCTCTTATTTAAACAGCATAGAAAATGAGATTCTATTGAAAGATTTTTTTGCTCATCTTCAAGAGTTTACGATGAATAAAAAAGCTAAAAGACTTCATCCAATTCTACTGATTGCTGCATTTGCAGGAATAGTAAATCCTATTAATGTGGATAATCAAATTGATGAAATTAGAAAGGTGTCCTTAGCTTTGGAGTTCCTTCATAATGGATATCTAATTCATGACGATCTTTTGGATGGGGATGTTGAAAGGAGAAATAAACCAACATTTCATGTCCAACTTAAAAATGAATTAAACAAAGTTTATGATAATATAGAGATACCCAAAAAGGACGAATTAATCCAAATGTATGGCCGGGATATGAGTATACTAGGGGGAACACAGGGATATCTTTTGGGGTTAAATATACTTAAAACTTCGAGATTTTCTGATAATTTAAAATTGCAGGCTATAAATGAATATACCGCAGCAATGGATAGCTTAATGAAGGGGCAAATTATTGAAGAATATATGAATTATCATAACATTACCATGACTTTAGAGCAATATTTATCTATCGCAGAGATGCAAAGAGCTAGTTTGCTTGAAAAATCTGCCAAAATTGGAGCCATCTTGGCTAAGGGCAATTTTCATTACCAAATTAATCCTTTAAGTAAAGCAATGAACTTAATGGGTCAAGCATTTGCGATCCGAGATGATATAATTGATATAAAAAGCGATATTAAAGCGAGGAAGAAAAAAATAGTATACATATTTGCTGTTCAAAATACAGATGAAGACCAGTCAAAGACTTTAAACGAAATTTATCATTTAGAAGAATTAGATAAAAACGATGTAAAGACTGTAGAAACAATTTTCACTGAGACTAATGCTACAATAATAGCGGAACACTTCTCTAAGAACCTGATAAGCCAAGCAAAAGCCTCGCTTAAGGACATTTATCCAGACCTTAATAAAGATCAAAAAACATTCTTTAATGAATTCTCCGACTTTATGTATATGAGAGATTTTTAATGCTACAAAACAAATGTTAGCTTACGACATATCGAGTGTTTTGATGCCTTAGCATCAAATTATTTAACTCCTTGAATACTTTCAATACATTTTGGTTCTGTAAGGCTGATGTTTTATAAAACCCATCTATACTCTTTTCTTGGATAAAATTCTGTATTTGTTCTTCTGGAACAAGGTTCTCTATAATAGTAGATGATATTAAATCGCTTTTGCTTCCAACCAATAATTTTGGAAGATCTAAACCCTTAGCATGTTCTAACACTTGGTTATACCAGAATTCTAATTGTTCAAATGAATTCTTACTTGTTAAATCAAAAACTAATAGGACGCCATTTGCTCCTCCTAGAAATTTAGGAATTAAAGCTTTAAACCTTTCTTGACCTCCAAAATCAAAAATTGATTGCACATTATATAATTCCTTAAGGCTTTGGATTTCATCTTTAGAACGGATTTTTAAATCGATGGAGTGAAAATTTACTCCTATTGTAAGTGAAGTGTCGAAATTGAAGGAATTAAAGCAAAAACGGTTAAAAAGACAAGTCTTACCTGCGCTGGGAGGACCTACTATAACGGTTTTAAAAGTATACAATATTTCCTTTTCTTGGGTGTAAGTGTCGTTCAAATAAAATACCGATTTTTTTATTGGGTTATATAATGTTTTAAGCTAATAATTTCTTTAATTAATTCTATAAGAAATATTTTACCAATTTGGTGTTAAAATATAACAATCAAGTCTTTATTCTAAAAAGGCTTAGAATAACTTAATTAAGTTGTTCATAACAAGTTAATAATTAAGAAATTTTTTTTCCTGAAGAAATATGGTATATAAAATCCCTCCAAGTCAAATAGTTATTAGACCTCCTGTTGAAGCATATAGCGTACTCATAGCTGTCACAGGAGGCTGTAATTGGAATCGCTGCCGTTTTTGTGGAACTTACAAAGGAATCTATAGAACTACTCAAGATTATGCTATACGTCCCCTAGAAGATGTATTGAAGGATATAGATCTCTATGCTGAAAAAAATTATCACGGATATCCTGTTTTTTTAGCAGGTGGTAATCCTACTTCGGCACCTACAGGCTATCTCGTAAAAATTATTGAATATGTTAGATTGAGAATGAAGAATGTGCCCAGAGTGAGTAGTTACGCAAAGGCTTTAGATATTTTGAGGAAAACTGACGATGAATTAATCCAACTTGCAGAAGCGGGATTAGATATAGTTTATATGGGGTTGGAAAGCGGAAGTAGCAAAATTTTACGAATTATGAAAAAGGGCACAAACGCAGAATCAATGATTAAAGCTGGAAAAAGGGTGTTAAAATCGGGAATAAAATTAAGTTTGTATGTTATGTTGGGTTTAGGAGGGAAAAAATTATCTAAAGAGCATATTATAGGAACTGCTAGGGTTCTCACTGAAATAAACCCTACGATATTTCGATTTAGAACTTTAAACATAATGCCCAACACTCCACTTTGGGAGGATTGGAAGAAAGGAGATATTGAATTATTATCTCCCGTAGAATGCTTGATAGAAGAACGAGACATTATTGCTAATTTAGGAGAAAATGTTACCTCTCAAGTGTTCAACGATCATGTCTCAAACTATTGTTCTTTAGAAACATTAAACATAAAAAATGATAGAGCTGTTTTCATTAAGACGCTAGATTCCTACATCAACGATCCAAAAATTAAAAATTTACCTAGAAAAAATTTAACCCAAATGTAATCCAAGTCCTATCTTTTTTTATCTATTCAATGGAAAATTAAACGCTAAGGAAAAATATATAGTTTCCATAGACTAAATACCTAAAATTTTAAAACAAAAATTGTCTTTATTATTAATACTTAAATTTCAATGTTAAGAATAATATTTATCGTATATACTTTCAAAACACAATTTTAACCGTGCAAAAAAATGACAGATTATTATCGAAATAAAGTTCATTATAACGATATCATCGCTACATTCGATGATGTCCTAATTCAACCAGGGTATACTAACTTTGAACCTTTTGATGTTGACATGTCTTCTAATATAGGGCCTTATAAATTCAGTTTACCTATAGTGTCAGCAGCGATGGATACTGTAACCGAAGAATTGATGGCTATTAAGATGGCTCTATTAGGAGGATTAGGTGTTTTACATAGAAATTGCTCTTATGAACGACAATTAGAAATGGTGAGAATTGTAAAAAGAGCAAGATCTTTTGTAATTGATGATGTAGCGACGATACAACCTAATGAAGCCATCTCAAAAGCGAAATTCATGATGGAAACCTACAATATAAGCGGTATTGTTGTTGTCAATGAAGAAAATAGAGTGTGCGGTATTTTTACTAAAAGAGATATACCCTTCTCTGAGACTGAAATAACTAATGGAAAAGTAAAGAATTTTATGACAAAAAATGTAATATCGATTGAACCTGGTGCATCTCGAGAAAAAGCATTGGAAATCCTTTTTGAATCTCGCAAAGAAAAACTTCCTATTATAGATAAAGGTGGAAATTTAAAGGGTTTAATTACGAAAAAAGATTTAGCTCCAGAATTTCCATTAGCGTCAATGGATAGAGAAGGACATTTAATATGTGCCATGGCTTTATCTCCTAAATTTCCAGAATCGTCACATTCTCAAAATTTATTAAAGGAAATAGAAAATTATGTAGACATTTTCTGTATTGATGTCGCCGATTTCTATAAAACTTCAGACATTAAAGGAACTAAAAAACTCATGGATCTTTTAGATTCCGATTTTGTATTAGGAAACATTGGGACCTATGAAGCCGCAGAGCACTTAATTACCAAAGGGGATTTTGATGAAGATAAATTTATTGGATTAAAAGTTGGTATGGGATCGGGTTCAATTTGCACTACTTCAATTCAAACAGGCGTGGGTGCACCAACTCTTTTTGCAACTGCTCAAGTTGCTGACGCTATAGTAGATTATGGTGCTAAGATTAGTTTAATTGCAGATGGAGGTTTTAAAAATCCTGGAGATTTGCCGAAAGCGTTTGCTTCGGGTGCTGATTTAATTATGAGTGGTCACTTTTTTGCCGGATCGACAGAAAGTCCTGGCTATGTTGACACTATACAAGGCAGAAAAGTAAAAATATACCGAGGGATGGGTTCCAAAGAAGCGAGGACCTCCGGATATGTTTCAGATCGCTATACTGAAGGCTCTAAAATGCTCCCGGAGGGTGTAAGTGATTACGTTCCATTTGTTGGAGACATGGAAGGCGTACTACTGTCTTTAAAAGAAGGTCTTTTAAACGGAATGATTTATGCTGGAGCAAAAAGTATTAATGAGATGAAAAAGGCAAAAATTGGCGTAGTTTCTTATGTAGGACAGCGTGAGAGTAGACCTCATGACCTACTTAGTAGGTATTAATCTTAAATGCATCACTCATTAGCAATTAACCTAAAAAAATCAAGTGAATAGGATTTTATTAAATCCCTATTAATTAACTTAAAACAGCGTTAATCTTTACTTAGTAATATCAATTTTGAATTTAATACAATAATATAAAAGAATGGATGACGATGAAAAAAATTGAAAGAGCTATCATCAGTGTTTTTGATAAAAACAACATTCTCAAATTTGTTAGATCTTTGACTAGTTTTGGAATTGAAATTTTATCTACTGGAGGAACCGGAAGGTTATTAAAAGAAAATAGTATCGATTTTGTAAAAATATCCGATTATACGGGTTCTCCAGAGATGTTCGATGGTAGAGTTAAGACTTTACATCCGAAAATTGAAGGAGGAATACTCTATCGCCGCGAACTTAACAAGGATTCTGAAGATGCTCTAAAATACGATATCCCACCTATAGATATGGTAGTGTGTAATTTATATCAATTCAAAGAGGCAATCGCAAAACCTGATATTACTTTAACTGACGCTTTAGAGATGATTGATATAGGAGGTCCTACAATGATAAGAGCAGCAGCAAAAAACTTTCCTGACGTCGTTGTTGTGCCTAATGCTAAGCATTATAACGAAATTATAGAGGAAATTGAGCAATTAGGGGGAATTAGCGACAAAACTAGAGCTAACTTAGCTCAAGAAGTCTTTGCAATCATGGCGGATTATAACGCAGCAATTACAAATTACCTACAGAGTTATTATCACCCCGATCAAGTCATGAAAACAAATTTATTTAATGTTTATGAGAAAGTTCAAGATTGTCGTTATGGTGAAAATTGGGATCAAGCCGCAGCTTATTATAAAGATCTATCTTGTAATTATGGGCTTCATAATTTAAATCAACTTGGAGGAAAAGAGATTTCTTTCAACAATTATTTAGATATTGATGCGTGTATCCAAATACTTCTTGATTTTGATCGAAAACATTATGTAACGGCTATTTTAAAACATACTAGCCCCAATGGGATTGCTATTGATACATCTACCCAATTAAAATCTATTGAAATGGCATTTAAAACCGATCCACTGTCTGCCTTCGGGGGAATCTGGGGTGTGAACAAAGAATTGACTACAAGTGCAGCGGACTTTATCGTAAACAAAGAAAATATTTTTGTGGAAGTTATATTAGCGCCTTCCTTCGAAATTGAAGCGCTTGAAATACTTAAACAAAAAAAAAATATGAGAATAATAGAATATGGCAATTTACTAGACAAGCGAGAAAGTATCTATAGAAACTATGAAATTAGAGGTGTATTGGGGGGGATATTAGTTCAAGAATACGACCATAAGCCTTTAATTAAAGAATGGAATGTTGTAAGCAAAAGACAAGTAAATAACGAAGAAAAAGAGGCCTTAATATTCGCCTATAAAGTTTCAAAGTGGACAAAATCTAATTCAGCTTGTTTTGCTCAAAAATATGACGGTGGGGTTTACACCATTGGCATTGGTGCTGGGCAACACAGTCGAGTTCATGTAGTTAAATTAGCAGCACAAAAAGCACAAGAATTTGGTCATGAAATTGAATTAAAGGATTCTGTAATGGGCACTGATTCTTTCTTTCCATTTCCAGACGGATTAGAAGCTGCCGTTAATATAGGTGCCAAAGCTATCATCAATCCCGGGGGTTCCGTTCGCGATGATGCCGTCATTAAGCGTGCAGATGAATTAAATTGCGCATTGGTTTTTTGTGGTAAAAGAGTTTTTAGACACTAAAAAATCCAATTTGTTTTTTCATTTATAAATTATTGTGGTGTAAGAGCATTCAATACTAATTCAAGTGAATGTTTATAATTCGACAGAAAAAAAGTTTTTAAATCCTTACGAATAAATTAAAATTACTAATTAGTAAAATACTTTTTTTGACGAGCGAGGATTCTATGGACTTTTTTTCAAGTAATTTAAGGGAAACTATGGAAGCGATAAACAAGTTAATAGATAATAACATTAGTTCAGTTACTACTAAAAGTATAAGAAGATGCAATAACATTAAAGCTTCAAACCGCTCTAAAATAAACTTTATTTGGAGATCTCTTAATTATCTCGAAACAGAGGGTATTCTGGAGATGAACGGTACCTATTCTCCTAAATCCTATAAAATTGCTTCAAACCAAAAAATCGATATTGAGAAACTGTTATCTCAAATTGAAAAAGGAAGAACCAGCTAACTTTTTTTTAAGATAAAATCATATTAAATTTAACTTCTCAAACAATTCATCTAATTTTTTTTGAATTTCTATATTATCGGTATCATTTATTAACCTTTTTTGATAAAATATCACATTTCCGTATTTAAGCTCTAATTCATTAAATATTTTAACCCAACTGTTAAATTGTGCTAATAAATCTACAACTTCGGGATCTTCTTCAAAAAATTTAACTTCTTCTTTCTTTTCTGTAGAAAAGGATGTAGATTTATATTTCTTAACCGAGTAACCTTGTTTATTTAGAAGTGAGGTATTTGCTTTTCTCACAAATGCTTCTAATCCGCTTCTCCAATGGATATATTTTTCGTTAATTACATCAATTATTACTTGAATCATTTTAATTTCTTGGGGAAAGATTGTACTCTTCTTTATTAGGATTTTTTTAATTTTTTTAAATTCTAAATTAAAATTACTAAAATATGTGGATGTTAATTTGTTAAATTCATATAATACGCTATTATAGTCTTGGGCAAATACAACATCTGAACTAGCAAAGGTTAACGTTTCTTCGTCAAATGTTCCACTTAATTTTTTCTTTTTCAACAAATCCTCAAATGTAGAATAAAGGATTTTGATTTCTTTATCATCTAGCGTTTTACCGTAAAAAAAATCGTGGAAAGAAAACATAAAATTATTTTCAAGCATTAAAGTTTCAATACCTTTTTCAGTGTAAAAGATTAAATTTCCTTCTTCATTGTAGAAAATTCCTTTTATTTTTTCATCATTTTGTAACTCTTTTAACAGACTTTCTACTATACTGGAGGTCACATCAATGTCTCCTAGCTGTATGGTATTTTCAGATTTAGATTTTTCAATTAACATTAATTGAATATCTTTCTTCGATTCTTCAATTTTATCCTCATTAAAAATTAGGTGTTCTCCTTTTTTAAAATATTTTAATCCTAAATCATTGATAAAACCAATAAATAAATTGTATGGCATACCCGTTTTTTCAATATATTCATTAATCTGTATTATATCTTTTCCTTTTATTTCTTCTCCAATTAGTTTTAAATTTTCGTCTAATTTTGTAAGTATATGACTTCTTTCAATGTTTAGATTTTTCGCAATTAAATTTATCTGTTCATTTTTCTCAGCTTGATTTGTTAACAAGTTTATTGCTTCGATTTTCTGATTTAGAAATTTTGAATAATAGAAAATCTCTCTGTTCTTATCAAAAATACCACTCCGATTATCAATGAAATTCTCAAAAATTTGTACCAACAACTCTCTTTTTACATTTAACTTCTCTGAAAGTTTTGGAATTGAATAATACCCGAGCAATCGAGAGTTTTCAATTTCTCTTTTAACTTTCAATAATCCAACATTAGTTAAAAATTGGGTGCCTGCTCTAAAAAAAGTTAAATACCCTTTTGGAAGATTTTTTATCAATTTAATAAAGTCTCTATCGATTAATCGTTCCCTATATGTTTTTAAATCAATAGTAGTGTTTTTTGCGGCTTCAGAGTTAATATGCTGCTGTATGTTTTTCAAAGCATAGTAAGCGCTATTGTTCTTTCCGACCAAATAAACCTGTTTAGTGAGATTCGATATATCTGTTATAATTTTATTAATAAAATCAGGAGGAAGATAATCATAATTTTTAAGATTTACCATCCCATTATTATGAAAGGCGGCTACTATATTTGATTTTAGATAGTTGTAAGAGTAAAAATAACCCAATTTTGAATAATAACCATTAATGTATCCTAATTTGAGTAATGTGTCTATAAATAATCTTAATTCTTGGTCAGCCTGAATAATGGGGGAAAAGGTTTTTAGGATATTTTTCTTCTGTAATTTTTCTTCCTTCCCGAATATCTCCGTTAGTTTTTCTTTCTCAAGTTCATAAATATAGATCTGTTTTCGGTCTTTATTGATAGTGTAGAAATCTATCTTACGTTCTTTTTGGTTTTTTCTACTCACGCTTTTAACAAAATCTTTTAAGCCCACTCCCGTTTCATTAGAAATTTCTGTGAAATTATATTTTTTCATCAAAAATGTATTCTGAATCCTTGATAATAATTTTTTTACTCCATAATCTTCAATCCCTAATTCATTTAAAGTCGGGAAAATAATTTTAGCTAAAGATAATGTTTTTGAATATATTTTTGAGGAATCCTTAGTAAAATATTGTTCTATAAGTGATTTCAAGACTTCCCTTAAACTGTATAAACTTTCGAAATCGAAATCACTGCATTTTTCTAGAAAACCCATTATTGATATCAGATTTTCTTCAGCATCTTCAGACATTAATGCTTTTATGAAATCTTCTTTAAATGTACACAGTAATGTGGGGTTCTTATTTACAATCTCTTGTAAAAAATAATAGACGTTATCACGTACGTCTTTATTTATGTCCCCTAAATGTTTTATAAATTTTGGACAATATTTGTCAAGATAAATATTGTTTGAGAGCATTGCAAATCCAATTACGATGAAAGTATTAACCTTCAATTTTGGATCCTTTGTATTTATATAACTCTCCAATTTCCCGATAATGCTTTCATTTATTAGGTTATAATCATTTTCTGCTAAAATACTTAAAACATAAGAGGCAGAAATCGCATGATCTTGATCTGATAATAAAATCTCTAGTTGTTTAATTACTTTTTCTGCTTTTTCAGTCTTATTTTTATCAAGTAACTTTTCGAGCTTATCAACTAGAGGATAAATTACTTGATCTTGTTCAAACTCTTCCAAATTAAACATTGGTAACGAAATTTAATGGTTAATCCAATAATAATTTTTTGAAAGGGTCAATTTCTAAAATATCCTTAATTTCTTGAAGAATAATGCTTGGATTTGCCATCTCCAAATCAATTTTAGTGCCATGACCTGAAAGTAATGCAATACTCCTCACTCCTGCATTAATTGCGCATTCAATATCTGTAGGAAGGTCTCCTATAAGATAGACATTATCTTTATCTATAGGAGCATTCAAAATTCTTTTGATTTGCTTTAACGCAACGATAACGGGATGTCCATGAGGTTTTCTAATTGGTGTATCATCACGGGAAACATAAACAGAAAAAAACCCGTCTAAATTTAATTTTTTTCTAAAGTACTCTAATCTTGCTCCGCTAGTGTTTGATACAATTCCAAAAATGGTACCCCGTTTTTTTAACTCTTTTAGAATCCCCTCCAAATTAGGTTTTAATGTCTCGTATTTTTCGTATTTAGGAAATGTTCTTCTAAATTTCATAAAAAATAAAATCCGCTTCCATCCACTAGGGATATAATGTTTATATACGCGATAAATGTTAAAAAAGGCCTTTAATTTATTGCTTGAATCAGCCTCTTCAAAAAGCCTTGCAATATCTATGAGTCTTAAAGATTCCGTATTTTTCCAATTGTAAAATCTTTTTTTTAAGTAAACTGAAGCAGTAAATTCAAGAGCTTTTTGTGTGATAACTACGCCATCAAAATCGAACAATAATATTAGAGGATGAGTCATCTGTATTACTTAAAATATAGTTTAATTCTTAAACCTAATGATAATCAAAAAAAAAATAAAAAAAATATGATACCTAATTTATTTTTTAAAATTTAGGGGTCTAATTCATCGGGTTCTATTGAGACATGACTCAATAAATAGTCGATTTGCTTCTGTTTCTTGTTTATATTAAGCACGGTGTTCAACGGAATTACATCTCCATGGCCCGGCATAAGTGTGATTGATCCTGCGCGTAAGATAAAGAATTCAAATACATCTGGGATTTCCTTCAAGATTCTTAAGCTTTTTGTGGGGATTCTTTCTGCACTTGAGAAGATTCCGCTTTTGTGATAAATTTCGTTCCTTTCAATTTTCCAGTAGTCAAATCTCGATCCCAAAATTACGAGTCCTAAAACAAGCGCCATCATAATAGTAACGACAAAGTAAAATTGTGCCGTTAATGCTGCATTGAATGGATCACCTGTTGAGCCACCAGCAAACAGATCTGGTACGAGAAAGACTAGAAGTATAATTACAATAACGATAACGAGAATTAGAACGAAAAATTTTGTACTACTAAAATCGAAAGCAACGATAAACAAGTTAACAAAAAACACGACAAGCCATATATTACCATATATTGGTATAGTTGTCGGTGGGGGGACAACCAATTGTAAAATCCATAGGATAAACGAAACGAGTGCCAAAGGCCAGAAAAATATAACTTTTGGGTAAGATCGTAAAAAAACTTCGTTTACCGGTTTAGTTGGTTTTTCAGACATCTTATTCACAAATTTAATTCGATTTATTATTTTTTTTATTTAAAATATTGTGATTAACTTCAATATAGAATTTTAGGTTAAAAAATGTTCTTATCAATTAAATATCATGTGATTGAAGAAATTTTATTCTATAGGGTCCTAACAGAGTGAGGTGAATAAGAACAATTAATCAAATTTCAAAAAAAGCTACTAATTGACTGAACCATTTTATATGAATAGTCAATTTGCTGGTTTCCATTGTCACTTATCCCCATGTGTCCAGGAAGCAAATATTTCACGTCTAAATTATTAACTAATTTGATTGATTCAATTAAGGCTTCTAAAGATCCACCTGGAAAATCGTATCTTCCAAAACTTCCTCCCGTAAATACTAAATCTCCAGGAATTAAGATTTTTTTATTTGGTTCATAATAACAAACTGATCCTTGAGAATGACCTGGAGTAAAATAAATTTGAAAAGCGAATTCTGAACCTATGTTAATCGTTTCATTAATATTCATTTTTTTTATATCTAACGGAATAATTTCTAAATTAAACATTTTCGGACTAATACCGAGATTTCCAGGAAAAATTTTTGATTCATTTCCCTTTTCTAATATATCTGCCGTCTCACCATAAGCATATATTTCAGGAGGATTATTTTTTAGAATTTTTAAGAGCGTGTACAATCCAAGAACGTGGTCAACATGTTCATGAGTTAGAAATACTTTAGTAATATTTCTATAATCTAACCCCAAATTATTCATACCCTCAAATAAACCCTTTAAAGAAAGCCCATTACCGGAATCGAAAAGCGCTAATTCATCTTTGCTTTTGTTATTAATTAGAAATTGATTACAATCTAACATTGGGTTTTCTTCGAAATGATATACATCCTTAATAACTTTTCTCCCTAATTTTACCGAACTCTCAGTACCAGAAAAAAACATTTTAATTCACTATCAGTTTTGTACAAAAAAAAAATTGTCTTAACTTTAATTTTTTTCTCTTTACTCTTATAAAAAACAATTAAAATCAAGTATGTCAATTAAATAATATGGAAGAACCATCTAGTGAAAAATTTGAGGATTATCCTAATATCGAAAAATTAAAAAGTAAAATTAGTTTTGGAATCAAATTTTGGCTAGAATTCGAAAATAAGGGCCCTAAAAACATTTTGGGGTCTGGATGGGCAAATTTACTTGAATGTATTAATAGTAGTGATAATAAGGAGCCCAAATCTTTGACAAAAGCAGCAATTGAGTGTGGTTACTCATACAAATACGCATGGAACATTTTAAATAAAATAAAGGAAAGATCAGGGAAATCTCCAGTAGAAACTAAGAAAGGAGGTCTTGGTGGAGGAGGATGGGTTAAATTAAACGATTGGGGTAAGTATTTATTGAAAACATATAAAAACCTTCTAACCGAGTTAGAGGAGATTGAAAAGAAGCTCGAAAAATCTTTAAAAATCGATTAACGAATTTCTCGATTATTAATTTGTGATTTAATTGTCTAAAAAATTTACTATTATTCTATTATAATATTCTAATATATCTTTCCTCATTTGGAAAAATTATTTAATTAAGGAAAATCATTTTATTATACTAACACTTAAATTTAGATGTTTATATAAAAGAACATAGCCTTTTAAAAATTTTAATTGATCAAGCATGGCAATACCATTACCCGGAACTCCGATTATTGTCGACATTGGTTCAGCCTACACTAAGATAGGATTTGCGGGAGAGCCTAGTCCTAGGTTTGTTTTTCCCACTATCACTGGTACTGAAAAGTATAAAGCTGTAATGGTTGATGTTAGCGCCCGAAACATATACATCGGATCAGACGCTTCAAAAATGCGAGG
>Ga0114922_10004562_pt1 | contig 12840 bp, 10 predicted proteins | sample AartaG_FD_100975 | JGI IMG/M metagenome (GOLD analysis project Ga0114922, IMG submission 100975) | Deep subsurface microbial communities from Aarhus Bay to uncover new lineages of life (NeLLi) - Aarhus_00045 metaG | ecosystem: Environmental > Aquatic > Marine > Oceanic > Sediment | place... | reverse complement strand
TGTACATACTGAACCTGCGCGCGCAAACTTCCTATTCCGAGTTCGGTATCCTTCCTCCAAGAGCAAAGGATCTGCTGTACGCCCTGTTGATCTTTGCCGGAGTTTTCGCGCTCCTCACCCTGTTGGCGGTCATTCTTATCATGCTGCCCTCGGCCGGACGGTCGCTGTTCACCACCGGCTTCCGCTGGAAACTGGAGGATCCACGTCTGATTCCCCTGGTCCTGCTGTTCTGTCTGGTTACGGGGTATCGGGAGGAGTTGTTCTTCCGCTCCTACCTGTTAACTCGTTTTCGCCAGCTTCAGCTGCCGGTGTACCTCGGAATCGGAATGAGCACCCTTCTGTTCGCCGCCGGGCATGTGTACCAGGGTGCTGCAGGATTGGCCGTAGCACTCATCCAGGGATTGTACTTCTCGATCCTCTTTGTTCGCTTCAAGAACATCCACCCCCTGGCCGTAGCCCACGGACTGTACAACGCCACGGTTCTGGTAATCACCCTGTTCGCGGGCACCGAAGAGTTCGCAACATTTCAGACGAGCTTGCCTCTGCAACCTTGATAGTGGTAGATTGCTATATATGAAGCGAAATATATACCTGCTCCCGCTGCTGTCTCTGGTAGCACTGATTCTGGCCGGCTGCGGTTCGGACAGTTCGGGGTCCTCCGGTGGTACCGGGTCCGACCCGGCAAATCACGGCAATACCGCTCAAACCCGAGAACCCTCCGGTTCCGAGGAGCTATCAGAACTGGAGACCAGACTCGGCAACCTGGGATTCCAAATCCCGAAGGAGGAACTGCAGGCCATCGATTTCACTCTGCAAGATCTGACGGGCCGGGAGACAAGCTTGAGCGCATTCCAGGGCAAGGTCGTATTCCTCAATTTCTGGGCGACCTGGTGCGGACCCTGCAGAGCCGAAATCCCCTCTATGGAACAGCTGTACAGAGAACTGAAAGACCGGGGATTCACGATCGTAGCGGTCAACAGCCAGGAGCCTGCGGAGCAGGTTTCGGCCTTTGTCCAGGAGGCGGGGATGAGTTTTCCCGTGCTGCTGGATTCCGCCGGTAAGGCCGGCGCCTCCTACACGGTACGGGCCATTCCCACCACCTATATTATCGATCCCCAGGGGTCAATCAGGGGACGGATGGTGGGAACCCGGGAGTGGTACACTCCGCAAATCATCTCTCTGGTGGAGGATCTTCTAAGCTGATGTCGACAAATATCAACGTGGCAATCGCCTTTGCCGCCGGCATCCTGAGCTTCCTCTCCCCCTGCATCCTGCCGTTGATTCCATCCTACCTTTCGCTGATCGGCGGTGTATCGGTCCAGGAGCTGGGTGAGCGGCAGCGATCCAAGGTATTCCTGCGCACCCTGTTGTTCGTCCTGGGATTCTCTGTCGTGTTCATCGCCCTGGGTGTCCTGTTCAGCGGGACCGGAGGATTTTTCTCGGGCGCCACGCAGATCCTCAACATCGTGGCCGGAACCCTGGTCATTATCCTCGGATTAAACTTCATCTTCAACTTTTGGAAGTTCCTCAACTTCGAAAAGAGAATGCACATGCGTTCCTCCCCAACCGGCTGGCTGGGAGCGCTGCTGCTGGGCACGGCCTTTGGAGCAGGCTGGACACCCTGCGTGGGCCCGATTCTGGCCTCGATTTTGTTTCTGGCGGGAAGCAATGCCCAGATCCTTCAGGGCACACTGCTGCTGGCCGTCTACTCTCTGGGCCTGGGTCTGCCCTTTATCCTGGCGGGCCTGTTTTTCTCTCAGTTTCTCGGCGCCCGGGAACGCATGAAGCGGCATTTCAAAACCTTGAGAATCGTGAGTGGGGCCTTCCTGGTATTGATCGGGCTGCTCATCGCTCTGGGGCGGTTGCAGCGTTTCAACATCTTTCTGTTTCGTCTGGCCGGCTGGCTGGAGAATTGGAATACCGCCCACCCCTGGCAGGTACGACTCGGCTTCACGCTCCTGTTCCTGATCCCGGCCTTTGCCCTCGGTGTCTCCTACCTGAAACGGGCTCGATCGGAGAGCCGCCTTCCTCTTCTTCCCGGACGGGCCGTGTTTCTGCTGCTGTTTCTGGCCCTGGCCGTCGTAACGGCCAGTGGTGTGCTCGATCCAACAGGATTTTTCACCTTCTGGTTCACCTACCAGGGCATTTGAGTTTTGTATCTTTACAGAGACAAGATAGAGTGTAATAATGGGCGTTCATAACTGAAACATCATCAATCTGGAGTCGTATGGATATTTTCGATAAATGTTACGGATTCAAAGAAGCTCGAGCCGCCCGAGAGAGCGGGTACTATCCCTATTTCATTCCGATCGAAGAGAACTGGGGCAGCAAGGTTCAGATGAAGGGCCGGGAAGTGATCATGTGCGGATCGAACAACTACCTGGGTCTGGCCCAGGATCCTCGCGTACAGGAAGCCGCCAAGAAAGCCATTGAAAAGTACGGAACGACCTGCTCAGGATCCCGTTTGATCAACGGCACTTTTACCCTCCACGAGGAACTGGAGCATCAACTGGCCCGTTTCATCGGCCGGGAAGCGACTCTGTGTTTCACAACCGGATATCTGGCCAACCTGGGCTCGATTTCCGCGTTATTGGGCAGAAAAGAGCACGTCCTCAGCGATCGCTACAACCACGCCTCGATCGTCGACGGGATCATGCTATCCACAGGCCTTTCGGGGGGCTCGATCAAGTTTCATCGCTACCAGCACAACAATCCCAAAGCACTGGAGAAGGCCCTGGCCGCCCTGCCCCACGATGAGGCCAAACTGGTTGTAACCGACGGGGTGTTCAGCATGGAGGGAGATATCGCTAAACTCCCCGAATTGAAGGAGGTTGCCCGGAAGCACAACGCCCGGCTATACCTTGATGAAGCCCATGCCCTGGGGGTGATAGGGAAAACCGGGCGGGGCACTGAAGAACATTACGGTCTCGGAAACTGCGCAGATATTATAATGGGAACCTTCTCCAAATCCTTCGGGGGAATCGGAGGTTTTGTGGCCGGGGAGGAGGTGGTCATCGATTATATCAAGCACTTCGCCCGTCCCCTGATTTTCACGGCCAGTATGCCCCCGGCGATGATCGCCTCGGTCATGGCGACTCTGGAGATCATGCAAAAGGAACCTCAGCACACGCAGCGCCTACAGAGTATCGCCCATACCATGGTGCGGGAGTTCAAGGCGCTGGGGTTCGATGTGGGTGTTGCCGAGACACCGATAATTCCTCTGATCATCGGAGACAATGAAAAAACATTCACCTTCTGGAAGGTACTGTTCGACAACGGCGTCTACGCCAATCCCGTGATCAGTCCTGCGGTGCCTCCGGGTCGTTCCATCATTCGCACATCCTACATGGCCATCCATACGGATGAAGAGCTGGACCAGGTACTGGAGGTCTGCAAGAAGGCGGGAAAAGAGGTGGGAATCATCTAGAGGAGAGGAGTTTTCCATGAAAGATATCAAACAACTGCTTCCCCATCGGGAACCGTTTCTGTTTGTAGACCGAATCGAGAAATACGACGATGAAGAGGTCATTGGCTATCGCAGGTTCACCGAGAAGGACTTCTTCTTCAAAGGCCACTTCCCCGACTACCCGGTGGTACCCGGAGTCATCCTGGTGGAAACCATGGCCCAATGCGGGGGTGCGGGAATCCGGCTGACAGGCAGGGTGGATCCGAATGCCCTTTTCTTTCTCGCTTCCGTGGACAAGGTCAAATTGCGCCTTCAGGTACGGCCCGGAGATGAGGTGAAGATGGTGATCAAGAACCTACGGGTCAGTCCGAAGACGCTGAAACAGAGCGGCCGGGCCTTCGTGGGCGACCAGCTGGTTGCGGAGGCGGAGTGGTTCTGTCTGTTTGGTATGCCATAGGCTCTGCCGGACCCGCCAGCCCCTACTGATCGGGGGGTACGGCCTCCCGGGGTGCGGCCTCCCGGCTTTCCGCCGAAGGCTGTGCGGCCTTCCGGCTTTCCCCCGCAGGCTGCTGGGGAGCGCTATCAACAGCTTCCAGCTCTTCGTTTTCTTCGTCAACCGCCTCCAATTCCTCTATATCCTCCAGATTGAAGGGCTGCTCTTCGGAACTCTCCGCTTCCCCCTCCTGCATTTTTCCTGCATCGGCTTGCTCGCTTATCGGCTCCTGCGGTTCCAGGGCCTCCACCGCCACGCCCAGTTCGTCCAGATCCTCGGATAGAAAAAGGTCATCCGCGCTTTCAGGCTGCTCTTCTTCATCCAGAACCTCCACAAGCTCGACGGCCTCCTCCAAATCCTCATCCTCAAGACTCTCCTCCAGCTCCGGGATTTCGGCGAGCTCAGGCGGTTGGACAGGTAACGGCTGTGCAGGTGCCGGTTCAGCCGGTTGCACAGCAGCTCTCTGCTGCGCCGCTTCGGGTCCGGGCAAATCGGCCGTCTCCTCCGCGGCCTCCTGCTCCCCGGTCTGCAGCACCTCTTGGAACCAGGAGAACGTTCTTGCCAGGCTGCCGGTCATCTCCCGCAGATCCCGGGAGACCTCCAGAATCGTGCGAATGGTGCGATCGACTCCCGCCACCCCATCCTGGATCTCCTTATGCGAACGGGTGACTTCCTCCATGGCCGCGGCATTGGCTTCGATCATCTGCCTGATACGCTCGCTCTGCTCCATGATCTCCCGATATCCCTGGACCATACCCCGAGCCATCTGAACATTGGTTGCCACGGCCTGATTCGATTCGCGCATCAACGTATTCACCTGATCGGAGACGGTTCGAGTCACGTCGGCAAGCTTGCGAATCTGCTGCGCCACCACGGCAAAGCCTCTGCCGGCTTCACCGGCTTTGGAGGCTTCTATAGAGGCGTTGAGGGACAGCATATTCGTCTTGTCGGCGATGCCGATGATCTGGGATACAGCCTTGGTAATGGTGATGGATTTCTCCCGTAGCTCCTCCAGCTCTGTGAGGGCGCCGCGAATCTGATCGTTAAAATCGGCGATCCGGGCATCTACCTCGGTGGTCAACGATAGAATCTGCTCCTCCTTCTCAACCACCTGAATTTCAGCCCGGGCTCCTTCCTCTATGGAACCCATGATCTGTCCGATAGAAAAGGCCTGCTTCTGAGCGCTTTCCACCAACCTGTTGGCCAGGACCATGCTCTCCAGGTTCCCCCGCTCCAGGCGGGTCTTCCCATCCTTCAGCCGCACCACCAGATCCCGATCCGTCTGAACACGCCCAACCAGCTGCTGGTCGGTCTCGGCGGCTCCCCGTGCCCGATGCAGGCGGTTCCAGCCCATAATCCAGGTGATCAGCAGGGCCAACACACCGTGCAGGTAGGGGGGCGGATGGTAAAGCCAACGATACTGCGGCCCGGCAAGCAGTGGATAGAGGGTTACTACGCTCGCGGCCAGGAACAAGAACAGCAGAGGGATGCCTATGCCGGGATTCTTCTTGAGCGCCGATGCGGAAAGTACGAGAGCAAAGAGCAGAGTCGCGGTCACAGTTCCGACCTGCAGGGTCCTCCAGAACAGAAGATTGTCCAATGAACCGATTGTCGACCAGAGGATGGCTATGAAACTCAGCGGTGCAGCCACCGACACTACCAGGCTCCACCTCAGGGTTTGCAGCAGCTCCGAACAGGCCAGGAGCAACAGAAACAGCCCGGCGGCAAGAAACACCGGGAACAGTCGCAGCACCGTCATCAGGGCAAGTGCCTGCCCCAGCAGCCCGGAAACAACCAGAGAACCCGACAGAAACAGACTTCCCAGGCTCAGGAACAGGGCGTACAGCCGTGCCTCCACAACAGCGGTGTAGGCAGAAAAGAAGAACACAACAAGCAGGTAGAGCACGATCACGGCGCTGATCCCCACCCCGGAGATGTTGCGCTTCAACACCTCCGGCAATCCTCCGGCAGAGGCTACGATCCACACCGGTCCATCCAGCCAGGAAGCGCCGGGATGACGCAGCCGTATATGCAGGACTGCCGGGGAGGTGGTTTGCCCCGGAGAATAGGGAAGCGGGTAGGTTCTGACTGCAGCGGTGGGACCGGCGGTATCGCCGCTTCCGAGGGTGCCCGGGGCTGCCAGAATCGCCCCGTCCAGGTACACCCGGGCCGAAAACCCGTGAGGCGGCAGAACGAGCAGGGAGGGTTCTGCGGTGACAATCTTCGTACGCAGCCAGATATAGCCCTCCCGACCCACGCCCACGGACTCGAAACTACCCGGCAACTCGAGGGGCTGCCACCCCCGCGAAGGAGGCGTATCGCTGTCGGTGTTTGCAAAGCACTCCTCCCAATCCCCGAGGGCCCGCTGGGCTTGCCCGCTCAGCTGCAGGGCAATCAGCAGCAGCACCAGGATCAGAACAATCCCTATTCGTTTCACAGATCGATCTCCAGACCTTTTCTCATCGAATGATAACTACCCAGATTATCTCGCCTTCCGCAGGCTAAAATCAGAGACAAGCTTGTTGCCCCCTCCGGGATGAAAGCCGAGCTTGGGAAACTGAGCTCCAGTACGGTCCCGGCCTGACCCTCCTTCAAGCGAACAGCGGTTGGTTCGGCTACCGGCGCGTCTCTGTGACCGTGCCCGCGGCCCAGCTGTTTCACGAAGATCTGCTCTTCGGAGTCGACATAGCCGATATAGATCGAGGCCTTGTTCATTCTATTTGATCCCAAACCTACAGCCACCCAGCCGTTCAGATCGGAGCGCAGGGCAACGCAGAGCAGCTCCCGGGTTCTATTCAGGTGAAGCATGCCCCTGGGCAATTCGACAACCAGGCTGTATTCGCCGGGGGATATGATGCCGTCGATCTGCGGAGTATTCGCAGAAACAGCCAGAGTCTCCTGGGCCGCCGGGGCGCCAACCAGGAACAAGCCAAAGATAGCGGCAACAACGATAGTTTTCCATCCCATCATTTGCCTCCTGACCCAACCATACCACGTCAGGTGCGTTTGGGGTAGAGCGAGAAAAAAACGGCTTCAATATTGACAAAAGGGGGCTGATACTGTAAAGCATAGATATGAACGTTGCTGCCCTGCGGATTGAAGCGAAGGGAATTATTATCCTTCTCCTTTTACCCCCTTCAACCACCCCCGGAGGGTAGAGCGGGCCGCAAATGGCAACATTAGCCGTTTTCCTTCCTGGAAAACGGTTTTTTTTTGACGAGGAGTATAGCCGTGAGCAGAGAGTTGAACAGTACAGCCGTAACAAAGGGAAACGCCCGGGCTCCCCACCGGAGTCTTCTCTACGCAATGGGCTGGGACAGGGACAACCTGGAGAAACCCCTGATCGGTGTAGCGAACGCCTTCAGTGAGCTGATCCCGGGACACCTGCATCTACGACAGGTAGCGGACAAAGTCAAAGAGGGAATATGGTCCGCCGGGGGCGTGGCCGCGGAGTTCGGAACGATCGGTGTTTGCGACGGATTGGCTATGGGACATCCGGGAATGCGATTCTCCCTGCCCAGTCGCGAATTGATAGCCGATTCCATCGAACTGGTCGCCAAAGCCCACGCCCTGGACGGGCTGGTCCTGGTAACCAACTGCGACAAGATCGTCCCCGGCATGGTCATGGCGGCCGCCCGGATCAACATCCCGGCTGTAATTATCTCCGGAGGTCCGATGCTGGCCGGAGAGCACGAGGGGCGCAAGATGGGTCTGGATTCGGTGTTCGAAGCTGTGGGGCAGTTGTCCTCCGGGAAGATCGAGGCTGAAGAGCTGGAGAGAATCGAGTGCCACGCCTGCCCCGGAGCCGGATCCTGTGCCGGACTGTTCACAGCCAACTCGATGAACTGCCTCTGTGAGGCCCTTGGGCTGGCGCTTCCCGGCAACGGCACGATCCCTGCGGTATACGGAGCGCGCATGGCTCTGGCCCGGGAGGCGGGGCGAAAGGCCGTAGAGGCGGTACAGCAGGATCTTCGTCCCCTGCAGATCCTCACACGGCAGTCCTTCCTCAACGCAGTAGCCGTGGACATGGCCCTGGGCGGATCGACGAATACCGCCCTCCACCTGCCTGCCATGGCGGCAGAGGCCGGGGTGGAGCTCACCCTGGATGACTTTGACCGGATCAGCGACAAGGTGCCCCATCTGTGCTCCCTGGCCCCCTCGGGGCCCTACTTCATAGAAGATCTGTACACCGGCGGTGGGGTTATGACAGTCTGCAAGGTACTCGATTCCCTCAAGGCAATCGACGGAAAATCGTTAACCATAACAGGCTCGCCGATCGCCGACTCCTACAGGAACGCTCCTGATCCGGACGGCACCTATGTGGCTAAGCCGGAGAAACCCTACCACAGCTCCGGAGGTCTGTCAGTGCTGAAAGGAACGCTTGCCCCGGGAGGCAGTATCGTGAAGAAGGCGGCGGTGGACCCGGCGATGCTGGTCCACGAAGGACCGGCCCGGGTGTTCGATTCCGAGGAGGCGGCCCAGAGCGCAATTGTTGCCGGAAAGATCGTTTCCGGAGACGTGGTGGTGATTCGTTACGAGGGACCAAAAGGAGGACCGGGAATGAGGGAGATGCTCTCCCCCACCTCCTCCATTGCCGGAATGGGCCTGGACAAAGAGGTGGCGCTGCTCACCGACGGCCGCTTCTCCGGTGCCACGCGGGGAGCCTCCATCGGCCATATTACACCGGAAGCGGCTTCGGGTGGACCGATCGGCCTGATCCGGGAGGGGGATCGTATCCGCATCGACATCCCGGCCAAGCGCCTGGATCTGCTGATTTCCGAGGTGCAGCTGGCCGAGCGGGCGGCGGCCTTCAAACCGCTGGTCAAACAGACCGGCAGCCGGTATCTGGACAGCTACTCCCAGAACGTGAGCTCGGCGGCGCAGGGAGCCATACGAATCATAAAATCGGAGGATAAAGATGAAGATTAGCGGAGCCGAACTTTTCGTAAAGGCCCTTAAAGCCGAGGGGGTCAAACATCTTTTCGGATTTCCAGGGGGTGTTGTGATTCCGGTCTTCGATGTCCTGTACTCCGAGCCGGAGATCAAGGTCGTCCTGACCCGGCACGAGCAGGGAGCGGTGCATGCCGCCGACGGCTATGCCCGTTCTACGGGCAAGACCGGAGTCTGCCTGGTAACAAGCGGACCGGGAGCAACAAACACCGTTACCGGTATCGCCACTGCCAACTTCGATTCCGTACCCATCGTCTGCTTCACCGGACAGGTTTCTCGTTCCATGATCGGAAACGACGCCTTCCAGGAGGCCGACATCGTGGGAATCACCCGGCCGATCACCAAACACAACTATCTGGTCCTGGACCGCAAAGACCTGGGGCGGATATTGAAAGAAGCCTTCACCATCGCTAATTCGGGAAGGCCCGGGCCGGTGCTGGTGGATCTGCCCAAAGATGTGATCCTGGAACAGGGAGACGATGAGTATCCGGCCAAGGTAACGATCCGCGGCTACAATCCGGTGCTGAAAGGCCATCCCAACCAGATCAAGAGGGCGGCGGGAGAGCTGAAAAAGGCGAAGAAGCCGCTGTTCTACGTGGGCGGGGGCATCCACATAGCCGGTGCCGTGGAGGTGTTCCGCAAGGTCGTCGAGAAGACAGGTGTTCCGGTGGTCCACTCCCTGATGGGTACTGGGGCGATACCGGGAGATGATCCCCTGGCTCTGGGCATGCTGGGAATGCACGGCACCTACGTGGCCAATATGGCTGTTTCCCAGACCGACCTCCTGTTCGGAATCGGCAATCGTTTCGACGATCGGGCTACCGGGAATCTTGAAAAATTTGCTCCGGAGGCCAAGATCGTTCATATCGATCAGGATCCGGTTTCGATCTCCCGCAATGTGCCCGTTGAGGTGCCGATCGTGGGAGACGCCCGCCTGGTTCTGGAGCAGCTTCTGCCTCTTCTGGAAGCTCCGAAGATCAACGAGTGGCTGGACCAGGTCACCGGCTGGAGAGAAGAGCATCCCCTGAAGGTACAATCCGGGAAGGATGAGGATACCAGTCATCTGCAACCCGACGAGGTGATTCAGACGATCTGCCGGGTCTTTCCCGATGCCATTATCGCCACGGAGGTGGGGCAGAACCAGATGTGGGCCTCCCAGTTCTTTACCTTCCGTCATCCCCGCAGCCTTTTGACCTCAGGGGGCCTGGGTACGATGGGCTACGGTTTCCCCGCGGCCATCGGCGCCCAATTCGCCAATCCGGATAGGAGAGTGATCGACATCGCCGGAGACGGTTCGATTCAGATGAACATCCAGGAACTGGCCACGGCGGTGTACAACCAACTCCCGGTGATCGTGGCCATTCTCAACAACGGCTACCTGGGGATGGTCCGACAGTGGCAGGAGCTGTTCTTCGACAGGCGCTACTCCTCCACCTGCCTGATGAGGGGTGCAGAATGTCCTCCCGAATGCACGGGACCGGGCGAGGACTGCCCAACCTACCACCCGGACTTCGTCAAGCTGGCCGAGGCGTACGGCGCGGTGGGCCTGCGGGTGAAGAAGCGCGAGGAAATCGAGCCCGCTCTTCGGGAAGCAGGAAAGATTAGAGACAGGCCCATATTCATAGATTTCATAGTGGAGAGGGAGTTCAACGTGTTTCCCATGGTCGCTCCGGGGGCCGGGAACGCAGAGATGATGTTCTCGGAAGGGGGGCAGTCATGACGCACGTGCTATCCATGCTGGTGGAGAACCACCAGGGAGTGCTGTCCAGGATAGCCGGCCTGTTTTCGGGCCGGGGCTACAACCTGGAAAGCATTACCGCCGGAATCACCACGGATCCTCAAATCACGCGTATCACCCTGGTGTGCAAGGGGGACGACAACGTGTTCGATCAGATCAAGAAGCAACTCAACAAACTGATCGACATCATCAAGGTTACCGATCTGAGCCCCCTCCCCTCCCTGCATCGCGAGCTGGCCCTGATCAAGGTGCGGGCAAAAACGAACCAGCGGGGAGAGGTTTTTCAGGTAGCGGATGTTTTTCGCGCCAGGGTCCTGGATGTGGGACTCGATTCCATGGTGCTGGAGGTCACCGGCTCCTCGGAGAAGATCGACAACTTCATCGCCGTGCTTCAACCGTACTCGATCCTGGAGGTGGCCCGCAGCGGCCTGATTTCCATGGAGCGCGGCAGGAAACAGGCCAGCCCGCAACCGCAGCAGCGTAAGGGCGCCTCGGAAAAGCTGAACGACGATTTCAAGATCACGATTGCCTGACCCGGGGGGGTACCTGAACAAATTGAAAAGAGAGATATAGGGAAACAAATGGAACGGATATATATCTTCGACACAACCTTACGAGACGGGGAGCAATCCCCCGGGGCCTCGATGAGCGTCGAGCAGAAGTATGAGATGGCGGTACAGCTGGCTCGCCTGGGTGTGGACGCCATAGAAGCGGGCTTCCCCGTTTCCTCCCCCAGACAGTTCGAGGGCTGCCGCACGATCGCCCAAAGTGTAAAGGGTCCGGCCATCACGGCTCTGGCCCGGGCCGTGGAGAAGGACCTGGTGGCGGCCTATGATTCGATAAAAGAAGCCGAACGCAAACGCATTCACACCTTCATCGCCAGTTCCCCGATCCACATGAAGCACAAGCTCAACAAGGGTCCGGATGCGGTGCTGGAGATGGCCTGCCAGGCGGTGCGCTGGGCCCGCCAGCGGGTCGACGAGGTGGAGTTTTCTCCGGAAGACGCCACGCGCAGCGAGCTACCCTTCCTCTGCCGCCTGGTGGAAAAGACGATCGAGGCCGGAGCAACGGTAATCAACATACCCGACACGGTGGGTTACGCCGTGCCCGAAGAGTTCGGCATCTTCATCCGAAAACTGATGGAGGGGGTACCCAACATGGACAAGGCTGTCCTGTCGGTACACTGCCACAACGATCTGGGATTGGGGGTGGCCAACTCCATTGCGGCGATAAACAACGGCGCCCGCCAGGTGGAGGTGACGGTGAACGGGATCGGAGAGCGGGCCGGCAATGCCTCTTTAGAAGAGCTGGTCATGGCCATGAACGTGCGCAAGGACCTGCTGCCCTACAGCACCGGAATCGACACCCGGCAGATCTATCATTCCTCTCGCCTCTTGAGCAACATCATCGGCTTTCCCATCCCCAGGAACAAGCCGATCGTGGGCGAGAACGCCTTTGCCCACGAATCCGGTATCCACCAGGACGGGGTCATCAAACACCGCGCCACCTACGAGATCATGACCCCCGAAGACGTGGGCCGGGATTCAAGCACCCTGGTGCTGGGCAGGCACTCGGGCAAGCACGGATTCAACCGCCGCCTCGAGGAACTGGGATTGATCCTGACGGATGAGAACATGGATGAGGCATACAAGCATTTCCTCGATCTGGCGGACCGCAAGAAAGAGGTCTACGACGACGATCTGTACGTGATCGTGCGCGACCAGATCGGCGAGCACCTGGACACCTACGAGCTGACCTATTTCAACTTTCAGTCCGGCAACATGGCCGTACCCACGGCCACGGTTCGCATCAAGGCCGAAGATCGCATGCTGGAGGAAGCGGCCACCGGCGACGGACCGGTTGACGCCATGATCAACGCGATCGACCGGGCCATCGGCGTTTCGGCCAAGCTGCTGGAGTACAATGTCCACGCCATCACTCCGGGACGCCGGGCCATAGGGGAGGTGTCGGTAACGGTGCAGATCAACGGGGGACGGTATATCGGGAGGGGGGCTTCCACCGACATTGTCGAGGCCAGCGCCCGGGCTTACCTGAACGCCATCAACCGCTACAAGACCGCGACCAGGTAGATCTATCCATCCCTTTGCGGCATCCAGGACAGCGGGTGGATCGTGTCCGCGGTGGGCAGCTTCAACGACCGGCTCAGCTGCTGTAGCGCTGCGGCGACTTCAGCGGCTTTCTCGGAATCGGCACAGATCAGAAAGAACGCCCCGCCCCCGCCGGCGCCGCTGA
>Ga0114922_10004561_pt1 | contig 12842 bp, 6 predicted proteins | sample AartaG_FD_100975 | JGI IMG/M metagenome (GOLD analysis project Ga0114922, IMG submission 100975) | Deep subsurface microbial communities from Aarhus Bay to uncover new lineages of life (NeLLi) - Aarhus_00045 metaG | ecosystem: Environmental > Aquatic > Marine > Oceanic > Sediment | place: Aarhus... | reverse complement strand
CGTTAATTTCCCACTCCTGCCGGAAATCGGGGGAGGGGGGGAGTTTTGTGGTAAGGCTCTGGCAGAGCGTTTCCCGACGGATATATTCGCCATAGTTTTTGAGTGCAGCCAGCACCTGGTCGGTGGATTCGATCCCGACTTCAATCCGATCCAGCACCTCGTACCCGGCTGATTTCCGCATATTCTGTATCTTGTTTACAAGTTCGCGGGCGAAGCCTTCCTCGATGAGACTCTGGTCAAGATCGGTCGAAAGGACCACTCCATAGTTACCATCGAGTTCTACCACGAAACCTTCCCGATCCTGCGAACGCAGTTCAACATCTTCGAGACTCACTGTAGCCGATTCCCCTTCCAGTTCCAGCTGCAGTTCGCCTTTTTTTTGAAAGTCCCTGATTTCGGCTTGTTCCAGCCTGGCCAGAGTCTGGGCCAGTGCTTTGACTTTCCGCCCGAACTTGGATCCTGCAACCTTGTAATCCGGCTTCATACTTAAAGTGACATACTCGTAAGCGTTCTCGATCGGCTGGATGGTTTTGACATTGATTTCTTCTCTAATAATTTCGCAGATGGATTCGAATTCTTCGCGGTCCTCGCCGGCATGAGGCATGGAGATCATCATTGTTTTCAGCGGTTGACGAACCTTGATCCGGGAGCGGTTGCGGGCGGCTCGTCCGAGGATCGCCAGGTTGATCGCATCTGACATCTTGCGTTCCAGTTTTTCATCGATAAGGCTTTCATCCGCCTCGGGGTAGCGGTTGAGATGGACACTCTCCGGATCATCCTCCGACTGGGCTGCTACCAGGTTGCGATAGAGTTCCTCTGCGAAAAACGGAGCGAAAGGGGCGACGATCAGCGAGACTGTTTTAAGAACCTGCCACAGGGTATGAAAAGCCTGCATCTTGTCTTCGGAATCGCCCGACTGCCAGAAACGCCGGCGATTGCGCCGTACGTACCAGTTGCTGAGCTCCTCGATGACGAACTGCTGTACCCGGCGGGTGATGCGGGTCAGATCATAGCGCGAAAAATCTTCCTGAATCGCGGCGGTGGTGGAGTGCAGACGGCTGATTATCCAGCGGTCGAGTTCATCCCGGCTCTTGCCGGCCGGAAAATCCTTGAGCGGCGAAAACTTGTCGATGTTGGCATACAGGGCGAAAAAGGAATAAACATTTTTCAGGGTATTAAAAAATTTGCGGACAACCTCCTGGACACCTTGCTCGCTGAAGCGCTTGGGCAGCCAGGGCTGGCTGACAGTGAGCAGGTACCAGCGCAAGGCATCAGCCCCTGAGATGTTGAATATCTGCCATGGATCGACCACATTACCGATGGACTTGCTCATTTTCTGGCCGTTTTTGTCCAGGATCAGGTCGTTGACCAGCACATTGCGATACGGTGCTTTATCTGTAAGAATGGTGCTGATTGCCAGCAGGCTGTAGAACCAGCCGCGCGTCTGGTCAAGTCCTTCGCAGATAAAATGGCAGGGGAAATAATTGTCCAGCTCGTCGGCATGTTCAAAAGGATAGTGGATCTGGCCGAAAGGCATGCTTCCCGCATCGAACCAGCAGTCGATCACCTCCGGCACCCGGCGCATCTTGCCGCCGCAGGTTTTGCAGCGCAAGACTATTTCATCCACTTCGGGCTTGTGCAGGTCCACATCCTCGGGAACGTTTTCACCCAATTCGATAAGCTCTGCCACACTTCCAACGGCGTGTTGGGTTTCACAGTCCTCGCAGATCCAGATGTTCAAAGGAGTTCCCCAGAAGCGGTCCCGGCTCAATGCCCAATCCACGTTGTTTTCCAGCCACTCGGAAAATCGTCCCTTGCCCACTTCGGGCGGGAACCAGTTGACCCGGTTGTTGTTCTCGATCAACTGATTCTTGAAACTGCTGGTCTTGATGTACCACGATTGCCGGGCGTAATACAACAGCGGTGTCTCACACCTCCAGCAGAAGGGGTAGTTGTGGGTGTGAACCTCACTCCTGAACAGCAAGCCGCGGGATTCAAGGTCCTCCAGTATCGATTTGTCTGCGTCCTTGACAAATATTCCGGCCCAGGGCTTGATTTCCGGAGTGAATTTGCCTGTTTCATCTACCGGCTGCAGTAGCGGCAGGTCATAGCGGCGGGACAGTTCGAAATCGTCCGCACCGAAAGCCGGGGCGATATGTACAATTCCGGTTCCCTCCTTGAGGCTGACAAAATCGCCCGGGGTCACATAGTGGGCTTGTTTGTCCTCGGGAATTTCGGCATAATCGAAAAGGCGCCGGTAAGAGTGGCCTTCAAGTTTGGAGCCGGGAAAAGTCTCGAGAACTTCAGCTTCGTCTCCCAGAAGTTTTTCCACCAGGGCCTCGGCCAGGATCAGGATTTCGCCCGCATAGCGCACCCTGGCATAGGTGTGTTCGGGTGCTACCGCCAGGGCCACATTGGAGATCAGGGTCCAGGGCGTAGTGGTCCAGACCAGAAAGTAGGTATTTTCCTCGGAGGCCGAGAGCATTTTCACATATACGCTGGGGTCTTCAACCTCTTTGTAGCCAAGGGAGACCTCGTGGCTGGAAAGTCCGGTGCCGCAGCGCGGACAATAGGGCAGGATCTTATACCCTTTGTACAGTAAGCCTTTTTCCCAGAAAGTTTTCAAAATCCACCAGACCGACTCTATGTAATCACGGTCGTAAGTGATATAGGGATTCTGATAATCAAGCCAGTAACCCATGCGCTGGGTCAGTTGTTCCCAATCCTTGACGTACTTGAAGACACTTTCACGGCAGAGCTGGTTGAATTCGGCAACCCCGTACTCTTCGATCTGCTGCTTGCCGTTAATCCCCAGCATTTTTTCTATACCGATCTCAACCGGGAGACCATGGGTGTCCCAGCCGGCCTTGCGCGGAACCCGGCAGCCGAGCATGGTATGGTAGCGGCAGACCAGATCTTTGATCGTTCTCGAGATTACGTGGTGAATTCCCGGTCGCCCGTTGGCCGTGGGCGGTCCCTCGTAAAAAATAAAAAGCTCGCCGTTTTTATTCAGCTCAATACTTTTCTGGAAGATCCGATTTTCTTCCCAAAAGGAGATAATATTTTTCTCCAGCTCGGGGAAATTGAAATCTTTGTTAAATTCCTTGAACATTGTACCGGGTTGAGTGTATTTTTGGCTAGTGGATCAACAAAACCTGACTTGGTAACCGACCCAAGGCTTGAATTACATGTCTTACTCAAAACTTTTATAATTAAAGCAATAAATATAACAAGATAGAAAATCTTGAGCAAGTAAAAACAGACTTTTGCTTTCTACCTGCAGAGGGTGTGTGAAATTCAGAAGGGAAATTAATTTTATTGCGAACAATGGCCACATCCCCGGTGTATCAATCACCAAACCTATTTTTCCTCTAATACTCAGTGGTATAGGGAATTGGCTTCGCAGAGGATGAATCTGACCGGCAGGCTATAAACAGGCTATAAAACAGATTGATCGGAAATAAATTATCGGAGAAGCGGAAAATAATCGGTTACTGCTTGTTATTATTGACTTCAATTTAATATTTATTAAACTTTAAATTTGCTTTAAAATAAAATTCTGTTTTGCTGTTCCCGGGCCGTTTTATTGCAGTCGAAATGGCCGAGAGTTGAACTGTTCATTTGTTTTGGCGACACAAGGAGCCCCCAATGTATCGTTATCTTAGTAAGGTAATCTTTGTTTTTATGTTGTCAGTGTTGACACAGGCTTACGCCCAACAGGAGGCGGAAACAGCAGTCAACCCCGAAAATCAGCGCAAACTGGATCAGGCCAAGCAGTTGCTGCTAAGCAGTAATTTTACCTCGGCTGGGGCATTGATGCAGGAGATCACCTCCAGCAGCCCACAGGTGGGGGAGGCTTACTTTTTACTGGGAGTGGCCAGTTTAGGTCAGGATAAAACCAAGGCAGCCAGGGAAAAAGCTGCCCGGCACTTCCTTGACGCAGCTCATGCCGGATATCATTTGGCTTACGGCACGTGGGAAAATTATCCGATCAAACAGAAGGAATACATTGAGGCGAACTGGAAACCGGCCGAGGATATTATCGATGAGAAGGATCCGCAAAAGCTGGAAACTGCCGTTCACTTGCTGGAGAATATTATTTCGGTCGATCATCGGGCGCACCGCGCCAGTGAGCGCCTGGGCGAGCTGTATGTCAAAACCGGACAGAACCGCGAGGCCCTTGATTTGTTCCAGCGCCTGCTTGAGGCCAACCCCGAACAAAGCGAGTCAATCTATGATATCGGTCTGGGCTTCTTCGATATTTATAACACCGAGATAGCCGAAGCCATCCTGGCGGACCTGTCCAGCGAGGGCCCGGAGAAAATGACCGCTTTGAAAAAACTTTTGATGGCCAGAGCGTTTTTCGTTGTCGGTGATCATCGCATCGCCAGTGTCTACTATAACCAGTGTCTGGATGACCTCAACGAGATAGCCGCCCGGGAAATCTATCGGGATATTATCGATATCATCATGCCTGAGGAACGCTCAGAGTACAGCCAAGCCCGCACCATCGAGCAGAAAAAGGCCTTCTTCCGCAAGTTCTGGAAGAGCCGTGATCCTCTTCCGACTACAGAGTACAATGAGCGGCTGGTTGAACATTACCGCCGTTTGAATTACTCCAAGCAGCAATTTCGTATCAAGCAGACCAAGGGTTATGACGACCGCGGCAGGATTTACATCAAGCACGGAGAACCTGATCAAAACGCCAGGCTGGTAGGTAACTTCGGGTTGCGGGACAATGAGACCTGGCTTTACCGTAGAAAACCGGACGATTTCATCTTTCACTTTGTCCAGAAAACCACATCCTACTTCATCGTGCCGAGACTTGTTGAAGCGGTAATCGGGTCCGAATACAGCGTGGCCTTTGAGAGCAGGGCTGACCCGGAAAATCCTCAGGAAGAGACTGTGATGATGGCACCCGATCTGAACAATAACTTCCGTGAATTGCTCTATAACCGGGCCGAGATCCATCCCCTGTATTTCCGCATGGCCAATGAGCAGGCCGATTTCAACGATCCGGATTACCTGCGGCAGGAAATGACCACCAACTTCGAAATGGATGAGTCCAGGGTTCTGGAAGCAGGTTTGACTGTGGGTATGAGCACTGAGACCTATCAGCCGGACATGGGCACTGAACCGTTAAATTACTACTTTTATACCGCCGATTTCATGGCCATGAACGCTAACAGTAATGTGAACATATTCTATGGCCTGCCGATAGACGAGCTGGAGTTCAAACGTGACATCCTCGGTGTTAGAGTAAACTACGAAAACACTTTTGCAGTTTTCGACCAGGACTGGAACGAGGTTGATCGGGTTTATAACCAGCGCAGCTATCAACTCAAACAGGCGCCTGACAAAAACCAAAAGGGCCTGCTGATGGTGGACAAGCAGACCCTGAACCTGCCGCCCGGAGAATACCACTACTCGGTGAGTGTGCATGATTTGGGTTCGGATCACCTGGGCATTTACAAGGGCGACATGAGTGTGACCCACTATCAGCCTAAGGAGTTCAATATCAGCCAGATTGTGCTGGCCTCGAGTATTACTCCGCTGGAAGAGGGGCAACGGCGCGGCAAGTTTACCAGAGGCAATTTGAACGTAATGCCCTTGCCATCGAGGACTTTCCGGCAGGACCAGTCGGTTTTCGTATACTATGAAATTTATTTCCTGGAACTGAACAACGAGGGCAATAAAGGCTATAATGTTGATTTTACCATCGAGGCCGAAAGGCTTGACCGCAACCTCGCTTCCAAGATAGTGGGCTCTTTCGGCCGGTTGCTCAGCCGTAGCGAGGAGAAGGGTAAGATCACGCTGACTTTCGAGAAGGAAGGCCTTCCCCAAAGAGAGGTCCAGGTCGAGTGGATCTCGATTGATATCAGCGATTCCCCTCCGGGCGACTACAAGTTGAATATCGTTGTTACCGATGCGGCAACCGGTAAGAAATTGATCCGCGACACCGTGTTTTCTATTGTTAAATCAGGCTGAACCGGACTGATAAACCAGGGCTTGTTGAGCAAAAAAATCCCGGGAGTGCTTTTGGGCTTCTCCCGGGATTTTTTACGCTGTCTGGATCCGCTGGCTCAAGCCGACAGCTTGGCCAGGCCCTGCTGGATGCGGTCGAGGGCTTTCTCCAGAGCTTCCAGTGAGGCGGCATAGCTTATGCGCAAGTGGTTGTCGGTGCCGAATCCCTCTCCCGGGACTGCGGCGACTTTCATTTCTTCGAGCAGAAAGCTGCACATATCCACACTGCCGTCTATCGGCTTACCGTTGAAATTTTTCCCGTAATGAGCGCTGAAATCCGGGAAAGCGTAGAAAGCGCCCCGGGGGCTGACACAGGTTACCCCTTCCATGCTGTTGAGGCGGCCCACCAGGTAGCGCCGGCGTTCGTCGAAAGCTTTGACCATCATATCCACACAGTCCTGCGGCCCGGTGAGAGCCTCGATAGTTGCCATCTGGGAGATGGAACAAGGATTGGATGTCTCCTGGCTTTGCAGCTTGCCCATGGCCTTGATCACCTCCAGCGGTCCTCCGGAGTAGCCGATACGCCAGCCGGTCATCGAGTAGGTTTTCGAAACCCCGTTGACCGTGACCGTGCGCTTGAAGACCTCCGGGTTCAGGGCGGCTATCGAGTGATGGGTTGCGCCGTCGTACAGGATCTTCTCATAGATTTCATCGCTGATCACCCAGATAGATGTGTTGGCGAGCACCTCGGCCAGGGCCCCGAGTTCATCCCTGGTGTAAACCATGCCGCTGGGGTTAGAGGGGGAGTTGAGAATAAGCAGCTTGGTTTTCGGGGTAATCGCTTCCTGCAATTGCTCCGGCGTCAGCTTGAGACCCGATTCCGGAGTGGTTTCCACAATCACCGGCTTACCTGCGGCAACCTTTACCATCTCCGGGTAGCTTACCCAGTAGGGTGTGGGTATGATCGCCTCGTCCGCCTCGTCAATCAGCGCCATCACCGCAACAAATACCGAGTGTTTGGCTCCACAGCCGACAATGGTTTCTTCGGGTTTGTAGGGAAGACCGTTGTCGCGTTTGAATTTTTCGGAGATCGTCTTGCGCAGGGCCGGAAGACCCGCGGCAGGCGTGTATTTGGTTATTCCATCATTGATCGCTTTTATCGCCGCCTGTTTGATGTGGTCCGGGGTGTCGAAATCGGGTTCCCCTGCGCTCAAGCCCACCACATCGATACCCTCTGCTTTCATAGCTTTGGCTTTGGCGCTGATAGCCAGGGTGATAGAGTCTTCAATACGATTGACGCATTTGGAAAGAGCCATAAAACACCTCCTGTTTCAGTTCTGCTGATGGTAAAAGTCTTATCTTTGGATAAGTGGGTTTAGGGTTTATAAAGTGTAAATCACTCTGTTAGTGAATCAATCTTTCAGTCCCAGAACGTCCTGCATATCATAGAGTCCGGGTTCGGCATTCGCGGCAAAGCGGGCGGCTACCACGGAGCCTCGAGCGAAAGTATCCCGGCTGTGCGCCTTATGAGTCACTTCTAAACGCTCGCCCAGTGCGCCGAATACCACTGTATGTTCGCCGACCACATCGCCCGCTCTCAGGGCATGGACCGCTATCTGGCGGCGGTCGCGTTCTCCGGTAATTCCCTGCCGACCGTAGCAAACATCCCTGTTCAGGTCCCTCCCCAGAACTTCAGCTATTATCTCGACCAGCCGTTTGGCTGTGCCGCTGGGCGCATCCTGCTTGAAGCGGTGGTGAGTTTCGACTATCTCCACATCGAAACTATCACCCAGAACGCGCGCCACCTGGCCCACGATCTTGAACATCAGATTGACACCCACACTCATATTGGGAGCATAGACCAGGGGGATTTTAACCGCCGCCCGGCTCAGCTTGTCCTTTTGTTCGCTGGATAAGCCGGTTACTCCGGTAACCATCGGCAGCCCGTGTTCGGCACACACACCGGCCGTTTTAACCACACATTCCGGAAGGGAAAAGTCGATCACTACGTTGCATTTTTCAACATCGGTGGGGAGACTGTCGCTGATGGTTACCCCGAGTGAACCGATCCCGGCCACAAGACCTGCATCACGGCCCAGCGACGGGTTTCCGGCAGCTTCAACCGCCCCTGCCAGCCGGGTATCCTCACCCTCGACAACCGCCGCAGTGATTCGCTGCCCCATGCGGCCGGCGGCGCCGACCAAAGTGATCTCGAGCATCAGTGCGGCTCCTTTTGTTTGATAAGCTTGAAGTGGCTGATTACCGAAAGCAGCTTGCTCCGGTTTTCCTCACTCATTCGGCACAGCGGGAGCCGGAACTCCTCGGCGATCATTCCCATTTCCGCCAGGGTGGTTTTTACCGGAATAGGGTTGGTTTCGATAAACATGGCTTTAAACAGCGGCAGCAGTTCGTAGTGGATCTTTCCGGCCTGCACCGGGTCGCCCTCGCGCCATGCCCGTGTCATCGCGGCCACCCTGTCGGGAACCACATTGGCCGCCACCGAGACCACGCCTTGCGCTCCGATTGACATCAACGGTAAAGTAAGCGAGTCATCTCCGGAGAGGATGATGATATCGCACATGCCGGCGATGGAGCTCGACTGGTCGAGGCTCCCGGAAGCCTCTTTGATCGCCACGATGTTCTCGGTCTCGCTCAACCGGGCCACCGTCTCCGGCTCGATGCTCTTGCCGGTGCGTGAGGGAACGTTGTAAAGCACAACAGGGATGTCCACTGCCTCGGCCACCGCTTTGTAATGCTGATAGATGCCCTCCTGAGTCGGTTTGTTGTAATAGGGGCTGATCAACAGGGCGGCATCGGCCCCCATTTTTTTAGCTTGACGAGTCAGGTGGATAGCTTCGCGGGTGCTGTTGCTGCCTGTGCCGGCCAGAACAGGAATCCGGCCTGCTGCAGCCTCGATCACCACCTGAATCGTTCTGACCTGTTCGTCGTGGTTCAGGGTTGCTGCCTCGCCGGTGCAGCCGCAGGGCAGCAGGGCATCAGTGCCTTTTTCGAGGTGAAATTCCACCAGATCGCCCATCGCCTTTTCATCAATTTCGCCGTTGCGAAAAGGCGTTACCAGGGCGACAGTTGATCCTTTGAACATTGTCTCCTCCGGGGGTGGAGTTGAGTATTTTTATCCACAGATTACGCAGATTATTATGATTGAATATTTAACAACATTAGCTGGAGCGATTGCCAGAAGGCTGTTCTTATTGAATATTGCGTTTTGTTAACTGTTTTGTGCCGTTTTTTCTCCAAAATGCAGGGGCACAGGGCAGGGCTCGCAAGCGAATGCGCGTGAGTGGAGCAGGGGCCGTGCCCTATGTTGACGATACACCCAAACAATATCAATCTTAAAATTTTTAATCAACCATTCTGGACTAAACAACATATCTTTGTTTTGATTATGGGTGATAGATTTGTTTTCCAGTACCTCAAGTTTATCAGAACTCGAATGTTACACCCGAGAGCCTATCTTTGATTTGAGCGGCGATCCGCTGCTCCTCGACCGGCGAGGTGGCGATAAAAGTGGCGCTCAAGCGCAGGTAACGCCCGCATGAGTCCTCCGGTACGGTTGAAATCAGGTGCCGGCGGATCAGGTACTGGGAACAGGCTTCCGCGGTATCGAATTTTTCCCCACCCGCAATTCCTTTGGGAGCCGGCAGGTAGAGATAAAAGGTGCCCTCCGGCATGCGGGCCGAGAAACCCAGGTCGGTGAAAACCTCGATCAGCAGCTTGAGCTTTCGGGCGTATTTATCCCGGATGGCCTCGGTCAGCTCAGGGTGGGCCAGTCCCACGGCGGCCGCTTTCTGGATAGCGGCGAACTGGCCGCTGTCCGAGTGATCCTTGACCTCGGCGAAGGCCTTGACCAGAAGCTCGTTGCCGGCAACAAACCCGATGCGCCAGCCGGTCATGTTGAACGACTTGGACAGAGAATGCAGCTCGACCCCGACATCCAGTGCCCCGTCGATCGATAGGAAAGACAGCGGCGGCTTGTCGAAAACGAGCGCTGCATAAGCGGCATCCTGGATCACCGCCAGCCTGTTATCATGAGCAAACTCGACCACGCGCCGGTAAAAGTCCCGGGTGGCGGCCTTTCCGGTCGGGTTGTTCGGGTAGTTAAGAACCAGGACCTTGGCCCGCCCGGCGGTTTGCGGATCGATTGAATCGAGGTCCGGGAAGAAATCCGTCTCCGGGCTCAGAGGCAGATTCACTACCTCGGCACCGTACCAGGCGCTGTGTGTGCCGAATACGGGGTATCCCGGCACGGTCATCAGCACCACGTCGCCGGGGTCGACCAGTGCGCTCGGCAACAGTGCCAGGGCGCTCTTGCTGCCGATGGAATGGTTGATCTGGGTGTCGGGATTGAGTCCCGAGACCCCGAATACCTGTTCCAGGTACCGGGCTGCGGCCTGACGGAACTCCTCGATCCCGTTGTCTGTATAACCTCGATTCTCGGGCTTTTGCGCCTCTTCGATCAGGGCATTTACGATCGGCTCCGGGGCCATCTCATCCGGCTCCCCGACACCGAGGTCGATCAGCTCTATCCCGGGGTGCTCGCGCATGGCTGCACGTTTAGCCCGTTTAATCTTCTCGAACTTATAAACAGTGGTATATTTGCCGAAGTTTTTCCCGCCGAGCCGTTCGGCGAATAACTGCTGTATGAAAACTTCAGCCATTTCTTTGCTCATTATCCTCTAAGTTTATGATCCAGGGGTTTATTACGTTAAAAGCGCTCTATTTTAATACCTAAGTGCAGTAATTCTAAAGTTCGATTACGTATTTTTTCCAGACACGCTGAACGAGCCCGTAGGGGCGACCGATCGGTCGCCCGAACAGGGCGAGGCATGCCTCGCCCCTACGCCTACTAAATTTGTGGATTGGTTTCAAAAAAATACGCTACCCTATTTATGAATTCATGCACTAAGTAAGTTAAGGCATAAAGGGACAGGCGCAGACTTGCGCGGCTTTACGCGCAACAAGGCAAACCAGGCACAGAGTGATAAAGAATAAAGTTAGCGAGGCATTTTATAATTTAATTTTTTGGTTATACTGAAAAGATTTCGCTCAATTTCTGTTTTAGAATTATAAAATTTATTAAAGTCTCGTTTATTCAAATACTCGAGATTCGAATTACTTACTATGTTTTTTTTACTTTCACTGTGTCCCTTTGTGCCTTTGCCCCTCTGTCACTATCTTCATCATTTACTTTTTTTCATCCATAGTTGCCTGAATCATATGGCCAGCAGCCGGTAAAAACCTCCTCGGCCGGACCGGTCATAAAAACATTCTCGTGCTGCCGCCAATCGATAGCAAGCCGCCCCCCGTTCAGATCGATATCCACTTTGCCGGGTTCGCACCTGCCGGTAAGTATCGCGGCAACCGCCGAGGCCGAAGCCCCGGTGCCGCAAGCCAGGGTCTCTCCGGAGCCCCGTTCCCAGGTGCGCTGTCGCAGCAGGTTTGGTCCTCTCACGTTGATAAACTCCACGTTTGTCCGTTCCGGGAAAAGGGGGTGGTTCTCGATTGCCGGGCCAAAATCGTGCACTGCAAAACTCTCGACCGATTCATCGGGAAAGATAACCGTATGCGGGTTGCCCATCGAGACACAGGTTATGTTGAACTCCCGCCCGCCTGATAAGGGCAGGGGGTGTTCCAGCACTCGTTCGAGTTCGAGCCGGATCGGAATTTCATGCGCGGCAAGGCGCGGCGCTCCCATGTCCGCTCGCACTGAGCAGACTTTTCGATTCCGAACATACAGTTCGAGGCCGATGATTCCAGCCGGAGTCTCGACTGCCATGCGTTCCTCGACAATCCAGCCTCGTTCGTAAACCAGCTTGGCCAGGCAGCGGATGGCATTGCCGCACATCTGGGCTTCGCTGCCGTCTGCGTTGAATATCCTCATCCGGCAGTGCGCCTGATCGAGTGCCGAGGGCAGGAGCAGCACCAGGCCGTCGGCCCCCACCCCGAGATGGCGGTCGCTCATTTGCCGCGAAAGAGAATGCGGGTCCTCCGGAGGCTCTTTGTTCAGGCAGTCGATAAACAGGTAATCATTCCCGCAGCCGTGCATTTTGACAAACTCGATCATCTCCCTCAGAACTCCTCGCCGCGGACCAGGTCCTCGAAAGTCTCCGCCCGCCGGACTGTCCTGTGCCTGGAGCCGTCCACCAGCACCTCGGCGCCGCGCGGGCGGCTGTTGTAATTGGAACTCATGGTGAAACTGTAAGCGCCTGCGCTGAGCAGTGCCAGAAGATCACCTTGGTCTAATCTTGGCAGCAGGCGGTCTTTTGCCAGCCAATCGCCGGTTTCGCAAATTGGCCCGACTACGTCCATCTTGACTGTCTTCTCAGAGCTTTCCAGTACCGGCAGCACCCGGTGGTAGGCCTCATAGAGGCTGGGCCGCAGCAGGTCATTCATGCCTGCATCGACCACGGCGAAGTTTCTGACCCCGGTTTCCTTGAAATAAATCACCCGGGTCAAAAGAATCCCGGCCGGGCCGCTGATATAACGGCCGGGCTCGAGAATTACCCTGCAGGACAAGGGTTTCAATATCGGCAATAGAGCCTCTGCGTATTCAGTCAGCGAGGGGGGGGATTCATCGTGGTAGCGGATTCCCAGTCCGCCGCCGATATCAATGGCCTCGAGCTGAAAGCCGTCCCCGGTGAGCCGGACAAAGAGTTCGACCAGGCGCTTGACCGCCAGTACAAAGGGTTCCAGCTCGGTAACCTGCGAGCCGATGTGGGTATCGATGCCATAGGCTTTCAGGTTTTTAAAATTACGCAGCTTGCGGTAACAATCCAGCGCTGAATCGTACGAGATGCCGAATTTGGCCTCTTTCGTGCCTGTTGACGTGTACTGGTGGGTGTTGCTTTCCACATCCG
>Ga0114922_10004560_pt1 | contig 12844 bp, 13 predicted proteins | sample AartaG_FD_100975 | JGI IMG/M metagenome (GOLD analysis project Ga0114922, IMG submission 100975) | Deep subsurface microbial communities from Aarhus Bay to uncover new lineages of life (NeLLi) - Aarhus_00045 metaG | ecosystem: Environmental > Aquatic > Marine > Oceanic > Sediment | place... | reverse complement strand
GATTCAGTACTAGAGAGTTCAGAAACAGTAATAGTAACATTAGGTTCTATAACAAGTGGAGATTCAGATATTACAATAGATGCAACAGCAAAAGTTGCAACAGTAACAATCAATGATAATGATAATGCACCTGAAATTGATGAAGAAGAATTTGATATTGTAGAAAATTCTGCAGTTGGTGCATATGTTGGTACTGTTGATGCTGAGGATATTGATGGTGATGATATAACATATACAATTGAAAATGATCCTAGTGGAAAATTTGAAATAGATGCTAGTTCTGGTGTAATAACTTATGTTGGTACTGCATTAGATTATGAGACTATGGGTACTGATAAATTTTATACTATAAAAGTTGGTGTAAGTGATGGAACAAATTTAACACAACAGGATTTTAAAGTAAATATTTTAGATTTAAATGAAAGTGTAACAACAGCTCAACATACTATTCAAGAAGGTTCTGTTGTATCATTTGACTATAAACATGGAAATGATAAGGGTCTTATTGTAAATGAAGATGATTTTGAAGTAGGTGATACATTAAATTTTGGAGTGGCATTTACAGAGACTGGTAGTACTGGAACTTATGAAATTGGCGCGTATGTTGTTACTTCAGATGGTTATAATGGACATATACCTAGTACTGGTATAATTGGTGATTCTGTTACAGTTACTACAAATAGAGGTGATTTAGTAAATCAGGAATTAACTTTTACCGTACCTGATACATTTGATGAAGAAACACAAGAGATTGTAGTATGGATTGATGGGTCAAGTGCATCTTATGATGAAGGAGAATATACTATTACAACAGAAGTTATAGACCATACACTTGTATTAGATATTAACGATGATAATCAGAATGATGATATATCAGGTGATGATATAGATATGGCACAATTTTTGGCTGATGTTGAGGATTTTGAACCTGATGGTAGTCCTTTATCATTAGATGAAATTGATATAACTACTGGTGACCATATTTTATCAAACCTTTCCGTTTCAGATTTTATAGCTATGACTGATACAGATAATACACTTGAAATTACAGGTGATAGTGGAGATAGGGTTGAGCTTGATTCACTACAATGGAAAATGGCATTAAATGATGATTCTAATTCTGATGGAGTTATAGATGATAATTCTGGTATATTTGGTGATGGAGATGGATTTGTTACATATACTGATATTGCAACGCAAGCTTTAACTTTACTTATTGATGAAAATATTGATGTAGATTTAGTTCCTTAAATTTACACTATTAAAAAGAGCTTGTATTTTTAAATACAAGCTCTTTTATTTTAGCTATTTTATGTAAAATTAATTTAAAAAATACCCATGTCCAGGGCTATTTTTAATAATATCACTTCCTATTTTATTTCTTAATCTTTTAAACATTGACTTAAAAGCAGAATCACTCACATACTCTTCACCCCAAATATGAAACTCTATTTCACTATTCGAGATAACTTTTCCTTCATTTGCTAGTAGTAGTTCTATAACTCTTGATTCGTTTTTTGTTAGTTGAATTACTTTATTGTTTTGTGCAATATTTTTATTTATATAATTATATTTCATGTGATGACCCAAAGATACTATAACATTTCCATGATGTAAAATATGTTTTGCAACATTATTAAGAGGATATATGAATTTATCTAGTGTTAAAGGTTTTACTAAAAAATCTATGATTTGTAATCTTATAGAATCTAAAAGTACATCTTCTTGTTTGTTTGATGATGTAATTATAATAGGGATTAGTTGGTTATAGTATCTAATGTTTTTCAAAAAATGTATACAAGAATCACAATTGTTAAGTTTCACTTCACTTATTATCACATCTGGTTTTTTGACACTATATATTTCCATAGCATCTTTAATATTATTGACATAGTAGACTTCTTTAAAAAATATTTTCAGTGTATTTTGAATTGTTTTTGGTATTTCATCTTGTTCATCTATATAGATAACCTTCAGTACTTTTAAAATATTTTTCAGTGATGTTTTCATAATGTTACTTTCTATTTTTAATTGTATAATGTTAAGATAAAAAAGTGTTAATTTTGTGTTAAAGTTATTCATAACACATAATTACCACAAATTTATATTAGAATATTTACATATATAAGAAAGGATTAAAATTGGATGATACAACAAATAATAACTTTTTAGATAGTGATTTTAATCGTACTGTTGAAACAAGAGAAGAGGATACTTTATTAGGATGTTTATATTTTTTAACAAATTATTATGAGAGAGCTGCTTCTAAAGAATCGTTAAGAGTAGGGTTACCTATTCATAATACTGTTATGACACCATCTATGTTTACATCTGCTGCTAAGAGGGTTGGGTTTATTACTAAGCCAGTTAAGAGAGAGTTACAAGATATAGATAAGTTAGCTTTACCAGCAGTTATGCTTTTAGATGATAATAAAGCATGTGTGTTGTTAGAAATAGATATAAAAGAAGAGAAAGTTTTAGCAATATTTCCTGAAATAAACATGGGAGAAACATGGATTAGTATCTCTGATTTAAAAGATAAAAATAAACGCAATATAGATTCAAATAAAAATGTTATGCTTATTAAACCTGCATATAACTTTGAAAAAAGGGTAGATAGAGATGTTATACTTGAAGAGCCAAAAAAATGGTTCTGGGGTGTGATGAAACAAAATATGGGGATATATACTCTTGTGATGATATCTGCAGTATTTATTAATATTTTTGTTATATTTATCCCCTTATTTACAATGAATGTTTATGATAGAGTTTTACCAAACAAAGCTGTTGATACATTAACTGTTTTAGTTGTAGGTATTACCTTGATTATTATATTTGATTTGATTTTAAAACTTGTCCGTTCATACTTTTTAGAACAAGCATCAACAAGAGCTGATGTTCGTATGTCTAGTAAGATATTTGATCAATTATTAAATATAAAGCTTGATGCAAAACCTGCTTCAACTGGACTTTTTGTAAGTAGACTACAATCTTTTGAATCAGTAAGAGAATTTTTCACATCAGCAACAATTGCAACACTTGTTGATATACCTTTTGTTTTGTTGTTTATTACTATAATATTTTATATTGGTGGAGACTTAGGATATGTTTCTGTTGTAACTATAATTGTTGCACTAACTTTTGCTTTTATTATGCAAAGACCAATAAAAGATACGATATTGAAATCTGCAAAAGAGGATCAAATAAAACAAACAACTCTTACTGAAACAGTAACAGGATTAGAGATTATTAAAAGTGTAAGAGCCCAAAATCGTATGAGAACACATTGGGAAAAGTCAATTAGTCAAACATCTTATTATGGAAATAAGTCTATACATCTAGCTCAGATTGTTACATTTTTTACAGGTGCATTATCTCAGTTTTCAAGTATTGCTATAGTTGCTGGTGGAGTTATGCTAGCTAGTGAAGGTGAGATGACTATGGGTGGAATTATTGCTGCTATGATGTTAAATAGTAGAGTTATAGCTCCAGTATCACAAATAGTTGGTATGATTATTAGAATTGATAGAACAATGTTATCTTTAAATAATATTGATGAGATTATGAATATGCCAGTTGAGAGACATGATTTACAACACTACTTAAGTAGACCAAATCTTAGTGGTGATATAGTTTTTAAAGATTTGGTTTTTTCATATAAAGATAGAAATTTTGATATATTAAAAAATATAAATCTTACGATTAAAAAAGGTGAGAAAGTTGGAATTATTGGGAGAGTAGGTTCGGGTAAATCTACTATTGCAAAGTTAATTTTAAATTTATACGAACCATCAAAAGGTTCAATTCTTGTTGATAATACTGATATAAGACAAATAGATCCTGTTGATTTAAGACATGCAATAGGGTATGTTCCTCAAGAACCATTTTTATTTATGGGTACAATTCGTGATAATATAACAGTAGGGGATTCTTATGCAACGGATGAAGAGATACTAGAAGCTTCAAAAATTGCAGGTGTTCATGAGATACTTGGTAAACATGAATCTGGATATGACTTAATAGTTGGAGAAAGAGGTGAGGGCTTATCTGGTGGTGAAAGACAAGCTGTTACACTTGCACGTGCAATATTATCAAAACCAGAAATTTTGATTTTAGATGAGCCTACAAACTCCATAGATGAATTATCTGAAGCAAAATTTAAAGAAAATTTAAAGAAAATTATAGTTGATAAAACTGTTATTATTATTACTCATAAACCATCAATATTGAGTTTAATAGATAGACTAATTGTATTAGAGGATGGAAAGGTTGTAGCAGATGGACCAAAAAAAGAGGTAATATCAAAATTCAACAAAGGTAGAACACCTCAAGTAAAGGTTAAATCATGATTAGAGAATTATTAATATTATTAACTGTTTTTATTGTTGTTGTTTTAGTTCAGGTGTTTAATTATTTTGTATTTCCACCTATGTCATTAGAGCAATTTATAAATATGAAAGTTATGGATATTGGACCATTTAATATTGGATATATAGCATTATTTGTTTATATTATTGTATTTATTATCAATTGGGTTATTGTACATCCTCTTATTTGGTTTTTTGAAATATCACATACAAATGAGGATGTAAATTTTGTAAATACATTGTATGCTCAATCAAATGCAAAAATAAAAACATATACACTTGTACTATTTGTAGTAATTGCTTCATTTTTCACGGGAGCATTAACTTGGGCTTATTGGGCTCAAATAGATGAGTTAGCAAGGGGACAAGGTAAAGTTATACCATCTGCAAAGATACAAACAATCCAATCTTTAGATGGTGGTATAATCTCTGAAATATTAGTAAAAGAGGGTTCTTTTATAAAAAAAGGCGAGCCTTTAATGAAGATTGATACTACAAGATTTAAAGCATCTTTAGATGAAAATAGAAATGCTTTAGAGGATTTAATAGCATCAAAAATACGTCTTAAAGCAGAGCTGAATGTAAAGATATTTAAAAAAGCCCCAAAATTGCTTTTTAATGATAAAAAACTAGATAAGTATCCTGAAATTATAGAGATACAAAAGTATATATTTCAAACACGATTTGCTGAATTAAATACAACTGTAAATATATTAAGGATTCAAAAGAAACAAAAAAAGCAAGAGTTAATTGAGCTTAAAAGTAAGAAAAAACAACTATACAGATCATTACAACTTATAAAAGAGGAGATGAAAACAATTGAAAAATTGGTACAAAGAGGTTCCTTATCAAATATTGATTTTATTGGTATAAAAAAAGAGTACAATAATATTTTAGGCGATTATACTGCTACATCATTAGCAATTCCTAGATCAGAATTTGCAGTAAATGAATCAAAAAATAAAATAGAAGAAAAAATAAATATGTTTAAATCAACTGCTGCTAAAGATTTACAAAAAGTCACTACAGAGATGAAAAGATATGAATCAAAAGTTATATCAGAAAAAGATAAACTTGATAAAACTGTTATATTATCACCAGTTGATGGGATAATAAAACAGATAAACTTTAATACTATTGGTGGTGTTGTAAAGTCTGGTATAGATTTAATAGAGATAGTTCCAGATAGTGAAATTCTTTTAGTTGAAGCAAAAATTGATCCTAAAGATATTGCATTTATCAACCCAAGTTTAAAAGCCATTGTAAAAATTACTGCATATGATTTTTCTATTTATGGTGGACTTGATGGTAAGATTGTTGAAATTTCAGCAGATAGTATAAAAGATAAAGAGAGTAAAGATGGTAAAACTTACTATAAAGTTGTAATCCAAACAAATCAAAACTATCTTGAAAAAAATGGCGAAAAGTTTTCAATCATCCCAGGTATGGTTGCAAGTGTTGATATAGTTACAGGTCAGAAATCTATTTTAGATTTTATATTAAAACCAATATTAAAAACAAAACAATCTGCTTTTCATGAGAGATAAAATCTCTTAAAGTAGAGATATTAACTGTTTTATTTGGAATGCAAACTTATTTTGTGAATTATAAATATCAATTTTAGTTTTTTTAGATAGAATAATTTATAATTAATTTGAAGGAAATATTATGTATGAAGGTAGTATTGAAAAAACAGAGCAAAAATGTAAGCATGTAAATGGAGTTATAAAAGAATCATTATTAAAATTAAATTTAAAAGATTTAAAAGTGGGAGATGTTATAGATTATAAGACTAGTTATCCTGTTAAAGATTGGGAAGATCTTAAAAAATCTAAATGTTTTAATATTGCAAAAGATGATAATGGAGAAAGACTAGTTATGAAACAGGAGTGTATTGATTGCCAAAAAATTTTAAAAGAAGGAAAATAAATTAATATTTAAGGTGGGATAAGAGATAAATCTTCTAAAGTAAGGATATCAACTGTTAGTTAATATCTCTATAATTTCCTCTTTATTAGAGCAGAAGTTACCATTTTTAGATATAAGGAAAAGGTCATTTGCTTTTCCTATGTTTGATTGAATTTTTGCACTATTTATCTCTATATCAAAATCATCAAAAACTTTTGCAATATAACTAAATAATCCTTTTTGATCTTTTGTCTCTATTTTCATTAAAGCTAACTCTTCCGTATGATTACAATTAATAGTTATTTCATCTTTTAATATATTTGGCTTTTTTAGTTTAATTGGCTTACTCATATCAAAAGAGTCTTGTATAATTTGTTCTACAAAAAGTATATCTTCATCATCAATCTTTTCATCAAAAGATATTTCAAAAAACTTTTTATCATCAAATAGTTTATAAATACCCATAGAAGATATATTTAAAAAATGCATTTTTCCTAATAAAAATCCAAGGTTAAGAGGTACTGCTCTTGTGATTTTTATAGTTAGACTGTTTTTGTTGAATATTTTAAAATCCCATTGAGTAATCTCTTTTGCTCTTGCAGCAATTTTAATAATATCTTCTGCTTTATATTTAAGAAACATCTGATTTGAGTTTATATTTAAAATCTTTTTTTGTACTATTCTTGATGCGTCTTTAAATAGTTTATGATTTTTTATAGTATTCTCTTTTGCAACTCTTCTACTACTTATTTTTAGTAACTCTTTATTATCAAATGCTGGGATTGATTGTAAGTAAAGCTCTTTTAAAAGTGCAGAAGTTGAACTCTTGTATAGTTTACTATCTACAGAATTAATATCTGCATAGGTAAGTATATATAATAATTCTAATGCTTCTTTTGTTTTTATAACACCTGTAAATGATAAAATTGTAGTTTGAGAATATATATCCTCTGTTGTTGCAACTTTAGTCATCATATTGTGATACCTTATAAGTATTGATGCTAAGTTAACATTCTCTTCACTTATATCTAAAGATTTTGCAAATTTTCTAAATAAATTCTGACCTACTATATGATGATCTTTACCTCTACCTTTTCCACAATCATGGAAAAATGCAGCAAGATTTAAAACAAATTTCTGATTTGCTGTAAATCTATTGTACATATTTAAAACAAATTCATCTTTTATACGTTCTATATGATATAAAGTTTTTATACTATGAATATCAACAGGGTGCTTGTGGTATCCATCAAATTGTGGTTGATTTATAATTTTCTTTAGTGTTGGTATGATTTGTATTAATAAACCTGTGTTATAAAGAAGTTTTATACATGCATATAAATTTTCTTTTTTTAGTAGTGATACAATTAAAGTTTTTGTTTTATCATCCGTTTTAACAGGTAATATTGTTTTTGATGCATAGTATAAATAAGATTTATCAAAACTTTCAATATAACTTGGTAAAGCTATAAACTCTTTTAAAAATTGATTTAATTTTTTAGAAGGTTGACTAAATGATGTAAATATTTTATTTTCAAAACTATATATATTTTTGCTAATTCTATTAGATTTAATAGTTTTAAAATTTTTTGTATCAAATAAGAATCTTCTAGTAATCTTTTTTATCATTATTGATGTAAACTGATGAATTGTATGTAAAGATTGTAAAATTTTTGACATACATTGTCTCTCTTTTACTAATCTAGGAGTATCGATAAAACCTAATTTATTACTTAAATCAGGAAGAATATCAAAGGTGACACTGTCTAGTTTTTTCTTAGCTATTAGGTGAAGAGCATTTCTTACTTTAAATATATACTCTAACGATGTTCTATATTTTTTGTACTCGTCTTCTGTAAAAAGAATATTTGATAGCTCTTTTGTATTTGATACTCCATAAGTAATATTTGCCATCCAAAATAGCATATTTGATTCTCTCATACCACCATAACCATCTTTAATATTTGGTTGCATTGTTAAAGGATATTTTAATAATCTTTTTTTATGTTCATCAAGCTTCTCTAAAACAAACTCTTTTTGTTCACAGTTTCTTATGTTTATAAGTTTATTTTGAAATTTATACCATAGTTGTTTTGAACCATAAATAAGTCTTGATTCTAAAATAGAAGTTTTAATAGTAACATCAGTTTTAACAGCATCAGAAATCTCTTCAATATCATGAACTCTACTTCCAAGTTTCAATCCACTATCCCATGCAAGTATCATAAACTCTTCCATAATAGGCTTAATATTAAATCCACTTACTTCATCAAAAAGAACCATTATATCAATATCACTATAGATACAAAGTTGTTCTCTTCCATAACTTCCAAGTGCTATTATGGTCATTGGTATAGAGTTACTCATTGGTAGATATGAGCCAAAATGTTTTCGTAAAAGATATTTGTATATTACTTTTATAAATCCATCTATTTTTTTTGTATGTTTTACAAAAAAATCTTTTCCACTTGAGTCTACAAATAGTTCATCTAGTGAGCTTAAATAGTTCTTGATTTCTGTTTTTATTACTTTTGCTATTTGAAAGTCAGGTGCTTTATTCTCTATAAGTTCTTCAATTTGTATGTTTAAATTTATCATTAATAATTGTAACATAGTTTATATAATATAGTAATAATTTAAACTAATATTAAGCATTGGAGTATTATACTGAATAACAAATAATATAAAGGTTGTAATATGAAGAATATAAATTTAAATAATGCATCATTTAATAATTCTTATAATATCCCTAAAGTAAGTTATAAATATAAATGGAGTTTTAACAAAAAAAGAGCTGATTCATACAATAAGTTTGATATTTTTGTTCTATTATGTATCTTTGCAATAGCAGGTTTTTTAATATTTTAATATGAGTAATAAAATAGATGAGATAGTTTCAAAGATAAATGAGCTAGAAGATGAATTAGTAGAAGAATTTAAAAAGAGAGAGGAAGAGTTTTTTTATAAATTTGAGAATGAAAAAGTTATTTTTGAACAAGATTTTATAAATCAAGGAAAATCAAAAATAATAAATTCTATTAGATACCTATCTTCATTTCCCGTTTTAGCTATTTTTACTATCCCTTTTATATGGTCTATGTTAATACCAATCTTTATTGTTGATATTCTTATTACTATATATCAAGTTATATGTTTTCCAATTTATAAAATACCAAAAGTAAAAAGATCTGACTATGTAGTTATGGATAGATATAATCTATTTTATTTAGATAAAGTTGAGAAAATAAATTGTTGGTATTGTGAATATTTTAATGGTGTAATTGCATATGTTACGGAAATAGCAGGAAGAACAGAACAGTTTTGGTGTCCAATAAAACATTCAAAACATTTAAAAGCAAAACATTCACGATACAATAAATTTTTTGACTTTGGTGATTATATAAAATATAGAGATGAGTTAGAAAAAAAACGCTCAGATTTTAAAGATATAAAAAGTTAAGTAAATTATTTTAAGTCAATCAAATGGAAAATTAAAGTAAAATTGCAGTAATTATGACTAAAGGGAATTCTTATGTGCAATTTAGATGAGATAAGAGAAGAGCGGGCAAAGTGGTTTGAGTGGAAAAATATCAAGCGAATGCAAGATGCTTTAAAAAATATACAAAAAATAGAGGTTGATAATCTTGATATATCTTATGGTGATTGGGTTACTGCTTCAGGTGACACCCCTTTGTCAAAAGAAGATTTTAAAACTTTAAAAGAAAATGCAAAAGTTTTAATCCCTTGGAGAAAAGGTCCTTTTAGTTTATGTGGACTAGATATTGATAGTGAGTGGCAAAGTAATAGTAAATATAATCTTTTACGACCACATTTTAATCTTGAAAATAAAATAGTAGCAGATGTTGGGTGTAACAACGGATACTATATGTTTAGAATGCTTGAGGATAAACCTAAAAGAATAGTAGGGTTTGATCCATCTCCAATATTTAACACACAGTTTGATATAGTAAATCATTTTGTAAAAAGTGATATAAAATATGAGCTTTTAGGTGTTGAGCATCTTGAGTTTTATGAGCATAAGTTTGATATGATTTTTATGCTAGGTGTGTTGTATCATAGAAGTGATCCTATTGCATCTTTAAAATCACTCTATAGAGCTTTAAATAAAGATGGTGAAATTATAGTAGACAGTTTTATGATAGATGGCGAAGAAGAGGTTGCTTTATGTCCGACGTCAAGATATGCAATGATACCAAATGTATATTTCCTACCAACAGTAAATTGTTTTAAAAACTGGATGAGTAGAGCAGGGTTCGTAGATATTGAACTAATAGAGATAACTACAACAGATGATAAAGAGCAGAGGGTGACAGACTGGACTTTTGAACAAAGTTTAACTAACTTCTTAGACCCACAAGATCCCACAAAAACTGTAGAGGGGTATCCTGCTCCAAAACGTGCTTATTTAAAAGCTAGAAAAGATAAAAAATAGGAATATTACAATGAAAACAAAAGAATTATTTTTAGGAACTTTAATATTAACAACATCTATTAGTGCATTAGAAATTTCAAAAAATAAAACTTTTGAATCTATAACAACTACAAATATTAAAAAAACAAATTTATATGTAAAATATATAAATAATAGCGACTCTTTAATAGAAAAAGAGTTTGCAAATATAATTCAATATGCAAGAGATAGCAAAATTTGTAAGGGTGGAAAATATATAATTAAACCAAAGTACAAAACTTTAAAAGAGAATGGAAACTATACAAAAGTAAAAGATGGTTATGTTGGAAATATAAACTTTGATTGTAGGTTTGAAAATAATATTAGATATGAGACTCTATTAAATAGTGTCAAAAATAATAAAGATTTAGAACTAACTCAAGGTAGTTTAGAGTATATAGTGTCACCTCAGAAAAAAGAGGATATATTAGAAGATTTAGAAAATAAAGGATACACATATGCAAAAGATTATAAAAAATATCTAAATAAAATATTTTCAAACTGTAGTATATCAAATATAAATCTATCTAATAATCACTACTATCCACGAGCTCAATTAATGAGAAGTGAGATGCAAAGTAGTAGTGTGGTAAGTTCACCAATAGGAAATAATTTTGTTCAAAAATTATCTGTAAACTATAAGTTTAAGTGTGAAGGTTAACCCGACTATTAGCTTTTTTATAAACATCCATCTCTTCTCTTTTCCTTATTGCTATAATGTGAATTAAAATTTCATTTTCTATTATTTCATAGACTATTCTATGTTTTCTATTATTGAAATATACTTTTTTAAAACCTGATAAATTAAGATTATTTTTATTTCCTAAATCTAATCCAATTTCAGGTGAATTTATAATTTGTTTTAATTTTTTTGTAAATAAAATTTGAACTGCATTATTTAATTTTTTTAATTCTTTTTTTGCATCGGGATGAAATTTAAAATTATACATTAATTATCCAATGATAAATTCAATTCTTTTAAAACTTCGTTTCCATCAAGATAGTTGTCATTAGGTGTTATTATTCTTTTTTCTATTGTTTTTATTATCTCCTCATTCTCTTTTTCATCAAGCAAGTTTATTAAACTTTCATAAAGTGACGCAGGTATCATTACGGCTTCAATTTTATTATTTTTTAAAATTGCTAATTTTTCAACTATTCCATTTGATACATTTGAAAGATAATGCCCAAACTGTTTTGATATATCTGTTGATGAAACTAGTTCGTTTTGTGAGTATGCTACCATTTTAAATCCTTTAGTATTATCAGTATTATTATACGGATAATTGTAACACTTTAAAATTAATGATTTCTTAAGTGACATAGATATGATAGCTAAATTGCTATGTTGGTATTATATGATTATTTGTTATACATTAAATAAAGTTAATTATTAATACATTGCTTTGTTTGAAATTTAACCTTTGGATTAGTAATTCTAAAATTTAGCATCATATAATCTAAATTATTTATTGATGAAATAGAAACTTTGTTTGTACCTATTAATTTTATAAATTGATTTTTAGGAATATTTCTACATGTTCTATTAGGATAATATGAATATTTTAATATAATTTGAGACATAAATATATCATCAAAAGTTTTACTCATTAATGGCAATATCTTTAATGAATAAGACATAAATATTAATGATGAGAAAAAGACAAATATAAGATGAACAATATCTTGCTTTTTAATAATAATCATAACTTTGAAGAATTTAAATAATTTATTAATTAAGTTAGTTATTTTATCAAATTTAAAACATAATTGGAAACATGAAAATCATACCTATAAATATTATGATTGACATTGTATAATTTATTGATATAAGCCATGAAGGAATTAAATAAATTGCTGTTAATATTTGAAGAGAAAGTTGATAAAAATCAGGATTTTCATTTGTAATAATATAAATTGAATTTTTTGCTAAACTTTGTGAATAAATAAGTGCAAAATATCCAATAATACCATATTGGAGTGGTAACTTAAATTCAGACACTTTATTCTACAATCCTAAGCAACCATTTCCAATTGTAACATATTATTAATTTCTTCAAATCTACAAGGAGATAAATTTCCCAAATAGCCATGTGAT